>Ga0256827_10000401_pt1 | contig 26851 bp, 23 predicted proteins | sample CV84metaG_FD_185977 | JGI IMG/M metagenome (GOLD analysis project Ga0256827, IMG submission 185977) | Hydrothermal vent microbial communities from East Pacific Rise, Pacific Ocean - CV84 | ecosystem: Environmental > Aquatic > Marine > Hydrothermal vents | place: Pacific Ocean: East Pacific Rise...
TTACAAAAACCTCTCTTCAAACTCTTTAGCAGGGATGGCTTTACTACATAGATACCCTTGATAATAAACATCATTGTCTAAACTCATAAGTTTCTCTTTTTGTGCTTCCTCTTCGACACCCTCAATAATGATTTTATAATTAAACTGTTTACCTATCCCAATAATACTTTTTACAAGCTCTTCATTGTCTTTGTTGCTGATGATATCTTTGGTGAAAATTTTGTCAATTTTTAAGACTTTAAAGGCAAATTTTTTCAGGTATGAAAGAGATGAATAACCTGTTCCAAAGTCATCAATACTACACTCAATCCCTTTCTCTTTTAATCTTTGAATAATGGTTTGAGTTTTGGAAAAGTTATCTAACAGTGTTGTTTCTGTGAGTTCAAGTTTAAGTAAAGAGGGGGAGATATCTCCTTTTACAATACAACTATGTAATTGCTCTACAAAATTAATTTCATTGAGTTGCCTGGCATTAATATTTATGGAGATATATTCAAAGTTAATAAGGTTGTGTTTTTTCCAAGTATAAAGCTGTTTACATACCTCTTGGGCAACCCACCAACCCACTTTTGTAATAAGACCAGACTCTGTAGCCATGGGTATAAACATATCGGGCATGATTAACCCTTTTGTTGGATGATTCCATCGTACCAATGATTCTATGGCATTAAGTTTATTATTTTGGATAGAAACAATAGGTTGGTAATAAAGTTCAAGTTCATTGTTTTCAATGGCAGATTTTAAATCATGTTGTAGAGAGGTAAGTTCTTGTTGTTTTATATCGAGTATATGGTTGTAAAAACGTATATTGTTTAACCCTTCTCTTTTTGTTTGGTACATTGCCATATCAGCTTGACGTATAATTTGGTCAGGGTTATCACTTTTAGGTTCAATCAGCACAATCCCTATGCTGGTAGTCATATATAAATCTAACCCTTCAATTTCAAAAGCAGGGTTAAAAATTTTTTTAATATTTAAGGCTATCTCACTGGCTTTTTCTTTTGTTTCTGAAGCTGAGATATTGTTAAATGGTACGACAAGTATAAACTCATCTCCCCCAATACGACTTAAGTATTTGTCTGAAATATTAAGTAGTTTTAACCGTTCAGCCACTTCTAGAAGAAGTTTGTCCCCAATGTTGTGACCGAAAGTATCATTAATCTGTTTAAAGTGATTTAAATCCATATAGAAGAGGATAGAGTAGTATTTTTTATGTTTTTTCTCTTGTATTAATCTTAACATATACTCTTGATAGCTTCTTCTATTTGGTAGCCTTGTTAGGGCATCATGTAGAGAGATATAATTTATTTTCTCATAGGCTTTATGTTCAACTGTTTTATCCTCTATCGTCCCTATCCCACCAATAACTTGATTTTTCTCATCAAGTAGAGCAGAACATGTTAACTCTACCCACATCACTTTTTTGTGGTAAGAGAGATTATATGATCCTATCTCTTCCCGAATAGACTCATCATGTAAGACTTTGTGCATACTTTTAATCACTTGTTTATCATTTAAATTGTTAAGGTTAAAGCCTTTTAAATTTTTCTCTAAGCCAAAAATTTTGTAAAACATGGTGTTGTAACTTAGTAGTTTTAAGTTTTTATCATAATAAAAAATTCCGATGGGAGCTTGTTTAAGTAGAGAACTAAGTTTTTGCTCTTTAACAATAAGCATCTCTTTTGTCCATTGGTATCGTTCTAAATTGAGATAGGTATCATAAAAAAGTTGGTTGAGATGTTTGTTGGCAATAAGGAGTAAAAAGTAAAAGAGTACAATTAAGACCTGTAAAGTACTGGCATAGGTTATGTCGGAATAGAACAACATAATAAAAAGAGGAATAATAAGATTACTAATAAATATGGAAGATATCCTAAAGTCAAAAATAAAACCAGTCACCCCCCCAGCAAGACCAGTTAAGAAAAGAATCATCACCAATTGATGAAAATGGCTAATATCTGTAAAAAATAAAAAAGGGGTAATCCCCCATAAAAAAGAGTTTAAAATAGCTTTTGTTTTAAATAAAATGTACCATTTTTTATAACTCTCTTTTTTCTTTTTTAAATATTGTTGTAAATCATAGTATCGTGTGAAACTTAGTATGGTAACAATTGTGAACCAACTAAAAAGGATTGTTTTGCTTTCAACTTCTGACCAAAATACATAAAGAAAGATAATGGATAGTATAAATGTCGATAACAATGTTTGAGGCGTTACGATGTATAGTTCTTTGGTAATATTGTTCTGAACAGTAGGAAATTGTATCTGTTTTGATATAAAATATATTAGGTTTTTCATGTTTTCCATTATATAATAATATATATTAATTATATATAACATAAAATGTTAAAATATAAGAATTATAATTTAAATTATAACTCATCTCTAAAAAAAACTTGCTAAAATTATGGATTATTAAATATATAACTTATTATATGAAGGATTAACAGTGAAAGTATTACTTATAAAAGATGTAAAAAGCTTAGGAAAAAAGGGCGAGATTAAAGAAGTTAAAGATGGTTACGGTCAAAACTTTCTAATAGGGAAAGGGATGGCGAAGTTAGCAACTCCTGATGTTGTTGAAAACTGGAAAGCTGAACAAGCTCGAATGGAGCAAGAGCTAAAAGATACTTTAGCACGTTTGACTAAAGAGGAGAAAGAGCTAGGGACAAAAAATATTGTTATTAAAAAGAAATTAGCCCCTGCTGGAATTCAAGGCTCTGTTGGTAAAGATGATATTGCCAAAGCGATTAAAGAGCAGATGGATATTGAGATAGATAAAAAAATTGTAGAACTTAAAAAAGCCCTTAAAACAGTAGGTGAACATAAAGTTGATATTAAGTTGGGTCATGGAATCCATGCTACTGTAACTGTTGAGATAGTAGGGGAAGAGTAGGGTGTTTCACGCAACAACGATACTTGCCTATAAAGGGGCAGACAATGCAGTAATAGGTGGTGATGGTCAAGTTAGTTTTGGTGACACCATACTTAAAGGAAATGCAACCAAAATCCGTTCTCTCTATAAAGGTCAAATTTTGGCTGGTTTTGCTGGAAGTACAGCCGATGCTTTTAACCTCTTTGATATGTTTGAAAATATTTTAAACGATAAAAAAGGGGATATTTTAAAATCGGTTATTGAGTTTTCTAAAATGTGGCGAAAAGACAAACACTTACGTCAGTTAGAAGCGATGATGCTGGTTTTAAATAAAGAGCATATTTTCATATTGACAGGGACAGGTGATGTTGTTGAGCCAGAAGATGGAAAAATAGCTTCTATCGGTTCAGGTGGGAACTATGCTATCTCAGCTGCTAGAGCCTTAGATAAACATGCTGAACTGTCAGCAAAAGAGTTGGTAAAAGAGTCTTTGACCATTGCAGGTGAAATCTGTATCTACACCAACACAAACATTAAACTATTGGAGCTTTAATTGAGTAACATAATTCCAACCAATCTCACACCAAAAGAGATTGTTTCATTTTTAGATAAATATGTCATTGGTCAAAACAATGCCAAAAAAACCATTGCTGTAGCGTTGCGTAACCGTTATAGACGTTTACAGTTGAGTGAAGATTTACAAAAAGATGTGATGCCTAAAAACATTTTAATGATAGGTAGCACAGGTGTCGGTAAAACAGAGATAGCAAGAAGACTCTCTACCATGATGCGTCTCCCTTTTGTAAAAGTGGAAGCGAGTAAGTTTACTGAAGTTGGTTTTGTGGGTCGTGATGTTGAGTCGATGATAAGAGATTTGTCAGCCAATGCCTTACAGCTTGTTAGAGAAGATCAAAATGAGTTAAATCAAGAGAAGATTGAAGCTTACATTGAAAACAAAATCATAGAGAAGCTTTTGCCACCACTTCCTGCTGGAGCAAGTGAGCAAAAACAGTCTGACTATGAGAGTTCATTTATCAAAATGCAAGAGAAGTTTGAAAAGGGTGAGCTTGACCATTTAAAGATAGAGGTGGATATGCCAACACCTACGATTGATGTTTCATCTGGTGGAAATATCCCCCCTGAGATGGCAAATGTTCAAGAATCTATTATTAAAGTGATTGGTGGACTCAATAAAAAAGGTAAGAAAAAAGAGGTTACGGTCAAAGAGGCTAAAACTATTTTAGCTTTAGAGGCGAGTGAAGAGCTTTTTGATGAAGAGAAGTTAAAAGACTTGGCTCTTAAAAAAATAGAAGAGGGGGGAATTGTATTTTTAGATGAGATAGATAAAATAGCCGTTCCTGCTAATTCTAGTTCTCGTCAAGACCCAAGTAAAGAGGGTGTCCAAAGAGATTTACTCCCTATCGTTGAAGGCTCAAATGTTCAGACACGTATTGGTATGGTAAAGACCGACCACATCTTGTTTATCTCTGCTGGTGCATTTCATCTGAGTAAACCAAGTGATTTGATTCCTGAGCTTCAAGGACGTTTCCCTCTTCGAGTTGAACTTGACTCTTTAGATGAAGAGGCTCTTTATAGAATTTTAACCGAACCAAAAAACTCACTAATTAAACAATACACAGCTTTACTGGGTGTAGAAGATGTTGAGTTAGAGTTTGAAGAGGAGGCATTACGTGCCATTGCTAAATATTCTGCTGTTGCAAATGAAAAAACAGAAGATATTGGTGCTAGACGTTTACATACTATTATGGAAAAAATAGTTGAAGATATTTCGTTTAATGCAGATGAGTTTGCAGGTCAAAAAGTGACCATAGATAAAGCACTTATTGAAGAGAAACTAGAAAAACTTGTTGATGATGAAGATACAACAAGATACATACTGTAACATTCATTTATCGGTGCGTTGGGAAACGCACCCTACAATAGTTTATGAATATGTTATACTACGAAAAATTTTCAAAAAGAGATTAGTACAATATGGATAAAATGACAAAATCAGGTTTTATAGCTGTAGTAGGGCGACCAAACTCAGGAAAGAGTACACTGCTTAACTTTTTGGTGGGTGAAAAACTTGCCATGGTTTCTAAAAAAGCTCAGGCAACACGTAAACGTATGAACATCATTGTGATGCATAATGATGACCAACTTATATTTGTGGATACTCCAGGGATTCACAAAAAAGAGCGTTTGATCAATGAGTTTATGTTGGAAGAGGCTTTAAAAGCGATGGGTGATGCTGATTTAATTTTATTTTTAGCACCTATAACAGATAGACTGGATGAGTATGAGAAGTTTTTAGCACTTAAAGAGAGTTCAAAAGCAAAACATATCGTTCTTTTGACCAAGATGGATCATGTTCCACAAGGGAAAATACTTGAAAAACTTGGAGAGTATCAGAAATATCAAGATAGATTTGAAGCGATTATCCCTTTTTCTGTAAACAAAAAAGTAGGTAAAAAACCACTTCTTGATGAGGTTGTTAAATATTTACCACCATCTCCTGCCTTGTTTGATACCGATATTACCACCACAGAGTTTGTTCGAGATATCTATAAAGAGCTGATTCGTGAGTCAATATTTGAGAATCTTTCAGATGAAATCCCTTATGAATCTGACGTTACTATTGAGAAGATAGATGAAGATGATGAGATGGATAGAATCTATGCTACCATAATAGTAGAGAAAGAGACACAAAAAGGGATTATTGTTGGAAACAAAGGGGAAGGGATTAAACGTGTTGGTAAATTGGCACGACAACAACTTGAACTTTTTTCTGGAAAAAGAATCTACTTGGACCTACATGTGGCTGTAAAAAAAGGGTGGAGTAAGTCACGAGGAGGATTAGAAGATATGGGATATATTTTCTAATACTTCTTAAACTCACAAAAATAGTTAATCTTAACATAAATTGTTAGGTTAATTATTTGATTCAATAAATATACATTCTTAAATCAAACTTATAAGCAATATTTAATAACATAATTAATATAATTTTTATATCTTAAAAAGGAATGGTATATTTAAAAATTATGTCGACTCAAAATATTGACCCAAGAATTAAAAAATATAAAAACATTATTACCATTAATCCTTATCTAAATAGTTATTATGAATATAAAAATCAAGAATTAAAGAATCTAAAAAATTTAACTTTTAATGATAAAAACTTTATTATTTCCTATGTAACAAATAAAGATATGATTATTGCGTCATTGGATATAGGATACTCTGTAGATGAAGAAGAGATAGATGATACTCTTTATATGAAAGCTTATGATGAATTAGGTTTAGATGAAGAGAAAGAGTATAAAATCTCTTATCAGAAACGTGACAGTGATGAATCTTCAAATGTCTATAACCTGTTTATTTCAGAACCAGACACTATAAATGAATATTTTTCTTCTATTTTAGAAGAGATTAAATATGTAGACCTTATTGTTCCTGCACCCTTATTGTATAGAACCTTATATACCAATAACATACTTGAAAAGCAAGACACACATTGTTATATATATTTTACAATGAAAGATGCCTTTGTAACTATTTATAAAGATGGTAACTTTATTTATTCTAAATCTATAGAGTTCTCACTTGAACAAATTTATGAAAAGTATTGTATTTTAGTTGGTGAAAAGATTGATGAAAAAGATTTTTTTGAAGTTTTAGAATCAGAAGGATTGAAAGCTACCGATTCTACCTTTCAGCAAAACTTGATGAAGTTGTTTTCTGAAATATTTTTACAAATCAATGATATTATCATCTATGCTAAACGTGCTTATAATATAGAAAGTATTCAAAAACTTTTTTTAGGCTCTGTAAAAAGTCCAATTATCGGTTTGGGTGATTATGGGTATAATTATTTAGGTATTCCCACTTTCAATTTAGATTTTAATTTTGATATTAAAAATGATGAATGGTATGTTGATCAGCTTCAATATTTAATGGTTAAATCTGGCTTAGATTACATTCAAGAACCACATAAAATACTCAATATAAGTTCTTATCCTCGTCCTCCTGTATTTACTAAAAGAGCCAGTGGACAGTTTATTTTAAGTACCTTATTGGCTTCTTTTTTAGCCATTGGTATCCCTCTTGCTTATTTGGTTCCTGCCTATATGAATGAAGTTTATAATATGAAGTTAGATATAGATAACAATAAACTTGCAACTGAAGCTGGAAAGTATAAAAAAATTATAACAGAGAAGCAAAAGATAATAAAGGACAATCAAAAAATTTTAAAAAATCTTAACAGTATTTTTGATACAAAGGCTAAAACATTGACGGCTATTTATAGTAAAAAAGTTAACTATAAATTCAAATCAGGTTTTTTATACACCTTTGCTAAAGATTTAAAGAAGTTTGATTTGCATGTAGAGAATATTTTCTCAGAAGAGGACAGCTTTACACTTCATCTTTTAAGTTCAGATGAGAAAAAAATTACAAAATATATTAAATTTATTTCAAAAGAATATTTTGATGATATTAAAGACATTGATATTAAACGGATTGAATTAAGTGATAAAGACTTCGCTTATCGTGGAATTTTAAAGGTTAATTACAAATGAAAGCATGGATTAATATTTTAGATAAATTAGATAAAGCCTTTGAATCAAAAAGTTCAAGTGAAAAAAATATGATTTTTGGAATGATTTTTATCTCCATCGGTTATTTAGCATATGCACTTTTTCTCCCTTATGCAGAGGAGAGATATGAACAGTCTGTTCGTGAAAAAGAGAGGCTTCAACGGAGCATTATTACCCATAAAGAGTATTTGAAAAGTATCACTTTTAATGGAGATAGGGAATTTTATATTAAAAAGTATAAGAGTGAAATAGAGGATTTAGAAAAAAATATCAATATAACCAATGATAAAATTGGCTTTATTGATACTAAATTAGAAAATTTATCAGCACTTCTTTTTAATAAAAAGAGTTGGTCAAAATTTTTAAATAGCATTACACATAAAGCAAAAGTAGAAAAAGTAAATATTAAATATATAGAGAATAACTATGTAAATAATAATGGAAATTTTGGACATGTACTTCAAATTTCTGTTGGTTGTGATGGACAATATAAAAATATTATTAAATTTATAAATCAACTAGAAAAAAGTGTTTTGGTGACAGATATTTATGGCTCTCATCTATATTTAGAACAGAATGATACCAAAGTGGGAGCAGATATTAATATTTCAGTATGGGGGATTAATCACTAATGAAAAAATTATTTACAGTAGGTATTTTATTGAGTAGCTTTTTATATTCCTCTATTAGTTCAGAAGATATTACAAAGATGATTTTAAAAATTAAAGAGGAACGTGTTGGTATTGGTTTAAATAAATTAGAAACTACAGTTAGCCCTTTCATTATGTATGTAAAAAAAGAGAAAAAAGTTGAGAAAAAGAGGGTTAAGTCGGTTATAGCAAAAGTTGTAGTAGTAGAGCCTGTTTATACTTTAGATGTTATTTTAAATCATGCAGCTTTTATTAATAAGAAATGGTATAAAAAAGGTGATAAGCTTGGTAAATATCGAATAGGTATTTTGGGTACAAGTAGTGTCATATTAAAAAGTAAGAGTGGAAATAAAACACTTTATATAAAACATAAAAAGAAAAAAAATATACAGTTAAATCAAGGAACAAAATAATGAACTATTTGAAAAATAATTTAAAAAAGTTTTTACTTTTAGTAGGTTCTATACCTATTTTAACGATAGCATTAAATGCTAATAGCTGTAATACACAGCTTTTTACAACAACTTTAAACAGTGCTTTAACCATTAGTGATGTGATTGAAAATATTGCAGATGAGTGTGGTTTATCATTGATTGTTAAAGATCAAGAAGCGAAAAAAAGGTTGGCAGAGAAACTATATTTTATTAAACTTAAAAATGCCTCTTTAGATGAATTTTTAGATACTATCTTAATTGAAAATGATATCTCATATACTTTAGAAGATAATAAATTAAAAATATCATATTTAAATACAAAAACATTTAAATTACATTATATTTCTGGTGAACGAACAGGAAAAAGTAATGCTCATGTAACCATTGCAAACTCAGGGGGGCACAGTGGTTCTGGTGGCGAAGGTGGAGAAAGCTCAAGTGGTGGAAATGGTTCTAAAACAGGTATCTCGATTGAGAGTAACGATGACTTTAATTTTTGGTCAAAAATTAAACAAGAGATTTTTTCATTAATTAATAGACCAGAAGATTCATATAAGTCTCCTTCACCTATTGTTAACCAAGAGGCAGGGATGATTACTGTAACGGGTACAGCAAAACAGCTGTTACGTGTTTCAACCTATATAGATAGTTTAACAAAGCAACTTAAAAATCAGGTTTTAATTGACGTACAGATTTTAAGTGTAACTTTTGATGACAGTTTTACAACAGGGGTTGATTGGGAGCAGTTGTATACTTTCCAAAATATGGGAATTGCGAGTGCGAGTACCATTCAAAATAATATTGCTTCATTAACTTCTGATACAGCTGGAGGTGAGGTATCTATTGGTGATATGACCTCTGCTCCAGATAGTTCACCTAAGAGTTCAGGTGCGATTATTACGAGGAGTTCTGTAAAAATCAATGATGTTGTAAAGTTCCTTAAGACGCAAGGTGATGTAAAATCTATCTCTAATCCTAAGATTTTAACATTGAACAATCAACCAGCTTTAATCTCTGTTGGTAATGAGCTGTTTTATAAGATTCAATCGACCTCTATTTTACAAGGGCAAAGTGGAGCAGGTTCTCAACAAAGTGGTGAGACCATTGATTCTGTCTTTGCAGGAATTTTACTTGATATTACACCTCAAATTTCAGATGAGGGTTCAATCACCTTAAAAATTAATCCATCTATTTCAGACACTATTAATACAGTAAAAAGAGATAGCTCTGGGTCAAGAAATATCCCACCCGATTTATCTCGAAAACAGATTTCATCAGTAGTAACCTTACAAGATGGACAACATGTAATTTTAGGGGGTCTTATCTCCTCTAAAACAGGAACCAAGGTTTCAAAAGTTCCATTACTTGGTGATTTACCACTTCTTGAATATCTGTTTAAACGTGAAGTTAGAATTAATAACGTAGATGAATTGGTATTGATTATTACACCTCATATTATTAAAAAACATGAAGATTTATCATTGGAGGACTTGGGGTATAGAAAGCTAAATTATGAGTAGTAAATTTGAAGCCATAAAAAATATTTTTGTTGATACCGTTGATAAAGATAGTTATGTTGAATTAGAATCGACCACCTATAACTATAAAATTTTAGTAAGTAGTTTAGATAAACCTCTAAAAATGGTTCTCCTTTTTGGAAAACCAGGAACAGGTAAAAGTATGTTGCTTAATAAACTCTACCATAACTTAAAAAAGAGTAGAGAAATTCATTATTTTGATGCTCCAATTTTAAGTGAAAAAGAGTTTTTAAGACGTATTTACGAATCAATTTCAGGGCAAAATTTACCACATAACATGAGAGTAAACTTTGACGGTTTGTTACGGTTTTGTCAAAACTTAAAAGGAAAAAGAGAGATAGTCTTTCTTTTAGATGAATGTCAACTTTATAGTGAAGCATTGATGGAAAAAATTAGATTACTTTCCGATACAAGAGTGATTAAGTTTATCATTACACTACATAAAACTGAAAATGAAGATGTGATTGCAAAAGAGCATTTTAAAACTCGTATTTGGGAAGTGATAGAGATGTCTAATGCAAATGAATATGATTTGGAACGTTATATTCAAAAAAAAATGATTAAAAATGGTTTTATGGAGATAGCCAATATTATACACAAAAAAGATGTTAAATATATCCATAAACAGACCAATGGAAACTTTAGAGAGACCAATAAGTATTTGTATACAATATTTGATATTTATGAATATTATGAGAGGCATGAACCCCATAAAATATCGGATAAGAAATTTTCAAAGAAAATTCTCGAAATGGCGGCTTTAAGATTAGGATATTTACATGGTTAATACACGACAACTTGAAAAAAAATGGTACAAGTATAAAATAAAAAAAATATTTTCTGTTTTGGCTTTGTTACTTTTTTTGATTTTATTACCTTTAGGGGCTTACTATAGCTATACTCAATATGTAGAGAAAAAGAATAAATCAGCTTTTGAAGAAAAAGAGGTTTTAAAAAATATAAAACCGATTAATCAAGTTATGAAAACTGAAAATATAAACAAAATAGAACCGATAGAGAGGGTAGAATTACCTAAAAAAGAGGGAGTTTCTTTAGAACCTGTTATCCCTATTATTGATATGGAAAAAGAGGAGCGTAAAAAATCTAATGTTATATCTCATAAGAAACATCATGTTGTCTCTCGTAAAAAAACTCATCCTACATCTCATAAAAAAAGTACTTCTAAACATGTTAAAGCGAAACGATCAGCATATTTAACTAAAAATGAGTTGGTTAAAAATAAAAATAAGTTGGTTAAAAATAATAATGTATTAGATTCAAGAAAACTAAAAAAAATAAATATGACAACAACTTCGGTTAATTATATTGAAACGATAAAAAAGAAGTTTATCTCAACAAAAAAACCAAGGGAAGCACTTTTATTAGCAAAAGCATATTATGCTAAAGGAGCATATTCTAAAGCAGAAGAATGGGCATTACGAGCCAATAAGTTAAACAGTACCTCAGATGACAGTTGGTTGCTCTTTGCTAAATCAAAAGCCAAACTTGGAAAAAGAGATGAAGCTCTTAAAATTTTAATAAGTTATTATAGAAAAAGTCACTCCTCTAAAGTGAAAGCTCTGATAGAAAAAATAAAAGCAGGAAGATTATAATGAAAATAATATTATATATAATGATGACAACAACCTTGTTGTTTTCATCCAATTTATCAAAACTTTATAAGTTATATGAAAAACAAGAGTATGTAAAAGCTTGTAATTACGGACTGAAATATTATATTAAAAATAAAAATAATGAAAAGTATTTGACTCTTTATGGGTTGTCTTGTTTAGAGACCAACACTCTTTCTCGTATCGCAATACCAATGATACATTTAAACAAAACAGAAGATGCACGAGCCAATGCAAGTTATTTTGGGACAATTTTACTCCAAAAGCAACTTTTATTACAAGCACTTAAAGATAAAAAACCATTATTTGATTTATCTCTCCCTCAAACCAATTTTGTTTTATCAAAAATTTTTTCACTTTTTATAGAAAAAAAGTATAAATTAAAAAATGATATTTATAGTTTTAAAGAGAGTGATAATAGTGATTTAAGTTACAAACTTTATATTAAAAAAAATAAAAAAAATAAAACATATATGGTAATTGATATATATAAAGAGAATAAGTTTTCTAAACGTTATCAGTATGAATAAGGAGAAAAAATGTATAAAATTATAGATTTATTGATAAAAGAAGAAGTTATAGATGAAAAAAAACTAGCACTATTTATTGAAAAATATTCAGAGTCAAAATTAAGTATTGTTAATCTTATAAAAGTTAGAATCATTAATGAAAAAGCGATGGAAGATGTTCTTGTAAAAGAGTTGAGACTTCACACCATTCAAATGGAAGACCTCGATTCTATTCAAGGTATTGATACCACCTTACTATTAAAACGTCAAGCCAAAGATGCTAATGTAGAGTATGTTGAAATTAATGATATTAGTATAGATTATAAACTTTTAAAAAGATTGCCGTTAAAACAACTGCTTCGTTACAATGCACTTCCCTTATATATGGAAGATTCAACGGTAGTTGTTGCCTTTGAAAACCCTAATGATTTTGAAGCAAAAGGGGCTATAGAGCGATTTTTTCATGGAAAAATTATGGATGTTGTTCTTGCCAAAGGGCAGATGATTAAGAGGGAGCTTCTTAAAATTCAAACAACTGAAGAGGTAGAAGAGTTTTCTGTCGATATTAAACATGATTTGACAGAAGGTTCTAGTGAAGTTTCTGAAAGTGAAGATTCTTCGGCTGTACTAAAACTTATTGAAACTGTACTATCAACAGCCATTGATGCACAGTCCAGTGATATCCATATTGAGGCAACTGAGACCCATTGTATTGTCCGTTATCGTATTGATGGTATGTTACAGGAATATTTTAAGTTAGAAAAAATTATTTTTGGACCTTTGGCTTCCCGTATGAAACTCTTATCCAACCTTGATATTGCAGAGAAAAGAAAACCTCAAGATGGAAGGTTTACTCACATAGTAAAAGGGCATGTATTTGACTTTAGGGTTTCAACCTTGCCAACACTTTTTGGAGAGTCAATTGTTTTGAGAATCTTAGATAAATCAAAAGCATTGGTTAAACTTGAAGATGCAGGGATGAACTCTGCTGCCTATCAAAAATTTAAACAAGGGATTAAATCCCCTTATGGAATTATGTTGGTAACAGGACCTACTGGATCAGGTAAAACAACAACTCTATATGGTGCATTAAATGCGATTATTGATGTTAAAGATAAAATTATTACCGTTGAAGACCCAGTAGAGTACCAGATGGGTGGGATTCAGCAGGTACAAGTAAGTGCTAAAACAGGTTTGACATTTGCAGCAGCCTTACGTTCTATTTTGAGACAGGATCCCGACAAGATTATGATTGGGGAGATTCGAGATCAAGAGACTTTGCGTATTGCGATTGAAGCTGCCTTAACAGGACACCTTGTTCTCTCTACTCTCCATACCAATGATGCTATCTCAGCCATTAGTAGAATGCAAGATATGGGAATCGAAGACTATTTGCTTGGAGGAGCTGTTGTTGGAATTCAAGGTCAGAGATTGGTTCGGAAAATATGTGAAATATGTAAGGAGAAAGAGGAAGAGATTCATAAGGATAATTTAAAAGCTTTAGCAAAGTATCTTCCTGCAAATCCTGTTTTTTACAAAGGTAAAGGTTGTGCTGTTTGTAACAATACAGGTTACCGTGGTCGTGAGATGATTTGTGAAGTATTGCTAATTTCTGAGAAAATTTCAACCATGATTGCTAATGGTGCAAGCAAAGAGGAGATAAGGATACAAGCAACCAAAGAGGGTTTTACAAACATGCTTGAAGATGGTGTAAATAAAGCACTTCAAGGGAAAACCTCATTAGAAGAAGTTTTACGGGTAGCGAGGTAAGCAGATGAATTATTATAAAGTGAGCATGAGTAAAAAAGGTAAACGGAGTGAAGAGGTTATTAAAGCAAAAAGTAAAATCTCTGCTATCCGTATCGCAAAACAAGAGTTTTCAGGGTTTAATATTTTAAGAGCTGAAGAGACCACACCTGATATAGGTGCTAAGATTGGTGATATTGTAGGGGGGATGAAGAAATCATTTGAACCTAAAATAGATATGGGTAATAAGATAGCAGCGATTCGCCAAATAGCTGTTATGACTGATGCTGGTATTTCGATTCATGATTCTATTGAAGAGGTTGCTAAAAATACAGAAAATGCAAAATTAAAAACCATTTTTACTACTTTAGGTAATGATATTAATGCAGGAAAGAGTATTGGTGACTCTATAGAACCTTTTAAAGATGATTTTGGACATGTTGCAATAGCGATGACCAACTTGGGTGAAAAGACAGGTAATATAGCTGGAGCATATCATAAACTTGCAAACATATTGGAGAGTATTCGGGACAACACCAAAAAGTTTAAAAAAGCAATCCGTACACCACTCATCACCTTTATTGCGATGGGTATCGCTTTTACCATTTTGATTATGGTGGTTGTTCCTAAGTTTAAAGAGATGTTTGAAAAGTTTGATTCAGCTTTACCAATACCAACTCAAATTTTACTTTTTTTAGAAAATATTTTAACCAATTATGGAATTTATGTTTTAGGAGGGATGGTTTCCATTATTTTTATAGGCTTACATACCTATAAAAATAATATGGATTTTAAATATAAGGTTGATAAGATTTTGGTGAATCCCAAGTTTTATTTGATTCATAAAATTATATTTTTTGCCAGTATGCACAAATATACCTTGGTATTTGGTGAGTTAGTAAAGTCAGGTATTCCTGTTTCTGAAGCCCTTGATACAGCTGTTGATATGGTAGATAACCTTTATATTAAAAATAAGTTATTAACAGTCAATGCAAACATTGCGAGAGGTATCTCTCTATCAGATTCCTTTGAACAGACTGGTTTGTTTGAAAATATGCTTTTACAGATGATTAGAGCAGGGGAGAACAGTGGTCAGTTGGATGCGATGTTGGGAAAAGTGGAACAGTATTATGACAGTAGGTTTCAAGACCTTATTGATAACCTTGCTGCTTATATTGAGCCTATTATGCTTTTCTTTATTGCAGGTTTGGTTCTGTTAATGGCACTTGGAATCTTTATGCCTATGTGGGATTTAGGGAAAGCTGTTAAGTAGGGTTTGAACTGTAGGGCATTCTCTGTGTTTGCCCTTTATTGGTTTCAAATCAAGATTTAAAAGAGAATTTTTATCCTATATCTAGTCTGTGTTAACGCTTTGTTTACTCTATAAGGTTATTATAAGTTTAAAATATATCATTTCGATATATTTTAAGCTACTTGAACCCACTCATCAAAGGGGGAGATGATGAATAGAGAAGAAGAGCTATTTAAACTACAAGTGTTTCAACAAACCATCTCCACCCTCTATATGTACCCTTTACGAATCTATAAAAACGATTGTTATGAAAAATTTCAAGAAGAGATACTTGAAGACCAAGAGATAGAAAAATTTCATAAAATCTTACTTCCAAATCAGACTTTTGATGGAGATACCCTGATTGAAACATTACAAAAAAAGTTAAAAGATGACCCTAGAAATATAGATATTCGAGTTTATGAATTTTTAGAATCACATGTTGAAACACTTAGAAAAATTATGTGGAAGACACATGCCAGTAACTCTTTGACATTTACACGTGAGATTAAAGGAGACCGTAGGCTTTGGGTCTTTCTTTTGGTTTATGACCTGTTTCCAAAAGCGTTTATAGATAAATATTTTGAAAAGCCATACATGCGAGAATGTCTTATTAATATGCAAAGTATTTATGTCAAAATAAATGAACACTATACCCTTTCAATAGGGCGACTTTTTACAGAAAATCAAGAGAGTGAAGCTGTTGTAAAAAGTGTGATTAGAGACTATGGATTTGAGAAGATGAATATCTTTGAGCTGATAACTTTGGCTAAAAAAAGAAGAACATTTAACCGTGGTCGCTTAGAGAAAAAAAGTTTACAGATAAAAGAGGCTTTTCGTCTTTTTTTAGAGTCATATTCTCAACTCCCTATAAATATACATAAAGAGGAACTAGAAAAAGTGGCTCTCTTTATCTATATGGTCACCAAAGATGAAAAGGTTAAAAAGCTTTCTCTTCGTACAAAAAATCTTAAGCTTAACTATCTCAATGGAAAACTTCAGATTCTATCTATTAGTCAAAAAGTAAATGATTTGGAAGTGCTTGAAGATGCTCAGTTGTTATTTGAAAGCAATAGAGACTATTTTCGAGGAGAATATGCTTCCCGTTTAAAAAGCAGTTTGGCTAAAAAATATTCAGGTTTAATTGGGATTGATTCTTACTCCCCTATAGAAGACTTGTTAAAACATATTTTGAACAAACTATTGGCAAGTGGTGCATGTTTTGTGAAGTATAACCTTGCAGATAACAAACTAAAATTGGTTGCCAAAGCAGGGGATGATGCCTATAAAGTAGGGATAGAAAGAATTGTGGGTCAAATCAATAGAAAAGAGCCTCATACTTTAAAAAAGAGTAGGGTTTTACGGATTATAAAAAACTATTATACCGATGCTTATAAGTATGATATTGAAAAATTAATTCTTCAAAATTTAAATCCTAAGTCTATTTTACAACCTGTAAAAGGGAAGCCGATTTTGTCAAATCTTGCCATACCCATCACTTTACAACATAAACTCTTGGGTGTCTTACTGATTGATAGTTTTAGAGTAGGGAGTTTTAGTGAGGATGATTTAAATCTCATTTTTTCTATCTCTAATGCTCTTTCTATCCAAATATTTGACCAGATTATTGAGAAGAATCTCTCTAGCATTATGGAGCATCTTCCTGAAAAAGCTGAGTTAGATGACAAGAGAATAGAGCAGTATTTTCAAGATTTAACCACCGATATTAACAATATATTTTTCTCTTATGGTGTAGCCATTTGGGAATATGATGAAGAGAAAGTCTTTACTTTAAAATCTACAACTTTAGATGTTCATAGCATAACCCCCATCACCATAGCCTATGAAAATGGAGAGTTGATTTCCGATATTGTTGATAAGTTTGAAATGGAAGGGTTTAAATATGCTCATAGCTATGATATTAAAAATTTTACACGTTTAAAGAGCTGTAATCCAATACAATATAATGAACGTATTAACTGTTTGCGTATTTATCCTATTGTTAGGGCAGGAAAACTTATGGGTGCATTTTCTATTTATAATCACTCTGAAGATGACTATAAAGCGATAGATAGACAAAGTTTAGATATTGTTAAAAGACATCTGACGATTTTTTTTAATACGATTGAGGTGATGAAAGCTCAACGTGCTTTAACAAAAGCAGAAGCACTACATGAGATACATGCTCGTTTTAATATGGTTGAAGACAAAACAAAGCAGTTAAGAAAACTTGTAAATGTTGACTTTAAAGAGCTAGATCATTATGCTAGGTATCGCTTTGGTATTAAGTTAGATGATATCAATAATTTAATCTCTAATACACGAATTGCCTTTAAATATATTACCAATTCATCTAAAGCTATAAGGCATACCAATCATGTAGATGATGAGGTTGAAAATATGTATCGACCTTTACAAGATTTGAATATAGAAACAAATAATTTAAGATATATTTTTAATGAATTAACAAACTCTATACCTAAACCATATAGTCGTAAAAATATTCGTATTAATAATACAATAAATGAAAAAATTAATTTACTTATTAACAATTTGATTCTAAAAGATATTTTTCAAAATTTACTTTTAAATGCTATAAAATACTCTTTTCAAGGAACAGCGATACGTATTTATTCTAAAGAAAAATCAAATAGTATTCGTATTTTTATTAAAAATGATGGGCTTCCTATTAGAGGTAATGAAGAGATTGATATTTTTAAATATGGATATAGAGGTTTCTCTACAAAAGATTATAAAGAGGATATTCATGGTGAAACCATTAGTTATGAACGTAAAAATAGTGAAAATTTAGGTATAGGTTTATATAAAGTACATGAGCTTATAAAAAAAATTTTAGGTGGAGAAATCTGTTTAACTCGGCAAAATAGTAGCATTCAGGGTGCAGAAACCAATACTTTTGAAATTATTTTACCGAAGCAGTTATTGAAAAGAGAGGAGAATGAATGAGTGAAAATATTAAAATTATTTGGTTAGAAGATGAACCTGAAACGATTAGTGTTATAAAACATATCTTGGAGTCTAAGTATACTTGTAAAATAAAAATTTGTGAATCGTTTACAAGTTTTTCTGATGAGGTTGAAGAGTTTGAGGATAGAGTCAATCATGTTATTATCATAGATATCAGGATGATATTTACTAGAGAAATAAAATTTACTTGTTTTGGTAAAAGTAAGAAAATTATAGCTTCACTAGATAGTGGATTTGAATATTTTAACCATTGTATTAAAAATCAATTTAGTCAAGTAAAAATTGTTTTTTTTAGTTCAAAACCGAAAGAGGAAGCAGAGTTTGATGCTAAAAAGCATAACATAGATATTGATTCGATTATTTCAAAAGAGTCAACAACTGATTTAATTGATTTAATAAAGGATATAAAATGAAAATTTTTAAAATAATGTTATTATTGGCTTTTATGACCCTATTAATAAATGGAGAAGATAATAGAACAGAGACAACTCCAATAGTACCCATCGTTTCCACAACAAATGTTGAGTTAGAGGTAGTGAGTAAATTAAGTGAATTTATGGGAACTTCTCTCAATGGATTTACAAATCAAATATTAATTCTCTTAAGTGTATTTGGTTTTATGGTAACATTAGTATCACTACTTGGATATTTAAAATTAAAAAATTTATCGGATAATATTGAGAGAAATAGAGAGTTAATTACAGAATATAAAGAGTATATAGATAATAAATTTACTGATTATCGAAAAGAGATGAAACAAGAGATTGTTGAAGAGGTTAAACAGCAAATTGTCTATGGATTAGATGGTGCTATTTTAAAAGTACAAGAACATGCTTATCGAAAAGTAGAGTATACCGTTGATAATTTAACCAATGAAATTCAACAGCGACGCTTCTTTTATCAAGGATTAATTTTTAAAATTAACCAAGTTAAAAAGTATGAGTATGAAGATATTATGAAGCAAGAGATTGATGTAGAGGAAAAAATTAGTAAAATTATTGTTATCCAATCTAAATACAATGAGATAAATAATCATGATATTCCAAAACTTTTTTCTAAAAAGGTAGAAGAGAATGTTGTTCCTAGTGCCAAAAAACTATCTGAATATGGGGAGTTAAAACATATTGTTAGTAAACTACTTTTAAAAGCGTTAGAGAATGATAAGCTAAACTATGTAGAGCAAACACAGATTCAAGATGTTTTAAAAGAGTATTATGATTGGGATGAAAAAATAGAATTAAAAAACTAATTCTACCCCCTCAACAACCCAGCCTCATACAGAAAAGGGGAGGGTTTAAAATCCAGTTTTTTTACCCTGTCAGCTTTGGCATAAGAGAGGTAAAGCTTCTCTTTTGCTCGTGTTACAGCCACGTAAAATAACCGTCTCTCTTCATCTAAGCTTCCACCTTTTCCCATAAGCTTGGTGTTTGGAAAACGACCATCCATAAGATCTACCACATACACTTCTGTAAACTCTAAACCTTTACTTGCATGGATGCTTAGTAAATTGACACCGTCACCCTCTGAGAGTTCATTTCCCCCTAAAACCATGGCATTAACAAAACGTTCCACCTCTTGGTAGTGGGAAGCTAAGTCGCTTAAAAGTCTTGCTTTTCTAGCGATACGCTCTTTGGCAAGGTTCTTTTTGTCCAAATCAATCTCACCTGATTTTAGTTTCCCTCTTTGGGTAGATAGAAGCTCTACTAAGTATTGGTAAAGAGGTGAGTTTACAAGTTTTATAAGCAAAGTTTTTGGCTGTTTAACTGTATTGACTGAACGGATAAATTCATGATACATCTTAAAAAACTCCACCCCATCGGCTGTAAGTTTTGGATGTTTTAAAATGGGGTGGGAACGGATTCTTTCATCCAGTTTCATGTGGGAAAAACGGGTCACTGAACCTATTTCACTGTCATCGTCAAAGAGTCCAAGTTGTAGGTTTTTGTTGGGGTTGAGTTTTGGCATGGTAAAGACCCTTGGGTGCATCATCCCCACAAAAAGGTTTCCCTCCCCATAATGGTTAAAACACTCAAACATCTCTTTTGCCAAAGCTGTACCAATCCCTTTTCCATATTCAAAAATATGGATAAACGCCATCATATCTTTTGGGTTGACCAACAAAGCACATACATCAAGTAAAAATTTTACCTCTTTGGCTTCAAAAAAACTGTTTCCACCTTTTCTTTTGGAGGGGATTCCAAGTTCACGTAAACTCGCTTCTATCCCATCTGCTGAAGCGTTGTTTCTAAAAATAACAGCAATATCATTGGTGGGGGTATAGGTTTGTTTTATGGTTTTGGCTATCGACTGATATTGGTCAAAAAGTTCGTTATACATAAGTAGTCGGGGAGGTTGGTTTTTACCTGTTTTTGTCACCACCAACTTTTTAGGATAAATTCTTTCATTTATCTCTATCACCTTGTTTGCCAAAGACAAAATACTTGCCGAAGAACGGTAGTTTTTGTCCAAAGTAAAGACAGTTGCTTCGGAGTAACGCTTTCCAAAAGTTGCAATATTTTGAATGTTTGCTCCATTAAAAGCATAAATACTCTGGTCGTAGTCACCCACACAAAAGAGGGATTTTGGTTTCATGGCATCTATTAAGGCACTTTGTAGGGTATTGGTATCTTGGTATTCATCAACAAGAACTTCTACCAACTCTCTACCATGCTCTGTAAGATGGGCTTTCATCTTTAAAAGTAGGTCATTAAATGAAACAAAACCATACTTATCTTTGGTCTCTTCAAACTCATCTATGATGTTCATATAGATATCTATGAGAGGTTTATGGTCAGGGTAGCGTTCTAAAAACCACACATCAAAACCATCTAATGAAGCATTTTGATAAAGAGAGTACTGCTCATAAAGATAGGTAGCAGAAAAAGCTTCTGTATCAAGATTTAGCCGTTTAATATGACGCTTTTCATAAACTGAACGAAACAGTGTTTTAAGTTCCCCAGGTTGTTTTAGTGTTACTCCTGCATTCATCTCTTTTAGCCATCGGTAGCTAACAGCATGAAATGTTCCAGATTCGATTTTTTTGACAACATTGGGTGGGAAAAACCGTCCAACCCTTGCCAACATCTCACCTGCTGCTTTGTTTGTAAAAGTTAAAAGGAGTATTTTTGAAGGGTCAGCCCCATTGTGAAGTAAGTGACCGATTCGACCAACAATAGTTGAGGTTTTCCCTGTTCCTGCCGAAGCAATAATCAGGTTATTACCCATACGTGCAGTAGCAGCACTTAACTGCTCTGCATTAAGTGTGCTAAGTGGCATTAATTATTGACCGAGGATGTAGTAAGTTGTTTTGTTTGCTACTTTTTCTATTTGTACTTTATACTTAGTTGCCCAGTTTTCTACAAGTGTAGTAAACTCTTTCTGTATCTCAGGAGATACATCTGCTGAACATTTTATTTTAAAAACATTTTTAGAGTTTGATAACGCCACAAAACCTTTGATATGTGCCAGTTCATCATGTAAAGCTAAGATATGTTTTGAAAATTTATCAAAACCATTTGTATTTTTTATGGTTGCATCCATCTGTGCCATAGAGTTCTCTGTTTTAGAGTATCCGAGTTGAGACAGAAGTGCTTCAGGGCTTAAGTTTATATGCATTTATTTCCTTTGTATGTTGTGTAAAATTGATTTCAAACTTTATCTAAAGTTACGTTTATTATTGTTTAGAAATTTATTCTAAAGTGTAATTTTAAATATTATTCTTTAAGTTTTGAAAGTAGTTGTTGATAATGTTCGCTATGTTGAAAAGTTTTTTCATAACGCCATCTTAAAACAAACTCTATAATTTCGTTTTTCAGTTGAGAGTCTATTGTCTCAGCTTTTCCAAAGTAACCAAGTGAAGAATTTTTTGGAATACGTTTCCCATTGTTGTTAAGTGAGTAAGCTATAGAGATAATTTGAACATATTTACCTTTTCTAACCTCTCCAAAGTCTTCATTTTTAAGACCTATCCCTGAAAGATTCATCGCTTTATACTCAAATATGCTATTAAAATCTTCATGTTTATCAGAAATTTTTAGTTTCCTATAAAGATGATAAATTTGTTTAAGGTTTTTTTCACGTAAATTACTATGGGAAACTTTAGGGATTTGATGATGCTTTAACTTATATTCAAGTTGATTGAGAAGTGAATTTAACTTTTCAATATTTGTCATTATCTTATCCTTTCTTTATGAATTACAATTAATATGTCTTTATATTATATACTATAATTAACTTATTTTAGATAAAATTGTGACTTAAAAAATTAATATTGACGGATATAATAAAATATGGATTATTTACAAATAACAGGTGGAACTAAACTTTCTGGTTCTATTGAAATCTCAGGTGCTAAAAACTCAGCTCTACCAATCATCGCAGCGACTATTCTTTCGGATAAGCCTGTCACTTTAACAAATCTTCCCAATGTAGTTGATATTAGAACACTTTTGAAACTCTTAGGTATTTTGGGAGGAACAGTTGATCACAATGATACGGTAGCAAATATCAATAATGGAACGATGAATTCTACCAAAGCTGTATATGAAATTGTTTCTCAAATGAGGGCTTCTATTTTGGTGTTGGGCCCTCTTTTGGCTCGTTTTGGTGAGTGTGAAGTGAGTCTTCCTGGTGGTTGTGCCATCGGTCAGCGTCCCATTGATATGCACTTAAAAGCGATGGAAGCGATGGGTGCAACCATAGAGATAAAAGGTGGATACGTTAGAGCTGAAGCTCCAAATGGTCTTCAAGGTGCTAAAATAGTATTTGATAAAATTACGGTGGGTGGTACAGAAAATACGCTTATGGCAGCAGCCTTGGCACATGGTACAACCACCATTGTAAACGCAGCAAAAGAGCCTGAAATTGTACAGCTTTGTGAGATGCTTTCTGATGCTGGTGTAAAAATAACAGGGACAGGTACAAGTGAAATTATCATAGAGGGTACAGGTCAGAAACCTTTAACTTTTAAAGAGATAGAGATTATCCCCGACCGAATTGAAGCTGGAACATACCTTTGTGCCGCAGCCATTTCAAATTCAACCATCACCTTAGAAAAAGTAAATGCTCAACACATAGAAGCCTCTATAGACAAACTAGAAGCGATGGGGTGTACTTTTGAAATAGAGGGGACAAGCATCACCATTCACGGAACAAATCGACTCAATCCTGTCAGTTTAATCACTACCGAATACCCCGGTTTTCCAACCGATATGCAAGCACAGTTTATGGCTGTCGCTACCATGGCAATAGGGGAATCGGTGATAGAAGAGCGTCTTTTTGAAAATCGTTTTATGCATGTTTCAGAGCTTAACCGTTTGGGTGCAGATATTTGGCTAAAAGGTTCAGTGGCAGCTGTCAGACCTGTAGCACAACTATACGGTGCAGATGTGATGGCAACCGACTTAAGAGCCAGTTCAGCCTTGGTTTTAGCAGGTTTGGTAGCCAAAGGGACAACCAACGTCCACCGTATCTACCACCTCGATAGAGGTTACGACAACCTTGAAGGAAAACTCTCCTCTTTAGGTGCAAACATTGTTCGTTTGAGCGAATAAATTCTTTTTGTCTGTTAAACTCTTAACAGACAATTTCTTTTAACAATATTCTAATCTTCCTCCAAAACCTTCCAAGGCAACCCCTGACTCATCAACTCATCCATAAATGGGTCAGGGTCAAATTCTTCCATGTTGAAGACACCTTGCCCTTGCCATTTCCCTTCTAACATAAGTTTTGCTCCTATCATCGCAGGGACTCCTGTGGTGTAGCTGACCCCTTGGCTTAGAACTTCTTTGTAACAGGCTTCATGGTCGCTCACTTGGTAGATGTAGACCGTTTTTTCTTCTCCATCTTTAATACCTTTTGCGTAAATACCGATATTGGTTTTACCTGTAGTGCGTTCACCCAAAGATGCAGGGTCAGGTAGTAGGGTGGCTAGGAACTCCATGGGGACGATTTTCATCCCTTTGTGTTCTATCTCTTTTATACCTAACATCCCTACATTTTCTAAACACTTCATGTGGGTTAAGTAGCTTTGCCCAAAGGTCATAAAGAAACGGATTCGTTTTAAACCTTTGATGTGTTTGACTAAAGATTCCATCTCTTCATGGTATAGTAGGTAAGAATCTTTCTTTCCTATTTCAGGGTAGTCCCAAACTTGCATGATTTCCATTGGTTCTGTTTCTATCCATTTATCATCTTCCCAATATCGACCCTTTGCCGAAACTTCTCGTAGATTAATCTCTGGGTTAAAGTTGGTAGCAAAAGGGTAGCCATGGTCTCCTGCGTTACAGTCTAAGATGTCGATGGTATGAATCTCGTCGAAATAGTGTTTTTGAGCGTAGGCACAAAAAACGTTGGTAACCCCCGGATCAAAACCAGAACCTAAAAGCCCCATAATATTTGCTGTTTTAAACTGCTCATTACGTTTCCATTGTTCTTTGTACTCAAATTTAGCCGTGTCTGGGTGTTCATAATTGGCTGTATCTAGGTAGTCTATGCCACACTGAGTACATGCATCCATAATGGTAAGGTCTTGGTAGGGGAGTGCTACATTTATAACCACATTAGGTTGAAGGGTTTGAAAAAGTTCAACAAGCTCAGGTACAGAGTCAGCATCGACCGAAGCAGTGTTAAGTTCTACACCCACTTTTTCTTTTATATTTTTAGCAATGGCATCACACTTACTTATGGTTCGACTCGCTAAGGTAATCTCTCCAAAAGTTTCACTGTTCATCGCACACTTAAAAGCGACCACATTTCCAACACCACCCGCACCGATGATTAGGGTTTTTTTTGACATGATATATCCTGAAATTTTTGGAGAATTATAGCGAAAAATAGATCACCTCTACTAAAGAAAAATAGATAAAAACTATATTAAATAACATTTTCTTTATATTTGATAAAAATTAGATTTATTTTAAAATATTAAAGTTTTTTTATGTATTATCTTATATAAAAATTTTAAGGAATAAATAATATGAAGTTAATATATTTAAAAAAACTATTTCTATTGCTACTTTTAAGTAGTTCAGTACTATTTTCTAAGACCATTGGAAAAGCCAGTTGGTATGGAGAAAAGTTTCATGGGAAAAAAACAGCATCAGGGGAATTGTTTAATATGTATGACTATACAGCAGCTCATCCATCTTATGCTTTTGGAACCATGTTGAAAGTAACCAATCTTAGTAATAAAAAAAGCATTAAAGTACGTGTAACAGATAGAGGTCCTTCTAATGATGAAAGAATTATAGATTTGTCGTTCCAAGCTGCCAAAGAGATTGGGATGGTACAAAGTGGTGTGGCAAAAGTTAGTGTAGAGAAGGTAGATATCCCTACTAGCAATCCTATTGAACTCTATCCTATAGAAGAAGAGGTCTCAGAAACAGAGGAAGATCAAGTATTTGTTGCTGTAAAAAAAACTGCTAAAAAAGAGAAAGTGAATGAAAAAAAAGCATCTAAAGAGGTGTTAGAGGAAGACGAAGTTTTTTCTTTACGAAAGGTTAAAGAAAAAGAAGAAGATATAAAGCTCCAAATAGCATCTTTTTCTACAAAAGAGAATGCAGAAAAGTTTATAAAACATGAAAAAAGTTCTTATAAGATGGAGAGAGTAGAGATGTATGTAAAACGCTTAAATAAAACACTCTATAAAGTTGTGATTCTTTGTGATTCCTCTACGATGGTTAAAGATATTCTTAATAGCAAAAAATACAAAGGGGCTTATATTTTAAGTAAAAATGTAGATTATAAATGACAATTTTTGGGTATAATACGCGAAAATTTTCAATATTTAAGATTATATATTAAAAGGTATACCCGATGTTTGAAACTGTCATTGGTCTAGAAGTCCACGTTCAACTTAACACCAAAACAAAACTTTTCTGTTCTTGTCCCACAAGTTTTGCAGAACACCAAAATACTAACACTTGTCCAACTTGTTTGGCTCTTCCAGGGGCTTTACCTGTTGTTAACAAGGAAGCAGCAGTAAAAGCGATGAGGTTAGGTTATGCGATTAATGCAAATGTTGTTCACTCTTCAAACTTTGACAGAAAATCTTACTTTTATCCAGATAGCCCTTCTGCTTACCAGATTACTCAGTTAACCAATGCTATTGTTCAAAAGGGTGAAGTGTTTATTGACCTTAAAGATGGTACACAAAAAAGAATCGGTATGACCCAAGCACACTTAGAAGCTGATGCTGGTAAAAACATGCATGAGGGGTCTCATTCAAAGGTAGACCTTAACCGTGCTGGTACACCTCTTTTAGAGATTGTATCTGACCCCGATATGAGAAACTCTTATGAGGCAGTGGCTTACTTAAAAAAACTTCACTCAACCGTTCGTTACTTAGATATCTCTGATGCCAATATGCAAGAGGGGTCTTTTCGATGTGATGTGAACGTTTCTATCCGTCCAAAAGGTCAAAAAGAGTTTGGGACAAGGGTTGAGATTAAAAACATTAACTCATTCCGTTTTGTAGAATCTGCGATTGCTTATGAGGTTCAACGTCAAACAGAAGCGTATGAAGATGGTGTGTATGAGCAAGAGGTTCATCAAGAAACACGGCTTTGGAATGTAGATGAGGGTGTTAC
>Ga0256827_10000402_pt1 | contig 26842 bp, 30 predicted proteins | sample CV84metaG_FD_185977 | JGI IMG/M metagenome (GOLD analysis project Ga0256827, IMG submission 185977) | Hydrothermal vent microbial communities from East Pacific Rise, Pacific Ocean - CV84 | ecosystem: Environmental > Aquatic > Marine > Hydrothermal vents | place: Pacific Ocean: East Pacific Rise...
TTGATTTAACTATTATATTGAAATTTAAAATATCTAAATGGTCGGAGTGAAAGGACTCGAACCTTCGACCCCCTGGTCCCAAACCAGGTGCGCTACCAGACTGCGCTACACTCCGAAATTTGCAATTTTCGATATTGAATATCTTAAATTGGAGTGCAATTATAGACAAAACTTTTTATTTTGTCAAGAGTTTTATGTAATTTATTAATTTTTTTTAGAAAATACGTTTTTCACTCACTTTAACATACTCTTTAACTTCATTTTGATCTTTTTCATAAAGTGCAACTAAACCTTCGTTATATCCATAATAGAACTCCTGTTTTACGGCACTTTTACTCCAACAAGAAATCATAAGTACATTTGTAAAATCTGAATCCTTGATAGTAATAGTTTTATAAAATTCATCTACAATACAACTATCAATAGAAGAAGAGCGAAAAACATCTGATGTTTTTAGATTAACATAACGTTTTATATCAATATCTCGAGAGGGTTCTCTCATTAAAATAGAGTTGCCATTTAGAAAAAGCATTGTCTTGCCACTATTACTACGACGTTCATATACGCTTCCCTCTTCCAATACCCTATCTGTTTCTATATAGTAATCTACTTTTTTACTATTTTCATAAATATCATACTCTATTTCATAGTTTAGAGTTGAAGTCATATACTCCCACATATCAAAACCTCTATTGGGATTAATCTCTTCTGGAGTCTCTGTCCCACATCCCAAAAATAGAAGAAGGGTTGAGGAAGCAACTACTTTTAATATACATTTCATAAAGAATCCTTCTAACGTTTTTTAAGCGATAGATAATAATATAACTCTACTGTGTAAATGTTGTAAATCCTTTCTTTTATCGCTTTCGGTAGGAGAGTGCTTCTAAAAGATGTTTTTTCTCTATTCTCTTTGCCCCATCTAAATCCGCAATTGTTCGAGCTACTTTCTTGATACTTCCTATACTACGATGTGATAGAGCAAAACGTTCAACAGCTGAAAAAAGAATTTTTGTAGCATCCTCTGTTAATTGACAAAATTTCTCTATCTCATCCTCTTTTAATTTTCCATTCAGTTGCTCTTGTCCTCTCTCTTTTTGTGCATAAAAAGCTTGAGTGACTAAAGTTTTCATCTCTGTAGAAGAGATGCCTTGCTTATCTGTAGCCGAGACCTCTTGCATTACAACAAATAAATCAATTCTATCTAGAAAAGGATCAGAGAGTCTATTTCGGTATCTCTTAATCTCTTGTTCTGAGCAACGACATTCTCTTCTTTTGGATAAAAGATTTCCACAAGGACAAGGATTCATTGCAGAGACAAACATGATATCGGCATCATATTCAACTTTTGAATTGACTCTAGAGATATTGACTCTTCTATCTTGAAGTGGCTCTCGTAATGCCTCTAAAATGTTTTTTGAAAAATGTGGCAACTCATCAAAAAAAAGCATGCCATTATGGGCTAAAGCGACCTCTCCTATTCGTGCAGTATGAGAACCTCCACCAAAAATAGAAGCCGAAGTCGCAGTATGATGAGGCGAACGCATTGGACGCTTTGCTTTAAATGTTGGTACAACACCATCTAGAAACTGATGTTTAGCAATAGAGAGCATCTCTATCTCAAGCAGTGGAGGTAAAATATCTTTTAACCGTTTAGCAATCATACTTTTTCCACAGCCAGGGTTCCCCTCCATAAGATAGTTATGCATTCCAGAAGCAGAGATAAGTGCTGCTCTTTTGGCTACAGTTTGCCCCTTAATATCTAGAAAATCTGACTCAATATCTAACTCATCATAGTAAGTTTTTTTATTAATAGTAATACTCTTGGAACGATAGGTAAATTCTGTAGCAGAAGCTTCAAAGGCTTTCGTTTTTAAAAGGGTAATAGCTTCACGAAGAGAACGAACCGCAATAAACTCTACTCCTGCAATATAACGCAGATGCTCCATCGCCTCTTGTGGAACAATCGCTCTTTTTAGTAACCCTTGCTCTTTAAGTGATAAAATAATAGGAAAAAGTGTTGAGCTTGATTTTACACGTCCATCTAAGCCAAGTTCTCCAAATACAAACAGCCCATCCTCTTCAATTTTCTCTTGATTCAAAGCATTTAAAAGTGCCATTGACAAATCAAAATGGGTACCTCTCTTCTTTAAATCACTGGGGCTAAGATTGACAGTAATTTTTAGAGGAGGAAAAGTGAAATCATTGGTTAATAGTGCTGATTTAACACGCTCTTTTGCCTCTTGAATATCACTTGAAGCTAATCCTACAACAGAAAAACCGGGTAATCCCTTTGTAAAGGTTGCCTCTACTTCAATTATCTTAGCAGAGAGTCCATCAAGTGTGGCACAGGTCAAATGATTAACAATAGTCTCTTTTTTTTTCGTCGTTTCTCTATTTGGTGGAAGTGTACCACTATAATTATTTTCGCTCATTTGACCATTATCACATAAAATAATTAAAAATGTTAAATATATGTCAAATTGTAATGTTTTATCATAAAAAAATGAATTTATTTTATATTAAGCTTAAATCTTAAAAAAATCTAATATGAGGCTATAGAGAGAGATGCTATAATCCTATCACTATATAATAAGGTGCTCAATAATATGCTATTTAAATATAAAGGTCTAACAAAACAGGGTAAAAATGCCAAAGGAAGTATCGAAGCTTCAACCATTGAAGAGGCTAAACAGAAATTAAAATCTCAAGGTATCTTCTATCAAACGCTTCAAGAGACTTCACAAATTACTAAAAAAAACTTCTCACAACGAGAGATGCCCGGTCCGCTTCTAAGCTCTTTTGCTAAAGAGTTATCCTCGTATCTAAACTCGGGAATGGCTGTCTTGACAGCGATAAAACTTATTGAAGGACAACATAAAAAAGAGAAAAAATATGCCTCTTTTTTATCCTCGATTAAAACAATGATTGAGGAGGGAAAGTCTCTCTATCATGCACTAGGTTCTCAATCAGTATACTCAATGCCTGACTTCTTTTTGCAGAGTATCAATGTTGCTGGGCAGAGTGGTAAAATGGTCTCGGTACTTATCAATATGGGGTCATTCTTCTCATCTCAAGCCAAAGTAAAAAAGCAGGTAGCAAATGCAATGGCATATCCAATGTTTATTTTTATTGTAGCTATTGGGATGACAGCATTTCTAATTGCTTATGTCGTACCCAGTATTACAGGTATTTTTAAAGATACAGGTCAAGAGCTACCAGAGCTTACCCAATTTGTTTTGGGGATTAGTGATTTTCTATCAAGTAACTGGATTCTACTGATGGCAGGGTTTATTGGAACTATTGTAGGATTTAAACTCATCTATAAACATATTTACGGTTTCAAAAGAGCCTATGATGGATTTATGTTAAAAATGCCTGTAATCGGAGAGCTTATTCAAAATCATGAATTGGGTCGATTCTCTTATATTTTAGGTCTTATGCTCAACTCGGGAGTCTCTTATGCACATGCTGTAAAGTTGGCAACTACAACATTTTCCAACACTGCATTTAGAGAGAGCTTTGAAAATGCATCAGAGCGTGTAATCGAAGGAAATAAACTCTCTCACTCTTTACAACGAGGTAAAGGGGTACTCCCTAAACGAAACTTTATGCAAGCATTGGCACTAGGAGAAGAGTCAAGTGAAGTTGCCAGTATCTTAAGTAATATTGCAGAGCTTTATCGAGAAGAGAATGAAGATAAACTAAAAATGCTACTTAGTCTACTTGAACCATTTATGATGCTCTTTATTGGTCTACTTGTCGGTGTTATTGTTGCGGCAATGCTCTTACCAATTTTCTCTATGAACTTGGGTGCTTAATATATTTTTTTAGCTACAATTAAATATAAAACAAAAGAAAAAGGAGAGAAAATGAAGAAAAAGATACTTTTGATGGCTGTAGCAACAACATTGAGTATGGCAGATATTATTGGAGGAGAAGTGAGTGTAGGGTACTACAACCACTCCCCTAGTGGTATAGCACAATATAATGGAGATACTATTGATGTTGAAAATGATTTGAAATGGGAAAGTCAGGGGGATATCTTTATTAAAGCAGCTATAGAGCACCCTATTCCTATTCTACCAAATATAAAAATTGGATATACAGACTTTGGACATAGTGGCTCAGGAACCATTAATAATAGTTTTCAATTTGGTGGAGAGACATTTAGTGCAGATAGTGACATCTATAGTAGTTTTGATATGAAAATGTATGACTTAACTCTATATTATGAGATTCTGGACAATTGGCTAAATCTTGACCTTGGTCTTAATGTTAAATATATGGATGGAACAATTATTGTAAAAGGCGATAATCTAATTACAGGACAACTTTTAAATGAGACTTCAACTTTTCAGGTTCCTATTCCTATGATTTATGCTAAAGCACAATTTGATGTGCCAACAACAGACCTAAGCTTTTTAGCAGAGGGAAATTATGTATCTTATGATGGAAATACACTCTATGATGCAGAAGTTGGGGCAAGATATACATTTATGTTAGGCTTGGGAATAGAAGCAGGATATAAAACAATGAAACTTAAAATCAATGATATTGATGATCTAAGTATGGACACAGATTACTCTGGTGCATATGGTAAAATAGTATGGGATTTTTAAATGAGTAAAAAACAACGATTTCGTGATACAAAAAAGGGAATAAAAACGCAAAATAGTGCAAATAAGGTAGAGAAACCAACTATCCCTTTTGCAACTGTAGGAGCTAGAGCAAAAGCATTTTTAACAGATATTTTTATGCTTCTTATGCCCTTTATGTATATTGTTATCTATGCAGTAATGGGAGGTCTTGAAGAGGCTTCTCATCAACGACTACTATCTTGGATATATACATTTATTCCATTTATTCTTCTCTTAACTATTTTTATGGCTAAAGATCAAGGGAGAACTCCAGGTCTACGTTCACAATCACTCAAAGTAATAGACTTCAATACACTACAGAGTCCCTCTCTATTTAGTATAATTTTTAGAAATCTTACGCTTATTTTAACTATTATCATTCCATTTGCTTGGTTTGCTATATTTTTTAGAAAAGATAGAAGAACCCTACATGATTATCTAAGTAATACCTGTGTTATTAAAGCTCCTCCTCCGACTAAAAAGTAAATTTAAATAGATGAAAATTACCCTATCCCTCTTCTATTTCGCCTACTTCTCTTTAGTAGGTGTCTATGTTATGTTTATCCCTGTTGCATTAGAAGGACTGGGATACAATAAAATAGAGACAGGCATTATCTATGCGGCTGCTCCATTTATGCGTTTCTTGCTCCCTTTTATTTTTAAGCACTATATTAAATTAACAGAAAAAATCTATACCTATGCCCTACTTCTTACATTTATAAGCTCTATTATCTTTGTGGCTACTGTTCATAACTTTACGGCATATCTTATTGCAAATCTACTCTTTGGTGCATCAATGGGAATTACACTCCCTTTTGTTGAGACTATTTCACTTCAAAGAGTCTCCAAACAGCTCTATGGAAAAATAAGAATGTGGGGTTCAGTTGGTTTTATTGTTGTGGCACTATCCTTAAAAGCCATTCATCCTCTACCTATTACAACTATCTATATCTTAGTTTTGACAACTCTCTTGACACTTATTTCAGGATATTTTGTATTACAATATAATATAGAGCATCAAGAGGAGCAAAGAGAGAATGAAGAGGATTTTTCTTTAAAAAAATATTGGGCTTTTTGGAGTAGTGTATTTTTAATGCAAGTAGCCTTTGGAGGCTTTTATACCTTTTTTAGTCTTTATGAAAAAAATCATGGTTTTGAAGAGTGGTTTCCTTATCTCTGGAGCTTTGCTGTTGTTTGTGAGATTATTATGCTCTTCTTTCAAGCACCCCTTCTACAGAAAAACTTACTTACAATTCTAAAGATAGCAACACTCTTTACCGTTGTTCGATGGTTACTACTTTATCTCTATGCTGACTCTTTGGCAATAACCTTTTTTAGTCAAGCCTTTCATGCCATTAGCTTTGCCCTCTATCATACAGCAGCCATTACCTATGTATTTAGCCTCTATAGCCAAAAACGGTTAGCACAACAATTTTTCTTGGGTATCTCTTTTGGGTTAGGTGGATCGGTAGGCTCTTATTTAGGAGGATATATTTATGGGGATAATTTCTTTTTATATGAAGCAATTATTACATTTGGAGCCTTTATAATGCTCCAAATACATGGAAGAATTAAACCAAAAATTATTTAAAAGTATAGTACCTTGCGGGATAATCTCCATTTAATAATACCTCATTACTATAAAAGACAAAAAGAGGTGCTTCATCTTCGCCTCCAGAGATAGGTATCGCCTCTGCCTCTGTTATATTAATATTTTTTTCAATTTTTTTGAGTAAATCACGACTATCAAAATCTTTAATAGAGAACTCATCAATCAACATATCATAAGCATTTTTTTTATCATTAGAGTAGCGTTGAACCTTCTCCGTCAAAAAGAGTGAATTATCAAGTTCAGCATTACCTCTTTTTAGTATATATTGAGCCATAGAGGAGTTTTTTCCTTGAAGCTTTAAAATACCAATAACGACAATAAACACAATAAGAACTGCAACGATTACTTCAATTAAGGAGAAAGCTGTTTTATAAAATCGATTCATATATATACCTCTTGTTAATAGTAGGAGCCACTATCTTTTAAATCATACTTTGAGTGAATCCATAGCTCTTGTGCCTCTTCTAAATCTTCTACCTTTTTAACCTTGCCAAAGTAGCTAGGAAGGTAAAATATACCTTGAGAGCTTGATATAATCATTTGGGTGGTACTCCCATTAGGATAGAGATGATAACGTAGACAGATTTTTTCATCTTTCATACGCCCGAGTTCATCTATCTCAACAAGATGGTTATCATTATCTAAGAGGTAACTTTTTACATCTTTTCCCAATTCAATCTCGCCATCATAGGCTACAATCTCTTTACCTTGTGCCACATAACATTGAGTACATTTTTTGATACAAAAGAGTTCAACATCTCCTTGACCTTCAAAAGATTTTCGAAATGTTGTAGGAAGTTTACTTATATCTAAAATCTCAACCTTCTGCTCATGCTTAACTACAGTAGAAAAAGTCATAAAACCGACTAAAGAGATGATAAAGACAACAACAATTAACTCTAAAAGAGTAAATGCTTTAGAGTAACTATTCAATTACTTCTTCTCACAACCTGGATAGAAGATATCTGCACCATTACCCTCTCCACCCTCTTTTCTATCTGCTGCAAAACTAATCACTTTGAATCTATCATCCTCTAGTTTTACATAGTTAAATGGTTTACCCCAAGAGTCTACAGGTAATTTTTTGTAATAAGGGCTTTTTGGATATTGAGGATAAGCATCTTTATTAGGATTAGAAAGTAGTGCTTCTAGCCCCTCTTCAGTTTCAGGATAGACTCCATTATGCATATGAAACTCCTCTAATTGTTTCTCAATTGATGCCATTTGGGTACAAGTAATATTTCGTTGAGCTTCATCTTTTTTTCCTGTTACAGCAGGAACAACAAAAGCAGCCAACATTCCAAGTATCGCAATAACAACTAATAACTCTAGTAGTGTAAAAGCCTCTTTTACTATTTTATTTTGTGCTTCCTTAGCCTTAAAAGTTAATATCTTTTTTTTAGCAATAGTTAATTTAATACTTTCTTCAGTTTTTACAGATATTTCTGTTCTCATAATTAAAATCCTTAGTTAAAGTTAGTTATAATTATGGAGATTTTACTTGAATTGAGCTTTATTATGGATAAAAGAAAAGAAGGTGTAGCACTTTTTATAACACTAATGGTCATCGCGTCAATGATGACTATCATCACTGTTTCATTTAGTTATCTAGATAAGGCAAGAAAAGATGCTGGAACAACATCTGTTATTATACAGGGAGACCTTCTCTATAAAAATACAACTGCTGTATTAAAACGTTTTTTTCCACAAGGTCGAGACAATTCTGAAAAATTAAAACTAATTTACACTGCACCACTAATGTTAAGTGAACCCAAAAGCCATTTTAATCTTAGCCTAAGTTGTACCCCCCTATTAACAGGAGTACCCATCAACTGGTTAGATGAAAAATTAGCTTGGAAAATGGCTGAAAGAGAGCATTTGGCTCAAGAGACCTTAACAAAAGTGATGGAAGAGTATAACCTAGAAGAGCCCAATCAATTAGAAGAGCTCATTCTTAGAGAGATTACAGGAAAAATTTCTCAAAACGAGGATTATCAACCTCGAATTCAACAGCTAAAAGGCATTATCTCAAAAAGACAATTTGATCGAGTCATTATGAACTACTATCTACTCTATGATGACCCAAAAGCATTAGCTGTTCCATGGGAAAAATATTTCTCTTTTGGAGCAGTTGATGCTAAAACACAAATAGATGGAGTATACTTAACAGCAGAGTTTATCTCTGTAGCTTTTGATATTCCACTTGAGATAGTAAGAGATAGCTGGATTGTAGGGGAGAGTACTTTAATGACGTTTTTAAAAGAGAATGCTATTATAACTCCAATGAATAAGATATACTCAAGCAAACCATTAAATGCCATGCATTGTGAACAGAGTTATGCCTATCAAAAAGGGCAATATAAATTTAATTTTAACTATATAAAAGGAAGGAGCAGCAATTTTGAATTTAACGGCAAAGAGTGATAATAAATTATTGATTCATAAAAATATGAATCCTGTAACAGAATTAAAAAACTCTATTGATATCATCTTAACACCTCAATTCTATACATTTGTACAAGAGGATTTAGACTTAAAATTTACCTATCAAGCAAAACAGATTGCACCATCAATATTTGATGACTATCTCGATAACACAAATGACTACCAATACTATGTTTACAAATGTGACAACCTTTGGTGTTTTTTAGCTTACAACATCAACGAAATAGATAAATTTCTAGAGAGTGTAGGTATAGAAAAACATCGTGTATCTAAAATATACTTTACTCAACAACTTGCCGACCAATTAACAGAACCACTCTTTATAGATGAACGTTCTCTATTAAAAACAATTGATGGTGTTGTAACAATAGTTCCACGATACCTCATGGACTCAACAGTTGAGTATCAACCATTTAACAGTTCATCCTTTAGCCTAAAAAGTGGTGGTGTAACGATGGGTTCATCACTTGACTCATTTATATCTCTCAAAGAGTCTCTTCTTTTGGGAACAATATTTTTGATTCTTGGGGCAATTTTCATAGTAGAAGGCAATAGAGTAAAAAATTCAATGAATAAACAAGTAATAGAGTTGGAAAATCTTCTTGCCAAACACTCTAAGTATAGCACCTCTTTTGCGAGGGAGAGTATCCTCAGCAAATATCGACCTATTGATAAAAAAGAGCGTGCAAAACGTAATGCCATCAAAGAGATTTCTAAACTTCTCTCTAAAAAAAGTCATCTAAAATTATTGGAAATTAACAAAAACAAAGTTAGTGCTAGTATCACAACAGATAATCAAACTATTAATAAACAAGTTAAAGAGCATGCTAAAGCTAAACTATTTAAAACATCTGGCTCTTCTCTTGATGTGAAAGTAGAGAAAACACTATGAACTTACTAACCCTACAACGCTATAAAAACGAACTTATTCTTCTATTAACACTACTCTTTGCTATTGGTGCATTTTTTTATAAATTTTCAGCTAACAGTGAAGTACAAAAAAATAAAACTATTATAGAAAAAAAGATTGATGAGATTAATACTATTGAAAAATATAAAAAACAGTGGGCAAGCAAAGGGGTGGCAAATAAAATAAAAATCTTTAAAACCATTGTCTCTGCCTCAAAAATTAAAAAATTTAGTAAACAATCTTCAAAAGTAACACTCTCCTATAAAAATTTAAGTGCAAGAGAACTTAACAAAATAATTAATAAACTACTAAATTTACCGATACAAATAATTAATCTAAAGATTAAAGAGAGTAGTAAAAATCAATTTACAATGGAGTTTACATGCAAATGGTAAAACGAATTATTGGTGCACTACTTCTATTTATTATATTATTTTGGATTCTTGCTCCAAAAGAGGAGCTATATTACCTCTTGGAGAAAAGACTCAAACAAGAGAATATTGTAATTGCCCATGAACATGTCAAAGATACTTGGATTGGACTAAAAATAGAGGATGCAGACATCTATTTAAAAGGTGCAAAAATAGCACATATTGAGAGCTTGAACATTAGTAGTTTTTTTCTCTATAATAAAGTATCTATTTTAAATTTAGAGTTTAATAAAGCAATGCAAAATGTTGCACCAAAAACAATTGATAACACAACCATACTCTATTCAATAATGGATCCACTTCATATCAAAATTGATGGAATAGGTTCATTTGGTCAACTAGAAGGAGTTGTAACTCTTCCAGAGAGAAACATTAAATTAATGATTCCCCAAGCAAAAGATATTCAACCGATTAAAAAATTTCTAAAAAAAGATAAAACAACTGGAGGATGGTTCTATGAAACAAATTATTAATCCCAAGCTATTCTCTATCATTATATTTATACTATCTATTTTAGTTATTGTCAAAATAATATGGATAGCAATATCTCTACTATTTTTACCGAATAGTAGTGAAGAGATTAGTACAAAAAGCAAAGCTAAAGCCCTCTATTACAGAGTAAGATTAACCAATGATGCTGCAGTTATTGCTCCTGTTGTATCCCAACCTGTACGTAAATTTGTACCAAAAATAAGTTCAATGAAGGGAATCAAGCTTATAGGTCTATATCACTCTTCCGATGCTTCAGTGGTAACAGTTGAAAAAAGCCGAAAAACAACGGTTCTAACAAAAGGAGATGCAATTGGTGGTTTTGCATTAGAGTCTGTAGAGCAAGATTCTGCTATTTTTACTAAAAATGGCAAAAGATTTACTCTCTATCTCAACAATGATAAAACTCTAGGAAAAACAGCAACACATAGCTCTTCTAGAAAGCAACCTCTTCGCTCCCATACACCCCCTTCACATAAAATTGTTGAAGAGGATGGTATAAAAATGATTGATCGAGGATTATTAACAAACTACATCTCTAATCCCGAAAAAATTTGGAAAGATATTGGGATTAGTGAAAATAAGCTCAATGGAAAACTTAATGGATTTAAAATCAATTATGTTAAGAAAAATAGTGATTTTGAGAGACTAGGACTTAAACGAGGCGATTTACTCATGGCAATTAATGCCGAGAAACTAGACAATCTTGGTGCAGTTATGAACTTTTACAATGATATAAAAAATATAGATAATTTAACATTAACCGTTGAAAGAAATGGAAAAAGCGAGGATATAGAGTATGAAATTCAATAAATTGGTACTAGGAGTTATTCTACTCTTTAGTATAGAGGTAGCACAAGCAGAGAAGATAAAAGTTAATTTTAATAACTTGAAAATTAGCGATTTTATTATTATGCTAAGTAAAATTACAGGGAAAAATATCTTAATTGATGGCGATGTTAAAGGTAAAATAAACTTTGTAACAAAGCACACCATTGAGAAGAGCGAACTGATTCCTTTGGCAACAGCCATTTTAGAGACAAAAAAAATGACTCTACTTGACAGAGGAAGTTACTATCAAGTAGTTAAAAGTACTACAGCTCCAGGAGAAGGTATACCTGTAACCAATAGTTCACAAATCGCTAATAACCATAGTGGAACAATGAAAACAGTTATATTTCAACTCTCAAATGTCAACTCAGCAGTTATTAGAACAAAAATAAAACCTCTTCTACATAAAAGTGCTAAAGTTATCTCCTTTAAAAAAAATAACCTTTTAGCCATTACTGCCTACCCTCGTACTCTTAAATCTATTAAGCAATTGATTGATAAAATAGAACAGAAGCAGTCAAAAAAAAGTAAAATTATTCATCTACAAAATGCTCGAGTAAAAGATATATTTGCAAATGTTCAAAGTATGTCAAAAGCACTCTTCCCTCAAGATATTGTTTCAGAAAAAGTGGCTGTAATGCAAGATATTAGTGGAAATGCAATTATCTTAGTAGGAAAACAGAGCAATCTTCAACGCCTAGAGAACTATATAGCTCAACTTGATCGTGAAGGTCAAGGAGATACACAAAAAATGCATGTTATTCCACTCTCAAACTCAAATGTAGAGGATATGGAAAAAATTCTTAGTAAAATTGTACCACAGATGACAGGTGCAGCAAACAATGGAGGGGCAAGAGCTGGTGCACCTATTGGAAAAGGAGGAAAACCTGTACCAAAAGCCGTTATTGCTTCCGATGCAGAACGCAACGCACTTATTGTTTTAGCAAGTGAAGACCAATATCAAAATATTTTAGACACTGTAAAACAGCTAGATGTAGAGAAATCACAAGTCTACATTCAGGCAAAAATTGTGGAAGTCAATACGAACTTAGCAGAAAACATTGGTCTCAAATATGGATTTAACGGCGGTTCAATTACATCAAATGGATTATTCTCTATATCTGCAAATGCAGGTGCTGCACCATTGGCACTCTCTAGTTCTCTACTTGGTTTTTTAAATAATACAACGACACAATTTGATAATAATGGAAATGCCTATACTTCAAATGAGAGAGCTTTTGAATTTGATTCAGGAATTACCAAAGTATTCTCTTTAGGTGCACAACTTGATTTACTCAAACAAAATGGTGCAGCACAAATTCTATCTAAGCCTTCAGTATTATCAACCAATAATAAAGAATCTAGTATCTATGTAGGAAGAACACAATCTATTTTGACTCAAGCACAACAGAGTACTCAAGGATCATCAAGTGTTATCAATAACTATAGTCGAGAAGATATTGGTATCACACTAAAAGTAAAACCAAGACTCTCCTCAAACAATAAAGTCTCTTTAGAGATAGAGACCACTATTGAGGATATTCTTCCTGGTTCAGGAACCTCTGCTGATAGACCAACAACAACAAAACGTTCGGTTAAAACTAATGCCATTGTTAACCATGCAGAGACCATTATCTTGGGGGGATTAATTAAGAGTGCTGATGGTAAAAGTGTAACAAAGATACCTATACTAGGAGATATTCCAATTATAGGAAGACTCTTTACATCAAAGGGTAACTCAGGAAGTAAAGTCAATGTTGTCATCTATATTACTCCATATATTATTAAAAAAAGTTCAGACTTAAGTAGTCTACGTCAACACTTAAGTGAACTAGAAGCGGTACAACAACAGTACAATAAAATTGTTTTTGAAGAACTCGAAAGCAAAATGAAAAACTCTTCTAAAAAGGGTCATGTTACGTTCTCATCAAAATCAACTACTCTTAATAACCTCAATAGTGATGAGTTTAGTGATGATGAAAATGATAATACAGGGTCAGTTTTTGATCTAACATCTCAAACAGAAACTGAAGAGGTAGATGTTGCTCCTATAGCACAGCAGCAAGTAGTTACACCCTCCTCTGCACCTGTTGTGTATCAGAGAGTTCAAAGAATCACTCCTACAACAACACATTATAGTAATGATACATACAGTGAAGAAGATGAGTATGTGCAGAGTAGTTCTATAATGGAAAGCCTTCAGGAAAATCAATCGGTTGATGTACAGAGTCTCAATACAGGTATAGAGTATAATGAAGGAACTACATTTACAAATACTACTCAAAATAGTAACTATTAGATAGTAGGTGCAATGATGATAAAATTACCTTTTTTAGAAAATGTTGACCTAGAGCCATTATGGAAAGAGGGTATTGATAATAGATTAGCAATGAGACATCAACTTCTCTTTGCCAATATCCATGGTCAACCTACGGCTATTGTTCAAAGAGAACATTTAGGAATGGCTCTCAACCACCTTTCCAAACTTGATTTGGAATACCCTATTACAGAGCTGGATATTGGAAGTTTTGAAAGACTGTTACAAAAATTTCGAGAGATTCAAAGTGGTAGTGATTTTGAAAATGTAGATACCTCTTCTGATGATATTATTGAAGTAGAATCTGATTTACTTGACTTTATTAGAAACTCTCAAGACTTACTATCAAATGAGGAGTCTGCTCCTGTTGTCAAACTTGTCAACTCTCTTTTCTTTCAAGCAATCAAAAAAGGTGCTTCAGATATTCACATTGAAACTCTAGAGAAAAAAGGAGAAGTTCGTCTACGAATTGATGGTGCATTAAAAAAGCACCTAGATATTGACAAAAACATTACAGGACTTGTCATCTCTAGAATTAAAGTTATCTCTAACCTAGATATTTCAGAGAAAAGAATTCCCCAAGATGGTCGTACGCAAGTTATGATTTCAGGAAAAACTCTTGATATCAGGGTCTCTGTTCTTCCTACTTATTATGGAGAGCGTGTTGTTATGAGAATGTTGATGCAGAGTGATACTATTCCTACATTACAGAAACTTGGATTTACTGATACATTGACAACTGATTTACATAAACTCTTGACACACCCCCATGGAATGATACTGGTTACAGGCCCTACAGGGTCAGGAAAATCAACTACATTACATGCTTGTTTACAGCATATAGCAACACCTGATAAAAATATTATTACAGTTGAAGACCCTGTTGAGTACAATGCAGAGAATGTCAACCAAATTCAAGTTAACTCTAAAGTAGGATTAACCTTTGCTGCAGGACTTCGATCTATTCTAAGACAAGATCCTGATATCATTATGGTTGGAGAGATTCGAGATGCAGAGACTGCTGATATTGCTCTTCGTTCAGCACTAACAGGTCACCTAATGCTCTCTACCCTTCATACTAATGATGCAACATCTGCTCTCTCTAGATTAATGGATATGGGAATTGAAGATTTTCTATTAACCTCAACGCTATTAGGTGTTCTAGCCCAAAGATTAACCCGTAAACTTTGCCCTGACTGTAAAGCTCCAACAAAACTCGCTCCAACAGTCATACAAGAGCTTTCTCTTCCTGATGCAATATATTTTAAAGCTGAAGGGTGTACAAATTGTGACTTTACAGGCTACAAAGGACGACAAGCTGTAGGAGAACTTTTTGTCATGAATGACAAAGTTAAAGAGATGATGAAAGATGGTCTCAATGATCACCAAATACGAATAGAGATGAAAAAACTTGGTATGCTGACTATTTCAGATAAACTTAAAGATATGCTCATTAATGGTCAAACCTCCTATGAAGAGGCTGTACGTATTGGAATTATGGAAGACTAAATACTAAAAAAAGATACAACTATGAATAAAAAAAAGTCCGCTTTTACACTGATAGAGATTCTTATCTCTGTCACCCTTCTCTCTTTGGTTCTTATGGCACTCTATCGGAGTGCTGATACCCTACGCAAATCAAATTTACATCTTTTTGAGTATATCGAAGAGTCCAGTTATACTCTAAAAGGAAGTAAAACACTCTATAAAGATTTAATGCATTCCGATCATAATATTTCTATCAATAGAGAGGAGAAATTTCATCGTTTAACAATCAATAAAACAACACACTCTCTTCATGGATTAAGTCAAGCAAAAGTCGTATGGTTAGTCTATAAAGAGGAGAATACTCTTCTCCGACTAGAGGGAGGGAAATATCATATTCCACTAAGAATGGAAGAGCATGTCGAGATAGATGTTATTGCTAAAAATATTGAACTTTTTAGAATTTATAAAAGCAAAAAAAAGAGTAAAGTTTTGGTTATGATTAAAGTAAAAAATAGGGATGCTCAAATTTTTATGACACAAAATCTACCACTCAAACCTGCAATATCTAAAGATGCTAATCGAACTGGAGGGGTTAAAGGAAACAGCAAACCTGAATTACAACAAAGACCATAAAATTAGTTTTGTTATTTAAGTTTAATTTAATTTTAAGATAAGAATACTATACTTCCATATCTAACCATATGATTTATTGTATATTAAGGTAACACTAAAATGATTAAATTTCTATTAACCTACTGGATAGGTATTGCTCTGTTTTTTGGTATTTTTTATTGGGAGGTATCTCCCTTAAGCGTATCTATTAATCAGTTTCAAACTGACTTTACAAGTTACTTAACCTCACTTACACTTAATGAGGGAATGATGGAAAAGCATCATATCTTTATAAATTCACACTACTCTCTTGTTATAGAAAAAGCCTGTAATGGTATGATTCCCTATCTATTTTTCTTGGCATCGATTGTTGCTTTTCCCTCTACACTACTCCATAAAATAAAATGGATTATTATTGGCTATATTATTATATCTATAATGAACATATTACGAATATGGATGGTTACTCAACTTGTATTAACAGAAGAGAATAACTTCTCTTTAGCACATGACTATTTAGGAAATGCTCTACTTATTTTAACAGGATTAGCACTTTTTATCCTATTTGTTAAGAGCCGTCAAAAAGTCAAACAAAAAAATGAGAGAGGATTTGATATAATATCCCAAAAAGTAGGATTAGAATATGACCGTAACCAAATATTCGGCTAATGGCAATGATTTTGTCATAATTATTAGAAAAAAGAAAAAAGACCGCTCCAATTTAGCGAAACGACTCTGTCATCGTCAAAATGGTATTGGTGCAGATGGATTAGTAGTAGTTATTCCTCATGCAGAGTATGATTTTGAATGGGATTTTTATAATGCAGATGGAAGTCGAGCAACTATGTGTGGTAATGCCTCACGTGCTGTTGCTCATTTTGCTATGGAAAAAGGTATCTCCGAAGATGGACAGGCAGAGTTCTTGACAGGTGCAGGTGTTATTCGTGCTATGGTCAATGGAGTTTATGTTGTTACCGATATGACAAAACCTATTATCTTAAGTGAAGATATTCAAGAAGATAGTGGACATTGGTGGTTTATTGATACAGGAGTTCCTCATCTGGTTCTATTTAAAGAGAGTATTGATGAATTTGATATCAAAGAGGCTAGAGAGCTTAGAGATAAATATAACTGTAATGTTAATATCTGTAAAGTTGACAACAATAGGCTCTATGTTCGTACCTACGAAAGAGGAGTTGAAGATGAAACACTGGCTTGTGGAACAGGTATGGTAGCCTGTTTTGTTCGTGCGAATAAGGAGAAACTCATTAATGATAATGTTCAAGTCTTTCCTAAGTCGGGAGATGAGTTATATGTTAGTTTAGAAGATGATATTTACAAATTTGGCGGACAAGTAACCAAAACATTTGTTGCTGAGACCACAGATTAACACAGTTTTATTACGATTATTATGCTAAAATCACAAATTATTTCAACAAAATAAGGAAATTTATAAATGCACAATAAAATAGTTACACTAATTACTCTTATAGCTTTAAGTTCATCTCTGCTTTTGGGAAAAACTTTAGTGACAGTAAATGGTCATAATATATCTGACTCAATTATTCCTCCAGGATATGAAAAACTTGATGAGACCCAACGTTCAAACCTAATGGAGCAACTTATCAAAGAGGAGCTTCTTCATAGTAAACTGTTAAAAAGTTCTCTTGTTCAAAGTAGTGAATTTAAAAAAGTTTTTCAAGAACAAAAGAAATTGACCGAACAGCAGTATAAGGAAAAAACAGGGAAAAACTTAACAAAAGATCAAATTAGAGCGATAAAAGGTTCTATTGCTGTAGCACTTTATCAACAAAAAAAGTTTAAAAAAGCTAAAGTGACTAATAGTGAAATAAAAGAGTTCTATAATCAAAATCCTCAAAGCTTTCAATATCCAGACTCAATTGAAATTGCTGATATTATAGTTGAAAGTAAAAGTGAAGCTGATAAAATTTTAAAAAAATTACAAAAGTCAACCAACTTAGATAAAGATTTCATATTAGAAGCCAATAAGCATAAACAAAATGGCTATATGGGATGGTTTGGAAAAGGAAGTGCTCCTGAAAATCTTTTCAATAAAGCATTTAAATATAAAAATAAGCGTCTACTCAATACCCCTGTAAAAACCAAACATGGCTATAATGTAGTCTATTTACTCAATAAAAAACGTGCTGGAACTATTAAATTCTCAGAAGCAAAAGAGAGAATTAAACAGATGCTAAAACAGAAAAAAGTAGTAGATGAGCTAAGAAATGAGGTTAATGATTTATATGGAAGTGCTGAAATTATATATTAATTTCTTAAAATAAAGTTAATTATATAAATTATTTTCAAATTAAAACTTATTTTTAATTTAGAATAGATAAAAGAGATGATATACTTTTAATTATAAAGAATTTTTTAAGATTAAAGGATAAATTATGAAATTAACTTTTACCAAAGAACATATTGATGAAGCTATAAAAAATGGTTGTAAGACCGTAAGTGAATTGAATGATTTTATTCTGGGAGTAGGTCTCTACTCTCCATTAAGACTTTTGGTCAAGTAGCGTAAAAGCTACTTCTCCTAAAGCAACCTCTTCTCTTTTCTATACTCCAAATATGTCAGAAGTAAAATAGTTCCAACACCAATATCTATCATAACATCAGCATAGTTAAATACTGCAAAATTAAATCCACAGTGCCAAGCCACATAATCAACAACCCCTTGATGAATAAAACGGTCATAAAGATTCCCTAAAGCTCCACCAATAATCAATCCTATTGGAAAAGCATATTTTTTAAGATATCCATCAAAGAGTACATAACCAATAATACCTATAATTATAATCAACTGTACCCATTTTAACTTATCTCCCAAAAAACTTAACATAGAGAAAGCAACTCCACGATTATAATGCAACTCCAAATCGATGCAACTACCCTTTAAAATAGTTGCATACTCTGCTCCATTTACAGCATCCATTGCCATAAATTTAAGATTTTGATCAATTATAAATGTTCCTATAACGACCAAAGAGAAGATACTCAAGGAACGCATCATACTAATGCTTTCTTAAAGAAATTAACTGTCTTATCCATCATAATATGTAATGAATGTTGATCTTTGCCTTCCAAAAGAATACGCATTAAATTCTCTGTTCCAGAGTAACGAACAAGATGACGCATACCTGCTTTCTCTATCTCTGCAAAAAGCTCTTTAACACCCTCTATCTCAATGATTGGTAGTTTATGTGAAATTTTTAAATTGGCTTGCTCTTGAGGGTAGAGTTTAAAAATATCAAACGCTTCACTTGCTGTCTTGTTGGTCTCTATCATATAGGCAAAAGCTTGCAGAGCAGAAACCAATCCATCTCCTGTTTTCGCATAATCAGAGAAGATAATATGTCCACTCTGCTCTCCACCAAAGTTCGAACCAACTTTTTTCATAATCTCTAGTACATGTTTATCCCCAACATCACTACGCTCTAGTTTTACACCATGAGAAGCTAAATAATCTTCAAGCCCTTGATTACTCATTACTGTAGCAACCACTTTGTCATTGGCTAACTTCTTCTCATTTTTCAAGTGGATAGCCAATGCACCAATAAGCTTATCGCCATCAACCACTTCCCCTTTTTCATCGACAATCACTATTCTATCGGCATCTCCATCAAGGGCAATACCAATATCTGCACGTGTCTCAATCACTTTCTGTGATAATACTTCAGGATGCATCGCTCCACAATTGGTATTGATGTTATATCCATTTGGCTCTGCACCCATTACAATAACCTCTGCACCCAATTCACGAAGTACAGTTGGAGCAACAATATATGCAGCACCATTAGCACAATCGACAACCACTCTTTTACCATAAAGTGAATATTTTTTAGGAAAAGAGTTTTTCATATGAACGATATAACGCCCAATAACATCTTCAATTCTTTGTGAACGTCCAATCTCTTTTTTAGTAACAAAAGCATTCTCTATACTCTCCATACTATGAAAAATATCCTCAATATCTTGTTCACAACTTTTACTAAGCTTATTTCCTGTAGAACCAAAAAATTTAATACCATTGTCATAATAAGGATTATGACTCGCTGTAATCATAATCCCTGCATCACAACGCATATTTTCAGTAATAAAAGCAATAGCAGGTGTAGGCATAGGACCTATTTGAACCACATCAAATCCAACAGCAGTTAATCCTGAAACCAATGCATTTTCAATCATATATCCTGAACGCCTTGTATCTTTTCCTACTAAAATTTTATTATATTTACTATTTTTTTTAAGATGAATTCCAGCAGCCAAAGCTAAACGCATTACATTAAGAGCATTAAGTTTCCCACCTGCTAAACCTCGTACTCCATCTGTTCCAAATAATTCCATACACTTTTCCTTAAAATAATTTATTGAATTTTAACATATTATAGATACAAGAGTTCAATAAGACCCGAAATAACGATAAAAACTATTTCACTTAAGAGAGATAGAGTAATGACTGAGGATTGTAACTTATACTCATTTTCAAAACTAACAGCTGTTGATATACCCACAATTATTCCAAGTAAACCTGTTCTCATCGCCAACTCCTTAATATTTTATAATAATTAATAATATTTTATAATTATTAAGCTTAAAAAATGTTAAATAATATTTAAATAAATTTGCAATGAAGGTGTTAAACCCTATTTCTAGGGTTTTAAGTTTTAGAGTAACTTAAGGAAGAGTAAAGTTGCTCTCTGTGATGACATTATAGGTATCATTTTCAAACAAAACAGCTCTTATTGTTTTGCCTTTCCATGAGCTTGGAACCAAACTTAAATCTATAACACCACTCTCTTCGTCTAAAGTGTTATATGTCCAATTTAAAAGGTTTTTAAATATATATTTTTTTCCATCCTTAAAAAATCCAACCCAATTTTTTGTATTTTTAGAGTCATCTTGCAAATTAATATGAACACTATAATTTCCATCAGCATTGATATAAGGCTCAATATTTAAAGATGTACCTTCTCTCTGAGGTATATCTCTAGAATCAACATGATAATTTAATGTATAATGTGTTTGGAAACTATTATTTAAAAAGTATCGTACTTCATAATCTCCAGCATTTAAAGGAAACTCTTCAATAATCCATGAATAATCATCTACAATATCATGTGCTCTTCTCCATGAAATTAGGTTATCCCAACTATTGTTATCCTCTGCTTTATAAATTCCAATCCAATCTTCTGGATTAGGAAGATACCCTCTCTCTATCAAAATATCTATAAAATGAGTGTGTATCTCTCCAGGTCTACCATTGATTCCAAATCGTATACCTGTTGTATAGGTATCTGGTGTAGTGACGGTAAAATCATAAGAGTCAGCAATAGTATAGGAGTTATTTTTAAAAATTCTTGCTTCATATTCTCCTACTGGAAGTTGAATTTTTCTTAAAATCCAAAATGGTCCACCAGGTTCAACTATTTTTAGCTTATTGACCCAATTCCAATTGAGTACATTGGACCAAACTTCTGAATCTGAACCTTTTTTATAGATAGCTACCCAATCCTTTGCATTCATAACTTCACCCTCTGCATACTCTATGACAACATCCCGATTCCCATCAAGTGTAACTCTTCCTGGTTTAATTGTCACAGAATAGAGAAATAGTGTCGATATAAGTGATATAAATAATATTTTAGAAAACATTTTTAATCCTTTTTAAATTTGAATATATAGTATGATTTAAAATCATCAATCATTATAACTTAAATTATTATTTTCTGTTATAAAATAACAGAATTACCCTCTTAAGCTAAAAAAGCTATAATACGCGCATTAATTATTGAAAAGTAAAAGGTCAATTTTGAGCGAAAATATAATAGGTTATATTGATAACCAAGGAAATATAATAGATACACAGAGTGCTAGCGAAAACATTGATGCACAAGCAATTGAGTATGATAATTCAGCCGAAGCACTAGAGATTGTTCGCCACTCTACAGCACACCTTATGGCACAAGCCATTACTGAACTCTATACCAATGCTAAATTTTTCGTAGGACCGAATGTGGATGAAGGTTTCTACTACGACTTTAGAGTTGATGAGAAAATTGGCGAAGAAGATTTGAAAAAAATCGAAAAAAAGATGAAAGAGCTCATCAAAAAGAAATATAAAATAGAGAAGTACGAAATTACAAAAGAGGAAGCATTAACAAAATTTGCTAATGACGACCTAAAACAGGCCGTACTTACAAGAATTCCTGACGGAGTCATCTCTGTCTATAAACAAGGCGATTTTGAAGACCTATGTCAAGGTCCTCATGTTCCTGCACTTCGTTTTTTACATAATTTTAAATTAACACGTGTTGCAGGTGCTTATCTTGGTGGCGATGAAAAGGCTGAGATGCTTACCCGTATTTATGGAATCGCTTTTGCAGATAAAGCATCATTAAAAGATTATCTTAAAATGATGGAAGAGGCAAAAAAAAGAGATCATAGAAAAATTGGTGCCGAAATGGAACTCTTTATGTTCGATGAAGAGAGTGGAGCAGGTTTACCATTTTGGATGCCTAAAGGTTCACGCCTTCGATATAAACTAGAGAATATCTTACATAAAGCACACAGAAAAAGAGGTTACGAGCCTGTTCGTGGACCAGAAATTTTAAAAGCTGATATGTGGAGAACTTCGGGTCACTACGCTTGTTACGGCGAAAATATGTACCTAACTACCATTGATGACCAAGAGTATGGAGTAAAACCAATGAACTGTATTGGACATATTCAAATTTTTAAACAATCAGGAAAGTCTTACCGTGATTTACCTGTAAAATATTATGAGTATGGAGTAGTGCATCGTCATGAAAAATCAGGTGCATTACATGGACTACTTAGAGTTCGAGAGTTTACACAAGATGATGCTCATATCTTCTGTACTCCTGCACAAATAGCCTCTGAAGTTATTGATATTATGGAGTTTGTTGACTCTGTAATGAAGCTCTTTAACTTTAACTATAGTATGGAAGTAGCAACAAAACCAGAAAAAGCAATTGGAGAAGATGCTGTTTGGGATTTGGCAACACAAGGGCTAAAAGATGCACTTGATGAAAACAACCTACCGTATCAAATTGATGAAGGTGGTGGAGCCTTCTATGGACCTAAAATTGACATTAAAATTACCGATGCTATTGGTCGTAAGTGGCAATGTGGAACCATTCAAGTAGACTTTAACCTTCCTGAGCGTTTTGGAGTTGAATATGTAGCAGAAGACAATACCCGTCAACAGCCTGTTATGATTCACCGAGCTATTCTTGGTTCATTTGAACGTTTTATTGGAATATTAACCGAACACTATGCAGGAGAGTTTCCACTATTCTTGGCTCCAACACAAGTTATTTTTGTTCCTATCTCTGACAGCCATGTTGCTTATGCAAAAGAGCTTAAGAATCAACTTATCGATTTAGATATTGACTCTGAAATCTTTGATAAAAACGATTCTTTAAACAAAAGAATACGAAATGCAGAGAAGCAAAGAGTCCCTTATGTTGTGATAATTGGAGATGAAGAGGTTGCGAACAAAACGGTCGCAATTAGAAATCGTCGTAAAAAAGAGCAATATAATCTTTCTTTTGATGATTTTATGATAGAATTAAGTCAACAACTAAATGAAGGTAAAATTTGAGTAGACAGAACAACAGAAATAACAGAGGAAGAAAAAAGCCAGACGAAACCATTATGAATGATAAAATTCGAGCACACGAACTTCGTGTACTTGGAGATGGCGGAGAGCAACTGGGTATTATTTCTCGTGATGAAGCTTTACAAATTGCAGATCATAAAGGACTTGACTTAGTATTGGTCTCTCCTGATGCAAAACCACCTGTAGCCAAAATTATGGATTATGGCAAACATAAATATGAGCTTGAGAAGAAGAAAAAAGAAGCAAGAAAGAACCAAAAAACAATTGATGTAAAAGAGGTTAAATTCTCTTGTAAAATTGCTGATGGAGATATTGCTTATAAAGTAAAACATGCTCGTGAGTTCCTAGAAGCAGGGAAACATGTTAAACTACGTGTCTTTTTACGTGGTCGAGAGATGGCAAACCCTGAATGGGGGATTGATGTTCTTAACCGTGTATGGCCTATGCTAGAAGATCTTGGTAATCTAGAACAAGATGCTAGACGTGATGGTCGTTATGTCAATATGTATGTAACACCTCTAAAAAAATAGATATATCTTTTCCCTTCACTAAACATTTACAGTTTGCTGTAAATGTTTAACTCGCTCTATTCTCTTTTTTGATAAACTACCTACAAATATATTCAAGGTAGAAATATGTACAAAAGAATAAGCTTCTACAATAAATTACTTATATATCAAAAACAGTTTCTATATATTGTAAGAATTTTAGCTATTGCTATAATTTATTATTTAGCAGGAACGCTAAGTCATGCAATATCCCATCAAACCACCATTATCACTATTGTAGTTTTTGCATCAGAAGGGATTGCCCTAGCCAGTGTTCTTCTTTATGGAAAGCATGTCTGGGTAGGAATATTTTTAGGACAGTTCTTTTTAGCCATTAACACTATGTCTATAACACATTCTCTTCTTATTGCTAGCATTAACTCTATAGAAGCTATTTTAGCTCTTATAATATTTAACTACTTCAAACTTAATAATAAACTACAAGAGATACGAGATATTTTAGGATTAATTCTTATAATAGTTTTTGTTCTTCAGCCATTTAGCTCCATTTTAGGGAACTTTGTAGCTATGGATTTTCATATTATAAACTGGGAACTCTATATGAAAAATACATTCTCTTGGTGGTTTGGAAATATCATGGGACAACTTCTTTTTACACCAATGATTCTTTTAATGTATGCCAATTTGAAAAAAGAGGAGATTGTTGATCTTATTGTTCTGGCACTCTTTTTTGCTACAATGAACTACTTTTTTCAAATTGTTTTTCCTATTCAAAACCTATTATTACTATTGGCAGTAACATTGCCTATAATTCTCTATATCTCTTCCGATCACGGTGTCCATTATGGAACATTTTCAACATTTGCAATTGTATTAGTTTCTCTCTATTTGGTACACTCCAATAGAGGGATATTCGCAAACCCTAAGATTCTAGATATAAATAATATTATTAATCTAAATTCTTACTTTTTATTTCAAATCTTACTACTTCTTATTGTAGGAACCCTCTTTTCTGAAAAACGAAACAGAACAAAAATATTAGAGAGAATGGTTAAAGAAGAGGTTGAAAAAAATAGACAACAACAACTCTATATGTTTCAGCGAAATCGTTTAGCTCAAATGGGAGAGATGCTCAGTATGATTGCTCATCAATGGAGACAACCTCTTAATAATTTATCACTAATTAATCAAATGCTCATCTTAAAATTTCAAGAAAACATCCTAAATGATAAAGCCATTCAAGAGTTTGAAAAAGATACAACAAGACAAATTAGACAGATGTCTCAAACCATTACAGACTTTAGTAATTTTTTTAGACCTGAAGTAAACTCTATCAATTTTGATTTAAAAGAGGTTATAGAAAAAGTTATTGCAGTACTTCAACCTGTTGTTCAGAAAGAGGGCATTACTATAGATATAGAGTGTACCTCAAATATTACAATTAATGGATACCCCAATGAGTTGGGTCAAACCGTTATAAATCTACTTAATAATGCTAAAGATGCACTAATAGAAAATAAAATTAAAATTAAAAAGATAGATATTGCCATAAGAAGAGAAGAGGCATTTGTAGAACTTTCCATTAAAGATAATGCAGGAGGTATCCCTCCACATATTATTAATAATATTTTTGACCCCTACTTCTCTACAAAAGCCAAAAATGGTACAGGACTAGGTTTATATATGTCCAAAATGATTATAGAGGAACACATGAAAGGAGAACTCTCTGTCTCAAACGATACAGAGGGAGCTATATTTACAATAAAACTTCCTATACTCGATTCTTCTATAACCAATAACTAAAGTTGCTCCATAAAGCTATCTCGAATAGACTCAAATCGACCATAGCTTTCTATATCACATCCATCAAGAATAATACATTGATTAAGCATCATTAAAAAACTCATAATAGCAAACTGTTTAAAGCCTAACTCTTTTCGAATAATATCTATTTTTTCATTAATAGTAATGGTATCAATATTTATACTCTCTTTAATAGAGTCAAACTCTTCTGGTTCAATATTCAATTTTTTTTGAAAAATTTTATAATACTGTTTTTTCTTTTTAGAATCAATCTTCTGAACAATATTTAAAAGTAGACTCGTTGCAGCAATTTTAAACTCTTGACTATAACTATTTAACATAGACTCTCCTCTTACTCTCTATAAATTTTTTGATTCTTTTTTTGTTTCAATAACCATCGCTAGATAATTTAATGAGTTAAAAAATTGTTTACGATCAAACGGCTTCAACATATAGGTTCCAATTTTTAATTCAGAAGCTTGTTTTAAATAGTCGGCATCATTGAATGCTGTAAACAGAGCAATAGTCTGTTCTGAATCTATTTTTTTTATCTCTCGGCTCATCTCTAACCCATCCATTTTGGGCATACATATATCACTTAATACAATATCAGGTTTTTTCTCTTGGTAGAGAGCAAGACCCTCTTCCCCATCACTTGCAACAAAAACTTCATTAGCTGATAATTCAAGTATTTGTTTAATTAATCGTTGTGTCTCTAGATTATCTTCCACATAGAGTATAGAGAGTTTTTTCAATGGCATCTAAAATCCTTTTTTTTAAAATTGCTAAAAATTAATATATTCTACAATATTTTGTTTCAAAAAGAGCAAAAAATAGTTAATTTAAAAGAAATATAACTATTTTAGAATTAGTGCTTATAGTAAATGTTATCTTTTAAGTATTTTATAAGATAACTACAGAGACAAATATTAATTTAAAAAAAAACTCTTTTTTATGCTTTAAGGAACAATCCAAATAGGTGTACCATCTGCCACTCTATCCCACACCTCTTCCATATCATCGTTACTCATAGCAATACACCCTTCAGTCCAATCAAGTAACATAGGTAACCAATCGCCTAAAGGA
>Ga0256827_10000403_pt1 | contig 26821 bp, 23 predicted proteins | sample CV84metaG_FD_185977 | JGI IMG/M metagenome (GOLD analysis project Ga0256827, IMG submission 185977) | Hydrothermal vent microbial communities from East Pacific Rise, Pacific Ocean - CV84 | ecosystem: Environmental > Aquatic > Marine > Hydrothermal vents | place: Pacific Ocean: East Pacific Rise...
TCCCCGCATAAGTCAATCCCTCTATTGCCCCATCTATTGTTGATATATCTAAGTTTGTACTCAGCTCATTTGTCACAGATGGGATGTTGAAGAGTCCCCAATGCTTACAAGCACTATCACCCTGACCACAAGGGGAGACCTCATCATCCATGATAAGTGCGTATGATACAGTACTTTGTGGTGAATTTTCCCAAGAGAATGGAGGTGACTGATTTGATCCACTATGGTCACTACATACATGATCCTTAGGTATTCTAGCACCATCATCATAAGCCGTTGAGGTGACAACAAAATCGTTGACTGAGATATTGACTGTTGCTATATTTGAATTGGTCTCTCCAGTAGTAGATTGGTATGTAAAACTATCTACTCCATGAAAATCTTTCTCAGGAGTATATATAGCACTGTTATCTACTATCGTAACCTCTCCATGAGCAGGATCAGTCACTTTGTTATATAACAAATCATCTTTTTCTCCCAAGATAATAGTAGCTTCGTCATTTTCGCTTAGTGAGCTGTTGATATCTTGGACAACAGGATCAATAGAAGGGGCTTCGATAACACCCTCTTTGATCAAAGTAGCTTTGAGGTGAGCAATAGCATCCTCTTCGCTAACCAAAGTCCCTCCACCCATTGTTACCAAGACCTCTAGCTCTAAGTCACCAGAGTCTTTATCAAATTTTGAGGCTACTCCTGTCTCTATAGAGATTTTTTTATCTATCTCTCCATCATCATCCAGAGATTGTAAAAGTCTTATTAGTTTAATCAATTTAGGATTGGTCAAATCATCTCGGGAGAGACCCAAGAGATCTTGTGGATATACTTTTCCATCTGAAGTAAAGGCATCGATGCTTCCAAGTGTCAATCCTCCGACACTAAAGGTCACGGGTGCAACCTCACAAGAGAATTCACCTGATGCATCTGTCACACCTGTAATAGCTCCACAGCTATAGTTTACACCCTCTATAGCAGAGTCCAGTAAATACCCTTTGGTTAAAGAGATATCTCCTCCTGATGCTTTATCATCATCTGAAGAGCTACTACCCCCTCCTCCACAAGATATAATAGATCCAGCCACAATTAGGCTAAGAGCTATATTTCTATATAGTTTAATACTCATACAATCTCCTTTTTATATATAACTTTTTATATTATATCCAAAGTTTAAAAAAAGAATATATATTGGAGATAAACAGCAATGCCTATCTCTGACGAAGATCCGCAATAATATCCAAAAGGTTCTCTGCTCTACTGTCCCAGCTATAGGTATTTAAGATAGATTCAGCCTCATAAAGTGTTATAGTGTGTTGTCCAAAATAGTCAACACCATCGATTATCGAACTTGCCAACTCTATATTGTATGCTTCTAGGTTATAATCTGATAGAGATCTATATATATCTAGTGATTTAGCATGAAATATTCGAGCTTTTTCCATCTGATCTTGATTGACATGCACAGCAGCCAAATTTTTGAAAACTGTCGCAACATAGTGACCATAAGCCATCGGTCTGTTCTCTGCAAAAGTAATATATCTAGTTAGAGAGCTTCTATATGCATCTATAGCATTATTATAATCTCCTTGTGTACCATAGATACTTCCTAGATTATTCAAGATCATAGCAATATCTTGCTCATATAGTCGTGGCTCTTTTTTAGATAGATCTACTTTTAACTCTAGTGCCAAAAGATAAACCTCTTTTGCTTTTTCAAACTTATTAACATCAAAATATAGTGTTGCCAAACCTGTAAGAACATTACTTAACTTAGGTTTATATACCTCTGGCTGGGATATAACTAAAGTTTTATAGATACTTAAGGACTCTATATAGCTCTTTCTAGTCTTTTCAAATTGGTTATTTTTTCGATAAACATTAGAGAGAGAGTCCAATACATTAATCATATATACACTATATGTATCAGTATCTTTTATCATAAGATCCCTATATATATCAAGTGCCTCATTATAAAAAATCTCTGCCATTTTATATTTTTTGTACTTTTTATATAAATTAGCTAAGTTATTAATTGTAATTGCCATAACAGGAGCATAACTCTCCATATCTTCTCTAAATAGATCTCTTCTAATCATGATTGCTTCTCTATAGCAATCTACTGCATTATCATAATCATTCTGCTCTCGATAAAGAGTAGCCAAACCATTCAATGTTTCAGCAATAGCAGATGTATATTTTTTTGGATTTATTTTTGCTAATCTTTTACGAAATTTTAAAGCCTCCCGATAAGACTTCTCAGACAGTTGGTACTCTCTTCTTACTCTATATGTATCACCTAAATCATTTAATGTACTTGCTACACTATACTCTATAACTGTATCTAAACTATGCATATTAACCCTTTCCTTTATAATTCAACCTTCCTAATACATCTATGATACAAATTTAAATATATATAGAACTTAAGAAAAAAAGAGAATTGTAAGAAAAGGAGTTTTTTTGCAAAAAAACGGTATCAAATCGAATCTTTTATCATACCAAAAAATCGAAAAAAATAGATTTAAACACTTGAAAATAGAAGGAAATTATGTTATAGAAACAAGGCATAAAGCCTTGTCCCCTTGAATAGAAGTATAAAAATTAAAGTTGAATATCTAATGCATTTAATATCTCATAAGTAATTCCACCTGTAGCTAGTGAATTATCTCTCTGATATTTATCAATAGCTCTTCTAGTATCACCACCTAGAACACCATCTATTTTACCAACATTATACCCTTTGGATTTAAGTGCATTTTGAATTTTCAAAATAACATTTTTGTTCATGTTTGTCTGACAAAGAATTCTCTCCCAACCTTGAGTTGCTTCTGAGATTTTCTTTTTCTTCTTAACTGTTTTGTACTCTGCTGGGATTGGAGTTTTGATCTCTTTTGCTTCTGTAACTAACTGCTTAACTTTAATAGTTTTGAATGTAGGTTTAATCTCTATCTCTCTAGTAGATGAAGGAGTATCAAGTACAGTTTTTGTAATTTTTTTAGACTGTGCTGGTTTCTCTACTAGACATATTTTATGTCCTGTATATCCCCAACCTTTATCAACAGACTCATTACTTTGTTGCCAAATAAAATCTGATTTTGTATCTAACACTCTTTTTTGAATTTTCTGATGAACAGCAGGTATAGTAACCTTTTTAATTTGTGGTTCTGAAACTAATTTTCTAATTTTTATAACTTTAGTTACAGCTGGAATCTCAACAACTTTTGTTGTTGCTGGTGTCTTTACTACTTTCTTTTTGATAACTTTATATTTAGCAGGAACTTTAACCAAACACATAATTTCACCTGTAGCTCCATTTAGCTTAGTTGCAGGGTTAGCACCTTTTTTCCATATAGTTTTCTCTTTTTCTACAAGTATTTTATCCTCTTTATACTCATAGGTTGCAGGAACTTCTATAGTTTTTTTACCAGCAGGGCTTACCTCTATAGTCTTCTCTACCATCTCATATTTTGCAGGAACAATCTCCGTCTTCTCGCTCTCCGCTTTGACAATAATATCCTCTTCTACAACTTTATATCTCTCTGGTGTAAAATACTCTTTATAACAAGAACCAGGATTAGCTCCTGTTAAATCAACACCTTTAAGTTTTGCTGCAACCAAAATCTCTTTACTAACAGGGATACCATCTCTTTTTAGACTTGTCTGCCATACATGTGATGCTGGTTTAACTTCAATAACTTCTACTACTTTTTTATATTTAGCAGGAATTGCTACTATCTTTTTACTAGCAGGAGTCATCTCTATCTTTTTATCTACCCAATCATATTTCGCGGGAACAATATCTATCTTTTCAGATGATTCTTTGACTAAAACTTTCTCATCAATTGTTTCGTATTTTGCAGGTATAACAACTTTAGCATAACACTCTCCTGCTTTTGCGTTTGGTGGGATTAGTGATGCTTGATCTGCACTCACATAACTCAGGGGCAAAAGCAACCCTATCAAAAAACTTGAATATTTTAATTTCATTTTATACATCCTTTTCTACTTTGAAAAATATTTTTAGATAAATCTATCATAATATTATATATCATATTCTTTAATTGAAGTTTATATTTGTGCTTTTTAACACAAAAAAGAATCATCTAACATATAATTCATTATTTTTAGCTTAAACTTTTCTCTTATAATCCTTTAATGAGTATTATATATAATTCATCAATAACATCATTATCAAGATGAATAGTACTTTTTGTGTTAAATAGATGAAAAATATCATCTTTATCTAAGGGTAAAGCATAGATACAGGAAGGGTGAGCAGGAAGATATGCCCTCATTAAACCTATTTTACTATCAAGAACCTCTTCACATATAAAGCAGAACCCATTATCGTAAAGCCTTCCTTCATAAGAGAGTATCTTTAGATAGGCTTCAACAGCTAATCTCTTAGGACTCTGTCTCTCCCATTTTTTTGCTATATCAAGCAGTAGATCAAAATAAAATGCATCAATACCATTAGTATCTTTAAAGTGTAACTCAAATAATTTAATAAAGTTTTGCCAAATAAAAAGACGGTTTTGAGAGAAGATCCAAGGAAAACCAACTTGTGAAACTCTTCGTAATTTTGGCATAAAACTGCCATTATCTTCCTCAATTTCAAAGTCAATAAGGTTACCAACTTGCAGAATTGAATGCCTAGCTCCAAAAAATCTCCAGTAGCTTTCAACCTTAGAGTTGCTAAGAACTGTAACAATCACATCTTCATTTTTCGCTTTTCTTATGTTAATAATAAAACCCTTCATAACCTCATCATCTCTTAATTGTTCTTTTGATAATATCAACCCAATTTTAGGGGACATTATAATATATTATGAGAACCTATCACATTTTAAATAAAGGTTGGTTTATGCAAGATCTCTTTACATCGTTTAAAGATAACTGTGGTTTTGGATTGTTGGCATCTATTGACAACATTCCCACACATAAAAATTTAGAGGATGCTATCACTTCTCTCTCTCGTATGATGCACCGTGGTGCTATTGCAGCAGATGGTATGACGGGGGATGGGTCAGGACTCCTACTCTCTCTCCCAAAATCATTTTTCAATCAGGAACTAACTAATGTAGGAGTTGAACTTCCTGAAACTTATGCCGTGGCAATGGTCTTTTCAAATAATGAAAGTGACTTTGATGTTATCAATTCTGTCTGTAAAAATAATGATCTCTCTATTCTATACACTCGTACTGTACCTGTAGATACAGTTGCTTTGGGAGAACAAGCTATGGAGTCACTCCCTACAATAAAACAAGTTTTTGTAGCACCAAAAGGTGCTGTAGCAAAAGCTAGATTTGAGGCACTAGTATACCTCTCACGGAAAGAGATAGAGGCTGAGTTATCAGATGACAAAACATTTTATATACCATCATTCTCCACTTCGGTTATATCATACAAGGGACTCGTTATGCCTACGCATATTAAAGAGTTCTATAAAGATTTAGCTAACCAAAACTTTAAGATTTCATTCTGTCTATTTCATCAAAGATTCTCAACAAATACACTCCCTCAATGGAAACTTGCACAACCATTTAGAATGATTGCACACAATGGAGAAATCAACTCCGTAACTGCAAATAGATTTAATGTAGCGGCAAAAATGTCTGCTGTCAAATCAGAGATCTTTACAGATGAAGAGATGAAGAGGCTGATAAATGTTATTCAAGATGATATGAGTGACTCTGCTAGTTTAGATAATTTTATGGAATTCTTACAAATTAACGGTATGGATTTCTTTAAGGCAGCACGGTCACTTGTCCCTGCCCCGTGGCACAACGCACCACATATGGACTCAGACCTTAGAGGATTCTATGAATATGCAAGTAACTCCTTTGAGCCTTGGGATGGACCAGCAGCAGTTAGCATGACCAATGGTAGATATATCGGTTGTGTTATCGATAGAAATGGACTTAGACCTTCAAAATATATCCTAACTACAGATAATAGAATACTTATCTCCTCAGAATATGGTGTACTACAAGTTCCTGAAGATCAAATCAAAGAGAGAGGTAGACTCCAATCAGGTGAGATGATAGGAATTGACCTAAAATATGGAAAAGTACTCAAAAACAGCGATATTGACGAACATATCAAGAGCGAAAATCCGTATAACAAATGGCTCAATGAAAACATGACATATCTCCAAGAGCATGTACCTTATGCAAAGGTAGAAAACTCTTACTCTGATGCAAAAGATATGGAAGCAAAGATGCGTTACTTCAACTATACGCTAGAGCTTATGCGTGAAGTAGTCAAACCTATGATAAAAGAGGGAAAAGAGACTACCGCAGCGATGGGTGATGATGCTCCAATCGCAGCCTTTTCAAATGAGCAGAGAAACTTTACAGACTTCTTCAAACAGAAATTTGCACAGGTGACAAACCCACCGATAGATCCAATTAGAGAAAAGACTGTAATGAGTCTAAACACAGGTTTTGGTGCAGTACAAAATCTACTTGAAGATAGTCCAAAACATGCAAAAAAATTAAAAACTATACTTCCAATTATGTCTGCTGAGAAGTTTCAACTCCTTCAGGAGTTTGGAGATGAGAAGTATGAAAAATATGACGAAGCATATAAAATAGGAACTTACTCTACTGTATTTACAAGTGATATTAAGAGTAGTTTGGACAAGCTTGTTCAGACGATTATAGCTGATGTACGAGACAATGGTGTCAGAAATATTATACTAGATGATAGAGAGCTATCAGCAGACAATAAAGTTCTGCCTATATTGATGGTTGTTGGTCGATTAAGTCAAGAGCTTCTAAATGCAAAACTAAGACACCTAACAAGTATTATCGCTGTAACAGGAGAGGTATTTGATCCACACTCAGCAGCAACTCTTATTGGATATGGAGCAGCTACGATATTCCCTTATCTTCTATATTACACAATAGAGACACTCAAAGATGATGACAACGAAGATCTAAAAGTAACACTAAAAAGATCTCGTAGAGCTATAGGTGCAGGTCTTATGAAGATCATGTCAAAAATGGGTATTGCAACCATATCATCATATAGAAACTCTAGTCTCTTTGATGTTATAGGTCTGAGTAAAGAGATTATAGATGACTGTTTCCATAGCTCACAAGGACTACTTACAGGTTTAGGATATGCAGATATTGAAGAGCGACTCAACTCTAACCACCAACGAGCATTTACAGATGCATTTGAGGGCAAGAGCAAAAATCTCTACAAAGGTGGATTCTACAAATATAGAAGAGGAGAAGAGTTCCATGACTTCTCAAAAGCGACTATTAATGCTATACAAAAATCATCAGAGAGTGGAAGCAAAGAGGATTGGGAAGTACTTAAGACTCTAGTAAATAAAAGAGACAAAAAGTTTATCCGTGACTTCTATGAACTAAACTCTGATAGAGAGTCTATCTCAATAGATGAAGTTGAGCCACGAGAAGAGATATTTAAGAGATTCTCAACAGCCGCTATGTCTATGGGATCTATCTCTCAAGAGGCTCACGAGACACTAGCCGTTGCGATGAATAGAATTGGTGCAAAATCAAACTCAGGTGAAGGTGGAGAGGACAAGGTACGATATGGTACAGAGAAAAACTCCAAGATCAAACAAGTAGCTTCTGGTAGATTTGGAGTAACTCCTGAGTATCTTCAAGCAGCAGAAGAGCTTCAGATCAAAGTAGCCCAAGGTGCAAAACCAGGTGAAGGTGGACAGCTTCCAGGTTCAAAGGTAACACCTCTTATCGCAAGACTTAGACACACGAAACCAGGAGTGACACTAATCTCACCTCCTCCACACCATGACATCTACTCTATTGAGGATCTAGCACAGCTTATTTTTGACCTAAAACAAGCTAATCCAAAAGCAAAAGTAGCCGTCAAACTAGTATCAACTGCTGGTGTAGGGACAATCGCAGCAGGTGTAGCAAAAGCATATGCAGACAAAATCATCATATCAGGATCTGATGGTGGTACAGGGGCTGCACCTATCGGTTCTATCCGATTTACGGGTAACCCTTGGGAGCTTGGATTGATCGAAGCACACAATGCACTAAAAGCAAACAATCTTAGAGGACAAGTAACAATAGAGACAGATGGTGGTCTCAAAACAGGACTCGATGTTGTCAAAGCAGCTATCTTTGGTGCAGAAGAGTATGCATTTGGTACAGGTGCATTGGTCATTGTAGGATGTAAAATGTTGCGTATCTGTCACCTCAACACATGTTCGGTTGGTGTTGCTACCCAAGATCCACGTCTAAGAGCAAGATTCAAAGGAAATGTAGATAAAGTCATCAACTACTTTACACTTCTAGCAGAAGATGTTAGAGAGATATTGGCATCACTTGGATATAAGTCACTAGAAGAGATAGTTGGTCAAAACCATCTCCTAAAAGTCATTGATGATGAGTTTGCTAAAAAGTTTAACTTAGAAGAGATGTTATATAAACTAGAGGGTGATAATACCTGTAAAGTACAATCTAATGAACCATACGACTCTAATGAGTATGAGAAAGAGATTGTAGAAGAGTTGATGGCAACGATAGAAGATCCATCAACTCCAATTACTCTTGAAAAAGAGATTACTAATCTAAATAGAAGTTTTGGAGCTAGAATTTCAGGTGAAATCGCGAAACGATATGGAAATGAGGGTCTACCAGAGGGTACTATCAATATAAATCTCAAAGGTACAGCAGGACAGTCACTAGGTGCATTTATGTCCAAAGGTATCCATATTGAAGTCAAGGGTGCAGGTAATGACTATATAGGTAAGGGTATGAATGGTGGATCTATTGTTATCACAGCAAATCAAACCCACAACTCAGATTTTGCACTAGGAGGAAACACTTGTCTCTATGGTGCAACAGGAGGAACACTCTATATTAGTGGTCAAGTCGGTGAGAGATTTGCTGTTCGTAACTCAGGCGTAACAACAGTAGTAGAAGGTGCAGGGGATCACCCTTGTGAGTATATGACTGGTGGTGTTGTTGCTATCTTAGGTAAAACAGGTATCAACTTTGGTGCAGGTATGACAGGTGGTAAAGCATTTGTATATGATGAAGAGGGTACATTCTATGAAAAAGTCAACCCTGAGCTAGTAGAGGTCTTTAGAATAGATACAGATGAGTTTGATACAGAGATGTTTGAACTAAAAGATCTACTTAAAGATTATGTTGCCAAAACAGGTTCAATCAAAGCCATTAAAATCCTAGAGAGCTTCCGATATGATATCAGAAAGTTCTGGATGGTTGCTCCAAGAGGAACAAAACCTTCAATCCTTGCTAACTACAAAGGTGAATAAAACTCCTAGAACCATAGTTAATCTATGGTTCTAATTTACTATTATTAAGATTTTTTTTATATTTTTAATTACAACTTAGTCTCTCTTGATAACGATTATGGTATGATTCCAACTATATAAAAATTGGAGCATATAAAATGAATTTTGCAAACCTTTTTTCTAGCATGATAGGGAATAGTAGTAATACAGAAAATGAACAGAGCAACTGGATAAAATGTCCAAAGTGTTTAGCCCTGATGTATTATAAAGAGGTTGAGTCTAAATGTAATGTCTGTCCAAAGTGCAACAATCACTTTAGAATCAATGCTGTTAAACGACAAGAGTTTCTCTGTGATGAAGGGAGTTTTGTTGAGTACGATTCAAAACTAGCGCCTATTGATCCTCTAAAATTTATAGACAAAAAGTCTTATAAAAAACGATTAGAAGAGGCGAAAGCAAAAACAGGAAAAACTTCATCTGTGGTAAGTGGATCATGCCGTATCAATGATGTGGAGGCTGAACTAGTTATTTTTGATTTCTCATTTATGGGAGGAAGTTTAGGCTCTGTTGAGGGAGAAAAAATAGTCAGAAGCATAAATCGTGCTATCAAAAAGAAGTGTGGATTTATTATCATCTCTGCTTCAGGTGGAGCGAGAATGCAAGAGAGTACATTCTCATTGATGCAGATGAGTAAGACATCAGCAGCACTAAACCGTCTACATCTTGAAGGACTACCATTTATCTCAATACTTACTGATCCAACTATGGGTGGAGTTAGTGCATCTTTTGCAATGCTAGGAGACATTATTATGGCTGAACCAGGAGCATTAATTGGTTTTGCTGGACAGAGAGTTATCAAACAGACAGTAGGGGTTGACCTACCTGAAGGTTTTCAACGCTCAGAGTTTCTGCTAGAGCATGGATTGATAGATATGATTGTAGATAGAAATGATATGAAAGATACGGTATCTGGTCTACTCAAACTATTTTTAGAAGACAATCCAAAAATAAATGCCTCCTAAAATAGTATGATTTATGCTCTCCTAGATAAAGAAGCTCTCGATAAAAGAGGGCTATCTTTGAAAAACCTTTCACAAAAAATCGAATCTCTAAATATACCAATAGCTCAGTATCGCAATAAATCAGGCTCTATTGAAGAGAAAAAAGAGGATCTCCGAATAATCAAAAAAGAGTTCTCGGGAAAACTTATCATCAATGATACTATAGCTCTCATAGATGAGTGTGATGGACTACATATAGGTCAAGAGGACATAAGAGAGTTTTCAGATGATCTAAAAGAGTCTATATCTAAAATACGAGCTATTATAGGCACAAAAACTCTTGGACTATCCACTCACACTTATGAGGAGATTATCCAAGCAAATGAGTTGGATATTGACTACATAGGGTTGGGTGCATATAGAGGAACTGTTACAAAAACAGATGCCAGAGTTTTAGGAGAAAAAGCACTGAAGTTAGCAACATATTCAACACACCCTGTAGGTCTAATCGGTGGAGTAAAACTAAGCGATAAATTTGAGACTCAAATTAGCTATAGTGTAATAGGAAGCGACCTATATGAAGATTAATATCTACATTATTGATAAAAAATCAAAAGAGAAATTATATACTCCACTTATAGAGCATTATAAGAAAATATCCAAACCATTTGCCAAGGTAGAAGTTTTTGAAATTTTTACAAAAGATATAGCCAAAGCACATGAAATTTCCACAGAAGCTTCACAAAAATCTTATACTCTTGCACTTAGTAAATATCTATCAGGAGGATTTAATATTGCTCTCGATCCGAGCAGTAGAGAGGTAGATAGTTATGGATTTTCAGATTTGCTTAAGGATAGAGGGGTTGTAAACCTCTTTATTGGCGGAGCTTTCGGCTTTGAGAGAGAGTTTTTGGCTTTATGTAATAACTCTATCTCTTTGGGTAAAATTACGATGTCACATAAGTTGGCAAAGGTGGTCTTGATGGAACAGATATTTAGAGGTTTAACCATTTTGAACAATCACCCTTATCATAAATAATTTAGGAGAGTATATAATGTTAGACAGAGAACAGATGGAATTTTTTAGAATTGCTTTATCAAAGAGGAAAGAGCAGATTAAAAATAATTTAAATGCTACAACTACTGAGATGAATAGTATGGTTAACAATGATCTAAAGGATGAAGGAGATCATGCTTCTGCATCACTTGGTCGTGCTGTAGACAATGCTATTTTAGACCAACAAGCTAAAGAATTAGCAGAAATTGAACTAGCTTTAGATAAAATAAAAAGCGAACTTTACGGGATATGTGAAATGTGCGAAGAGGAGATAAATATCGAACGACTTAAAGTCAAAATCTTTGCCCGTTACTGTATAACCTGTAGGGAAGTGATAGAAAAAGAACACAAATAAAAAGGAGAATTTTATGCGTTTAGGTCTATATGTACTAGCGTCAATAATGTTAATGGGGTTGGTAGGGACACTTACTCATATCTTTATTAATCCTAATGATTATAATAGTGAGGTTTTAGCCAATACGACTCTACCTGTTGGAGTTTGGATTATCATACCTATGTTTTTATTGATGTTAGCCTCTTTGGTTCATATTATGTTTTATGGAACGAAGAATTTTTTTAAATTTAAAAGATGGGAGAAAGATAGTCAAACTTTGACAAATGCCCTCTATTGGTCTCTACTACATGAACCAAAACCGCATAAATTTAATCTGCCAAAACTGAAAGCAAGTGCTTTACTTTTTCAGACATCTACAATAAAAGTCCATGGTACAATAGATGGTGTCTCAGAAAAAGTTCAAAGTGCATTAAATATTATATCAGAGTTAGACAAAGGTGAGTGTGTTGATTTTAGAGAGAAGAAACTAGCAGGAGTACTCTCTACAGAAAATCCATTAGTTATTAAAAATCATATCAATTGCCTAAAGAAAAATAGCAATTTTGCAGAAGAGGTTCTTCTATCAAAAGAAAAATATGGTGAAGAGGTTTTTGAAAAAGCACTAGATACTTTTGTAAAGAGTACAGACCTAAGCAAAGCAAAAAAATATACTAAAATATTTACAAGACATAGCTTTATATCGCTTATGTCACGTATTACTCGTGACGACAACTTAGGTATTACAACAGAGATACTCGATGAGTTTATCTCTGATCTACATAGTGAGCTAAAATGTAGTGACTTCTTGCTTATTGCTAATATTACAAAAAAACAGTTCTCACCTGATGATAACTTAAAACTATTTAAACAATATGATAAACAGTATGTAAAAGCACAAACAGCATACCTATATCTTCTATTTGAATATGAGATGATTGAAAAAGCTGGTGAGTATCTAGATGAACATGATGTTGATGAGTTTATGAGATTTAGAGCGTTATATGACCTCAAAAAAGAACACAACAGATATAAGATTACAGATCTCATGAATATCAAACACATCTGTAATGACTCTTAATTTTACAAAACCTCTGTTTGCCCTCGCTCCTCTAGCAGGGTTTACAGACCTCCCCTTTCGTAGCGTTGTCAAAAAATTTGGAGCAGACCTAACTGTCTCTGAGATGATCAGCTCCAATGCCCTAGCCTTTCAAAACAATCGAACTCTTAAAATGTTAAAAAAAAGTCCACTAGAGACCCCATACAGTATACAGATAGCTGGTTCTGACCCTACAGTGATACAAAAAGCTGTAGAGCTTATAAATCTACAAGAGGGTGTGGAGATCATAGATCTCAACTGTGGATGTCCTGCCCCAAAAGTAGTAAACAACCTACAAGGAAGCTCTCTGCTTACTGATCTAAAAGCTATGGGAGAGGCGATTGCTACTATCAAGAGACACTCCAATAAACCCTACACCTCAGTAAAGATGCGTCTAGGTTTTAATGAAAAAAATCATATAGAACAAGCCAAAATATGTGAAGAAAATGGAGCAGATTTTATAGCAGTACATGGAAGAACTAGAGCAGGACGATACAAAGCTCCTGTAGACTATGATGCTATCAGAGAGATCAAAGAGGCTGTCTCTATCCCTGTTATCGCCAATGGAGACATCACTACTCCCCAAAAAGCCAAATGGGTACTAGAGTATACAGGAGCAGATGGGATTATGGTAGGTAGAGGAGCAGTGGGAAAGCCTTGGATTTTTCAGCTAATGAAAGAGTATATACTAGAGGGTAAAGATACCCAAGAGCCTAGCCCACAACTGATCCAAAAGGTAGTACTAGAGCATTTTGATCAAATGATCACTCACTATGGAGAGTATGGAGCAGTAATGTTTAGAAAACATCTACACACCTACTCCAAGATAGGATACCAAGGAGCATCTGCCTTTCGTAATGATGTCAATCGCATTACAGAGATAGCAGAGATGAGAGAGACTACAGAGAATTTTTTTGGACAGGAACTAATAGTAAAACCTATTCAATAAAATTTAACTCCTCATCAGAGATGTCTCTAAAATAATCAATTCCACACTTCAAATTTTTTAAATATTTAAATGCATTATTAACATTTTTATAAGTAATAACACTTCCATGTTGAGGCATAATATTAATAACCTTTCTATCTTTGAAATTGATTAAAAAATTTCTTGCAGCTTTATTAGAAGCTATATACCCTTGATGAAAAAAATCCATATTCTCCTGATGTTCTATAAAAGAGTTCTCTTCTAATACAAGCTTCCACTCTAAACTAATAGCTGCCCATATATCACCTGAAAATAGCGTTTTAGTATGATGATCATAAAGAGTTACTGCCCCAGGTGAATGCATAAAAGGAGAGGGGATAAACTCTAATTTTGCACCAGAATCCAAAATTAGAAATGGATTCCTTTCAGTATTATAAAAATTATACATCTTATCATCTGGAAGATAGTGTTGGATTAGAGTATTGATATTAGGAGAGGTAACAACCTCAATATCAGGATTAAGCTCTAACCAATCAATCATAGCAGCGGTAACATCTGGATCTTGATGATTGACAAAAATTCTATTGACTTTTGAGAGAGGCATAACCTGTTTGATACGTTTAATAGTCTCAGGAAACTCTGCCCTACTTCCACAATCTATGATAATTCCCTCTTGCTTGTCTTTAATAAGATAGATATTACTTCGTAACGCTTTATTAGATGTTGTACCTACCCAATAGATTTTATGATGCCCCTTCTCTAGGAGAAGAACAGCATCTTTTGAAAAATCATACTTTTTATTTAGATTAAGATCTATATATACTTCAACACTCATGATAATCTATTTTTAACCTCTCTAAACAGTTCAAAGTTCTCAACAAACAGTGTCAAGATATTAGGATCAAACCGAATACCTTTCTCTCTTTTTATGATCTCTAAGGCATCATCTGAAGAGTGAACATCTCTTGAGTAGATACGAGAAACGGTCAACTCATCATAGAAATCAACAATTGATGCAATTCTTGCATATAGTGGTATCTCCTCACCCTTTAGTCTATTTGGATAACCTCTTCCATCCCAATTTTCTCTATGCGAAACAATCACCTCTTTTGCCATCTTGATCAAAGAGGTCTCCTCCAGATCATTTACTACAGATAGACCAAGATTTGGATACTCTTTAAAAGCTTTACTACTAGAGTTAACTCTAGCCTCTATAGGAACTCTTAGTAGTCCTATATCATAAATGGACATAGTATAGTATAGATTATCAATCTCTTTTGAATTTAATCCACAGAGTCGAGCCAAGACTTTAACATACTCACCCATTCTCTCAGACATATACTCATCTCGTTGACTATTTTCATGGGCTATATTACCAAGCTTCTCCAATAGTTTTTTCTGAGATCCCATAGCTATCTCTATTGCTTTTTGAAGTTGAAAAAGATGATTTTCAGAAGAGACATTTTCACTCTTGGAATCATCTTTTATATCATAAAGAAGTTCAGAGAATCTCTTTATACGAAGGTGATTAAATGTCCTTAGTTTTAACTCCTCAGGACTATATGGTTTAGAGATAAAATCATCTGCTCCCATCTGATATGTTGTCCGTTTTTCATCCTCTTTTGAGGTTACAACCACAACAGGAATAGATTTATACTCCAAACTACCTTTTAGTTTTTTTAGAGTTTCAAATCCATCCATCTCAGGCATCATCAGATCAAGAAGTATAATATCTATAACCTCTTTGTCCAATACAGCTAATGCCTCTTTACCATTACCCGCTTGAAAAATATTAATATTACTATAGTCATCAAAAACTGCCACTACAAACTCTTGATTAAAATCGTTATCATCAACACTCAAAAGTGATATTGCATCAAAATCTTTAAACCTTGCCATTCTCATCCTTTTCTGAAGCAGTTAAGAGTTTCTTGATATTCTCCAAGAAACTATCCTTCTCTTTTATTATTGTCATAAAATCATTCTTTTCTGCTATCTTTTGAAAACTTCCTGCTGAGTTTGCTAAAGATGTTAAACCGATATTTGATAAAACTCCTTTGATTGCATGAAAATCTTCTACCAACTCTTTAATATCTTTATTAACGATACTCTTCTCTATCCTATCTTGATAGTCATGAATACTTATAATCGCTTTCTTAAAGAGTTTATTAGAGATAGTATCATTAAAGTTATTTTTTAGATGTCCTAATGCTACCTCTTTCATCTCTTCACCACTCTGTACTGCTGTACTTTTTTCCTCTTTTTTAACCTCTTTTTTTGTATCTCGACTACTATCAACTACAAATTCATTATTAAGAAGTTTCAGAAGCTTACTCTCTATATCGCTTCGCTCCAATGGCTTCTCAATAAAGTCATTCATTCCAGACTCTTCTGCAGCTATTTTATCCTCTTTGTAGACATTTGCACTCATACAGATAATTGGGGTTTTTTTATCAAACTCACGAATCTTTCTTGTAGCTTCAAGACCATCCATAACTGGCATACGCATATCCATTAGAATAGCATCATAAGAGGTAGTCTTTGCTTTCTCTACAGCTACAGCACCATTCTCTGCTGTATCACAAGTTATAGAGAAAAAGTTATTTAACATCTCTTGCTCATACTCTCTATTTAGATCAACATCTTCTACAATTAGAATCTCTAGTTTTGAATAATCAACTTCATCATTATTTGCAAAGACCTCTTGATTATATACCTCTTCTGTATATTTTATAAACCGTTGATAAGGAACAGGCTTATTGATAACTACATCAAATACAGAGAAATTTTTATCATTATCTTCTCCTGCTAATGCAATCAATTTTATATTAGAATTGATAGCTTTGAGTGTACCTGCAATGTCTATCGTATGATTTTTGAAAATATCAACATCAAAAATTGCCACATCATAAAATTTCCCACTTGCAACCATCTGAACCAATGCAGATGTCATATCCCCATTAAGAATATCATAGTTTTGAAAATTAACATTTAGGTTCATAAACTCTTTGGAGACTTTATCAATAAAATTATCTTTGTGAGAAAACATCATAATATTAGCATTTCTAAGTGCTTTACCAATCTCTTTTTTAGTAGAACGCTCTACTATAATTGTCACCTCAAAACTACTACCTATTCCAGTTTTGGACTCAACAGTAATCTCTCCATCCATCATACCTGCAATCTGTTGAGAGATATATAGACCCAACCCTGTACCTTGTGTCTTATCTGTAGATTGAAAAGGATCAAAAAGAGTCTCTGCTACTTCACTAGGAATTCCATCTCCTGTATCATCTACTTTAATCTGTACCTTTAATTGATTCTTAGCTACCTCCTCTAGTTTGTGAACATAGAATCGAATAGATCCTCTTTTTGTAAACTTAGCAGCATTTGATAGAAGATTGATAAAAATCTGTTTAATTCTCTTATCATCAGCATTAACTTTATACTCCAACATTGGGATATCTACTATAAACTCAACATCATTTTTGATTCTTGAACGAATCAAGTTAGCACAATCATTTAGAACATCATCCAAGTCAATCTCTCGTGGAGATAACTCTATCTTATTGTCTCCTATTTTTGCAACATCAAGTAGATCACTTACTAGAGAGAGAAGATGGTTTGAACTCTGAACCATACTATCTAAATATCTCTTCTGTTTATTATTTAATGCTGTATCATCTAGAAGTTCACTATAACCTAAAATAGCAGTCAAAGGTGTTCGTAACTCATGACTGACTGAAGCAATAAATCGTTTTTCATTACTTAAAGACTCCTCTAGCTCCTCATTAACTTGAGAGAGAAGATGGGCAACAGTTAGCCTATCTGAGTTTGCTTTTTGATATTTTTTACTTAATTTATTATACTCATGTTGCAAATATTCTATACGCTTGATGGTCATCTCTTTATCATCAAAATTAGGGAGAACATTAATCGAATTAATTATATTTTTTACTAACATAAACCTACTACTCCTTTTCGCTTAATAATGCTGTTACAAAAGTCTCATTTTGGAATCCATATCCACCAGGAAAAGCACCTATCTCACCATAAGCAAAGAACCCAATAAGTGGTGTTTTTGAATTATTGTAGACAGCTTCAACCTCTTTGATAGTCAGATCACCCAATACCTGCTTTCGAGAACAACATGGAAACACCAAGGCAACCTCAGGTTCAAAATCTACAGAGTTCTCCATAACATCAATAATACTCCTTTCCACATAGGAGATAATCTCCTTACCTTTTGCAGAAGACAGACGAACCTTTGATTTCTCTTCAACATGTCCTGCAAAAATTAATGCTCCATTAGCTTCATCTATCTCCAAAACTGCTCTATAAGCAATCTGTCCATTACGCATAACAACCTCTAGTGGATACTCTATACCTACCTGAGGCATATCATCATTAGTTATATTTAGATATTTTTTATAAAATTCAATAGCTGGTTTACCATCAATCTCATAAACAATATTCTTATTTGCTTTGGTTACAAAACGCTCTTTTCCTATACCTGTCCAACCAAAGGCTCTTGCACCTGCTATATTAATTTTATCTTTATTTAAGGCTAGAGCAATAACTCCATGTGTTGAGTAGTTATCTTTTGAGAAGACAAAAGTATCTTTTAAGATCAGATCATCTCCTGCTGCACCACCAAAAGCATACTCAATACCATCCGAGGTTAAACCTTGGGTATAGGCATCATTATCAAAAGCTAATCCAGATGTTACAGTAATAACAGCTGTATTAGAAAATTGAGTCTGAGCCCATCTACTTACATCTTCACCCACTTCATAATATCTATTATTTTCAACTTGAAGAAGTCTTAGAGATAGAGAAGAGGAGTCTATATCAAGTAACATACAGACTATACTCTCCTCTCTCTCTTTAACACCATGTACCTCATCTGCAAATATCTCACCAACTGTAGTTGCTCCAAAAACAAGAAATGGATAACCATTTAGTTCTACAACCAGTTTTCGAATATTATAACGAGGAGAGGTATAGACAAATGCCAATGTTGGCTTAAAACTCTTACTGATATTTTCATTTATCTTCTCTATTAAATCTTTAATAGAGTAAGAATGTATAATAACGCTTTTCATATTTTTTAAATACTCCTTTTTTCTTAATATTGTTTAATTATTTTTTCTCGTAGTTGAATGAAATAGTCAAAGTGTTCTAAAAATAGTTGTGTAATTTTAGGATGAAAATATTGAGAACTCTGAGTATTAAAAAAATTATAAAGTTCATTTGTGGATGTCAATCTCTCATTCAAATACTTTTCACCACTTAAAAGTCTATCAAACCCCTCTACTACAGAGACGATACAAGATAAAATATGTATCTCTTTCTCTTTAAGTTGTTGAGGAAAACCTGTACCATTATAGTGTTCTCTATGCTGAATCATAATCTTTTTAGCAATTTGAATAAACTCCGTCTCTATAGAGCTATTTAGTAGTTGGTATCCCGAAATAATAGAATTTTTATAACTATCCCGACCCTCTTTAGAGTTAAAATCCAAGGATGAGTATCTATCTTTCATAAATATATGACCTATATCTTTGATAAATGTTGCATAATAGATATTATCAGCTATTTTTTTATCATAACCAATCAAAAGAGATAGTCCTTTAGCTAAAAGAGCAACTTTTTTTGATTGTTCAAACCTATTCTCTCTAGTATAAAACATTTTTGCCATCATATAAAATGACTCTTTTTGCCTTACTTCAATCTCTTCTAAACTATAAGTATTTTTATGTTGTTTTGTAGTTTTTGTTCTATCTATTTTATTAGATGAGTTCTCAATCGTTTTATCAGAGGTGTTAATAACACTCTTTTTAGTTTGAGGAATTTCTTCTGTTTTAGCTTTTTCTTGATCTCTTTGATCTTTTTTATTCTCTACGTGTTTATATATTCTAGATTCTAACTCCTTTAAGTCAAATGGTTTAGAAATAAAATCATCGGCACCTAAAAGATAGAGTTTCTTCATCTCTTCTTCATCGGTTGTTATAATAATAGTTGGAATAAGACTATATTTTATATCTTTTTTAATTATCTTAAGTGTCTCATATCCATCCATTTTTGGCATGTGTAAATCCAAAAGTATTATATCAATGGGCTTTTTCCCTAAAATTTCTAGTGCTTCAACTCCATCTTCGGCTTCAAAAAAATGTATTGTAGTAATTTTGGATAGAAGCGAAATAACCAATTGCCGATTAAAAGCATCATCATCTGTAATAAGTAGAGTAATTTCACCCAGAGCTTTCCAATTCATTTACTCCCTTTCATAATAATTAATTTAAACATGATTATATATGTAAGAAGATTAAACTATAGAATATTTTTAAGTAAAAAATTTAATTTTTTTATTTTATTTATATTTAATAAATATATTTTTTTATTTTTAAACTATAAATAACAATAATTATTTTATATTGCATTTCAACCTTAATTTTAAACATATTAATGTTGAAATTCTTATAATTTTTTATTTAGAAAAATGCTGATAATCTTTAGTATTTTTCCAATCTCCACCCCACTTAAATCCATATTTCTCAAAGATCTGAGTAGCCTCATCATTTTTTAGAAGCAGAGCTCTATCTCCTGCACTACTGTCTCTATGTATTCTCTTGCGATACTTTTGCGATGCTTTGTGTGAGATATGCCCCTTGCTAGATATATATGGATTTGAGATAGGATTTATATCTATCGCCTTACCGTAGGAGTGTCTTGACCAGCTTTTAGAGCCTGTAGCATTTCTACAGTTAAATGCTGAGGTGTTGTCAGCCTCTATAGATTGCCAATCGTCAGCACCAAAATCAGAGACTAATTTCATCTGCTTAATTGGATATCCTATATCATAAAGCTCTTTTAGGATACTTATCATATCTGAAGCTACATCTTTATGTACAATCAACTCCCCTACTTGATCCTCTCCATCAAAATCCATATAAGTCATACGAAGGTAGCGTAAATTGATAGTATCAACAGGACAACCACGATGCCATGAGTGTTTCTCTATCATCTTCTCTTTGAGCTTTGGAGCAATCTCATAGATATGCCCTTGAAAATCTGAGAAAGCCTCTGTAACTAAAATTATTGGTATTATTAAAAGTATTTTTTTCATAAAGAAATATTATCTAACAATAGTAATAAAATTGTTGAGATTTAAGCTCTTCTTCTCTATACTTACGATTCAAAAAATTTTAAGAAAGAAAGAAGAAACTATATGAATCGAAAAATAAGAGATAAGAATAGTATATATTTAGACTCATGGAGTCTTTTTAAGATCATGGCAGACTTTGTAAAAGGTTATGATGAATTAGATGATCTAGGAGCAGCGGTAACAGTATTTGGAAGTGCAAGACTAAAAGAGGGAACACCTACCTACCAAAAAGCTGAAGCAGTAGGTAAAAAACTAGCAGACAATGGCTATAGTGTCATCACAGGTGGTTCATTTGGGATCATGGAAGCGACCAACAAAGGAGCAAAAGCCTCTGTTCATGCAGAGTCTATTGGGCTTAATATAGATCTACCTTTTGAGACAGAGGGAAATGGCTATCTTGATAGAGAGCTAAAATTCAACTACTTTTTTGTAAGAAAAGTGATGCTTGTTCGCTACTCTCTAGCCTATGTCTGTATGCCTGGTGGATTTGGTACTTTTGATGAACTATTTGAAGTCCTAACTCTCATTCAGACTCAAAAAAGCTCCCCCTCTGCTGTTATATTAGTAGGCAAAGACTACTGGGGTAAACTCTATGATTTTATGGCTACAAACATGATGGAGTATGGAACAATCAGCCAAAAAGATCTAGATCTCATCCATGTTGTAGACGATATTGATGAGATGATAGAGATTGTAGATAACTCTCTACAATCTCAACTAAATGCTATACAGAAGATGGGTCTAGAGGACTCCAACTATGGGACAATGCTCAAAGAGACACAGAGTATCAGAAGCCACTAAATATCATCCATCCCATCCCAAAATTCGTCATAGTCCAGATTGGTCATGGCGTTCTCATCTGCTAGATTTTTCTCTAGCAGTTGTTTTTGTACCTGTGAAAAGTACTCCTCTAGTGCCTGTTCTAGCACCCAACTTACATCTTTTTTCAAAAGCTCAGAAAAGGCTTTTAGATTCTCAATAGTATCAGGCTTTAGTGTGAAGTTTATTATTTCATTTTCCATAACAGTAGTATAGCAAATTAAAATTTACCATAACGCTTTTCGTAAGATTTTTTGATCTTTTGAGCCAACTGATGCACACTCATAGCATAATAGGAGCTATGGTTGTATCGTGTAATCACATAGAAGTTCTTGCCTCCATACCACAACTCATCATACCCTCCTCTATCTAGTTTGATAAGACTCACCTTGCCACGGTAGTTAAACTCATCTCTAGGCTCTATATTCTCTAAGTTCTTACGATAATAGGTATGTGTATATCCTGTAGGAAGCTCATCAAACCGTGACCCCTCATATCTAACTCTCACAGCTACATCCCCACCTCTTTGCCAGTGATGTCTTTTGAGATAGTAGGCGATACTACCTATAGCATCCACCACATTATTCATCTGCTTTTTGCCATCTTTATTAAAATCAACTGCAAACGCTTTGTAGGTTGATGGGATAAACTGAGCCAACCCAATAGCACCAGAAGAAGAGCCTCGTATCTTTTTGGGATTTATATCTTCTCTAACAGAGAGTCTCAACAGAGCCTTAAGCTGTTTTCTATAAAATTTAGCTCGTCTATCCTCCTTATCAAAAGAGAGATGAACCAAGCGATCAAAGACAAAGTAGTCCCCTCGCCTCACCCCATACTCACTCTCTATCCCAATGATCGCCGAGATATACTCAGGAGGTATACCATACTTTTTGTAAGCTTTTGTGAGTGTATCATGAAACTTATGCATAAAGTAACCACCCTCTCTGCTCCGTTTGAGATGTTGAAATGAGTACCTGTCCCAACTCCCAGTAGAGCGACAGCGACCTATATAACAAGTTCTTCGTCTCTTTCTTCTGACATGGCTCTTTTTTCTAACTTTGCTAAACCACTTCTGTAGGGTATCTTTTTTGAAACCATATCGAGACTGCATACTCTGCATAAACTTTTTGACTTCTATTTCTTCTGTATAATCGATAGCTTGAAGAGGGGTAAAAAGAGAAAAGAGAACTAAAAATATAGATAATTTAATCATCTGCATAGTATTAAACTCCTAAGTAGAATATAAAAATTATATCTTATTTATAAATATTTTTATCTAATTTTCTCTTTTATATTTTGCCATTATCTCCCAAACAGATAGATTAGATTAGGAAACAGCACAATAATCAACAATGCCAAGAGTTGTAAAATAATAAATGGTATAACTCCACGATATATATCACCTGTTGTTACTCTATCCCCCGCTGCCCCTTTGAGATAAAAGAGTGCAAACCCAAATGGTGGAGTCAAAAATGATGCCTGTAGATTGAGAGCTATAAGTATCGCAAACCATATAGGATCTATCCCCAAAGCAGAGACAATAGGAACAAGTATAGGCACAACCACAAAAGCGATCTCAATAAAATCAATAAAGAACCCAAGCAGAAAGATCACAAGCATAGCAATCAGAATAAAAGACCACTGATTCTCCATATCTCCCGTAAAAAATTCCATAGCCATCACATCACCACCCAGCTCATTAAAGACTAGAGAGAAAGCAGTAGCCCCGATCAAGATCATAAATATCATAGAGGTGAGCTTCACACTCTCTATAGAAGCATATCTGAGTAGCTCAAATGAGAATTGACCATTGTATAGTGCCAACAGCAAAGCCCCGATCACCCCAAATGCAGCCGACTCTGTAGGACTAGCCACCCCTGCAAAGATAGAACCCAACACCATCACAATCAACAGCAGTGGAGGAGCAATAAGCTTAAGAGCCTCAACCACTATCTGACCATAAGGCGCATCATCACTCTCAATCGCAGGAGCAACACTTTTATCAAAGTGTGCATAGATCAAAATATATAATATATAGAGTCCTATCAGAAGCAACCCTGGCACAACAGCAGCCCGAAAGAGATCCCCCACACTCAGATGCATCTGATCCCCCAATATGATCAAAACAATAGATGGAGGTATGATCTGCCCCAGCGTCCCACTAGAAGCAATCGCCCCCGTAGCGAGTGGTGCAGAGTAGTTATATTTCAACATCAGAGGCAATGCAATCAGACTCATCATCACCACACTAGCCCCTACAATTCCCGTACTAGCAGCCAAAATAGCCCCAACCACAACCACAGAGATAGCCAATCCACCACGAACCCGACCAAAGAGTCGCCCCATAGAAAATAGCAGATCCTCTGCCATCTTTGACTTCTCTAGTATCAGCCCCATCAAGATAAATAAAGGCACACTCATCAAGGTAATATTACCCATAATCCCATAGACCCGATATGGCAACATCTCCAAAACCTCTAGCCCCAACTCATCGCTAATCAGAGCAAAAAAGAGAGCTACCCCAGCAAATACAAACGCCACTTGAAACCCACTCATAAGCAAAAAGAGAGTCAAGAGAAACATCAGCATCAGAGGATCAAGCAGAAATGGAAGATGAAGCGAAGAGAGTATCAAGAGAAAGACCACTAAAAAGATAGCCACAAAAAGCCCCCTCTTTGACTCCAACTTATCATAAGCCTTAATCACCTCAGAGAATGCCTGTAGCACCAAAAGCACAAATGCCAAAAACAGCACACCCTTGATCAAAAACCGATTACTCAACCCCCCTGGATCACTAGAGATCTCATTTTGGGCATAACTCTGCCAAGTCATCTCAAACGCCCCATCAAGAAAAAAGAGCGAAAAAGGAACAACCAAAACCAACATAGAGATGATCTGAACTATCGCCTTGGTATCAGCCGAATAGTTGGCAAAAAGTATATCAACCCTCACATGTTTGTCATGCTTAAGAGCATAAGATAACCCCAAGAGAAAGACAATATCAAAGATATGCCACTCAATCTCCTGAAGGGCAATCGACCCCTCCGAAAAGAGATAACGCATCACAGCATCATAGCCAATCAATAGGGCTAAAACGATAGCTAAAACGGCTGTTAAGAAGCCTGTTTTTTTGGTTAGTGTGTCTATATAGTAACTCATTTTTTTCCTTTTTATTTATTGCATATTATTATTTATAAAACCCGTAGGGTGCTGTTTTCGAACGCACCAAAAATAAAAATCGGCAAAAAAAAGAGCTTCCCCGAAAGGGTTAAATAAGCCTTTCGGCGAAGTGTTGTTTTATGCGTGTTTGGTTTTTTGGTGCGTTGAAAACAGCACCCTACGAGGATTTTCATAATTAAATCTTATTCATTAGATAAATCAATATCTCTATATATGGAATATAAACTCTCTAAACCAATATTTAAATGAACTTTTTCCAATCCTAATATATGTTTATTGTATAATTTTTTTAATATTTCTCTCTTATCTTCAAATAATCCAAAATGAATTTTTCTATGACAATTAGGACAAAGAGAAACAATATTATGTGTTACATCTAAATTCCAATCTATATCATCTTGTACCTGAAAAGGAATTAAATGATGAGCTTCTACATAGTTTTCTTTAGATGATTTAGATATAAAAGTACTATGATTATTATCTATTTCGCATTGATAATTTACTCTACTTAATGCTAATTTAGCACGACTTTTATTGCGTGGATAGTAAAATTTTCCTTTTTTCTTTTTAGGTTTATTAGGAATTTCAGGCTCATCTTTAATATTTAAAATTTTAGCCTTATCTATATCTCTTTGATAATCTTCATCTCTCTTATAAATAGTCTGTTCTAATAATTCAAAATAATCAAATATCTTTTGACTTGATTCTTCTTCTAAAACAGTATACTTTATATACGGAGCTGAAAAATTTACTATTTCCCTTATTTTTGAAAAGGGAATATTTATGAACTTTATATCATAATAATAGTAATTTAAAGGATATTTAAAATGACCACTATCTTCAATAGAAGAAATGGTTGCCTTAGCAAAAACTATTCCATCATAAGTAAATAAAACTATTGCTCCCTCTGATTCTTCCCATAATTTTCTATATCTATTCTTTTCAGCCCATCTTTCTAAATTATTCTCTTTAAAATTATCAATGGAATTATCATTTCCTATTGGTTGTAAAATAATTTTCGTCACATAATTTACCTTTTTATTTTTTTGTAGTTAAAAGTTGATAATAGGTACTACGCCCACGCCCTAATCTCTCAATTAAACCTCTATCCATCATATTTTTCAATAATTCACGAGTACGACTCTCTTTGATACTTAAAAGCTTTTCAACCTCTTTAGATACTACTCTTTGATGCTTATCAATATATTGAATAATCTTCTCTTCTTGTCTTGTTAAATTATCCGACACTTTTCCGACGGTATCCGACGATTTAACGACGGTTTCTTCTTTATTCGGTCGATAAAACTCCACATCCACAAAATCATTAACCTCACAAATCTTCGGCTCTTTTAACCCAACCTCAAAACAAGATGATTTAATCCGAGCAATCCCACTACCCCACTGCTCAATCAATCCCAACTCTTTAAAAACATTAGCAATCACACGATTTCTAGCATCACTTCTACCATTTTCTATATTGGCTTGGCTAATGCTATTGGGATAACTTCCACATGAGACGATATTGACAATATCATCATAGATTCCTACTTTTATATCTCTGCCTTGGTTGATATAGTCTCGGTGGATTAGAGCATTGATAAGTGCTTCACGCAGAGCAACTATTGGGATTTCGTAGGTATCGGTTCGGTAGAGTCCTTTGATTTCTGCTCTTAGATTGATGTGGTTTAGGATGAAGTTTAGGCTATTTTCTAATATATCAAAGATGCTACCACTATACTCTTTTTTGTCTAAAAATAGCTCCATTGTTACCCCTTTAAACTTTGCACATTTGACCATACAGTGGGGATAGTAACCAAGTAAAATTAGTAGAGCATTGGTAGGGTATTTTTTATTACTACACTTTAGACAGAATTACCCAGTCTCCTTATAACAACTCTCTTCAAAAGCCCCCCAAAACTCATTATTCCCAAAATCTTTATCAATCATTTCATCAACTTTATGAAAAAACAGCCCAATAT
>Ga0256827_10000404_pt1 | contig 26809 bp, 21 predicted proteins | sample CV84metaG_FD_185977 | JGI IMG/M metagenome (GOLD analysis project Ga0256827, IMG submission 185977) | Hydrothermal vent microbial communities from East Pacific Rise, Pacific Ocean - CV84 | ecosystem: Environmental > Aquatic > Marine > Hydrothermal vents | place: Pacific Ocean: East Pacific Rise...
TCATTCATAATATAATTAGCTATCGTTTCTGCTTCAACCATTGAAACTACACTTTGAGCACTTTTAACATTAAATTTTAATTCAATTGCTTGTAAAAGAACATTCTTAGATGGAATACCCAGTTCTTTTGCTATCTCATGTATTCTAACTTTTTCAATCATAGTTATAAAATTCCTTTATAGGAAATATCAAAAATACTTTTATATATTTTTTTAGCCTTAGTTATATCTTCTGAGTCTTTGGTATTATTAATAGTAAATGTATCTTTACTTCCTAAAATAACAAGTAATTGCTTGGCTCGTGAAAATGCAACATTTATTCTATTCAAAGATCTAGCAAAACCTATATTTTTAGCATCATTGGATCGCACCATAGATACAATAATAAAATCTCTCTGTTGCCCTTGAAAAGTATCGACAGTACCATAATCAATATTTAAATTTTTAAACTCTTTACCAATTTCGCCTAAATTATTCACCTGCATTCCATAAAAAGATATAACCCCTACACTGGGCTCGAACTCACTATTTTTATATTCTTGATCTAATTTCTCTAAGATTATTTTTATATTCTCTTTTTCATCATTATTTTTAAAAGATGTTCCTTGTTTAATTTCTTTCGATGAAGAGGTGTCAATCCATACAAGATTTTTACTATCAAATAGTTGATGTTGATTTTCTCTTTCAGAATCATCCAAACCACAACTTAGTTTTTCATCATAAAAATGATTGATAGCTTCCTGAATGTCTTGATGCATACGATATTGAGTAGTTAGTTGTACATATGCATGTGGATTATTTTTTATTAATCTTTCAAAGACTGTTTCATTTTCATATAGTTCTCTAACTTGGTTCTTAGTAATATCTTGACCTCTATAGTTTTCCTCATAAACTTCTTCAAGTATATCTCTATCTAACATAGGTGGTAACTGCTTCTGGTCTCCTACTAAGATTATTTTTTTTGCATTTAAAATTGCTAAGTTTAACTCTATAGGTGTTGCTTTTGAAACTTCATCTACTAAGGCAATATCAAATTCCTTATTATCTAATAATTCTCTAGAAGCACGATCAATTTGATTTAGTGTTGCCCCAACTATATTAATTTTTGTGATATAAATTTCTTTTAAATCAGGCTCGCAATCAACATCTTTAACTAACTCCACAAAAAAATCCTTTTGTATATCTAGAAAAATAATTGTATTTTGATCTATTTTATATTTTTGATTTAATTGCTTAAGCTCTTGGTTATACATATATTTAATAGTATTAACAGTCCTTTCGCTTTCAGATAATTGTATTTGGTATTCTAATTCAAGTTTTTGTTTTTTGGAATTGTACTCAGTATTTTTTTGTATAAAATGCATATTTCTATCTATACTTTTTTGTAGTTTATTTAAAATACGTTTTTTATAAAATATACCAAGCTTTGACTCAGTTGGAAGATCTTCTGAAACTACTTGATCCTGACGATTTTTACTTTGGTATAAGACAGGGTAGAATATATCATCTTCAAGCACTTTTTCAAGAGCATTTTCAATTGCATCATTTGACTCAGAAGAAATTAAAACATTATTATTCTTACTTATTTCCTGATATGCAAGTTCACATATCACGGAAGTTTTTCCAGTACCAGGAGGACCTTGAATCATAAAAAGATTTTCACTTGCTATAGCTTTACTAATAGCTTCTTTTTGTTTTTCATTAAGCCCTTTATTTTTAAACTTTCTATTTATGTCTTCGATCATTAATTTAGGAAGTTTTTGTTCTCCAAAAATATAAAATCGTAAAGGATGGCTTTTAATTTTTTCTAAAGCATTTCTGTATTTAGTAATCTGAGTAAGTTCACTTTTTAGACCTAGTTCTACTATGCTTTCTTTTCTCGCATTTTCATTTAATTTAAGATAAATTAAATTATTGTTAATCTCATTTATAGTACCGAAGTCTTTTGTTCTATATTCATTATCAACTTTATAGATGTACGCTAATACATCTTTATCAGAAAACTTTGATTTTTTAGGTTTCTCAAATATTACTTTTTTCTTGTCATACTTTATTTTATATATTTTGTATATTTTTGATTTTTCTAATATTTCTAAATATATTTGCCATTTTTTATATTCATGAGTTTCCTCCACAGGAGTAATTAATGGTTTTTCTTCTATTCTAATTAGAAGTGCAGCTATTCCTAAAATTTTATTATCAATATTCACTTTAGATGAGTCAGAACTCCAATCACTACTAAAAACTAATGATGAACTAACTTCCACACAATCACTTTCAGGAAGTAAATATCTACCTTTATCAAAAATAATTTTTTTACAATTAAAAGAGTTAACCTTATTTTTAGTTTGGTTTAAACTTTGCTCTGCAATTAATAAAATATTTGTATCTGAATGTGTTAGAGCAACCTTATGAGTATTAGATTTTTTTTCATAATTAAAAACTTGTATTTTTTGATTTTTAGGAAAAATATATTGCAAAAACTTTGTTGAAAAATCAAGTTTTTTATCTAAAATATGATTATCTTGTGTGCTCTCTTTAAACTCATTATATTTTTTTGGAAAATATCTTTTTAAAATATCTTTTTTAACGTTATTTTGCAGTCCAATATCTATTTTAGTAGTTAAATCTCCATGATGTATATTATATATCTTATCAACATTTAAACGTAATTTATCAGAAAGATTAATATTTATATTGAATATGTACACTTCTCTATAGGCTCTCGAAGCAGCTAAATATAAATCTCTTTCAATTGAACTACTTTCAGTTAAAATAATAAAAATAATATCACTTTCAAGTCCGTTAAAACTTTCTATAGTTGATAATTTAATCTGCTGTTGACTTGAATCAAACCCCTCATGTATTTCTTTCTTTAGCCAATGATAATCCAATGATTTTTTATCATATATTTTTTCTTCTTCTAGTGTTACAAAACTTACAATTCTATTTTTAGAAGATAAGCCAGCCTCAACTTCCTGAAGAATTTCCAAAGTTGATGCGAGTATTGTAGTTTTCTTTTGTTTTTCTAGTCCTATAGATTTAAGTGTCTGATTAATTCTTTCACATATATCAAGTCTATTGGCAGTTATGTAAAAGGTGTTTTCTTCACTAAAATTTTTGTTTGATCTGATTTTACACTCAGATGTATTATTTATGAGTTTTGTTACTGAATCATTCAGGCGGATACTATCACCTTCTATAGACTCTTTTAGTATATAAATTTGCCCATTATTGCCTAAAAAATATCTTTGAAGTATTTTAATCCAACTAGGTTTATATTCTCTGATATCTACAAAAATTTTAGAATACTTTTTAATTAATTCTTTATTCTTTTCAAATATAAACTCATCTTCATATTGATTCCAATTGCCAAATGAAAGTGGCATTCCTATTTCTTTTCCAATATCCCAAATAAGCTGATGGTAGTGTTTTATAAAAGCTTTTATACCATTCCCACTCCTTCTCGATATATCATTGGATAAAGTGATTGTAGAAGTCACAATTAAAGTGTTAGCATCACTTTGATCAATAATTTCTTGTGTTTTTCCAGAGCCGGCTACATTTTCAATAAATCTAAGTTGTTTCATTATTTCATATCGATTGTTAGTTAATAAGGAGAAGCATGTCTAACTGCTTTTAAAGTAGAATGTTCATCATCTTTTAAATTAAATGGATTACCTGATTTAAAATATTTCTCTATACTTTGAACCCTACTATTTATATAATCATCATGTATATCTGCAACTACTTTAAGCCAATCAGAAATTGGTGAATTACCTAAATCAAATGCACTTTTGCTTTTCTTAATAGATTTTAAAGCCTTGCTTTTATTTCCAATTTGAAACTCATATAAAGCTACTTCTCTCCAAATCAAATCAATTGGATGTCCTTTGTCTAAAGCATTTAAATTATTGATTTGAAATTCAATTGCACCTTTAAGTGTTTGTATCTTTATTTTTTGCTCGTTAAATAATGCATCGTTTACTGATCTTAAGAACCAAAGTAAATCAAATACATTTAAATGGACTGTACTTATATCTTTATGTATAGACAAGGCATATTCTACTGCTTCTTGATATCTACCTTCTTTTAAGTAAAACATTATTTTATAATTATTTAACCTGCTAATATCCATCGGATGAGTAAGTAGTTTTCCCACCAGGTTAAATCGTTCTAACTTTTCAATATCAGTAGCTATTATTTTGCTATTAGATAATGTTTCACATCTAATCAGTACCATTTCAGCCTTTATACTAGCTCTCGATTCTTCAAAACTTGATATTTCTTCCTCTTCTATTAGTAACTTCCATATCTCTTTGTAGTTTTGAACCATAGTATAATAATTATCTGCTTTACCTAATGCTTTATCTAATTCAAGTAAGTTTATAGATAACTCAATCTCATGAATTTTAAAATCTAATATCATTTGAAAGTTCTCAGGATTTGATGCTAATTTGGTTATTATACTATTTTGTTTTACTGCTATTGAACTTGCTTTATCCACATCTCCAATATGATTTTCAACTAAAAGTGTCATATTTCTAAGTCTAAAAAGTAAGTTTATATATTTTTGTAAACTATTCTCTTCTAAAAACTCTTCAAATTTTTTATCAAATAAACTTAACATAGAAGATAAACTTTTATATTGATTTATTTTATTGTTGTTTCTCCATAGCCGTTCGATGAGAGCTTCAAAAGTAGCATTTTGTCCCGATGTACCTCTCTGAGTAAATACCTTATACAATAACCTTGCTATTGCTTCTTCTGCTTGTTCATCATGTGAACCTTTACTATAGATTACAATCCAACGATAAAGAGCCAGAACATAGTCTTTATCTCTCTCAGAAATATTTGCTCTTCTAGCTTCATAGCCACCAAAAGATTCAAATAAAGAAAATTTTCCTTCTTTTGATAAACTTGATAGATATTCTTTTTCATGCTCTTTTCTGTTATGATAATTTAAGTTTGCAATAAAGTCAGCACACACTAAACCCCAAGAATTATTCGCATAATCCATTCTTACCTTGATATGTTTACCAATAAGGTCAACCATACCTTTTGTAGCTAAATCCACTTCAAGTGCAACAGGAAGTGATTTCACTATCTCTTCATTTATATTACTAATACTTGTAGCTAAAACACCATCTATTGTTCTTGATGCCACAACAAAATCTAAGTTATCTATAACCTCGTCTTCTGGAACAACAGTCTCACATAATGCTAATAAGTCTGAAAGCATTAATCTGTATGTTTTTTCTCTACTTGAAAGTGATGACTTCGTATAGTTAATAGTTGCAAGACAATGATAATCAAATGGTAAATTTTTTAATTTATCTAAAACAGTTTTAGCCATACTTACTGCTTTTTCATTACCATGTCTTCTAAACTCTGTTAAATGAAACTGTTTTATGGATTCTAGACCTAACTCTCTAGGTGTATTTGACATTGTACTTTTAAGAAACTTTTCACAGTTTTCATAAGTATCTGCAAGTAATACTCCAGAAATCAACCATTGTCCTCTTTCTGACAGAAAGTCTCCGGACTCATCAATATATAATGTATAATTCATTTTTATCCCCTTAATAATTCACTACAATTTGGACATTTAATATTAAATGGTTCTAAAATTTGTGCTGAATGATACGACCAATATTCACCATTTTTTATTAATCTGTGATGACATTGCCAACAATAATTATACATATAAAAATGTTTACAATCATCACAAGTAAAATTATATCTATATCCATGACCATTTACAGTTGGTATTTTTGATGCATGAAATTTATCACTTCCACAAACAAGGCAAAATACCTTTTCATCAGGTCTTGGATCAAGCATATCTTTTTTCTTTTCCAAGTCTCCAAGTAAAATTTGACTATTATCTACAAGGTTATATTGCATACTCATACCAATTAATCTTTGTAAATTATCCAAATAAGCACCTCTATTTAGTATCGGTGAAACTAATATTGCACCATACTTATGATTTGGATTTTGATTATCCCAGTCAAAGTTAAACATATTTATCTCACCATAATATGCATCATTACCCCATTTTTTAGGTGTTCTTTTATTTTTAATTGATTTATTTACATCAGGGTGTAAAATAAATACTGTGTTGTTATTATTTTCTGAATAATTCTTTGTATGATAAAGTAAAGAAATTTGTTCACTTATATTAACTTGTTCGTGAAATTTAGCATCCATAATTAGTTGGTGAGTATATCCTATATTAAAAGTAGATTTTATATCTAAAACAAAGTCTGGTCTTTTTTTACTTGGAAGAACTTTTTCATACCACAAATCTATTTCTCTATCTATCGTTAAGTTAGTAAATTTTATTTTAACATCTCTAATTTGATTTAAATCACCAATAATTTGATTTGCTAATTTCTTTTTCCAATTTTCTTCTGGTCGAAACCTATATTTATCTACTAGCACTTTAATTATTTGAAGAAAGCACCATCTTTCATATATCGTTGGTATATCCATAAGCCCAATTTTTTCTACTAACTGTAGGTGAATAAACAAATCTTCATCTACACCTACTATTTCATTAATTCTTTTGTAGAAACTATAAGAGCCTTGATAATTTGGGTTTTGTACAAATGTCATAGAGTTTGGAAAACAGCTGTCTTTTTCAATTTTTAATACTTTACATTTATTTAGCAGTTTCTTCAATTTATGCAGTTTTGGTGTCATGCTGTTTACCATTTCTAAATTATCTTTTTGTTGTGCCTTTAATAAAATAGTAGATTCTTCTAATGCTTTTCTCTCATATTCCTGTTCTTGTTTCTCTTGATTATTTAATGGTCTTTGCCAATTTGTTTCTTCTAAACTTTTTCTTTCTAAGTCTAATTTTTCTAATGTACTTTGTATAGCGGACTTTGATAATTGCTCTATATGTGTAATATATTTAAAATATTTTTTATGAATAATTCCAGATTTCTTATTTTTATTCCATTTCTGTTTACTACTTTCTATATATCCTTCTATTTTATATTCTTGAAAGTTATTCAAAACATTTTTAAAGATATTTTGATCAAACTCAAAACTATAAAAATCATTATTTTTAAATTTATACCACTGCCCATTAGCAAGTTGAGCTTCTCCATTAAATTGTATTCGATTATTGAAGATTTTACTTTTATAAGTTTTTATAGTTACAATTTTATACTCAAGTTTGCTGGTATTATTATTTTCTTCTTCTTTCATATTCACAGGTACTAATTCCGTTATATTAGAAAAAAATATTTTATGGATAATTCCTTTATTTGTATTTACTTTTATATATGAAGTATTAGCAGTTATGGCATACTCTTGTCCATATTCAAAAAAGCTAAATATATCTTGATTAAATTCTAAGCTCAACCAATTATTTACTCCAAAATCATCCCAATTTTCTGCTTCAATACTTTTTATATAACCCCAAAACTGTAATTTATTCCCGTAGTTTTGTTGCTTATTTTCAAGTTTAATAATAAATTTACTTGGATTTTCTTGTATACTTATTGCTTCTTGTGAATTAAGAGCATATTGTATCTTTTCAGTTAAAGTTAATTGATTGTTTATTTGCTTTTCTAACTCTATTTTTAAATTATCTTCTTGAGATAAAATGGAACTTTCTAATTTTCTTTTTTCTTCTTCTAATCTATGAGTTAAATCAATTATCTCATTTTCATATGCTTCTTTATCTATTGTTTTTATATCTGAAAAATTCTGGAGTCTTCCTTGATCATAATTATATTTATTATCATAGATTTCCTCCATATGTCCAGATGCTCTTAGCATGTATAAAACTATACTATACACTCGTTGCAAAATATAGTGAATAAATCTATTTTCAAGTACATTATAAGACTCAATTGTATCTCTACTTGTTAATTTTTTTTGAAAACCACTTGTAGCAATTTCCATAAAAGTTCTGGCTATTGGTTTTACTTTTTTAATATCTTTTAGTCTTTGAACTTCTCTTAGCTCTTTTTTTGGATTTTTTAGCACTTTTTCTATGTACTCTATAAATTTTGATATTAGTTCAGTAGTATCATTATTTAATAATTTAACTTTTGTATTTTTTGCATCACCTTGAGTAATACTATCTTTTTGAAGTATTAAATACCAAAAATCATTTCTAAAGTCATTGAGGTACAAATTAAGTTGTTCTCTTGTAAAACTATTGGCTCTTACATTAATATTACAAGTTATATTATTAAAAATTATTTTAGTGTCACCTATATGATTCCATAAAGGTGAACTTCTATATTTATATTGTTTTGACCATTTTCCATTCTCAATCCACCAAATTTTATTATTTGATGGATTTACTATTTTTAATAGAGGCACTTGATTATTGGAAGCATCTACAAAGTAAGGAACAACACTACTATTTGGCTCTAATATATGAAAAGCTATTTGTCCATCTAATCCATTTTCAATTCTAGTATAAGACTGTAACTCAACATTATAAATAGAATCATTTTCAATTTGAACTGATATTGGTAGTATTGCTTCATCTATTTTTAAAATAGTATTTTTATCATACCATTTTATTGAAATATATTTAGCTTCAAATATTAGATCCATCAATTATGCCCAGTAATTAACTATCCCTTCATTACTTTCAGAAGTTTTTATAATACTTTCTATCTCTGCTATTGCATCTATACTATATAGTTTTGCTAAATCTTGATTAATGTACTCTTTTAAATTTTCTTTCATTCTGGTTAATAAATCTTTTTTTGTTTCATCACCAACTTGTTTACTTCCATCAAATGTCAGTTTTGGTAAAATTTTATGGATTATAAAATTATTTATTATTAATTCTTTATTTGAATCTTGTTCTATAAATATTTTTTGATAATTTAATCCTTGCCTTATAGTTCTAAGTCCAACTTCTATACCAATAGGACTAAAATATTTTCTTGTCATATCCGAAATGATTTTACAAAACTCATTATCTCTATCAAATGAAGGATAATCTTTTCTAGTACCTAAATCTTCAATTTTAAATTTAATTTTAAGTTCTTTATTTTCAACATTCTCTATTTCAGTCGCTATGGTATCCCAGTCTTGTAATAATGGACTATCAAATTTCATAATATGTGCTCTATCTAAAATTTTAGGTGATAAATAATGGGTTGTTTCATCTATATTAATAGCCCCTATTATTCGAACATTACTTGGAAATACAATAGATGAAGGTGTGTTTAGAATACCACTTAACATTCTCCTTAAATCCGTATGGTATTTTATTAATGAATCTTTATCACTAAACCCAAATACTCTTGTAAGTTCTTTATTAATTTCTTCATCCTGAAGTAATTGTATAAAATTGACTATATTTTTCTTTTTATATTTTTCTTTTGTATATTCGATAGTATCCATAACATTTTTAAATTCTGACAGTATATGAGAAGACTCATCTTCAGAGTATAGCTTGATTTCAGGTTGTTCACCTCTCTCTTCAAGTAATGATAAAAAATCTGCAAAATAATACTCAACTCTTGCAAGATTCATTTCATCAAGACAAATAAAGTATGGAATATCAGGATTATCTTTAGCTTCTAGCAGTGCTTCTAAAAAAGGAGTTGTAAGATATTTTTTTTCAAGTGGATTATAATATCCAAGTAAATCTTCTGAACTTGTCCAGTTTGGTTTTACTGGTATTATAAATGATTTACCCCCAATAGCTTGAGCAAAAGATTTTATTAAATTCGTTTTACCTGATCCAGATTCACCAGCTAATATAATTAAATCATTTGTTTGGATTAATGCTAAAAAATCTTCTAAAATATACCTAGGGTAAACTATGTCTTGTTCAAAAAGATAAGCCTGTATATGTGATATTGCTTTTTGTTTATCACTTTGTAAATCATTTTCAAAGTCTATAAACTTTTCATTTACTTCTACTTCTTGATTTAACATAAGTAAATTATTATATTCTTCTTGGTCTATGAACTCTAAATCCAAAAGAGTATCAGCTTTCTCTTTTATATATATTCTTAATTTCTCTAATTTTTTACCCATAATATCCTCTTCATTTTTTAATATATCACGAATCTCTTGAACACTAATAGTTAGTTCACTAATTTCAGCTTTTTTAGTTTTTACTTCTTTGGTAATTAACTTTATATTTTCTTCTAATTTATCTAATGCTTTTTGTTTCTTTAATTCTTCATCATAAAGACTTTGAATATTTTGAGCATGAGTATTTTTCAACTCAGAAAGTTCATCTAAAAGTGCTATTCGCTTTGCTTCTAACTTTAACTTTTCATTAGAAACTTCTTCTTCTTTTTGTATTATTAATTCATCTACATCATGTAATTTATTTATCATACTCAAAGTTTTTTCTTCAATATATAAATTATCACTATCAGCTAATATTTCAATCTTTTTTGGAATTTGCTTTAGAATTTCTATACTCTTACTATCAACTTGCAATAACATTGGGTTGTCATTTTGTTTTCTAGTGTAATTATCGGCTAAAGTTAGTCTACAACTTATAAAAAGTTTTTGAGTAGGTTCCAGTAGTTTAATTAATTCTTCACCTATTGCAAATGGTATATATATGCCATTATTTTTTATAGTATGTTTATAATCTAAATCAGTTATAGGATATTCTACAGATAATTTTCTTTTAGTTTTTATCTGTTTAAGAGTATAAAAATTTTTATCTGTTTGATAATTAGTACCAATATTTAATACACCCCAAACTTCCAAATCTTCAGTGAGTTCTATTTCCCAATATTTCTTTAAATATTCTACTATATCTTTGTCATCTAAATGATTTGCCTGTTTAGTTGATAATTTATCCAAATTATTTTTCACTACCTTTAATAAAGTATTTTAATTATAGTATATAAAGCTTTGCATATAGTATAATACATATTACATTCAAAATATTTATTAGAAAGTCTAATAAAATACACTTTCAACTTTAGGGAATAAATGTCACTAATTAAATTTAGCATAGATGATGATACACAAATTATTAATTTAGAAAAAATTGATACTCAATCAGATATTGATAAAATAAAACTATTTAATAATATAGATGAATCTCTAATAAATATTAATAAGTATAAATATCAAAATGCTAAAGAAATAGTTAAATATATAAAGTCTATTAGATCACCTGAACAAATCAGTATATTTAAAATTACTCTACTCACTTTAATGGATTTTTTTCAAAAAACATATGTTACAAATACTTTTAAGGTTAACCTTAGCAAAGTACCACAGGATATTCGCGAAAAACTAGCTTGGACATCCATTAATATAGTTTCAAAAATAAACAACTTTCCCCATTTAGTAGGCGTTAGTAGTTTACGCGACAATTCAGGAAAAATTATTTCCAGATTACAACCTAGAGAATTTTTAGATGGTGTTTTATATCAATGGATATTACTTAATCATCACGATGACTTTATTCTAGATTCTGAAAAATTAGAAGTTCTTCCTTGGATGCATCAAACATTGTCTAGTCCAACATATATTTTATTAAGTAATGCGATAAACCCTACAGGAACTAACTTTAGTGCAGATATAATTTTTGTACGACGAATATTGAATTCCAATAAATATGCATTTCACCTAGTTGGTTTAAAAAATGAAAAGGATAATAATTTTGCATTTAAATCACAATTTGCTATTTCAAGAGATAGGCAATATAGAATTAAAAAAATGTTTAATCTAGAAAAAGCTGTGTATGATTTTTATAAAGAAAAAAAGAAAGTGTCCCGATAAGCTCGGGACTGGCCGGGTCAATTTACCAAGTGGCAAATCGAGATTACTAGTTAAATTTAATGTGTTTGAAACTAGTAACAATTAAAGTGTAATTATATCTAAGAATTAGATACATTACAACACTTAGGTGATAACTTGATAATACCAGCAAATAAAAGTCATCTTCCAGTTAATGGTAATATTAAAATTATATATAATTATTTGATCATATTATGTCTATTTAATATTTAAATACTCTTTTAAATCATCTTCTATTTTCTGTTTTAATGACAAAGGAGTAATAACTTTCATATGAGGAATCCATTTCTTCACAAGTTCATCCATCTCCATCTTTTGAGTAACTCTAAAAGATAATACTAAACTACCATCATCTTTCTCTTCAGTAATTTTTTGAGATGGCAAAAAGTTCTTAGCTTTGAAAAATTTAGCTTTTATATTTGATACTTCAACCACTATATCTATAAGGTGCTTTCTAAATTCTGGAGTATATTTTGAAAAGGGTGTCTGCATATTTTTTATAAAAGAATCTATATCGGGGTTAATATGAAATGTTTTCGTATGTAGCTTTATCTTAGTAATATTTACAAGTCTAAAGATACTAAAAGGATACTTTTCACTTGTACTCTCACATGCAAGATAAAAGTTTTCGTTCATAAAAACTATCTTATATGGTTTCACCTCATAATCTTTTGAACCATCTTTCTCGTTTTGTGTTATTGTAGTATATCGTTTCCAGTCAATAGCTCTTTCTATCTCTTTAAGAAGCTTTACATCTCCTTTTTTTGTTTCATACGGCTTAGTGATAAATTCATAGCACTCTTTAGATTTTTTAATCTTAGCATCTATAATTCTTTTATCATCATCACTAATATTAAGATCTTCAAGCACATTGTTTCTTTGTGCTATATTAAAAGTTTGAACCATTAAAGCTAAAGTGTCTTTATCCATAAAGTTGTTAAAAACATCTTTTGTGATAGCTTTATAAGTTCCTTTTTCACCTTTACCACCACGGATCAGCTCAAAACTATCTGGAAAATACTCTTTTATAACATCAAGGTCTCTTCGTATAGTTTTTTCACTTTTACCAAACCACATAGTATCATTTTGAAGTGCTTCTATACCAACTTTTTTACCGTCATTAAATCTTTTTAAAAGTTCTAATACTCTTGCTTGTGGGTTTGTTGCCATTTTATCTATCCTAAATTATTTACTGTTATTATATCTTAGTATTTAGTCATATTATGTCTATGCACAATTAAAATGGAAATGGGTCTTCCAGTTCATCTATCTCTTTCATAATTTTTTCATCTGCAACAGTATTGGTAGTTGAAGTAGTATTGGTTTGTTGCTTTTGCAGAGCATTGGCATATGTCTGTGGTTGAGTTTGTTGTTGTACATAAGTATTTGGCTCTTGAGGAGGAGTATGAGTAGTTTCATTTGTTGGACTATCTCCTTTAGCTCCTAGCATCTGCATAATATCAACAGTAACACCATGCTTAGATCTCTTTTGTCCGTTTTGATCAGTCCATTGCTCAAAGACTAATCTACCTTCTACTAAAATCTTAGAACCCTTACGAAGATACTGATTTGCCACTTCTGCACTTCTTCCAAAAAAAGTAATATCTACAAAGCATACTTCCTCTTTTTGCTCACCAGTGTTAGATTTAAACTTTCTACTTGTAGCAATTGCTGTTTTTGCTATTGCCATACCACCTTGTGTATATTTTACTTCTATATCTCGTGTAAGATTTCCTACTAAAATTATCTTGTTAAACATTTTGACTCCTCCATTTAATTACCATATAGTATTTATATCTATGGACAGATATTGTCAAAAAAATTATTTTCTTGTATCTTTTCTTATTGATGTTAAAAATTGATAATATAAATATCCTAATAATAATTTATTGAATAAAAATATTATTGGATGTTCAGCTGTATCAATCCTGTTAAAGATATATAAATATTGAAAAAATTCATTGATTATTTTTACAACATAGTCTGGTTTAAATAAATTTGGATGAAAAAATAGTTCTTTTAGTAATGCAAAATGTAATAAGCCAACTGTTATCAAACTAGTTATACATATTAAACACAATACCCTTAACCAATTAGTAGCGAATTCTGAACTAAGCCAATTAGCTTGAAATACTATATAGTCTGTTAATTTACCAAGATTATTTCGCTTTAAGTTATTCTTTTTTTGTTCAAGTTCTAATGCAAAATACTTATTAGCTTCTATCTTATTTCCTATTTTTTCAAAATTATGTTTAATTATTCTGTATGTTTCTTGCGAAGTGTTATTCTTAGCATTGTCACTATCCAGTTCTTGCACATCAAAAAAGTTCATTTCATTTTGTATATTTGAATAATCTAAATCTAAACCTTCATATAATTTAGCTTTTCTAAAATGACTAAAGCTTTCAAATGTCACATACTTAAAGATAAGTTTTTTTTGAAACTCTGTATCTCCAAATAGTGCCAGCCCTTTAAAGTTTATCGCTTTAAATCCGATGTCACTTTCATTAATACTTGCTTCTTCATCTTTTTCTAAAGTACCTTTTGTAAATATACTTTTAAAAAAATCAGCATGTTTTTCAAAATCTATATCTTCAATAGTTAATTCAGTCACATTTGCATTATGAAGTTTAAAATTTTCATAAAATATTACATTTTTGATAAGAAGTTTTGTAATATCTACTGTTGCTTTATTCTCTCCATATTGTTTATTAATATAAAACTTTTCAAATATCTCACAATCAGATATAGTGAAATTAGTGATACTACCACCAATAATATCAAACTTTTTTGCTTTAGCTGATATATTTTTTATTATAATGTTAAAAAAATTACAGTTTTTAAAGATAATATTATTTTTTTGAATAGGCTTGTCTTTACTGGCATTAGGTATAGAATTGTTATATTTAAATATTTTCCCTTTATAGGAAAGGCAATTATCTGCACTAATAATAACTTCTTCTTCAAAATCAATATTTTCATATGTAATCATATCACCATTTAAAGATACATTTTCATACCACTTAAAATGATTAATATTATCTATGTATGTAGCTTCTATCTTTACACTCATCTTAAAAGTCTTCTTCTAAATCGATCCACCAACCAATCACTTTTTTATGTTTCTCTGCTGCTTTGTAAAACCATTTTTCAAGTGCTTCATACTCAAGACCTATACCGTTTTTACTCTCAAACTGTTCTTCGTAATCCTCTTGTGAATCAAATCCCTCAAGTATTGCTGCTATTGAATATCTAGCTCCTATATTATCGTTATGATTAGATTTTAGAAGTTCCATAAATATATTTAAGGCTATATCTTTATCTTCATTTGCCCATACAAACACTCCAAAATTAAATATCATTCTTATGATATGTCTATTTTCCATAAATCCCCAAGGAAGTTCATCAGGGAATTTACCATTAGTATCTATAAGGTCTATCACTCTTTGAAAACCTTTTTCCATAATATCAATAGCTTTTTTTAAATTTGCATCCATTAGATAATACTCATGAAGCGTTATATATGGATCAAAATAATCAGCATCTTTTTTAATAATGCCTTTTAAAATTTTAATACTTTTTTTAACATCATCAGCCTCAGGGGATTCTATAAACTCCCAGTACATCTCATTTACTTCAAATCTATCTTTATCTATATATTCATATACTTCACCCTCTTTAAGAGGAGTCTTAATTCCCTCAAGCCAAAACTCAACATCAAAAGTCTTTTGAGAGATAGCAGATGCTTTTACATCAAAGTATTTCCCTAAATCTTTAGCTGTTATACCGCCACGACCATTAAGATTATTTCTTTTTAAATAGATATAGACAATAGATGCTGCTAAAAGATTTGGCTTTTGAGCATCAATAATTATTTGTGGGTTGTTTTCATTTAAAGTTTGTAACATCTTAAGAGGCTCTTCACTTACTTTTAAAAATTCAAAGCTGTATTTACGAAGTTGGTGTTCTATGGTTTTATCGTTGTCTATCACTTTTAAGCCTTCTATTTATTCTCTAATATTTTCAACAATAATACTATCTGTTCCATCTCGCTTACTTCAAGTAAGCCTCTGTTTATCAATCGAACATAACTATTTTTATCAGCTGGATTACCATCAAGTTTAGGATGTAAAAGTGCTTTACATTTCTTTGAAGTATCTGGTGCATTTATTCCTAAAAGGTTTAGAAGCATCCCTTCAAGACATAAAGGCTCAGATAAAATAATCGTAATATTATTATCTTTAGCTAACTTTTTAGTAGCATCATCTACAACTATATCAGAATCCATTAGTATAAATTTTCTATCATAATCTATATGTCTAGATTTTTTTACCGCTGTTCTTACTATATCTTGGGGAGAACCACCATCTGCTGAATCTATTTTGACTTTTTGATCTGTATTAGCAGAGTATAAAGCCTTCAAATGTGAAAGAAATGCTTTCTCGTGAGCACCTTCACCGACAATGATTAAAGTAGAAAGTAAACTTCTTTTTGGTTTTCGTGCCATAATCTACACCCTACACATCTGGAGTAGCACCAAGAGAGCCAGCGTAGTATTTTGCATATAAATTATCATCACTTCTTAAACCACTCATCTCATCTAATCGCCAAGCTTCACTTTGAAGGTTCTCTTTTTCAACTAAATATATTTGATGTTTTTTAAGTATATTTAAAATTTCTGGAGTATGACAAGTAAAAATTATTTGAGCATTGTTTGGGTTTGTATGCTCGAACTTAAATAGTTCTATTAGTATTGGTAGCATATGAGGATGTAAATCATTATCTAACTCATCTATAATAGCTATCCCACCAACTTCTAGTATTGGTAATATTCTTCTTAACTGCACAAACAGAGATTTAGTACCACTAGACTCATCAAAAAATGGCAGTTCAAATCCTCTTCCATCTTTACCTTTGTGTACACCTACTGGTAGATACATCTTTTGAATTTTATCCTCTTCTGTTGGAACTTCTATCTCATTTATTTTAACACTGCTAATACCAAGATCTAATTCGCATATAATTTTATTCATCTTATCATTTAATATTTTATTATCATAGAAAAACTTAGCACTATCTATAAGGTAGTTTTCTGAATAGTTATCTCTACCGTTTACAGTAATGTTGTAGTTAAATGAGTTACTAAAATAATCCATAAACTTTTTAGACACTTCACTATCATTCATATATGCAGCAGAGATGATAGAAGCATTACCTTTTACTTTTTTAGCAACTTTACTTGTGAGGTCAAAGCCTTTTTGCTTATAATCAAACTCATCAGCAGTAGTCGCTCTTTCACGCTTAAATAAATAACTAAAAGATCTACTTGTTTTTTGATGAAGGGACTCTTCTAATACTTGATTATTTTGAAGTGTTAGATTGTATTTATACTCCTGCATCTCTATTACAAAATTAATTGATAGTTCTGTTTTTTCATCAAGATATAAACTATGTGCTTTATATGGAATTTCATCTGATGGTTTTAATTGAGTATAAGATGCTGATATAAACCAACTAATAAAAGCCAAAGGTCTTATCAATTGAGTTTTACCAGAACCATTAGCACCAATAACAGATATAACTTTATTGATTCTCTCGTTATTATAAGTAATATCATAGAGAGACTTGGAAGGATTTTGACTTACTTCAAATGAGATAGTATGTTCTTCATAAAATGAATAAAAGTTTGAAAACGAAATATTTTTTATCATATTAATCCTTTTTATACATATTTTTGTTGATTATAGCTTAATATACACAATAAATCAATTTTATAAAAGGGCAATCCGTATATCATCATATTCAACTTTAGAATCTAAAGCTTCAAATATAGGCTTCAATCGAGGCTTTCCATCCTCGCTAAAATCATCTTGATTGTTTCTCTCTTTTATTTTTACTAATGCAGCTTTAACAAGTTCAAGAGTTTTTGAGTCTGGCATAAACTTGTTTAAATCTATATCAGAATTTTCTTCTTTTAAAACACTTAGATGTTTTATAATCGTCCCCTTGCTCATCCCTCTTTTTGTAGCTAGTTCATCAATAGAGTTCGAGCTTTCTATTAACTCTTTTGTTTGGATATGTGTTGGAGTGGGATTTTTTGAAATTACTTTTTTCTCAGATTTTAAAACTTTCTCTTGTTCTTCAATTTGAGCCACATCTAGTATCCCATCAATACTGAGAATATATGCATTAAATATCTCTTTTAGATTCTCAGGTGAAAGAGTTGATATCTCATCACTTGCTTTTGCAGAGGCTGCTTTAATTCTGTCATCAATGTGTAAGATTAGAGGATCTACAGTTAAAGCTTTGTCATTGAGTCCCATAAGTCGTAAACCATCTATATTTTTAACACGAGAGAGTGCTACATAACCTTGTCCCACTTCAAAGGTTTTTGATAAATCAATCTCAGCAGAATCCAGTGTCATTCCTTGGGATTTATGTATAGTTATTGCCCATGCAAGTTTAAGTGGAATTTGTGAGACCTTAGCAACTATATTTCCACTATCATTTTCTATTGTCCAATCTTCTAATTTACACTTGATTAATGATCCATACGATGTTTTTACTATTGGGAGACCTGTTTCCTTGTCGAAGTCCACAACGATACCTGTAGTACCGTTAACATAGCCTAGTTCATGATTATTTTTAATAAACATCACTACTGCTTCTTTTTTTAGACTTATCTCTTCTAATACAAGTGCGGACTTAAATATTTTCTCAATATTTTTAGCTGTACCTTCTGATTTATATTTGAATGACTTAGTAGGGTTGTTCAGCTTATTTAACTCATCGTTATTAATTCTATCTACATCTATATTGTGAGTATAGAGTTTAGTAGGATTGAAATCTATGTCTAGCTCTTTATGAAACCTTGAATTTAAAATGTCATAAGAGTTACTTGATACATTTCCACTTCTAATCTCATCTAAAATACTGATAAGCACATTATCATCTTGTCTGAACTTTTCTTGTAGGTAACAAGTTTTCAGTTGCAACTCTTTCCATGATGGAGACTGCCAAGCAAATTGCTTATCTTTAGGTTCTCTTGAGATAGGAGGAAGTTGGAAGAAATCTCCTGATAGTATTGTTTGAATGCCCCCAAATGGAGTATCGTTCTTTTTAAAAGCTTTTAGTATTCTATCAATTGCAGAGAACATTTCTGGAGAGACCATTGATATTTCATCCACGATTAAAACTTTTAATTTGGAGAATCTTGTTTGTAAGTATTTCTTTTCTAGTAAAGACTCTATATAGTAATCATCTATTTCACTACGAATACCAAGACTAAAATAGGAGTGTATAGTTTGACCTTGTAGATGAGATGCGGCTATACCTGTTGGAGCTACTATAGTTGGAATTATTTTTCTTGATTTTAGATAGAAAGTATATTTATTTAAAAGGTAAGTTTTACCAGTTCCAGCGGAACCAGTAATAAAAACATTGTTACCTGTTTTTAATATGTTTAGAGCTGTGTCTTGCAAAGGATTATTTACCCTCTGCTACTCTATCTTTAAGACCTTTACCAGCTTTAAATTTAGGAACCATTTTATCTTGAGTTGTGTAAGTTTTATCTGTTCCTGGTACTTTACCACTTTTACCTTTTTGAAGTGTAGCAGTAAAACTACCAAATCCTACTAAAGAAACATCTTCTTTTCTTGCTAATGCAACTGATACTGCTTCTGTAAATGCTTTAATAGCACCTTCTGCTTCTACTTTTGTTTTATACTCTCCAGATGACTGAACTAACTCTACAAATGCTGCTTTATTCATAAATACTACCTTTTTTTAATTATTGAAATTATTATAACAAAAAGTCAAACAATATCTCATCTATCTATGCTACTGCATCTCTTTTTTTACTTTTTCTGATTTCTTTTAGTAGGTGTTGGGATTCCCACACCAATTCAATCATATTCTTTGCAGAACTCAACATACCTAAAATACACTCAAACTCAGAGGTAGGTCGATAATATTTTATTGCCTGAATACATTGTTCTATCGCAATAGGGCTTTATATTTGCTAACCACTACAGCAGAATGGAACTCAGATCCAATAAAAAGCACTTCAATATAAAATATCTTTATAAGCTCTCTAAAATATTTGAAGTGCCAGTTAGTGTTTTTTTTGGAGAAGATAATTAACTCCAAAATCATCTTCACCAGTACCAATAAAAAAATAAAATTAGTTGGTCCTAAAGAATTACACGAAGTGTCATTATTTGGACTATATGTAACATTCTCTTGTATAACATTCTCTTGTATAGATACAGACGACCTTTGGGCAGGTGATACCTTTACCTTTGGGCAGGTACCAGACGACCTTTGGGCATCTGGCTAGACGACCTTTGGGTATCTGGCTCATCGATTGAGGACTCTAAAAAGGTTTTTAAGTTGTTTTCATTTACATAATACCAAAGTTATTTTCATCGAGAGTAAAACCATTTTCTCTTGGGGAACATCCAAAAGTTTTAAAAGTAATCACTTGCAGGAGCAGTAACGGCTGCTACTATATCAATAATTACTTCTTTTATTTAGCCATAACCATATGATAAGCATTATGAATAAGATACCTCAATAAAATATCATAACTCTGTTGACAGTCAATTACTCCATTATAAGTATTTTTAAGCATCTTATTAATAAGTATTTGCATTACTTGTGACTCAGCCATCTGAAGTGTTTCAAGTCTATCTCCATCCCAATAATCAGAGTGCTTTTTAAATTCATTATTAAATATTTCTCTCCTATTACTCTTTGGGAAAATAGCTGAAAACTGCATGCTAAACTGCTGTCCACATTTACAGATGTACTTTTGCACTCCCATCTTAGATTTACCATTACGAGAGATAGTGCCAGATTTTTCACAGTCTATACAGTAAATATAATTCATTTCTAGCTTTCTTAAATATCGCTTAGTAGGGTTAGGCACTATTTCAAGGGAGTTTGCTTCAGAATAGATATTTTCTAGGTCACGAGGTGGATGCCCACCTTGTATGATAGTATGATTGTATGATTTAGTTTCCATTGCATACTCCATACCTTCGATAGAAATTTTCTACCTGTAGAATAGAGACTTTATTGCTCATTAAATCTCTAAACTCTATAAATGCTACACCGTGAGCACCTTCTAACTCATAAATAATTTTTACTTTTTTTGTATTGTATTGCATGATTTTCTCTCTTTTTTTAATTTGTGTATAGATAAAGTTCTCTAGGAGTGTCACAACCGTCACATGTGTCATAAATATAAATGACAGGTGTGACAGATATGACAGCACAAAGAACATTTTATTCGGCTGGTCTAGCGATAAAAAACCCGCGTTCATTGCCAGAACGATATTGCTCAAAACCCAATTGTTTAAGCTCCTTAGAGAAATTAATCTTGCTTAGTGGTCTCATACCACTGTCTAAGCAATACTCTCTATATATTTTGTATATAGCTTGGTTTGGTATACGGTAGTCTTCATCATCCTTACGACCATCTACAAAGCCTTCATCTTCAATCATCATAGCAACACTATTACTCTCTTTTTTATAGGTATTGAGAGCTTCTTTTGAAGCAGCACACTCACTAAACTTTTTATTTTTAAGGATTCTATTTAAACCCTCAATTGCCCAGTTAAGAACCCCTGGAAGTTCATTAGCTATTATCTTAGTGTGAAGCTCAGGGTCTTTCTCATCATCAGATATAGTTTCGTTGTAGGGGATAATGAGAAAGCGTCTAAAATAGGCTTCCGTGTGTTCAATGTTAGAGGGAAGCTTATTTGCATTAAATATAAACTTACAGTTGTTTCGTAAATCAAATGAGGTTTTATATTTTTCACGAGCAGCAACTGGTTCACCTGATACTAAGCGTTTAAACATATCTATATCCATATTACCCGCACTTATCTCTGAACCATAGTTAACAAGCTTGTCTTTTAGTTTTGCTCTATTGTCGTTACCACTATCGTTATTGACCAGATCGCCCAGGGACTTAGTCGCAACATTATGCTCCCCAAGTAGTGCTGATGTTAGCTCGTACTGAACAGACTTACCATTTTGACCACCACCATGTAGAATCAATGACTTCTCTAGCTTAAGACCTTTTGTGAAGATATAACCATGAAAGTCCTGTAAAACCAGTTGACTGCTTATATCTGGAAGAACTCTGTTTAGATAACGAGTGAACAGAGGAGCTGATGCAGTAGGTTCATATTCAAATCCCAAGCAATAAGTTATAAAGTCTTCTTTTCTATGTTCACGAAGTTTTCCTCCAACTTCAGTTACTTCATATGTACCATTAAGTAAATTGATAAGAACTTTTGACTTATCAACTTCTGGAGTAGGTAGGTATGATGATGTCATAAACTGTTTAAAAGCTGCATCCTCAAAACCATGAGTCATAGCATCTGCAGGAGAGTAATAACCCATTCTTATTGCAGCTTGAGCTATAAAGTTTTTAATCTCTGAGTCTTCCATTCTAACCCAATATGTACCATTGTAGAGATATAGCATAGAATCTTGTTGAGCCATAGACCAACCAAATTTTTCACCTGCAATTTTCAATTCTTCAATAATTGCTACGATTAATAGAGCGCGTGGAATTTTTAATGGATGCACAACTCTTGTCGCAACTCCGTTCTCATCAACTACTTTCTTTTGATACTTACTTAAATTATCGCCAATTTTATCTGTAAGTGTTTCAATAAGATCAACTTTACCAAGAGAGGCCAACATCTTTGCTATTAGCTCTGAAGGTTTAGTGATATTATTTAGATTTTGTGGAGCCATAACCATATTATTGACTGGTGTATTATCTTGAATTATTGTATAATTCTCACTAGATACATCATTTGTAGTCCCCACTACCGTTGTCTCTTTCCCACGAAGAGCTAGTTTCTCAATAGCTCCTCCAACATCTGTTAAATTAAGACCTAAACCCATTTTGTATCTCCTCTATTAGTTTATTTTTAATCTCTTCTACATTCGCAATTTGATTACAGAAATCTCTGAAGTCATAACCTTTTATCAACTCTGTTCCAAGTAGTTTTTCAAAGTCAATTGTTACAACACCCAGAGAGGAAGAAAAGAACTCTTTAATTACAGGTACAATTTTTTTGAAGCTGTTATCGTTGTCTTGGAGTATCACAATTACCTTGTTTTTTGTAAGCTGCTTTAACTCTTGAGGTAGGTGCTTCACCATCGAGTCACTTTGTAGTCCAATATATGAGAAATCTAAGGATTTAACCAACAGAAGTTCAGCCATGCCACTATATAAGAATACGAAATCTTCATCATTACATATTTTATAGGGAGTATATTTCTTTGAACCGTAAGTTTTCCATTTAACTTCATTCCCATCTTTGTCTGTAGCATGACGAACAACAATTGTTTGAATTACTTCATTAGCATCTGTGATTGTCATCGTTAAGCTTTTATATTTGTAGCTGTAACCTAATATATTCTCAAATAAAGGATCTGTTAGCAGATTCTGCTGCTCTTGTTCCTGTCCTAGTTGCTCCTTAGTACAAAAATCTAAATAGAGAACTGGATTAATTAGGTCTGACGCTAAGCCTAATATGATTTCACTCTTATTCTTCATGTTTGCTTGTTTCGCAGACTGCAAGCCTTTATTCATCGTAACTAAGTCATAGTCGAATGATTTAGAGTTTCGCTCCACATTCTCAACTATTAACTTAACATCGTGATTAGCACAGTTATTTGGATTTGGTAAATTATGATTCATAAGATACTCCTATGCAATCAGCTATGTACTTTGTAGCTTCAATGGTAGAAAGGGATTTGTACTCTTTTAGTACCGAAATTAGATCTAGGTGCACCCCAGATCCAAAATCGTGAATGTTGTTGTTTTTGTCAACACAGGCACTAGCAGTTGCTTCTTCTGGTCTTAATTTAAATTTACCACTGCTGTTAAATGAGTAGCCAATATAAGAAAGAATGCGGATAACTTCTTCGCGTGTTAGGTTTCTTTTTACCTCATTAATGAGGGCCAATAGATCAGTTTTCATCTTTCACCTACTTTGAAACAATTAATTGTTCATCGAAGAATGCTGCTACACTACTCACAGGAAAAACAATCCTAGCTCGTTTTCCCATACCGATGCGTTTAAAAGATGGTAAACCCATCCCTTGCTTTAGTAGACGATCTACTGTTGATAAAGAGATTGTTAATTCTCTCGCTAGCTCTTGTCTTGAGAGCCCTATCTTCTTATACTTTTGTGTTAAATACTGAAATGTTTCCGACATCTCGTTTCCTGTTGGCTAAGCGCTTAGCCTTTGAATTACAATTGTTATTCGTAGGATAGGCAAAATTTTAAGATAGAGTATATTCTAGGAGCTATGTAGCTCCGATTATGCTAGTATGTGGGGATATATGAGGGTTATTAGCTAGGAAAGAGAGTATTAAATCAACAAAACTTTGTATACATTTGAAGATATTGTGTAGGTATTTAATTGTGTATGTAGCTTGCTTATCCATACTCTGTACTCATCAATGGAAATTTCATCAAGGGAAGCTAAGTTAAATAATATGCTTGGTTCTATTGATTTGAAATCTTCTCTAAGAATACTCATATCTAAGACATTTGCATTATCTATCTCACTCATATCGGCACTAGAGAAATTTTTTCTTACAAGTCTTTTATGAATATAAATAGACTCATCTGAATATATTAATTTCAGATACCCACCAGATATTAGATTAATTATTTCTTGTTTTTTCTTTGAAATGTAATCAGTTTTCAGCTTAATCTCTCTATTTTTACTGGCAGGTCTGTAATCAAAATAAGGCATAAAATGTTCAAATTCCACACTACCTAATTTACTTTCAAGAAGCGTACTTAATTTCTCAACACTTGTGATTCCAAATACCTCGACTAGGTCATACATAATCAAGGATCGTGCTGTTGGTAGATCATAATACTTTCCATTATCGAAAGTAAATATACGGGAGTCTTCTTCTTTTAATATTATCTCTGGCATTGACATTGCCGAGTATGTACCAAACTTAACTTCCAAATTCTTATCAAATTTGGCATTTAGATCACCATTCCAAACTAATGAACCTGCTTTTGCTAAGTACGACTTTAGCTTGTTAATGATTACTTCATTGCTATCTAAAGGATTAATCTTAAGGTATGTTGCAGGAAGTAGATGAGATAACCATCTTTTTTTACCTGATTTATCAGAAAATTCATCCAAATCTACAGGATACATCTTCTTAATTTTATCTCTATTTATTTCCAAAGCATTATTAATTTGTTCTTCGGGACTCTCGTCTTCGGCATACTTGTTATAGATGTGAGAGTACCAAATTTTATTTCCACTGTAATGCTCCTCTGCACATGAATCATCAAAGTCAATCCAATTAGAAAGTTGTTGATTCATTGTCTCTTTACCTGTTGCTATGTCCCATCCAGTGTAGAGAAACACTTGATTTAATGTATGAATAATATCGTCTTTGTAGTACTTAACAGATGAAAGTTTATCCCGATTCTTCCCATCATAAAGTCTGTACAATGTTACTAGGTTCATAAAATATGGGTTTCTCTTCATTAGCTCAAAAGCTGCATATTCTCGGGTGAACACACCCTTATCTAACCACTGTTTATACTTCTCAAACATTAAGTCAATACATTCATCTTGTTTCATATCTCTACCCCAATATCTTTCTAACTTTATCCATTGATGGCTTTACATATCTCTCAGTCATCTTCAAGCTTGCATGGTTCATTGCTTTCATAAGAGTGAATGCATCTAACCCCTTATATGCTAAATATGTTGCAAATGTGTGCCTAAATGTATATAGTGTAACTCTATTTATTCTATCATTTGGCTCTAATCCAACATTAAAAAGTTTGTTCATTTTTGGTTGAATCCTATTAAGTATACTTTGATAAACAATGTGATTTTTTTTATCTAATTTTGGATTTTCTCTGTAAAACAAATACTCATCTTGTTCAAGGTCTTTTATCCATTTTTTTAAAAATGGCAATAATCTTTTCCCTATAGGATTTGTATATTTTGGTCTTCTCTTCATCGCCTTAAATGTAATTTCTTTTTTACGAGTATTAACATCTAATTTTCTTAATGAGATAACAGCATCAGGTCTTGCTCCAGTCAACAATGAAATCATTATAAATAAATGTGCCTTAGGATTATGTTCAACACTCTGCAGTATCAGGATAGCTTCTCTAGCACTAAGTACTCGTTCTCTTTTATTATCAAGCTTTAACTGCTTTATTTTTTTTGCTGGACTTGAGATACTTATTATACTTCTATCAATTGCATGATTAAAGATTGATTTTAATATAGCAATGAAATAGTTTACAGAAGCTGGAGCGTATGATTCCATTAAATCTGATTGAAACTGTTCAATATCTTCAAATTTTATAGCTAATACATTTTTCTTTCCAAAAAGTGGGGCAATCTTATCATTATACTTATTGATACTGTCTTGATAACTTTTCATTTTTGCTTTATCTTTATAGTATCTATCTGCTAAATCTTGAAAGGTTATTAGAATTTTCTTCTTTTTCTTTTGTATTAGTAATGGATCAGGAGAGTTCTTCTGATCCACAATAGCTGCAGCTCTTTTGTTTCTAGCATCTTGAAGACGATACCCTTCAGAGTAACGACCAACTTTAACATCATTAGTTTTACCAAACTTATCTTTATACTTAAAATAGTATGTAAAGTCATCTTTTGATAAACGGTATGTATATAAACCGATCTCATCTTTTATCTTCTCAAGTTTTGCCATTTTTCCAACCTATTTCCAACCTAATATGAGTATTATTGACATTTAGTGACATTATAGCAAAAAACAGTTTTTGAATTCAATCCCTGTATTATGAGGTTTGATAAGTATTTGAAGTTATTGACATTTCAAGAGAATAGGTAGTTTTAATGATTATCTATCATTAAAATCATCTATTTTCCATCCTCTATAAAGCCCTATTTTAAGGGATTTTCTATACTTTTCTTCAAATATATTATTAATCGTGATACCCTATAGCTACCCTTTTTCATATTTTTTA
>Ga0256827_10000405_pt1 | contig 26779 bp, 16 predicted proteins | sample CV84metaG_FD_185977 | JGI IMG/M metagenome (GOLD analysis project Ga0256827, IMG submission 185977) | Hydrothermal vent microbial communities from East Pacific Rise, Pacific Ocean - CV84 | ecosystem: Environmental > Aquatic > Marine > Hydrothermal vents | place: Pacific Ocean: East Pacific Rise...
TTATTCCGAGATGGATGGAGAGAATACCATTACCGTATTAGGATCCCCCAATCTGAGCGATGTAAAAGCCATTATGATTGGTATTCGTAACCCTAAGAAACAAAGCTTTAACGATAATGACGATGGCTTACCTAAATGTGCTGAGATATGGGTGAACGAACTCAGGGTATCGGATTTCGATAATAAATCGGCCTGGGCTGCCACTGCCAGAGCCAAAGTAGATTTGGCCGACTTTGGTAACCTCATCGTTTCAGGAACAAAGAGTACTCCGGGTTTTGGTGGCTTAGAGAGTAAGATTAACGACAGACAAGAAGACGATATCACGAATTTCGACGTCGCTACAAACCTTAAAATCGGGAAGCTGTTCCCCGAAGACTGGGGCGTAAAAATCCCTATGCACTTCGACTATTCCGAAGCCCGTATGACACCGGAGTATAATCCTTTGGACCCTGATATTCATTTTGATAAGGACCTGGATAGCTATGCTACAAAACAACAAAAAGACTCTGTAAAAGCACTTTCGCAGGATCTCACCATCCGAAAAAACATTAACTTTATTAATGTTAGAAAAGAACGAACAGGTGCTAAAATGTCGAAGCCTCATTTCTACGATATTGAGAATTTTGATGTGAGCTATAGTTATTCGGAGATTTATCACCGCAATATTGACATTCAGTATCATTTAAAGAAAACACACCGAGGTGGTATCGGGTATAATCTGGCATTAAATCCTAAGGCGATTCAACCTTTGAAGAGGGTGAAATTATTAAAAGGGAAATCCATGAGAATCTTGAGAGATTTCAATTTCTACTATATGCCAAAGCTGTTCTCTTTCCGCATGGATGTACACAGAGAATATACCGATAAGCTGATGCGAAATAAAAGCAAAGGCGATATCCCTATGCGTTGGACCTGGAGTAAGAAATTTGACTGGAATCGTACTTATAACCTTAAGTTCGACCTGGCCAAAAGCCTTAAGTTAGATTATTCGGCCAAAGCTATGGCTTATATCGATGAACCTCAGGGCAGGATAGATCGAAGTAACAAACAATTCATGAACGATTATCGTGATAGCGTATGGATGAGCGTGTTTAATGGTGGTAGCATGAATAAGTTCGATCAAAGCATCTCCTTAAACTATGCCATTCCTATCAATAAAATCCCTTTATTCGACTGGATTACTGCAAATGCCAGGTATCAGGGTGATTACCATTGGACGGCCAGCCCACAAAGTTTACAGGTACGTTTGGGTAACACCATCGAAAACTCCAATACCATTTCATTGAATGGTAATCTGAGAATGGAAAAATTATATAATAAAGTTCCATATCTGAAAAAACTTAACAGAAAGAAACGAGGCCGGTCGAAAAGCTCAGGGCGAAAAGGATCGACGGCTAAAAAAGGCGATCAGGCAAAAGCGGATAGTACTAAAAAAGACTTACATATTGCGAAGGCCATCATGGATAACACCCTTAAATTCCTGATGATGTGGAAAGATGCCTCCTTAACATACACACAAAGTAAAGGTAACTTAATGCCGGGCTTTTTCCCTGAACCGGGAGCTTTAGGAAACAACTGGACACAAATGGCTCCGGGTATTGGCTATGTATTTGGCTACGAAAATGATATCACACGTTATGCCGAGCATACACAATGGCTGTCTACCGACTCGAGCATGAACACCCTGAATTTTAATAAATACACTACAAACCTGAATGCTCGTGCTACTTTTGAGCCCGTAAAAGATCTAAGGATAGAACTAACTGCCACCAGGACCTACAGCCATACTCGTGAGAGCTATTATAAATATGATAACGACATGGGAGCATTCCAGGAATATACACCACGTATGCGAGGTAGTTTTAGTATGTCGTATTTTACTATTGGCACATCATTCGACAAGATTGATGATAACAATAACACCAAGACCTATGAAAAGATGAAGAGTAATAGGCTTGAGATGGCACAAAGGCTGGCAGATAACAACCCTTATTGGGACGGGACTTATAACGATACTACCAATTTCCCAAATGGTTATAGTAGTTCGTCGCAAGATGTATTACATGGTGCTTTTATTGCTGCTTATACCAATAAATCGGTCAACAGCATTCCTATGACCTACTTCCCTAAAATACCATTCCCCAACTGGCGAATAACCTATAAGGGATTGAGTAAAATACCTGCGCTTCGTAAAATTTTCCGAAATGTAACCATCACGCATAGTTACCGTTCGGCCTACAGTATTGGTTCATTCGAAAGCGATATTAATTACGAAGACATCCGAGAGATTGGACAACCCAGCTCCGTGAACGAAAATGGCGACTTTATTAATCAGTTCGATATGACTTTATTAAGTATTTCGGAACAATTCAGCCCTTTGATTAAGCTTGACATGACCTGGAACAACAGTCTGCTCACCAATCTTGAATTTAAAAAGTCGAGAAACCTATCCTTGAGTTTTGTTAATAACCAACTGACGGAGGTGAGTAGTAATGAGTATATCATTGGTTTGGGATATAGGATTAAAAATGTGAAGTTTTCTATCAAGACCCTGGGCAGCAGAGGCACAAAGAAACAGATGAATTCTGATATTAACGTGAAAGTAGATCTGTCTATCCGCGATAATAAAACCATATTACGACGACTCGATCAGGATATTGATCAGATCAGCTCCGGACAAAGAGTCACGTCCATCAATTTCTCGGCCGATTATATGATGAGTCAGAAATTTACCATCCGCCTCTACTACGACCAAATTATGAACAAACCTCATGTGGCCAGCCAATACCCTAATTCTACAACCAGCGGCGGTATCAGTTTACGATTTACACTTACCCAATAGAATCATACTTTTTTTATTACCTTTGTTACAAACATTAATAAGTATTTATTAAGATTTTCAATATGAAACAGAACATTAAGGTAAAAGCACTGATATTTGCTATGATTTTATTAAGCACATTAGCTTTAAAGGCACAAGATTCCCTTGTATTTCACAATGGGAATTATATTGTAGGGGAAGTTAAAGACATGTCGAGAGGTGTTTTAACAGTAGAAACAGATTATAGCGATGACGATTTTAAGATTGAATGGAATTCGATAAAAGAGATTTATACTACTTCGTATTTCTTAATCACTCTAAGTGATGGAAGCCGTTATAACGGACATTTTAACACCACCGAGATTGGAAAGATTGAGATTCTGTCGGATGACGGACAAACAATAAATGCCAACCATGATGACCTTGTTTGGCTCGATGATATTAATAAAGGCTTTTGGAGTAAGTTGGATGCCTCCATTGATGTAGGTTTCGATTTAACTAAAGCTAATAATTTCAAACAATTCTCCACCCGTATTGGCATAGCTTATACCGAAAAACGATGGAACACAAGTGCTAACTATAATACTTTATTCTCGGTTCAGGACAATACCGATGATATAAAACGTATTGACGGAGGCATTGGTTATCGGTATTTCCTCCCCAAAGATTGGTATCCATTAATAAACCTCAATTTCCTGTCGAGTACCGAACAAAGCTTGAAACTAAGAAGCTCGGGACGTATTGGTATTGGTAAATATATGATTCATACCAACCGTAGTTATTGGGGCATCTCAGCAGGAACTAACTATAACGATGAAACATATCTTCCACCAAATGACACTATCGCAGCTGCACCCAGAAAAAGCAGTATGGAGGGATTCCTGGGCAGCGAATTAAACCTCTTTGATATTGGAGACCTGAATTTAAAAAATACCATAGTTGCTTATCCAAGTTTTACGGAATCGGGCCGATGGCGTGTCGACCTGGACTTTGATGCTAAATACGAAATGCCTTTTGATGATAGTTTTTATATTAAAGCAGGCTTTTCCATCAACTACGATAACCAGCCTGTTGAAGGTGCTTCGGATATGGATTACGTGATTCATACCGGCTTTGGCTGGGAGTTATAAAAGACTCTGTAAATTATAAAAGCCCGAAGGATTTAACACCTTCGGGCTTTTTTAGTAAAAGTAAAAATCAGCTTATTCTGTCACTCCCGCTTTTACAGTTCCTTGAATTTTATACTCTTTAGTAGCATCTGTTATACCAATTAAAATGGCATCTAATTCGTACTTATCAGTAGAAATACATTTGATAGTACCACTTTTTGCCATAAACATCGATTCCTGAATCTCGGTATTGAAAGCACCTGTAATCACAATAGCAGGAGCATTCTCATCGCTGGAGTTAATATCAATGGTTACAGTTTCGCCTACGGCAGGAACAGGTCCAAAACCTAATACAAAACTACCTTCCGAATTTAAATCGAACACATAACAACCAACCATTCCATCAGAAAGAGAGTGGTTAACATTTGAAGCGATTTTATTATAGGTGATACCATCAATAGTCAGGTTTACGCTTCCTTTCATTAAATTATCAATAATCTCTTCTGCTTCCTTATCTTTAGCGCAGCTACTTACTAACAGACCCACGCCTATTAGCATCATAAATAAAAATTTAAAATTTTTCATCATTCTTTAAATAAAGTTAATAATCAGTTTAATAATAATCAGAGCAAATATAATTCTTATTATTAAATATCCAATATACTTTCATTGGACGTTTTTAACAAAAGAAGTGCCATGATTACATACATCATGACACTTCAGTTAATTACATTTAGCTTATTATTCGTTAATTATTAGCTTTAAAAGCCTTGGCTTCTTCAACTAATTTTGGTAATACAAGCCTTAAATCGCCCACGATACCATAATCGGCAGATTCAAAAACAGGCGCTTCCGGGTCATTATTTACGGCAACAATAACCTTCGACGAGCTCACTCCGGCAATATGCTGAATAGCACCAGAAATACCTAAAGCAATGTATAAATCCGGAGCAATAATTTTACCGGTTTGTCCTACATGCTCTTCGTGGCCTCTCCAACCTTCGTCGGAAACGGGTCGTGAACAAGCTGTAGCTGCACCCAATACCTGAGCCAATTCTTCTAATGGGCCCCAATTATCGGCAGATTTCATACCTCTACCACCGGATACTACTACTTCGGCATCGGTTAATAATAACTTATCGGTTACTTTATTAACCGAGTTTACGCGAGTCTTGCTCTCTGCACTTACATCAAATGCTTCGGAGTTAAAATCGGTAGCATTTTCTATGATCTTATAAGAGTTCTGCATCAAGGTAATCACCTTATTATCGCTGTTTATCTGCTGATAACCGATGGCTTTTCCATTAAAAACATTTTTTCGGATCACCATAGGATCATAAGACTTAGGCAGGTCGGTGGCACCACCTACAAAACCGGCTTTTAACTTAACAGCTACACGGGGAGCAATCCCTTTTCCTGTGTTATTATGTCCCAAAACTACCACACTACAAGCATTGGCCTGAGCTGCAGAAGCGATGGCCTGAGCATAAGCGCTACTATCTAAGTTTTTAAAAGTCTCGCCGCTTACGGTTAATACTTTACTGGCACCATATTGTGCTAATTTCTCTAATTCACTATTTTCTACTTCTCCAATAGAAATAGCAATGGTTGAACCACCATTATTTTCGGCAATAGAATGAGCATAAGAAACCAATTCAAAAGAAGATTTCTTAAATTTACCATCCCAGTTTTCTAAATATACTAATACTGACATCTTTTTCTTTTTTAATGGTTTATAATACTTTAGCTTCTTCGTGCAACAAGCTAAATAACTCACCTACGTTCTCGGCATCTACCATCTTCACAGGAGGTTTTGGTTGAGGCATCTCAAACTCAATAAATTCGCTTGTGGCTTCAATATCTACGGGTGCTTCAACGCTTAGCGGCTTCTTACGAGCCATCATAATACCACGCATTGCAGGGATTCTGGGGTCAATAGCAATTCCTTTTTGAACTACAGCTACCATAGGGAGTGCAGCATCAACAGTTTCGCTACCACCATCAATAGTACGCTTCATCACAAAACTATCTCCTTCGAAATCAACATTCGAAACAGAAGAAATAGATGGAATATCTAAAAATTCTGATAACATACTTCCCACAGCAGAGCCATTATAGTCACTTGATTCGATGCCGGCAAAAATCATATCAAATGATTCTTTCTTCACATATTCTGCCATTTGAGCTGCCACATAATAATCATCGGAAGCTACAGCATCAATGCGAACCGCATTATCGGCACCCACAGCCAATGCCTTACGTAATATAGGTTCGCAAATTTTATCGCCTACAGTAATGGCAGTAACCTTTTCAATTTTACCACCCGATTTTTCTTTCAATTCCATAGCACGGGTAAGTGCTAATTCGTCCCAGGGATTAATAACCCACTGAACACCAGTCATATCAACAGACTTTTTATCGCCACTAAGTTTTATCTTAGTAGTTGTGTCTGGTACATTGCTAATACAAACTAATATTTTCATATTTTTAAATTTTAATGGATGAAATACGGTCTTCATCGGGTTTGACAAAAACCATATCCCCTATGTTATTATTTTAATAAAGATCTTGAAATAATGATTTTCTGTACTTCAGAAGTACCTTCGTAAATTTGAGTCAATTTGGCTTCGCGCATCAAACGTTCTACGTGATACTCCTTCACATAACCATAACCACCGTGTATCTGAACAGCCTCGGTAGTCACTTCCATAGCGATGTCGGCAGCATATTGTTTTGCCATAGCCGATGCTGTACCATAAGGCAAACCCTGATCTTTTAACCAGGCTGCTTTGATACAAAGATTACGAGCATTCTCCACCTTCACTGCCATATCCGAGAGCTTAAAAGCAAGAGATTGGTGGTTAAAAATTTCGGTACCAAAAGCTTTACGCTCCAGTGAATATTGCAAGGCTCTTTCCAAAGCACCCGAAGCCAGACCTAATGCCTGAGAGGCAATACCTATACGTCCTCCTTCGAGGGTTTTCATGGCAAATTTAAAACCAAAACCATCCTCACCAATACGATTCTCTTTAGGCACTATTACATCTGTAAACATCACAGAATGAGTATCGCTACTGCGCATTCCCATTTTATTTTCGTGAGGTCCTAAAGTAATTCCGGGTGTATCTTTCTCCACTATAAAAGCATTAATACCTCTGTGACCTTTTTCGGGATGAGTGTGAGCAATCACCAAATAAGTAGAAGCAGAATTAGCGTTTGTAATCCAGTTTTTTGTCCCATTGATGAGATAATGGTCTCCTTTATCCACAGCAGTAGTACGTTGTTTTGTAGCATCGGAACCTGCTTCGGGTTCACTTAATAAAAAGGCCCCAATTTTTTCTCCCCGAGCCAAAGGTTTTAAATATTTTTCTCTTTGGGCATCGGTACCATATTTCTCGAGGCCGTAGCATACTAAAGAGTTATTTACAGACATCACAACTGAAGCCGAAGCATCCACCTTAGAAATTTCTTCCATGGCAAGTACATAGGATACGGTATCCATTCCTCCGCCGTCCCATTCTTCGCCTACCAACATGCCCAGAAAGCCTAATTCTGCCAAATTCTTTATATGTTCTGTAGGGAATTCCGCTTTTTCGTCTCTCTCAGTTACATCTTTAATCAATTCACGCTGCGCGTAATCTCTGGCAGCTTGTTGTATCATAATTTGCTCTTCCGAATATTCAAAATTCATATCTAATTAAGTTTTATTAAAATTATAGTTTTCGATTGGCTAAAGTAAGAAATATTTATATGCATGCATAATATTTTTTTAAAAAAATAGTTAAAAGATAGCTTGCTATCATATACCTAATTATACAGTAATTCAAACTTAGCCTGTTTTAATAAATTATTGTTACCTTTGCAAACGGTTAATTTTTAAGCCCGGCACAAACAGTTTTTAACACTATTGGCTACAACAATATTTGTTTATCATCGGCTTGTAATAAATGGGGTTAAGTTTTTAAAGAAACATAAAATGAAAAAGAGAGTATTATTCGTCAATCAGGAAATTATGCCATATTTACCTGAGAATCACATTAGTAAAATAGGTCGTTATTTACCTCAAGGCATTCAGGAGAAAGGGAAAGAAATCAGAACTTTCATGCCGCGTTTTGGGAGTATCAACGAACGAAGGAATCAATTACACGAGGTGATTCGCTTATCTGGTATGAATTTGATTATCGATGATCATGACCATCCTCTTATCATTAAAGTAGCTTCGATACAACAAGCACGTATGCAGGTTTACTTTATTGATAACGAAGAATATTTCAAAAGAAAATTCACTATTACCGATGCCAAAGGCAAATTTTTTGATGATAATGACGAGCGAACAGTTTTCTTCTCCAGAGGGGTTATCGAAACAGTGAAGAAACTTGGTTGGGCACCAGACATTGTTCATATTCACGGGTGGATGTCGGCTTTAGTCCCTATATATTTACGCAAGGCTTTTAAAGACAATCCTTTATTCGACAATACAAAAATCATCGTTTCCTTATATAACGACGAATTTGAAGACACCTTAAAAGACAACCTTATCCCAAGAATAAAAATGGAAGGTATCGAAGATTCCGATCTTGAAATGTTCAAGGGTGGTACTTATTTAGAGCTGATGCAAGGAGCTTTAAAATATTGTGATGCTGTTATCTATGGCGATAAAGACCTCTCTGAGGACTTGGTGAAGATGGCCGAAGCTACCGGGAAACCTATTCTTAACTACCAAAGCGAAGAAGATTATATTGATGCCTATAATACATTCTATGATTCACTAATAGAAGAAGAGTAGTTAAAAAAAGATAAATTCAAATTAGCAATCAAATACATTCGTTAACTTTGCTTTAAGCTTTTTATAAAAAAACACGAATTGAATAATAATATGAATAAGATATTTACGAGCAGCCTTTTGATTATCCTTATGGCTGCTTCACTTTTTTCTTGTAAAAAAGACATGAGCAAAATTGGGGTGGATATTGTTGGTAAAAACCCACTACAAGTGATTTACATGGATACCGTCACTTTAAAAATCCACAGTAAACTCATTGACAGCTTACGTTCCGACGAGCTTAGTTCTAATGTTATTGGCGCTATAAAAGACCCCATTTTCGGAACCACAAACGCCAGTGTTTACAGTCAATTTGTTATCACTAACGAATATGACGAAAGTCCTCTTATCGGCCCTAATCCAACTTTAGACAGTATCATCCTCTATATTAAATATGCCGATACAACCGTTTATGGTGATGCCACTTATTCGCAACACTTAAGCGTTTACGAAATAGGAGAACCCATTTGGCGCGATTCTACTTATTATTCTTTTGATAACGCCAGAGTGAAGAGCAGTTTACTGGGCGAGAGTGTTTTTATCCCGTCTTTTGATACTGTAGAATATATTACCAAACCCAGCAATCCTGTTATCACAGATCCCGATACGCTTAAATACCCAAGACCTATCAGAATTGCTTTATCCGAAGAACTGGGAAATAAATTATTGAATAATGCTGATATGTATAAATCTTTCGACGACTTTGTTGAAGAATTTAAAGGCATCTATATCACAACATTAAGCCACAATTTACCTTCAACAGGAGGTGCCACCGTGAATACATTATTCGATAACAGCCAGACTTTTATCGGACTATATTATCATAACGACACATCGTTTTACGAAAGAGAGCTGGAAGACGGAACAACCGAAACAGTGTATTATAATCACGAATTCCAGTTTTATGCTAATAAAACAGCTGCCCGATTTAGTAACTTCAATCATTATGACTATTTAGATGCCGATCCTGATTTCTACAGCCAGGTTATCGATGGAAACGAAGACTTAGGAAGTGAGAAATTTTATATGCAAGGCTTAGGCGGTGTTAAAACTTCTATACAGTTCACCTATTTGAATCATATAGAGGATTATTATAATTATGCTGTTAACGAAGCCAAATTAATACTCACAAATGCCGATGGCGAATCGACCTTAAAGGTAATCCCATCGCTAACCCTGAGCCATTCCATCTCAAAAGATGGTGAAGCTCATAACTATCTGATAGTTGATGCTACCAGTGGCCCACAATATTTTGGTGGTGATTATCGCGAAGACGAGAAGAATTTTATATTCAGAATCACACAACATCTTCAACAGCTAATTGAGGGAAACACCGATGACAATATTTTAGAAGTGGAAATAGTTGGAGGTGCCATTCACCCGTACCGTTTTGTAGGCTATGGCAATGAGGCTTTGGGAAATGAAGAGAAAAAAGCTGTTCTGCAAGTGGTTTACACCAAAATTGACGACGACGAATAAAGAAAATAAAAGACATTGAAAAACTAAAGGGATGCTTTTAAATAAAAGCATCCCTTTTTAATATCTGTAACAGATAGTAATTATCTATGGCCTAACATCTTGGTAGGATCAACTATTTCAGTAAATTCTTCATCGCTTAATAAACCAAGTGCCAAAGTAGCTTCTCTTAAAGTGGTTCCTTCTTTATGAGCTTTTTTAGCAATAGCAGCTGCATTTTCATAACCAATATGAGTATTTAATGCAGTAACTAACATGAGTGAGCTTTCTAATTTTTGCTCAATAGCCGGGGTGTTAGGAACAATACCTACGGCCGCATTATCATTAAACGATACACAGGCATCACCCAATAAACGAGCTGCTTGCAGCAAATTATAAATCATCACAGGTTTAAATACATTCAACTGGAAATGTCCCTGCATACCACCAGCAGTAATAGCAGCATCGTTACCAATCACCTGAGCACATACCATAGTAAGCGCTTCGTTTTGTGTTGGATTTACTTTCCCTGGCATGATACTCGAGCCCGGCTCATTCTCCGGCAACATGATTTCAGCAATAGAACAACGAGGACCCGAAGCCAATAAACGAATATTATTACCAATATGCATTAAACTAACGGCTAAAGTTTTTAAAGCACCCGAAGCTTCCACTATAGCATCGTGAGCGGATAAAGCTTCGAATTTATTATCAGCAGTTTTGAAAGGCAATCCGGTAAGATCAGCAATAGTTTCTGCTACCTTTTTAGCATAACCCTTTGGAGTATTTAATCCTGTTCCCACTGCGGTACCACCCAATGCCAATTCACTCAAATGAGGTAATGCTGCTTTTAAAGCCTTTAACCCATGATTTAATTGCGATACATAACCACTAAACTCATCACCTAAAGTTAAAGGTGTGGCATCCATTAAATGAGTACGACCTGTTTTAACGATATCTTTAAACTCCTCAGCTTTCTTAGCCAAAGTGTCGCGTAGTTTCTCAACTCCCGGAATGGTAGTTTTAACAATCATCTGATAAGCAGCAATATGCATAGCGGTAGGGAAAGTATCATTAGAAGATTGCGATTTATTCACATCATCGTTGGGATGTATGAACCTTTCACCTTCACCAAGCTGATGGCCTTGTAATACATGACATCTGTTGGCTACCACCTCGTTCACATTCATATTCGATTGTGTTCCGGAACCTGTCTGCCAAATCACCAAAGGAAACTGATCGTCTAAATCTCCTGCAATAATTTCATCAGCAGCCTTGGAAATCAGCTCTAATTTATCATCCGCTAAAACGCCAAGAGCATTATTAGCAATGGCAGCCGATTTCTTTAAATAACCAAAGGCATGTACAATCTCCAAAGGCATTGATGCCTCGGGACCAATTTTAAAATTCATTTTCGAACGTTGAGTTTGTGCGCCCCAATACTTATCAGCAGGAACTTCCACATTACCCATGGTGTCTTTTTCTATTCTGTATTTCATCATCTTAAGTTTTTTGTATATTATTTTTTTACATTCTCATTTTATTAAAAACTGTTATTTAAACAACGCTTCAATTTTTTCAGGAGGGTCGCCCCAAACAGCTTTCTCGTCTTTTACAACAATAGGCCTGTTAATCAGTTTGGGATTCTCAACCATTAGCTTAATGATATCGTTGGACGAAAGATCCTTACCTTTCATATTTTGCTTATAATAAGCCTCTTGTGTCCTTATCATCTCCACAGGATTCTTTCCCGTTTTCTTAATAATATCGTATAAACTCTCGTTTGTAAAGACATCGTCTTTAAGGTAAAGTTTTATTTCAAAATCAGCCGTTTTGCTTTTCAAATACTCTAAGCCTGCCCGGGATTTCTTACATCGGGGATTGTGATATATAGTTATCATAATGGTTCAAAAAATTTTAGAGTTCAAATTTAAACAATCTTATAGAATAAGCGTGTGTTTTTAATGTTTAAAATGTTTAAAAAAGTCATTTTCTAAACTATTCTAAATATTGTTTTTACTAATAATATATACTATATTTGCTGTCGTATTGTGTCATTTATTGAAGCATAAAAAATTAAGTTACCATAGGGGACTGGATGATAATAAAACAGAATTGACAACTCAAATCAGAACTATATGAAAAAAATAATACTATTAATCAGCGCTATTATACTTTCAGTAACAAATATTAACGCCCAAAGCGCCAAGAAACTATTACGTGCGGGGAAAACTCAGCTCAAAGAAAATCAGGTCGAACAAGCCTCCCAAAGTTTTACAAAAGCCTTGGAAATGGATCCCAATATGGTTGATGCTTATGTGCTCAGAGCTAAGACGTATACAATACTCGGAGACCAAGAAAAAGCCATAAAAGACCTGGATATTGTAAATAAGTTAGATCCCAAAGATGAAGAGTCGTGGTTAAAAAATGCCAATCTTAACTACACCAAAGAGGATTATAAAAAAGCTTCTGAAAAATATGCTTCCTACTTAAATATCGAGAGTAAAGATTTATCAATATATAGTCGCCAAATACAATGCTTAATTATCATTGAGGATTATAATAAAGCTTTATTTTTTGCCAAGAAAAAACAAGATGTTAAAGAAACTGCTCAAGGGTTTTATGAGGTGGCAAACCTCGAATATATCTTAAAGAACTATCCTGCTGCCGAAAAAAACTTCCGAAAAGCCATAGCACTGAATAGTAATAATATTAAATTTCATAATGGCTTAGCCATTGATCTTTACGTTCAAAATAAATACGACGCTTGTATTTATGAAACAAATGAGGTTTTTAGAAGAGATAAGAATAATAAACAAGCTTTTTTAACCAGGGCCAAAGCCTATCATAAGAAAATTGAACACACCAGAGCTATCGACGATATGTCCAAGGTCATTGTCCTCTATTCTTCTGATGATGATTTCCTTGACAATTTAAATTTCCGTGGAGATTTATACCTGGAGTTTAGCCAGCATATGAATGCTATTGGTGATTATTCCAGAGTGATTGGTAAAGACCCCGACAATGCCTATGCTCTGTATAAGAGAGCGCAGGCCTACGAAGAAATCACCAGGAGCGACGAAGCCATTAAAGACCTTACAAAAGTGATTGCCATAGCCGGCACAGGAGCTTTAGTGAGCGAAGAAGTGTTAAACGACTCTAAAACCAAGCTCTACGGTTTAAAAAGAGAATCCGAAGACCCTATTGTAACCATTAGCGGAGATGGTATAACTGATAATAATATCAGGGTTACATTTGATAAAAACGAAGTAGAAATCAATATTAAAGCCGAAGACGAAAACAGTATTGAAAGCCTTGCCATAGACGGCGAAGAAGTGATGATTCAGGATAATTCGGGTTTAGTAAATGTTTCTCGTGTGATAGATATCACTGATAAGGAAAAAATCAATATTACTTCAAAAGACACTTACGGCAATGAGTCTTCAACACCCTTTTATATTTACAGAGTTGAAAACGATCCTCCTGCAGTTAGCTTCTCAACACCTTATGCTACTGAGAATAACGAATTAATCCTCGACTCAGGGATGGATGATTCCAGAGTATATTTTAAAGGTAATATCGACGACCAAAGTCTGATAAAAAGTATCAGCATAGATGGTGTTCTAATTCCCTTTAATACTGAAGAGCTAAACCCTGTCTTCGAGAGCTATATCAACTTACAGGACAAAACAAGACTGACTATCAAAGTTATTGACATCTATGACAATGAGTTTAAACAAGAGTATTTCCTTAACAGAGAACAGGCACTATATGCCGATAGCAGTCCTATGGGTAAAACATGGGTGGTTTTCTTAGAAAACTCCGATTATATTTCGTTTGCTTCATTAGATGGCCCGGGAAAAGACGTACAGCTGATGAAGTCAGCCTTATCTACCTACCAGGTGCATAACATTATTCATAAAAGAAACTTCACCAAAGAGCAGATGTCTCGTTTTTTTAGTATCGAGCTTCGTGACTTAATAAAAGGACAGAATGTAAATTCTTTAATTATATGGTATGCCGGTCATGGCAAATCATTAAACGAAACAGGCTACTGGATTCCTGTGGATGCTAAACGCAACGACGAGTTCTCATATTACAGCATCACTAACTTAAAAGCCAGTATGCAGGTGTATGCCGGTGATTTAACTCATACTTTGGTCATTACCGATGCTTGTGAATCAGGGCCATCGTTTTACCAGGCCATGCGTAGCGATGTAGTCGTGAGAGATTGTGGAGACGAAAGTGCTATTAAATTTAAGTCTTCTCAGGTATTCTCTTCTGCCGGTTATGAATTGGCATCTGACAATTCGCAGTTTACCAAAACCTTTGCCAACTCTTTAGTAAACAACACCAATACTTGTATCCCTATTGAACAAATCGTTCTCAATGTAGGATCATCTGTTGAAAAAGACAATCAACAAAAACCACAATTTGGTAAGATTGAAGGACTGGAAGATGAGAATGGATCATTTTTCTTTATTAAACATACTACCAAAATTCCAGAGAAATAGTAAACACATGAGTTTATAAAACTTTAACTATGCTACATAAGGTATTATTTGCCATTTTACTATTCATTAGCGGAATCAGTCAATCTCAGAATTACTATTTCGAGAATTATAATGTCAAAAAAGGACTACCCAACAGCAAAGTATACGATATCTTACAAGATAATGATGGTTATATCTGGTTAGCAACACCATCGGGATTAAGCCGTTTCGATGGAGAAGCCTTTAAAATATTTGGCAACGAAAACAACATAAGCGAAAGTACTGCAAATGCTTTATTCCTAGATTCTAAGAATCACCTGTGGATAGGTTTTGAAAATGGTGACTTATATGTGAAGAACGATAAAGACTTCCATTTAATCATCAACGACAGTATTAACCCTAAGAATAATATTTTTGATATCACCGAAGATAACAGAGGAGATATCATTGCCACATCTTTTGGTGGTGGCGTGTTTATTGTTAAACACCCCTTAGAGCCGCAGCAAACCATCAAACACTTTACCGCCGAAGATCATTTATTAGATGAGAGCGTTATCAGATGTAAAACATTTAGCGATGGAAGGGTCTTTTTTACAACAGGTACCGATTTGATGTATATGGATGCAGACACCACCGTCTTTCATCGTTTTCACCCAAAGGATTTTCCTACTTTCTTTCTTACCTCATGTTTTTTAGAAGACAGTAAAGGGAATATCTGGATTGGGAAATATAATGGTGGTTTATATAAGTATAATCCCCAAACAGGAGAATATCTGTTCTTTGATATACGCGATGGTTTGGCAACAAACTTTATCAGCACCTTATACGAAGACTCTAACGGGCAAATATGGGTGGGTACTTTTGGTGCCGGTCTTAGTCTTATCGAAAATGATAAAATCATCATTAATTTCAATAATTCTAATGGCATATCCGGATTGAAGATACACAATATTATTGAAGATAATGAGGGGAATATCCTGATTGCCACACAAGAAAACGGCTTCCAGATTTTTAAAGGCAACCAGTTTTTAACGCTAACCGAGAACAGTGGTTTACCAAATCACCAGATTTGGGATATTTGTAAACTCAATGATAGTACCATTTTGTTAGGCACCAATAATGGTATAGCAAAAGTAAAACTCGACAGCAGTTTAAAAGCCGATGTGGAATCGGTTTATAATATGGCAAACACCGATTTGGTAAGTAATAACATCAGTACGCTCAAGCGTGATAATGATGGAAATGTATGGGTAGGTACGGCCCTATCAGGTATTCAAAAATATGATATTAAAACAAATAAATTCATTTATAATAGCTTCCTTAACTCTAACTTACCCCGATATGTAAAGAAAATAAATGATATTGAGGTATTGGGTGACGAGTTGTATATTGCTACAGTTGAAGGGCTCGTGCACCATGAAATATCAAAAGGACGTACCCAAACACTCACCCAGATAAAAGGTCTTTCGGGCAACGATATCTCTTCACTCTATTTAGGCCAAAATAATAAACTCTGGATTGGGGTCAGAAATAAGGGAATTAATTTTATTGAAGATCATACCATAACAGCTCTGCAAAAAACAAACGATATCACCCCAAATTGCTTTGCCGAGAACTCCAAAGGCGAGTTATTTATTGGAACACTAAAAGGAGTTTATCAACTTACCGGTGACAGCATTAAAAAGGTTCTGGATATTAAAAATGGCTTATTATCAAATTATGTGAGTATCATTTATTTTATCGATGATAACAGATTGCTCATAGGAAGTAATAACGGATTGAATATTTACAATTTCTCCGAACACAAAATCACCAACTATAATAAGGAGTTGGGGTTTACGGGGATAGAATCAAAAAGAGGTGCCTTTGAGAAATACAACGATAATGTGTTACTGATAGGTACTACCGGTGGTCTGATGATTTATAATACAGCTGCCAAAGAGAAAAAAACGGTAGAACCTTTTGTACATATCACCAATATTAAGGTGAATATGAAAGATATTGAGATGGTGCCTCATACAGATTTCTATTATTCCGATAACTCTTTTCTTTTTAATTACCATGCCATCTCCTTAAACAATCAGGCTAATCTGACTTATCAGGTGATGTTGGAGGGGCTTGATCAGAACTGGCGTGAACCAACCCAGTCACAAAACATCAGTTTCTCTAAATTATCTCCCGGCCATTATACTTTTAAAGTAAAGTCACGTACGTTTGATGGTATCGAAAATACCACTCCCGCCTCATACAGCTTTACTATTCGTCCACCTTTTTGGCTTACCTGGTGGTTTATTAGTGGTAGCTTATTTATTATTATCGTCACTGTTTTTTCTGGTGTAAGGTATAGAATCTATAAACTCCAAAGAGAGAAAAAGATATTAGAGCAAAAAGTGGCTGACAGAACCAAAGAAATCTCTCAAAAGAACAAGCTCTTAGCCAATAAGAACAAACATATTACCGACAGTATCAACTATGCCCGAAGGATACAGCATGCTACCATGCGTCCCGAATCGCAACTCAAAGACTTATACAATAAAGCATATATTATTTATATCCCCAAAGATATTGTGAGTGGCGATTTCTATTGGTTTGCCAAAAAAGGAGACAAACTGATTGTAGCAGCAGCCGACTGTACCGGTCATGGGGTACCGGGTGCTTTCATGAGTATGTTAGGGATTGCCTTCTTAAACGAAATAGTTGGTAGGATGACTAAAATAACGGCAGGCGATATCCTGGAAAAGCTTCGTACCAATGTGATAAAAGCCTTACACCAAACAGACGAAACAGATACAGCCAAAGACGGAATGGATATTGCACTGGTAGTATTAGATATAAAAAAACAAATAGCCCAGTTTTCGGGAGCTTATAACCCACTCTACATCTTAAGAAAGGGCGAGCTAATAGAACAAAAAGGCGATCGTATGCCTATTGGGGTTCATGTGAGAGATCAGGAAACATTTACCAATCATACGATAAATCTGGAGGAAGGCGATCAGCTATACTTCTTTACCGATGGTTTTGTCGATCAGTTTGGAGGCCCCAAAGGAAAGAAAATGAATTATAAACGATTCAGGAAACTGATTACCGACCAATACAACCTCAGCGAAGATGAACAACAGAAGAACCTATTAAAGGCTTTCAACGATTGGAAAGGAGAACATGAACAACTGGATGATGTTCTGATAATTAGTTTAAAAGTATAATAGATCAGACTTCTTTTTCCAACTCAAAAGCAGCAGTTTCCCAAGCTTCCATCTTTAAAGCTAATTGCTTTTTCAAGCTTTCGTATTTCTCAAAGAAATCGCTATCTGTAGTAATACCATGCTGCTCAGGATTCGAAAGTTGGTTATCTTTAATCTCAATAGCAGATTCCAAATCGGCAATTTCCATTTCCAGCTTATCAATGCGGTTTTGAATCTTCCGCTTGGCTTTATCCCGTTCCTTCCGCTGCTGATAATCCAATTTATTCTGCGACATCTTCTTGGTATTATCCTTTGATTGAGCCGCGATCCCTTTATTTAAATCTGCCAGTCTCTCAATCCTGCGCTTGGCAATAAACTCTCTGATATCACCGAGATGTTCTTTGGTTTCAGCTTTCTTAAATTCAATGACCTTTGAAGTTAAGCCGCTCAGGAAATCCCTGTCGTGCGATACGATGATAAGGGTGCCTGTAAACTGAAGCAAGGCTCTTTTTAAGATATCTTTCGATTTTAAATCCAAATGATTGGTAGGTTCATCAAGCACCAGGAGGTTATAGGGTTCCAATAGCATTTTCGCCAAAGCTAAACGAGATTTTTCTCCACCACTCAACACCTTTACGGGTTTATCAATATCTTCGCCACTAAACAAAAAAGAACCTAAGATATCGCGGGTTTTCTTACGGATATCTCCCACAGCCACATCGTCAATAATCTCGAAGACTGTTTTTGCAGGATCCAGCAAATCTGTTTGATTTTGAGCATAATACCCTAAGGAGACATTATAACCTATCTTCATCTCTCCCTGATAATCGTGCAATTCCTTAATGATGATCTTGGCCAGAGTGGATTTCCCCATACCATTTTTACCCACAAAGGCAATCTTCTCTCCTTTAAGTGCCACAAAATTCAAATCCAAAAGCACCTGATTATCACCAAAAGCCTTACTCAGCTCTCTGGTCTCCACTACTATCTTCCCACTGGGAGGTGCTTCTTGGAAGTTAAAATGTATGGCCGAACGGTCGATATTATCTATTTCAACCCTGTCTATTTTATCTAATTCTTTCTGTTTTGATTTAACCTGTTTAGACTTGGTAGCTTTATACCTAAAACGTTCGATAAACTTCTCGGTCTGCTGTATTTGGCGTTGCTGATTAGCAAAAGCAGCTTGTTCACCCTCTAAACGAGCTTCGCGTTCCACTACATAACGACTATAATTCATCTTATAATCATAGGTTCTGCCCTTGGTTATTTCGATGGTACGCGAGGTAACACTGTCTAAGAAAGCACGATCGTGTGCTACCAAAACAACAGCACCGGGATAAGTCTTTAAAAACTCCTCTAACCATTCTATGGATTCAATATCCAAATGATTTACAGGCTCATCCAGAAGTAGGATATCGGGTCTTCGAAGCAATAATTTGGCAATCTCCACACGCATACGCCAACCACCGCTAAATTCATTCATAGGTCGATTAAAATCACTTTGTGTGAAACCCAAGCCTTTTAAGATCTTCTCGGTATGGGCATTTTTATTCTCGCCACCTAAGATCTGAAAATGCTCTGTGGCATGACTCAGCTGATCCACCAGTTTCATATAGGCATCGCTGGTATAATCATCCCGCTCCAAAAGTGCTTTATTGAGGCTTTCAATCTCTGCATTTAGTGTGTTTAATTCGTCGAAAGCTTTATGTGTTTCTTCAATCACCGATAAATGATATATCGTTTTAATCTCTTGTGGCAAATAACCTATCTTTTTATCTCTTGGAATGATAACTTCGCCACTATTCACCTCCTGCTGACCCGCAATCACTTTTAATAAGGTCGTTTTACCACTCCCATTATCGCCTACCAACCCTATTCTGTCAGTAGGATTAATTAAGAAATTGATATTATCGAACAAATAATTGCCATTAAAGACAACTGATATATTACTTACTGAATACATGTACTATTTTTTTGCAAAATAAAGAAATATTTACAGACGGCCTCACTCCCATCGCTATTGCAATAAAGCCATTGATGCCTCAATGGTTTTATCATCCCGAACATCGATATAATAATAGGCCTGATCACCAAAAAGTAATCGGGCTAATTCAGCTTTAAAGGTTGCCATAATGACCTGTCGACTATTCAACACCTGTTTCTGAGTCATTTTAATATCCTGATGTTTGGCTTTCGCTATTAAATCGTCATATACCTCTTTTTTAGGAATAAACCTTTGTGCCAGATCAGCCACATCGGTATAATCCAATAAATCGAGCTGATGGGTAATATAATAATCTATGGCATACTCCACCAAAATACTCTCTCGCATGATATGATTATACAGAGAATAGTTCAAAGTAGTATCCAAAGGGATTTTCACATCGGGCATGATTCCCCCGCCGCCATATACAATCTTCCCCATGGGTGTGGTATATTTTAAAGAATCGGGAATACTATCTGTTTGAGGGCTTGAGTCATCGAGCATTTTATGGAAGTGGTCGAGATAATAAGCCTCTGTTCCATCTACATAGGGTCGTTGAATACATCTGCCGGTAGGGCTGTAATATCTGGCCACTGTAAGCCTGATAGCCGAACCGTCTCTAAAATCTAATTGCTCTTGTACCAGGCCTTTGCCAAATGATCGTCGCCCAACTATCTGCCCTCTGTCATTGTCTTGTATCGCTCCGGCCACAATCTCCGATGCCGATGCGGAGTTACCATCTACCAAAACAATCAATTCCTGATGTTCGAAATCGCCATGAGCTTTGGCATAATATCTTTTCTCAGGTCGGTTTTTTCCCTTTGTATAAACTATCAGTTTCCCATCTTCTAAAAAGGTATCTGCCAAGGCAATGGCCGCTCTTAAATAACCACCTGAATTTCCTCGTAAATCAAGAATCAGTTTCTGCATCCCCGATGTCAATAAAAAAGACATGGCATCATCAAACTCCTGGATGGTAGTGGCCGAAAACTTACTAATTTTAATATAACCTATACTGTCATCAAGCATAAAACGAGCATCGAGGCTAAAAGTAGGAATCCGATCACGTTCCACAGTAAAACTCAAAAGGCTGTCCACATACGCCCTGTGAATCTTCAGATGAACCAGACTACCTCTTTCTCCTTTTAATTTTTTGATAATATCATCGGAAGTCATATGACAACCTGCAATGGTATCTTCACCGGCCATCACTATCTTATCACCGGCTAAAATGCCGGCATGATACGAAGGGCCTCCCATGATAGGCATCATCACCGTTAAGCTATCACGTATCATACGAAACTGTATCCCAATGCCATCGAAATTACCCAATAAAGGATCCACATAAGCATGATAGTCTTCGGAAGAGATATAAGCCGAATGAGGATCCAGATTCTTAATCATATCCTCTATCGCCTGCTTCTCGAGTGTTTTCACATCAACAGTATCTACATAATCGGCCTCAATATAACTGAGGACTTTATCGAGTTTGCCGTTATTAGCGATACTAATAAACCTGTTATCAGATAAAAAATGTCTCCCTACCGACATGCCTGCTATAAAAATTAGTGCAATAACGACCGGGGTATATATTTTGCTCCACCAAGATGTATTCATAAATTGAAATTATTTTGAAGCTCCAAAAGTAAAGGTTATTTTTTAATCAGTATCTTTGCGCGCAAAATTACGAGCATAAAAATATTAAAATGAGTAAAAAAGCCATATTAATCATAATGGATGGATGGGGCGAAGGCAAAAAAGACCGTGCCGATGCCATCTACCAATCAAAAACAGACTTTATTAAAAGCCTGTATCATAACCCCGAAGTAGCACAAGGTTTTTTACATACCGATGGTGAATTTGTAGGTTTACCAGATGGACAAATGGGAAACTCCGAAGTGGGACACCTGAATATAGGATCCGGCAGGATTGTTTTTCAGGATTTAGTGAGAATTAATAATGCCATCAAAGATAACAGCATAGAGAAAAACAAAGAACTAAACAATGCTTTTGAATATGCCAAAAAGATGAATTCTAAAGTTCACTTTATTGGTTTGGTATCCGATGGTGGGGTTCATTCCAACACCTCACACCTGGTAAAACTTTGCCAGATGGCTGATCATTCGGGACTAACAGATGTTAACATACATGCTTTAATGGACGGTAGAGATACCGATCCCAGAAGTGGTTTAGGTTTCATTAAAGAGCTGGAAAAGAATATTAAAGATACTTCTGCTAAAATCGCTACCGTTTGCGGTAGATATTATACCATGGATCGTGATAAAAGATGGGAAAGAGTAAAAGTAGGCTACGACTTAATGGTAAACCAAAAAGGCGAGAAATTCAAGTCGGCAGAAGAAGCCATTCAGGCAGCTTATGATTCTGATACCACAGACGAATTTGTTAAACCCAGCCTGATTGTTGACGAACAAGGTAACGGACTCACTAAAATCAGTAAAGATGATGTAGTGATTTGTTTTAACTTCAGAACCGACAGGCTCCGTGAAATCACTACTGTATTAAGTCAACAGGATATGCCCGAAGAAGGCATGACAACCATTCCGCTGCACTATGTTACTATGACTCGCTACGACGAATCGTTTAAGAACGTCCATATAGCTTTTGATAAGGAAGATTTGAAAAACACATTGGGTGAGGTGATTAGCAAAGCCGGGAAAACTCAGGTGAGGATTGCTGAGACAGAGAAATATGCCCATGTTACTTTCTTTATGTCGGGAGGCAGAGAGCGTGAATTCGAGGGAGAAAAAAGAATCTTAGTCCCTTCACCAAAAGTGGCTACCTACGATTTACAACCCAGTATGAGCGCTCCTGAAGTAACTGATAAAATTGTAGCCGAATTAAATGAAAACCAACCCGATTTGGTAGTTTTAAACTTTGCCAACTCCGATATGGTAGGCCATACAGGTATTTACAGCGCCATTCAGGAAGCTGTTGAAACAGTAGACCGCTGTGTGAAAACAGTATGTGAAACGGCTCGAAAATTAAACTATTCGGTGATGATTACTGCCGATCACGGCAATTCGGATCATGCCATCAACGCCGACGGCAGCCCCAATACAGCACACTCAATGAATGTAGTTCCTGTATTCCTGCTTGACGATGATTATAAGAAGATTAAAGATGGGAAATTGGCCGATATCGCCCCTACTCTTTTAAAAATCATGAATCTTGATATCCCTAAAGATATGACAGGCGACATCTTGATATAAGATCTGATAACAGCTAAGAATGAAAGCCGGAATTGAGAAAAGACAACTTCTTAATTTTGGCTTTTCTTTTTAAAAGAAAAGATAAGCAATAAAAATAGCAGCAATAATACCTGCAAAATCTGCAATTAAACCTGCCGTAACAGCATAGCGTGTGTTCTTAATAGAAACCGATCCAAAATAAACCGCAATAATATAAAAAGTAGTATCGGTAGCTCCCTGAAAGGTACAAGCCAGGCGTCCCACAAATGAATCCACACCATAGTTATTCATAGTTTCTATCATCACACCTCTGGCACCGCCACCCGATAAAGGCTTCATTAAAGCAGTAGGCAAGGCAGGAACAAAATCGGTATTCAAGCCTGCCAGATTAACAAGCCAGGCAATACCATCGACAAAATAATCCATGGCACCACTCACTCTAAACACGCCTATACTTACCAAAATAGCGACTAAGAAAGGGATGATCTTTACGGCTATGGAAAAGCCATCTTTAGCACCTTCGATAAAAGTATCGTAAACATTAATCTTTTTCGAAACCGCCAAACTAATAAAAAGGGTGATAATAGTAAACAATATCACATTGGCTATCACCGAAGAATACACCGACACACTTTCCTGAGGAATTTGCATAAAGCCGTAAATAACACCGGCAATGAGCAAAGACAAACCACCCATATAGGTAAGAATTACCTTATTGAAAAGGTTTATTTTTTGGTAAATGCTCACGGCGATAATACCTGCCAGAGTGCTAAAAAAAGTAGCCAACAATATCGGCAGAAATATATCAGAGGGATCTGCAGCCCCCAGTTGTGCCCGGTAAACCATCACGCTGATAGGAATAAGTGTGAGCCCCGAAGTGTTAAGCACCAAAAACATAATCATTGAATTAGAAGCCGTATTTTTTTTAGGGTTTAATTCCTGAAGCTGCTCCATAGCTTTTAAACCCATAGGAGTAGCCGCATTATCCAAGCCCAGCATATTGGCTGCCAGATTCATCATAATACTGCCATTTACAGGATGGTCTTTAGGAATGTCGGGAAATAACTTCTCGAAGAAAGGTCCCACTATTCTGGACAGAATTTTTACCATGCCGCCTTTTTCTCCCACTTTCATAATACCCAACCATAAGGTCATCACTCCTGTGAGCCCCAGACTCAGCTCAAAACCGGTTTTAGCATTGGAAAAAGTACTTTGCATGATGGCTGTGAATATCTCGGTATCTCCAAAAAACACCAATCTCACCAAGGCAATAACAAAGGCCGAGATAAAAAAGAAAATCCAAATATAATTTAATACCATTCTGTTATTGTTAAGCGCTTATTTTCCCACTTCCATCAGCCATAAAGGGCAACTCTTACTCCTCCTCCAAAGCTGCTTCCAGCTCAGGGGTCATTTCCAGATTATGGTATACATTGGCTACGTCTTCATCCTCTTCAAAGGCATCAATCATACGCATCACCTTCTTAGCATTTTCCACATCCAGTTTCTCGGTAGTTACCGGAACACGTTGTAAAGAAGCAGATTCCGGCTCAATATTCATTTCTTCGAGTTTCTTCATCATAGTACCAAAATCTTCCATAGCTGTAGTTATGCTCACCACGCCATCTTCAATCTCAAACTCTTCGGCTCCGGCATCAATCAATTCCAGCTCTATATCATCAGGGTCGAGCTCCCCCAAGGCAAACTCAAAGATCCCTTTTCTGTCAAAAATAAAACTTAATGAGCCGTTCTTTCCTAAGCTACCATGATACTTATTAAAGATAGCTCTTACATTGGCTACGGTACGGGCAGTATTATCGGTAGTACACTCACAAAACACAGCAATACCATGAGGTGCATAACCTTCGTAGTTTAATTCTTCGAAATTACTGGAATCTTTATCTTCTCCTTTTTTAATGGCTCTCTGGATATTATCTTTAGGCAAGCTGGCTCCTTTAGCATTGGTAATAGCTAATCTTAGCTTAGGATTACTATCCGGGTCGTTACCACTCTCTTTTACGGCAATGGTAATATCCTTTATTAATTTGCTAAACAATTTAGACCGTTTGGCATCATTAGCTCCCTTTTTCCTTTTAATCTTCGACCATTTACTGTGTCCTGACATAATACAATATATTTTATTTGTTGAATTGGTAAAATTAATCATTTTCGATGGATTTACAAGACTTCAGAAAAAGCCATCATATTATATCAATAACACCCTAAACAAGCACACTTCAGGAGCAATAAAAACCAGGCATTCATCTGTAATTTCTTTTGGCAATCCCATAATGTAATCCCTAAAGCTCCATAATAATACCACCTTTTTGGAGTTATTGATTTTACTAATGGTTTCAATTTGAAAAGCTCAGGATAATACATTATTTTTGTGCCAAATAATATGAAAAAACTTACGACTCTTATATTTCTCTTATTCATTTCTCTAAGCAATTTTGCTCAGCAAGCTGTTATTGAATGTTTGGAGGTAAGCGATAGTAATGGTGCCGTCACTATTTATTTCTCCGGACCACAAAACGCTACAAAATTCAAGATATATCGAGCTTCGCATATCTTTGGGGATTATTTCTGGATTAACGATGTTCTATCGGGTAGTGGCTTTTATGTGGATAATACTATCAATGCGGCATCGCAAACATACGCCTATAAAGTAGAAGCTATCATTGGCGGACATGGTACAGGTTTATCCGACGGTATGAGAACCATTTTCCTAAGTTTATCTGATCTTGAAAACGGCTTGGTGGAATTAAACTGGAACTCACCTTTCATCTCCCCTCCCGAAGAATACGAAATATATTACAAAGAAGAAGATGGCGAGTATCAACTAAAAGGGCTTACTTCAAACACTACTTATACCGATACTTTGATATCTCCCTGTAGCGGTAACGAAGATTTTTATCAGATACGAATACCTACAGGAAACTGTAAATCTAAAAGTAATCTAAAAGGAGGTGTTTTTCAGGATATCACAGCTCCTGCCAATATCATCCCCGAAAATGCCACCATCGATCCGGTAACGGGTGATATTATTTTAAGTTGGCTCCCGCCTCCACCCGAAGATACGGATATTGCAAAATATCAAATCTGGATCATGAATGATGATGGAGGGACAACAACACTACCCGAAGCGGAAATCATAGGAGTAGAAAACTTAAGTATCAGCCTGCCTAACGATAATGTATGTGACACTACAATAACGTTTTGCATCACGGCACAAGATAGCTGTGGGAACTCCAGTAACTTTATGGATAAAGAGCTTTATGTAAAAACTATCAATCTGCACGATGCGGATTATGATATTTGTGCTGATAAATGTATTATCTCCTGGGACAGTATTTTTTGGTATAACGAGATTGTGGAAGGGATTAGAGTCTTCAGGAATGAAAACGATGGTATTTTTGAAGTCATTGCCGACCTTGCTGGTAATGCCACAAGACTAACGACCTACGGTTTTGAGAGAGGTGTGAAATACGAGTTTCTTTTGGAGGCCTACGGACAAAACGAGAAAACATCTACCTCTTGTATCAAAAAAGTCATAGGGCAAAAGCCCGAATTACCCACCCATACCTGGCTCAGATATGCCAGCGATGTCCATGGTGAAATTGAGCTCAAGTGGCAAATCAATTCCGGTGTTCTGATTCCTAAGTATGCCATTCAACGATCCGAAGATGGCATCACCTACGAAA
>Ga0256827_10000406_pt1 | contig 26750 bp, 24 predicted proteins | sample CV84metaG_FD_185977 | JGI IMG/M metagenome (GOLD analysis project Ga0256827, IMG submission 185977) | Hydrothermal vent microbial communities from East Pacific Rise, Pacific Ocean - CV84 | ecosystem: Environmental > Aquatic > Marine > Hydrothermal vents | place: Pacific Ocean: East Pacific Rise...
ATAAAAAGTTAGTTAATGGAGAAATTATTTTAATCCACCAATATATTTTGCAATAGCAACAATTTGATCTCTAGTAAGACTAGAAGTTGAGTCTTTCATCACTTGACTACTTTTATGCATACTATATGCACCAATACTTTCATCTTGGTCTCTGTATGCTCTTATAGTTAATGCTAATTCAGTCACATCTCTACCAGCTAGTGATGAAACTCCCTTAAGAGGACTCTTTTTTGCATCTACACCATGACATTTTGAACAACGTTGCTGATACAGTTTTGCACCATTTGCTGCCATTAAACTCATACTTGCTAGTACTAGCACTATTATAATTTTTTTCATTGTAAACCTCCAAGAATATTTTATAACAGTTCTACTATACGACTATGATTCTTAAAGAGTGTTTAAAAATTACTTTAAATTATAAGAATTATTTGTTTAGTGAATCTATGATACTTGAAGTTATAAGAGAGAGCTTCTAACGTGGTTGAACCACGTTAGAGAGATAGAGAGTTATTTAGTCTTTTTTTCCGCTTCCACGAGAGTAACGTTTACGCTCATTTTCAGTTAGATGTTTTTTACGAATACGAATTGACTTAGGAGTTACTTCTAGTAACTCATCATCTTCGATCCACTCTAGAGCACGCTCTAGTGACATATTTCTAAATGGAACAAGTTTAATCGCTTCATCAGCACCTGAAGAACGTACATTTGACTGTGCTTTACCTTTAATAGGGTTAACAACTAAGTCATTTGAACGTGAATGCTCACCAATAATCATACCCTCATAAACCTCAGTCTGAACACCGATGAAAAGAACACCACGATCTTGAATACCAAAAAGAGAAAATGCTAAAGTTGAACCTGGAGTCATAGAAACAAGAGCACCATAAGAACGTGACTCAACACCACCAGTAAATGGACGGAACTCTAAGAAAGAGTGATTCATAATACCCTCACCCTTAGTATCTGTAAGAAACTGTCCACGGAAACCGATAAGTGCACGAGCAGGAATTTCAAACTCAATACGTTGGAAACCTTGACCCATTGGAAGCATTGATTTCATCTCAGCTTTTCTTTTACCAAGACGCTCAATAACAGTACCAGATAAATCTTCAGGAACATCGATTACTAAATGCTCAAATGGCTCACACTTAACACCTTCAATCTCTTTAACAATAACTTCTGGACGAGAGATTGAGAACTCATAATCTTCACGACGCATATTCTCAGCAAGAATAGTAATTTGAAGCTCACCACGACCTGAAACTTTAAATTTACCCTCACCAACAGTCTCAAGTTTCATAGCCACGTTAGTAACCATTTCTGACTCTAAACGCTCACGAAGTTTGTTACTTGTAACGTGCTTCCCTTCTTGACCAGCAAGTGGAGAGTCATTTACAGCAAATACAACTGTAAGAGTTGGCTCTTCAATATGCATAGGATCTAGTGCAACAGGGTTACTTGGGTCAGCAACAGTATCGCCAACATCAACAGTCTCCATACCAGCAAATGCAACAATGTCACCCGCTTCAGCTTGGTCGATTTCCATGCGGTTAAGACCATGGAAACCTATAAGTTTAGAGATTTTACCTTTAACCATCTCCCCATCTGCTTTTGCAAGCATAATGTTATCACCCTTATTAACTGTACCGTTAAAAATACGGCTAATTCCGATTTTACCAACATAATTATCATAATCTAGTGTAAATACCTGTGCTTGAAGTGAGTTAGCTGCATCACCCTCTGGCTCTGGAACATCGTTGATGATTGATTCAAAGATACACTCAAAGTTTCCATCTGGGTCAGCCATATCCATTTTAGCAATACCATCACGAGCAGCAGCATAGATAATTGGAAAATCTTGTTGATCATCAGTTGCACCCATATCTGCAAACAGGTCAAACATCTCATCAACAACACGATCTGGCTCAGCAGAAGGTTTGTCAATTTTGTTAATTACAACGATTGGTTTTTTACCAAGTGCAAGCATCTTTTTAACAACAAACTTAGTCTGTGGCATAACACCTTCATAAGCATCAACAAGAACTAAAACACCATCAACCATTTTAAGAACACGTTCAACTTCTCCACCGAAGTCCGCGTGACCCGGAGTGTCAATAATATTAATCTTGAAATCTTTATAACGGATAGCTGTATTTTTAGAAAGAATCGTGATTCCACGCTCTTTTTCTAAATCATTAGAGTCCATCGCTCTTTCATCATGTTGTTCATGGTCACCAAATGTACCAGACTGTTCTAATAAACCATCTACTAGAGTAGTTTTACCGTGGTCAACGTGAGCGATAACGGCGATGTTTCTAATTTTTTGCATTGAGCATTTCCTTATGTAAGCATCATTATAAAAGAAGCTTAGGGTAAATATTTTCGCGATTATACCCAAATAAATATCATATCTTGGTGAAATAAGTGATATACTTATATTATATAATACTATTGTGTACAAATACTCTGAGGCTTTTGAAGGTAACTATGATTGATTATCCAGATGAATTAAACATTATATTTGATAAATTACATAAAAATAATATTAGAGCTATTATAGTAGGCGGGTATGTAAGAGATACTTTAATGGGTATAGACTCTAAAGATATAGATGTTGAACTTTACGGTGTTACCTCCATAAGTCAGCTTGAAGATATACTTAGAGAGTTTGGAGATGTCAATAGTGTTGGGAAAAGTTTTGGGGTCTGTATGCTTAAACTCAAAAGTCTCAGTATTGATTTTACCCTTCCTAGAGTAGATAGTAAGGTTGCATCTGGTCATCGTGGATTTGATGTCACCATAAAGAGTGGTATGGATTTTAAAACGGCTGCCCTCAGACGTGATTTCACCATGAATGCTTTGGGTTATGATGTTCAAAAAAAAGAGCTACTTGACCCCTACAGTGGTCTCAAAGATTTAAAAGAGAAAATTTTAAAAGAGGTAGATGCAACCACGTTCAAAGAGGATCCTCTACGGATTCTTCGTGCTGTGCAGTTCTGTGCTAGATTTGATTTAGAGATGAGTAGTGCTCTTTTTTCTTTATGTCAAAATATGCTTGAGCAAGATTTATTAAGTGAACTCTCACAAGAGAGAATATTTGCCGAATATACTAAACTACTTCAGAGTTCTAAACCATCCATAGGATTTAAACTTTTAAAAGAACTCAATATTTTAGAAGTAAAAGACTTCAATGCAACAATGCTTAGTCTAGATTATTTTACCAATATGAAAACAGAGGACTCCAAGACCAACATAGTAGTTATGCTGACTCTTTTAACACACCGACTCTCAAATAAAGAGACACTGAAGTTCATTTCACAATTTAGTGCTGAGAAAAAAACTTTTACTAGAGTCCTTTCGTTAAAAAAGAACTATGCTCTACTATCTCATGCCATTGAAAATAATATAAAAGACTTAACTCTTTATAAGCTAGCACAAAAAATAAAAATAAGTGAACTACTGCTTGTTTATAGTGCTATTAACCTCTCTAAAGAAGCAACTAATAAACTGGAACAAAGAGCAAAAAAATTAAACATTTTAACTGCTCCCCTACAACCACTTATTCAAGGAAGAGATATAATAAAACTTGGCATAAAAGCTTCGAGTAAATTTTCTAAAATTCTAGATGAGGGTTATGAAGCACAGATGAGAGCTCTTTTTAGCTCTAAAGAAGAAGCAATTCTCTGGCTCAAGAACTACTTAAAAATCTCTTAAAATTTTATCTACTCTCCTAAAACACTCATTTTTCTTTGTGCTTCTGAGAGACGATTGACTCCATTTATAGCGGTTGCTAGCGCATCATTCAATTTCGATGCATATATCTGTTTATTTTCTGTGTCAAATTTTTTGACAAGCTCTTCATACACAGTTATAAACTCTTGAATAAGCTCTACCGCTTCAACACTTATTTTTCTACTCGAAGCGATGGTAATTATAAGGTCAAAACCCTTTTTTATTTTAGAGTCCATATCATCCATTTGAATATATCTGTGTTGGGTGTCTTCATTCAAAATTGTGAGTTTTTTTAAAACTTCTACCAATCCATCTTCACAGAGTTCAAAATTAAAAGTTTTGTTATTCACATAAGATCTCATCTCAGGAAGATTCATCTTAGCTATTTTATTTACTATCTCACCATGCGATACACTGCCACTAGAAGAACTTTTTTTATCTTTACCTAAAATTTTACCAAACATATATACTCCTCTAAATTTTATTTCATTTTAGAACTATCTATCTCTATCACTGTATGCACATTCCCTCTTGGGTTATAATCGGCTACAACTTTCATATATTTTGGTTTTAGCTTCTCTTCTAAAACAGCATATATCTCATTTGCCGAGTTTTCATGTGAAACATGTTTATCGCGAAATGAATTTATGTAAAGTTTTATAGCTTTGAGTTCAACAACCCACTCATCTGGTGTGTACTCTAAGTATATAGTAGCATAATCTGGATACCCACTTCTAGGGCAGAGACATGAAAACTCTGGAAGAGTCATTTTTATTAAGTAATCACGTTTATGCTCATTTGGCCATATCTCTAAATCTTTTGCTACATCAAACTCATTCACAATTTTTTCACCATATTTTATCTCTTGACTCATTTTCTAATCCTCATATATTTTATTTAATTCACCAAACTCTTTACCCTGGAGATAGTTGATCCCTATCTCTTCTAAAGTCTCTCTTGTTTGGCTATTTTCAACCATTTTAACCCATGTCTTAACACCACTACTCTGTGCAGTTTTATGAAGCCCTTCCATAATATTTCTATTTTTAGAATTTTGAAGATGTTTCATATAAAATGAGTCAAACCTTACAATATCTATATCTAAATCTCTTAAATATAAAAAACTAGTATGGAGAGAGCCTAATCTATCAATAGCTATTTCAATCCCTAAATTTTTCAATGATTTAAGTATGGTGTTAAATCTTTGAGTATTTGCATAATACTCAACTTCACTTATTATAAAAATGATTTTTCCACGACTTATAGGATTGTCTCTTATTAGCTCTTTAACTTTTTCTAGAAAAAGAGTATTTCTAAGTGATGTTGGAGAGATATTCACTGCAATATTATTTGAGTTTTCTTGGTGACAGTTTAATACTATTTTTTCTAAAACCATTAAGTCATACTCAACTAAAAGCCCAAGTCTATTGATAACTTTCATATAAGCTTTAGGATGAAGTGTTTTACCCTCATAGTTCTTAAGTCTTACAAAACACTCTTTAAAAGCTACCTCTTTATTTTCATATACCTCTTGAATCATAATAGTGACAGATTTTGACTCTATTGCTTTAATAACATAAGACTCTAAATCATTTGGACTTATTGCATCTCTTTTAGAAATATTTTTCTTACTCTTATTCTCTTCATGTATTTCAAAAAGGTTCTCAATTAATTGATTTAAATTACTTGAAAAAGAGGTGTCTGCAATGGCTCCACTAATATTTATTTCAATATCATCTATTTTAAACTCACTACTTTTAAGACATAAAATATCTAAAATCGCACTATATTCCTCTTTTTTTCCTTTAAGCCCAAGAATAAAATCGCCACCCTTTATATGTCCCATAGGAAAATTTACTATCTTTTTGTCTTTTAAATATTTTCCTAAGTACTCTACTGTCTCATAAAGAACTCTATCCCCATTTTGTAAGCCATATCTTATATTGATATCATGTAAATTGTCCACACTTAGAAGTATAAGTGTATAATCACCATATTTTTGAATCTCTTTTTCTAGGTAAGTGTAGAGATACTCTCTTGTAAAAGTTTGAGAAACATTGTCAGTTATTTTTACACTAAAACCACTGTAGATAATGTAAAAAATAAAGTAGATACTAAAGACTAAAAGTAAAATTGCTTCAAAGTAAAAAACTGGAGATAAATTTTCATTAGAACTTATAAGTGTTGTCGATAAAAGAAGAAGAATAAGTGCAAAAATAGGAAGTCCCATTCTAAGTGCTAACCTAAAACGAAACTCTCTCTCTTTTGTCTCTGGAAGTAACATACGGTCTCTAGACGTCTAAATGTTTAACATCTTTAGCATGTGTTTCAATATAGTTACGACGAGGTTCAACTTCATCACCCATAAAGAGTGTAAATGCATCAGAGGCAACTTCAGCATCTTCTATATTTACTTGAAGCAGTACACGATTTTCAGGAGTCATTGTTGTCTCCCAAAGTTGATCTGGATTCATCTCACCAAGACCTTTATATCGTTGAATATACGAGCCTTTTTTGGCAAAATCTTTAATATTTTCAAGCTCTGAAATTATGTCATTCTCAAAACTTAAATCCCACTCTTGAATCTTCTTAAAAACATAATTTGCTTCTGTAAAGTGAGGTGCAGTAAATAAATCATCATTAATAAGTAACTCTTCCATACCACCCTTTGTCTGAACAAAGATATGCACTTCATTTGTCTCTTCATTAATAGTTTTAGTAAGAATATTATTTTCAATAGAAGTTAAAAACTCTTCAACTTTTGCATATAAATCTTTTGCACCAAGAGAGATAAGATCTGGATTTTCTATAAAATGGCGGATTAAATCAACAAGAGCATAACGACGCTCTAATGCAGCTAAACTTCCAGCATAATGGTCAACCATTTTGAAAAATGATACAAGGTCATTGTGTCCAACTGACTCAACCTCTAAAGACTCTACACCGTTGTCAATTAAAAAGTCATTCATCTCTCTGTCATCTTTAAAGTAAATCTCTTTTTTACCTTTTTTATAACGATAGAGTGGTGGTTGCGCTAGGTATAAGTACCCTTTTTCTACTACATCACGAAAATGACGGAAGAAAAATGTAAGTAAAAGTGTCTGAATGTGAGAACCATCAACATCCGCATCGGTCATAATAATAAGCTTGTGGTAACGTAGTTTCTCTTCTTTGTACTCTTCACCAATACCACAGCCCATTGCTGTAATCATATTAGTGATTTCATCTGATTTAAGTATTTTTTCTAGTCTCGCTTTTTCAACATTTAAAATCTTACCCTTAAGTGGTAAAATTGCTTGAAAAACACGGTCACGTCCCATTTTTGCTGAACCACCCGCAGAATCCCCTTCCACCAGGTAAAGTTCACAAACAGATGCATCTTTACTCTGACAATCTGCTAGTTTACCTGGAAGTGTTCCTACTGACATATTATCTTTTCTACGCGTAAGCTCACGAGCTTTTTTTGCAGCATCACGACCACGAGCTGCCATAAGTGCTTTAGAGACTATCGCTTTTGCTTGAATAGGATTCTCTTCAAAATATTTTGAGAGAAGTTCGTAAGTCTGTTTTTGAACTAATGGGCGTACATAAGTATTTCCAAGTTTTCCTTTTGTTTGACCTTCAAACTGTGGCTCAGGAACACGAGCAGAAACTATGGCAATAAGACCCTCTTTAACATCATCACCTGTAATTTTTACATCTTTTTCTTTAGCAGCTCCATTTTTAGAGTTGTAATTTGAAATAACACGTGTTAAACCAGCACGAAAACCAGCCTCATGTGTACCACCATTTGGTGTTCTAATATTATTCACAAAAGAAGCAAGTTTTTCATCATAAGCGTCATTGTACATAAGAGCTACATCAAACTCAATATCTTCAACTTTAGAAGTAAAACTAAAAACATCAGCTACTAAAGTCTTTTTATTCATATCTGTTACATACTGAGCTATACCACCCTCAAAATGATAAACCTCTTTTGTTCCACTACGTTCATCATTAAATTTTATAGTTATAAATGGATTTAGGTATGCAAGTTCTTTAAAACGTTTTGCAAGATACTCATACTCAAATGTAATCGTGTCTGTAAAGATTGAAGCATCTGCAACAAATTCAATAGTTGTTCCTGTTTTACGGGTAGTTCCTATAACTGCTAAAGCTTCTTGAGGTATTCCCTCTTTAAAGTTCTGTTCATGAATCTGACCTTCACGGTAAATAGTCATTTTCAAATCAGCTGAAAGTGCATTTACAACAGAAACACCAACACCATGAAGACCACCAGAAACTTTATAAGTATCTTTGTCAAACTTACCACCAGCATGAAGTACTGTTAAAACAACAGTAGCTGCTGACATTCCTTCAGTTGGGTGCATATCTGTTGGAATACCACGTCCATTATCAGAAACCTTACATGTGCCATTTTTAGTAAGAGTTACAGTAATCGTATCACAGTGTCCAGCCATAGCTTCATCTATAGAGTTATCTATAACTTCATAAACAAGATGGTGTAGACCACGATGTCCAGTGTCACCAATATACATACCTGGACGTTTTCTAACAGCTTCTAATCCCTTAAGGACTTTAATATTACTAGCACCGTAATTTTCCATTAATCTCTCTCCATAGCCATTTTGGCATTATTGAAGTGATTCTATCTAAATTTTACTAAAAATAAGTTTTAAGGTAGGATTTAAGGGGTAAGAAAAGTTATTTACTCCATAAAAAGGAGTAAATATTAGACTATATAACTATTGGCATAACTACTGTTTTAAAGTTTAAATCACTTAGAACAAATGGTAAATTACTCTCATTAAGACCTATGTTAAACTCTGAATTTTGGATAGAGTTTAAAAAATCGAGTAGATATCTAGAGTTAATAGCGATTGAGAATGCTTCAGAAAACCCTGTAGTATGTGTTATTTCTGTTTTTGCTTCAATATTATCATCACTTAAACTCTCAAATGTAATTACATCATTTAAAAAAGTAATTTTTAAATCTGTAGATATTGTAGTTATCTGTTTAATAGAGTCAATCATAATTGCTTTAGGTAAAAGTAAATTATTTGCAATCTCTTTAGGAATAATACGAGAGTATTCAGGAAATTTTCCATTTATTAGTTTTGTAAAAAATGTATACTGTTCTGAGTGTATTATAAGATTTGTCTCATCGTAGTAGAGTTCAATATCATTAAAAAAGAGTTTTTGAATTTCAACAATAGCTTTTCTAGGGATAATGATTGAGAGTTCATTTTCACTACTATTTTGAACATTTACAACAGCTAATCTTCTAGTATCAGTTGATGCAAAGTTTATAAACTCTTTTTGAATATCCATAAGTGCACCATTTAATTCAAACTTAGGATTGTTTGTATCTATAGCTGGTGTTATTTTTTTAAGTGATTCAATTAGAGTATGCGAATCTATAGAGATACGAGCTTTACCTTGATAGTTAGGAAATTCAGGAAATTCATTGTGTGAAAAAGTTGGTAATTTAAATTTAGAACTTCCTTGAGTAATATAAAGAGTTTCATTTTTAACATTTAAGTTAATTTCACCATCTTTGAGTATTCTAATAATATCTAAAAACTTTTTTCCATTAGCAGTTATACTACCATCATTATCAATATTTAAGTTTTGTGTTTTTACTAAAAAACCTATCTCATAGTCAGTAGCTTTGATAGTTAATTCTGAGTTTAAAGCTTTTAGAAAAACATGAGATGTTATTTGAGATGTATCTTTTTTTTCTAAAAAAGGTTGAGCATGAACTAGTATGTTTTCTAGTATCGATTTTGAAATGGTAATTTTCATATAAATTTCCTATATATTTTATATAATTTTAGTAGGTAGTAGTAGGTCTAAGTGAATATGTGAATATCACTTATAGAGCCCTATTTTAAGAGTTATTGAGATGTGATTATACACAATGACTCTTTTCACACCTATTCACGTAGTAGATTATATCTTTTTTTTACTCTTTTTTTAACTATTATCTAATTTGAAGTGATTTTATTTGTTAATTCTTCAATTTTTACTTTAAAATCTTCGTCATTTTCTATGAGAGAATTGATTTTTTTAAGAGTATGGCTAATTGCAGTGTGGTCTTTCATACCAAAATAAAGAGCTAGTTTTGGCATAGTGCTTGTTGTCAACTCACGGCAGAGATAGATAGTTATTCGTCTCGCATAGACAAGATTTCTGCTTCTTCCTTTGGACTTAATCTCACTCGGTTTTATATTTAAATCTTTAGCCACATATTCTGTAATAGTATCTAAAGTTAAATTGGCTTTATTCTCTTTTATCTGGTCTTTGAGCACATTTTTTGTAAAATCTAGGTCTATGTCAATGTGCATAAGTTGAGAGTATGCATGAAGTTTTGAAAGTATACCTTCTATTTCACGTACATTACTCTCTATAACAGTTGCAATGTAGTTAATAATGTCTTTAGTAAGTGTAACTTTGTTTATTTCACATTTTTTCTCAATAATAGCAATTTTAGTCTCTAACTCTGGAGGTTGAATATCGGCGACTAAACCATGCTCAAATCTACTCTGGAGACGTTTTTCTAAACCAGCTATCTTTTTAGGGTGTTTATCGGCTGTAAGAATTATCTGTTTTCCTGCACCTTTGAGTGCTTCAAAAGTGTGGAAAAACTCCTCTTGAATCCCCTCTTTGTTACTTAAAAATTGAATATCATCTATAAGTAAAACATCACATTTACGGTATTTTTCTTGAAAACGGTCCATAGTTTTATTTCTAACGTGGCGAATAAAATCATTTAAGAACTGCTCGACTGTGGTGTAGATTACAGTTTTTCCTTGATCTTGAAAAACATTTCCGGCGGCTTGCATAAGGTGAGTTTTTCCAAGACCAACACCACCATAGATAAAGAGGGGATTATAGAGTTTACCAGCTTTTTCACTTACACTTTTCACGGCTGCATAAGCAAACTGGTTAGAACCTCCAACCATAAAGTTGTTAAAAGAGTGAGAAGGATTTAGAAGTGAAAGTTGTACTTTTTGCTCATTTACTTTTTTTACTCTTCTTCTGTCTGCTTGATTTTTAAGAGATATACTAACATTTACTTTCATGTCACCCTTAAGTTCAAACAGATGAGCAAGTTTTTCACTGTATTTACTCTTTATCCAGTTTGCAACTAAAGCATTTGGAGCATAAAAAACAGCATTTGAATCATTTGATTTTTTTGTATCGTAAGTGAGATGTTTTATATATCTGTTATATTCAACTTCTGTAATCTCCTCTTTTAAGAGATGTAATACTTCTTTACCTATATTCACATAAAACCTTTTTTTGTTATTTATATGTGAATAGTATCGATTATAAGCATAAAATAGGGTTAAAAAAGTGTGAATAACTCTAAATAGTTTAAGTGAATAGTCATCAAATAATGTAAATTTGTATATAATCTTTTTATGATAATTTTAGGAATAGACCCAGGTACTAGAAATATGGGCTACGCACTTATAAAACTTGAAAATGGAAAAATCTCTTTAGTTGAGGCTGGACTTATAAAAATGAAAGCAGAAAATTTGCAGTTTCAAATACCTCAGATGGTTGAAGGGCTTGGAAGAGTTTTTGAAACTCATACAATTGATGAAGTTGCAATGGAAGATATTTTTTATGCACATAATCCTGCTACAACCATAAAACTTGCACAGTTTCGCGGGGCTATTATGCTAAAACTTCTTCAAGAGTTTGGTCAGTTTCATGAGTACACTGCGTTGCAGGTTAAAAAAGCTTTAACAGGAAAGGCAAAAGCAGGTAAGGAGCAAGTTGCATTTATGGTTAAACGTCTTTTAAATATTAAAAAAGAGATAAAGCCACTTGATATCTCTGATGCTATGGCTGTAGCTATTACACACTCTCAACGTATACGTCTTAAAAAGAGTTAAAAATGGGTAACGAACTCATAATACTTATAGTTGCTCTCATTGTTTTAATGTATGGTTTTTTCTCAAAAAGTTTAGAGAGGTCAAATATTTCAGGCCCTATGATATTTCTACTTTTTGGTATATTTCTCTCTCCTTTGGGTTTAAATATTATTGAGGTTGGGTTAGATTCTGAGGGTGTTAAAATAGTTGCAGAAATAGCACTAATTATAGTGCTATTTACTGACTCATCCTCTTTAAACTTTAAAAAATTTAAAAGAGAGTGGAAAATACCAGCACGGCTTCTTTTTATAGGCTTACCTTTAACTATAATATTTTCCACCTATATAGCAACTCTTTTCTTTCCAGATGAACCACTTCTGTATCTTCTTCTTATGGCACTTATTTTAGCACCAACAGATGCAGCTTTAGGTAAGGCTGTTGTAACGGACAAAGCAGTTGATGAAGATATTCGCTCTGCTATAAATGTAGAGTCTGGACTCAATGATGGCATAGTCTTTCCACTTCTAATTACTGTTATTTTACTCATTAGCTCTCATAAAGAACTTGGCAGTGACCACAGTTGGGTTTTATACCTTTTTGAGCAAATTTCATTAGGTTTTATTGTTGGAGCCATAAGTGGTTATATAGGAGGAAAAACTTTAAGTAGAGCCGTAAAACGAGACTGGATTAAAGATGTTTACAGAAACCTCTCTCCTGTTTCACTAGCTATTTTGACTTACTATATTGCAGAGTCTTTAGGTGGCAACGGTTTTATAGCTGCTTTTGTCTCTGGTGCATTTTTTGGAAACTACTCAAGAGTTTTAGATAGTTACTCATTTAGATTTCTAGAGAGTGAGGGAGAGATTTTGATTCTTATTAGTTTTTTAGTCTTTGGACTCACTTTTATTCCAGCTGCCATAGAGTTTTTAAATATGAAAGTTGTTATCTATTCACTTTTAAGTCTAACTCTCTTTAGAATGTTACCTGTAGCTCTAAGTCTTATGGGTTTAGGACTCTCTCTTAAAAGTAAACTATTCATTGGCTGGTTTGGTCCACGTGGTATTGCTTCGATTTTATATGTTATGACAGTTGTACATAAAATGCAGATACTAGATCTGCAGAGCACTCTCTTTTCAGTTATTACACTTACAATTTTATTGAGTATTATTTTACACGGTCTAAGTGCAAAACCCTTAGTAAACTTTTATACAAAATCTTTTAAGATATAATGGTAAAAATATTTTAGGAAGAGACTTGAAACTATTTATAACCCTCTCTTTAATTACTTCTGCACTTATGGCACAGATGAGTATACAAGAGGCTTGGGTAAGTACAGAGTTAAATAGCAAGGGTGTTAAAGCCATTGAATCTGATGTGAGTAGAGCAGAGTTAAAAAAATCATCTGCAGAGTCTATGTACTTACCCTCTATATCTGTTGTAGGAAGTTATACACATTTAAGTGAAGCTGTTAAGTTAGAGGGTGAAATAGACCTTTCAGCTCTGCCAATACCTCTTCCTGGTGCTATTCCTTATGAACTTGATTTAACTAAACAAGATATATTTTTAGCAGACTTGCAAGTTTTATGGCCTCTTTATACAGGTGGAAAAATAGATGCTGCTCAAGATATCTATGCAGCTGGGGTCAATGAGCAAAAAGCACTGCAAGAGATGAAAAAAGATAGAGAGTTTATAAAGCTTATTAAGTACTACTACGGTGTTGTAGTGAGTGAGTCTCTTTATAAAACACGACAAGAGGCACAAAAAGCACTACTACTTCACTATGAAAATGCAAAAAAATTAAAAGAACAGGGCCAAATAGCCAATATAGAACTCTTAAATGCAGAGGTAAAACTTGATGCTGCCAAAATAGAGACGACAAAGGCTCATCATAAGTTTGAGATAGCCTCTTCTGCTCTTTTGTCACTCACAAAACTCAAACCAGAACCAAGTTCAAAACTTTTTATATATGAAGATGTAGAAAACGAGGAGTATTATAAATCACAAACTTCTCAAAACTATGCAGGACTAAGAGTTTTAGACTCAAAAGCTTCACAAAGTGCTGCATTAGTCTCCATAAAAGAGGCAGCTTGGCATCCTCAAGTAGCAGCCTTTGGTAACTACAATCTTTACAAAGATGACTCTCCAATTATGGGTACACTCCCAACGTGGTTTGCAGGTGTTATGGTTAAAATTGACCTTCTTCAGAGAAAAGACAGAAGCCAAGAAGTCCAAGCCGCAAAACTTCTTAATGCGAAGGTGAAACATTTAAAAGATGAAGCGGTAGATAATCTGGCTCTTTTAGTGGAAAAAACCTATAAAGAGATGCTTTCTTACAGGGAGGAGTTTAACTCACTAAACTCCTCCATAGAGTTGGCTCGTGAAAACTATAGACTCAGAAGCATAGCGTTTAAAGAGGGACTCTCTACATCAGTTGAGTTAGTAGATGCTCAGATGTTTTTAATGGGTGCAAAAACTTCAAGACTAAATGCAGCGTATAATTTCGTGCAAAAAGTTTCACAACTCTCTGTCTTAAGTGGCAACAGAGAGATGTTTTTTCAAATCGAAGAGTTATCAGAGGGGATAGAGTAATGCAAAAGAGCAGTAGTAAGGTTTTATTTTTTGTCATAGTGTTAGTTATGGCGTTAGTTGTTTGGGTCGCTTTTACTTTTTACAAAGCATACGAGCCAAAGGCTATAGTCTTGCAGGGTCAAATAGATGCACAAACATATAATATCTCTTCAAAACTCCCTGGTCGTATTAGTGAAGTTTTTGTAAGAAAGGGAGAGAGTGTAAAAGTTGGTGATGCTGTTTTTACTCTCTCCTCTCCAGAAGTAGATGCAAAACTCAAACAAGCAGAAGCTGCAAAAGATGCAGCAGGTGCACAAAAAACTCAAGCTAACAATGGTGCAAGAAAACAAGAAGTTCAAGCAGCACATGAGCAGTGGCGAAAAGCAAAAGCAGCAGAGGCTCTAATGCTTACAACTTATAGAAGAATAAACACACTTTATGAGCAAGGTGTTATATCTCAGCAAAAACGTGATGAAGTCTACACTCAGTACAAGGCGGCAAAATATACATCTAATGCAGCTAAGCAGATGGCATCTATGGCAAAAGAGGGTGCAAGAGAGGAGATAAAAGCGGCCGCTTCAGCACAGGAGAGAGTTTATGCAGCAAAAGTTGATGAAGTGAATGTTTATAAAAAAGAGTCTACTCAATACTCTTTTCATAAAGGCGAAGTAACTCAAATTCTTATTCATTCGGGTGAGCTCTCTCCGACTGGTTTTCCAGTTGTCTCCATCGTTGATATTGAAGACTCTTGGGCAAAATTTGCAGTGCGTGAAGATTATCTCAAAGAGTTTGTAAAAGATAAAATTTTTAAGGCTAAAATACCAGCTTTAGGAGATAAAACTTATGAGTTTAAAGTAACTAATATAGCTGTTATGGGAGAGTATGCAACGTGGAAGGCAACTGAGAGTGGAAAGGGTTTCGATATGAGAAGTTTTGAAGTAGAACTTCGACCTACTCAAACTATAGAGAACTTACGAGTTGGAATGAGTGTTCTTCTGGAGCTGTAATGTTTAAAGCATTAGAAGAAGCCTTTGTAAGTGAGTTAGGGAGCATTAAAAACTCTACTTATAAACTTGTTTTAATTACTCTTCTGCCACTTATGAGCTTTGGGCTGATTATTGCTATTTTTTATGAGGGTGTTGTTCGTGATATGCCCATTGCTGTTGTCGATGGTGACAAAAGCAAACTCTCTCGTCAACTTCTTTTTAACATTGAAAGTTCCCCAACTATAAAAATAGCACAGAGTGTAGACTCTTTACAAGAAGCCATAGAGCTAGTCCAACGTGGTGAGGTTTATGGTGTTGTTACAATTCCTGAGCATTTTTTAAGAGATACACTACTTCATAAACAGCCTCATGTTACAGCTATGCTTAATACTCAGTATATTTTAATTGGTAAAATCTTAACAGCAGCACTCTCTGCAACACTTATGCATAGTGCAGGAGAGGTTGATTATGTTGAGACACTTATGAGAGTTCAAAACCCTCAAAAGAGTCTCAACGTGGTCTCACCAATTGGTATGCAAGTGACACCATTTTTTAATACATATCAAAATTATTTCCTTTTTTTAGTCTCAGCACTCTTGCCTGCAATTTGGCAGATATTTATAGTCATAACTACTCTAGTTGCTGTAGGTAGCCTCTTTAAGAGCAAAAATGAACGACTGTTCTTTAAAGACAAATATGTAGGAATGAGACTTATTGGGATGATGTTACCCTACACTGCTGTTTTTATGCTGCTTGGTGTTTTGTATCTATTTTATATTTATGGAACTCTGGGTTGGAACTTTGAAGGCTCCTTTGCAGTGATGCTATTTGGACTGTTTTTAACAACTGTAGCATACCAAGCAGTAGCACTTCTACTTTTTGTAACTGGTTTTGACTATGCAAGAAGTTTGAGTTTAGGAGCAGTTTACACTGCCCCTGCATTTGCTTTTTTGGGAGTCACCTTTCCAATTTTCAATATGAACGGTTTTGCACTTTTTTGGAGAGATATACTTCCTGTTTCTCATCTCGTTGCACTCCAAATTTCACAAGCAAACTATGGAGCAGATATTTTTTTAGAGAGAGATAAACTACTCACTCTTTTTGCTTTTTGGATAGTTTTTGTTCCAGTTGTTTTTGCATTTAAAAAGAGGCTCAAAGTATGAGTTTTTTTCAGACTTTTAAAAGAGAAGCTAAAACAATATTTTCAGATATTGCTATAGTGCTGACTATTATTGGAGGTGTGGTTCTCTACTCTTTTCTCTACCCACAGCCTTATAGTTCCCAGAGTGTAAGTGGACTCGCTGTAAGTGTGGTAGATTTAGATTTAAGTGATACCTCTAGAGATATTATTTTTAAACTTAACGCTACCCCTCAGATAAGTGTGACTAGAGTAGATGTAAGTGAAAAAGATGCAAAAGACGCTCTGCTTGAGGATAAAATTAAAGCTATTATTGTTATACCTCCCCATTTTAAAAGGGATATTGCACTTCACAAATCACCAACTATTGCAGTAGGGGCAGATTCGAGTTACTTTCTTATTTATGGCGGTGTTTTGGAGGGGGCAATGAAGTCTATTTTAACCGAGGCAGCCACTTTAAAGATAGCGGGACTTCTCCAACGTGGTACTCCTTTAAGTGGTGCAAAAGAGGCTTACACTCCCTACTCATTAAATATTATTAACCTATTTAACTCTCAAAACTCCTACACTCAGTATGTTATTCCTGCTGTATTTATTCTTATACTGCAGCAGACTATGCTTATTGGTTTAGGAATTTTAGGTGGAGGGGTGAATGAGAGGCAAGAGCGAAGAGGTCCAACGTGGATGGTGATGTTCTGGCGAGTTCTTATTTTTGGTTCTATATTTTTTACTCATATGCTTTTTTACTTTGGCTTTAGTTTTGAGTTTTTTGGTGTAACACACTTAGCATCAATTGCTGATTTAATCACATTTGGAATTCCTTTTATTTTAGCGACTGCTTTTTTTGGAATCTTCTTAGGTTCACTCTTTAGTTCACGAGAGATAGCTACCCCTGTTGTTTTGTTCTCATCCTTGCCTCTAGTCTTTACTGCTGGTTTTGTCTGGCCATTAGAGTCTGTTGCAGGAATTTTACAACTGTTTTCAAACTTAGTCCCCTCAACTCCTGCAATAAATGGCTTTTTAAAACTCAATCAGATGGGAGCAGAGTTTAGTATGGTTTTACCTCAGTACACAATTTTATGGACACAGGCAGTAATTTATATGTTTTTAGGTTATTATTTCATAAATAAAAAAAGGAAAAAATATGTCAACAATTGAAAATGCGACTATCGTAAAAGCGGCAAATATCTACTACGATGGAAAGGTTACAAGTAGAACAGTAAATCTAGCGGATGGCTCAACTCAATCTTTAGGGATTATGCTTCCGGGTGAGTACACATTTGGTACAAATGAAGCAGAGATTATGGAAATGATGAGCGGAGAGCTTGAGATTAAGCTCCCAGGTGAAGAGTGGAAGACTTTGAGTACTCCAGAGACTTTTAATGTCCCTGCAAACTCATCGTTTGACCTAAAAATTAAAACACCAACAGACTACTGCTGCTCGTATATTAAATAAACTGTGAAACAAGCCTATTTAGGTTTGTCTCATCGAGTGCACCCGATACTCTATGAACCTCTTTACCCTCTTTAAAAATCATAAGAGTTGGAATACTTCGTATACCAAACCTAGCACCTAATCCTTGTTCATTTTCTGTATTTACTTTTACATAGAGAGCTTTGAGCGGATAGTTTGTAGCTGACTTTTCAAAAACAGGTCCAAACATCTTACAAGGACCACACCAAGGAGCCCAGAAATCAATAACAACTGGAATATCACTATTGACTACTACTTCATCAAAATTTGCTTCAGTAAGCTCTATAGGTTTTGTACTTAGAAGTGAGTTTTTACACTTCCCGCAGTTGGCTTTTTTATAGGACTCTTTTTGTGGGACATTATTAACACTTAGACAGTGTGGGCAGACTATTCTCATTTTTTTCCTTTTTATAGTTTAAACGTGGTGGGAGTTCTATAAGTACTGCTGTTTTACCATCAGTACTTGTTACAGTAATTTTACCATTAAGATGCTCTTCTACAATAGTTTTTGTCATGTAGAGACCTAAGCCTGTTCCATTTTTAGCCTTTGTTGAGAAATATGGCTCAAAAACTTTTTTTAAGATGCTTTTCTCAATACCTCCGGCATTATCTTCAAATAGCAGAGAGATAACGGAGTGTTCCTCTTTGACTAAGAGGGTAATATTTCGTTGCTCAGCATCTTTCTCTTTAAAAGCATCAACAGAGTTTTTTAAAATATTAATAACACACTGTATAAGTTCGTTTTGGTAAGTCTCTATCTCTACGTTTGACTCATTTAAAACTGTGAATTTAATGTCAAACTGTTTGAAGTCACCAAGTAGAAAAGTTGTCGATTTATCGACTATATTTGCGATAGAAATTTTTGTTATAACCTTGTTTGGTTTGAAATAATTTCTAAAGTCATCAATAGTAGCAGAGAGATATCCTACTGTCTCTTCTATTTTTGTAAATGCTTTTTCTAATATGCTATCATCAAGTATATCAAGTTCTTGTTTGACTCTCACTGTAGCTATAATTGTATTTACTACAGAGAGGGGCTGTCTCCATTGGTGGGCTATCATACTTATCATTTCACCCATCGCTGCACTTCTTGATGTAACTAAGAGTTTGTCTTGTTGGGCTATAACTTTTTTACTGTCTGTTGCATTCTCAATAAATAGAATAAAGCCTACATGGTAAGAGTAAGCATCATATTCGGGTACAAGAGTATTGAGTAAAATTAGGCTCTTCCCGTCACTGCTTAAAATACTATTCTCATATTTTAGAACTTTCTGTTCTTGGGTATGCGTCATTATCTTTGTTTTGAGTCTCTTTTTAATAGAAAATTTATGATATTCGAAAAAATTGTTATTTATTAAATCTTCTTTTTCGTATTTGAGTAAATACAGGTATGCTTTAGAGACATCAGTTATCTTAAAGTTAGTGTCAAATTTAATGAGAAGTACTTTCTCATCTATGGTTTGTCTCTCCTTTATAAGCTCACTGTTAAGTTCTTTAATTTTTAAAATATTGGATTGGAGGAGTGCATTTGTGTTAGCCATGTTTGTTTGGTCTGTAATAATTAAGGCTACTAACGAGTTCTCCTGGTCAAAGGGAACGACACTTACATCTTGCTGCATATGTGAATAGTGAGAAATTTTTATCTGGTCAATCTCTATGGGAATAAGATATTTAGAAATACTTGCTGTATAAAAGGTTGGTGTTTGTAGTCGGAGTGAAGATTTGATTTTTCTTTTGAGTGTTTTTGACTTTATAGTCTCAAAAATATCATCAAGTTTTCTGTTGAGCACTTCAGACTCTTTGAGTCCTGTGTGAATCTCTAACCATCTGTTATAGTAGTAGATATTAAGTTTATCATCAAGTATAACAATACCATTGTCAATACTTGAGACAATTTTTTTATCTACATCAAGGCTTCTAATATCATGTTTAACTGTTTCTTGAGCCATTGTATTGATCCATCTTTTGTGAGTATGTATATTTCAGCATTTATTTTTTGATCTTCAAATTTTAGTTCAGTCTCTATTACGATTACTTGAGAATACTTTTTAAAAGTATCGGATTCTTGAATCTCTTCTAGTGGAAGCATAGTTATGCTTGGTGGTGCAAAACTTACTTGAGTACCCATCTCTCCTGCTAGTTTTGTAGTGAGCGAAGAGGTCAATACATTAGTGAGTTCAAGGATAGCATCGTCTAAGTCATCTTCATCTTCTAACTCTAAGTGTAGTGATAAGTTTTTAGCACTCTCTTGGTCAATAAAAAATGCAGTCTCTCCTGAAAATTCACCCATAAAAGATTGTGAAGAGAAGAAGTAGCTTGTTTTTTCACGCTCTTGAAAATGGTTAAGGAGTTCAGTTGTTTTAATGATTTTTATTTTTGGAATACTGAGAGTTGCAAAAGCATCTAACATCTCTGCAACTACAGCTGTAGCATTTCCGTAAGCCACATTCATTAGCTCTTGTAAAGCATCCTTCTCATCTTCTGTTAGTTGAAGTGTTTGCATTATAAAATCTCTAAAATTTCTTGCATTTTTTCAACATTTATAGGTTTTTGAACATGAAGTTGAGCCCCTAGGTTTATAACCTTTGTTTTAGCCTGTTCTTGAATATCTGCAGAAACAACTATAACTTTTAGTTTTGGATTCTCTTCAAGCATAAGTGGCAGTGCAGCATACCCATCCATGATAGGCATGGTTAAATCTAAAAAAGCGATATCGGGTTTTTCACTTTTTACTATCTTGACTGCTTCTTCCCCATTGACTGCTTGAAAAATCTCTGCATCATCTCTGTGAGTCTTGAGTGACTTAATGAGACTAAGCCTTGCTAATTTTGAATCATCTACTACTAAATATTTCATATATTATTCTCCTGGCCTTTAAAAGGCCCCCTCTTCATATTTTAAACTTGTACAGAGTATATAGAGTTGAGATCTCTCTGCACTCGCAATGTTATAGCAGTCTCCAAGACCAAAGGCAAATATGTTTTCATGACTTACTATATTTATACCTTCACTCATGTCAACATATTCTAGTTTTGAGTTATCAATCAGTCTAGCACCATTCACAACTACAAACTCAAATGTTACTGTTATCCAGTTAAATTCTCTTGCTTTATCTTGGCCAGCTAAAGTTACCCGAATTACATATGGTGACACAACCTCTATATTGCGCAACTCTCCATCTTTAAAATTATCAAATCTTTGAAGATACTCTTGCACTTTGTTTTTTTCTAGAGGTTTCATCATCTCTCCTTATTGGCAACCAACACATTCCATACTTCTATCTTCCACATCATTAGCAATCTCTGGAGATTGTGAACGTAGATAGTAAGTAGATTTAAGTCCCAGTTTCCAAGCTAGCATGTAGATATCGTTAAGGTATTTACCACTTGCTTTGTCTAGAGTTATAAAAATGTTGAGTGACTGCCCTTGGTCTATCCATTTTTGACGGATTGCCGCAGCTTTTATGAGTACTCTTTGGTCTAGATCATAAGCTGGTGTATAGTAAGCCCACGTGTCTGGTGAGAGTTTAGGAACAACAACAGGAATAAGACCTGAGAGATTCTCCTCAAACCATTTACGCTTAAAGACAGGTTCAATAGCTTGAGTAGTCCCTGTAAGAATTGAGATAGAACTAGTAGGTGCAACAGCCATCAAGTAACCATTTCTCATCCCTTGTGCTTTAACCTTAGTTCTTAACTCTTCCCATTCGTAAGTTGAGGCAAAGAGTCCACCACGATCAACAAGGTTTATGACTTCTGCATTTGCATGGTCTTGAGGCATAATACCCTTACTCCACTTACTCCCTTCAAAAGCTGGGTAAGAACCTTTTTCAACTGCTAAGTCTGCTGAAGCAGAGATTGTGTTATAACAGACTGCTTCCATAATTTCATCAATCTTGTCAAAGTGTTCTTGGCTTCCCCAAGTGATAGCTGCTTCTGCTAACATTTGTGCTTCACCCATAACACCAAGACCAATAGAGCGAGTTTTCATGTTTGTGCGTTTTACTTTCTCTACAGGGTAAAAGTTAAGGTCTATAACATTATCTAAACATCTTACAGCTATTGGAACAACTCTCTCAATTTCCTCTTTAGTGTTAATGCGAGAGAGGTTAATAGAAGCAAGATTACAAACAGCGGTTGCACCATCTACTTTCTCTTTTTCAACCACATAAATTGGAAGACCACCAAGTGAGTCTAATGCAGTTACTTTTTTAGCTAGTTTTGTTATACCACTATCAACTGTTACCATCTCATCTTCTTCATAAGAGATGCTATCTCCATTTTCAAAGATGTATTTTATTTTGTAATGGTTTGGTGCTGTATTTTGGAAAATCTCAGTACAGAGGTTTGAACTACGGATAATTCCAAAATGGTCATTAGGGTTAGCTCTGTTAGCATTATCTTTAAAACATAAAAATGGTGAACCAGTTTCAAAGTAAGAAGTTAAAATCTTTTTCCAAAGATCTTTTGCCTTAAGTCTCTCTTTAATAATTGATTCATCTTGTTCTAGTTCTATATAACGTTTGTTAAATGCCTCACCGTGAAGCTCTGCTAACTCACCAACATCGTATGGGTCAAAAAGTGTCCAGATTGCATCTTCTTGAACTCTCTGCATAAAGAGGTCGTTCAGCCACATTGCAGGAAATAAGTCGTGTGCACGTCTACGCTCTTCACCAGAATTTTTCTTGAGGTCTAAAAAGTCATTGATATCTATGTGCCATGGTTCAAGGTAAACAGCGATTGCACCTTTACGAGTTCCAAGTTGGTCAACTGCAATAGCTACATCATTTGTGATTTTTAGAAAAGGTACAGTTCCACCCGCTGCATTTTTGTGCCCATCAATAAATGAACCCATAGAACGAACCTGAGTCCAGTCCCAACCAATTCCTCCACCAAACTTAGAGAGCATAGCCATCTCTTGGTAAGCATCAAAAATACCTTCAATAGAATCTGGCATTGAACCAATGTAACAAGATGATAACTGGTGTCTTGTTGTTCTTGCATTTGAAAGTGTTGGAGTCGCAAGCATAACTTGAAACTGAGAAATCATGTCGTAAAACTTGATTGCCCACTCTTCTCTTTTTTCTTCACGTTGTGCTAAGAACATTGCAATAGCCATAAACATATGTTGAGGAAGCTCTATAGGGTTAGAGTCTCTGTCTTTTATGAGATATCTATCGTAAAGTGTTTTTACACCTAGGTAGTTAAAAAGCATATCACGTTCAGGCACTATATGTTTCTCTAGTTTCTCTAGGTCATACATATCTCCAAGACCCATTAGGAGTCTTCCATTTTTTTCACCGCGAGTAAAATATTTTTCGAGTGAGCAGTAACCTGTAAAACCATTCACTTGGTGGTAGAGGTTGAACATAAAAAGGCGTGATGCTACAAATGTCCAGTTAGGTGCATCTATGTCTATTTTATCTACGGCTGTTTTAATAAGTGTTTGTTGAATCTCTTTAGATGTTATTCCATCACGAAAGAGTATTTGAGCATCAACTTCTAGTTCACTCTGTGATACGTTAGTGAGACCTTTAACGGCTGCTGACGTATATTTTTGTATTTTAGAAATATCTAATGGCTCTGTTCTGCCATTACGTTTTATAATTGTTATCATTGATGTTCCCTAGTAGATATTGCTTTTTTTTTACATAATTATTTGTAAAAAAAATTGCTTGAAATGTAAGTGATTTTATCTAAAGTATATTTTAGTAGAGATTAATTTAGAGGTATTTTATAAAATTTATCTAGCTTTGTGGTAGGTTTACATAGCTATTATTATAGTTGATATTTAGCATAACCAAAATGGCTATACTAATGAGTTTTTAGGGTTACTTTTTAAAGACTCTTGCGAAAATATTATCTACATTTTTAGTGTAGTAATCGTAGTTAAAACATTCACGAATTTCTTCTTCACTTAGTGACTCTCTTAACTCTTTATCAGCTAACAAGTGGTTAAGATATAAAGACTCACCATCTTCATTTGTAGTTGCACGACCAGCTTGAATCTCTTCCCAAACTTTCATTGCATTACGTTGAACTATACGGTATGCATCTTCACGTGAAACACCTTGAAGTGGAAGCTCTAGTAAAACACGTTGTGAGAAAACAAGTCCACCTGTTAGGTTTAGGTTTTTCATCATGTTTTCTGGAAATACTGTAAGGTTTGCTATAACGTTATTCATACGGTGAAGCATAAAGTCCATAGTTATAAAAGCATCTGGTAGCCAGAAACGCTCAGTTGATGAGTGAGAGATATCACGCTCATGCCAGAGTGCTACATTTTCCATTGCTGGAGCTGCATAAGCTCTAATCATACGTGCAAGACCCGTGATATTCTCAGTAAGAATTGGATTACGTTTGTGAGGCATAGCTGAGCTTCCTTTTTGACCTTTTGCAAAGAACTCTTCAGCTTCATATACTTCTGTACGTTGTAAGTGTCTTACTTGAACTGCAAATTTTTCTATAGAAGATGCAAGGAGTGCTAACGCAGTTGCAAGTCTTGCATAACGATCACGATGAACAACTTGGTTAGAACATGGCTCTGGTTTAAGACCTAGTTCTGCCATTGCATACTCTTCTAACTCTAACGGTGCATGTGCAAAGTTACCCATAGCTCCAGAGATTTGACCAACTGCGATCACTTCCATAGTCTGCTCTAGGTTTAAAAGGTGACGAGCTACTTCATCATACCAAACAGCTAACGTTAGACCAAAAGTGATAGGCTCACCGTGGATACCATGAGAGCGACCAACCATAAGAGTCATTTTATGCTCTTGTGCACGTTTCTCAATAGACTCCATTAACATCTTTACATCTGCTATTACAATATTTAGAGAGTCTCTCATCTGGATAGCTACACCAGTATCCACTGCATCAGAAGATGTCATACCGTAGTGGAACCAACGTGACTCATCACCAAGGCTTTCTGATACACTTGTATTGAATGCTATAAGGTCATGTTTAGTAATTGCTTCTATCTCTTCTATACGTTCAACTGAGAATGTTGCATTTTTTACAATTTTATCTGCATCATCTTGAGGAATCTTCCCAAGTTTTGCCCAAGCTTTTACAGCTGCTTTTTCTACTTCAAGCCATGCTGCATATCTTGCATGTTGTGTCCATTTTTCTGCCATCTCTGGACGTGAATATCTTTCTACCATTGTATACCTTTTTATTAAGAAGTTTATTGCGCTAAAATTCGCTTTAGTAATATGACCTTACAACATTATCTTAAAACTTTAGTTTTGTAGCTTTAGGGGGTTGTAGGGACTTTAGTCCATGCATCTAATAATGGGCTTTGCTCATTATGGATTATAAACCAGTGACGACATTTTACAGTAAATATCATAATAGAGGAATTAAGTATGCCATTTGTAAAGAACAAATATTTTGTAGAGAAAAAACAGAGGGCAGTTTTCTATCTTATGAATGAATTAGGTTATACACAGCGTGAAGCACAACGCTTTATCTCTAAGGGTCGTATTTTAGTTGATGGCGAGAAGATGGTTAAAACTGCTGGAGAGATAGAGGGAGAGATAGAGTTTATACACTTTGAACCTATTACTAAAGGTTTAGTACCTAACCATGTTGAGAAGGAGTTTGTACTCTTTGACAAACCAAGTGGAGTTCTTGTTCACCCTCAAACTAAGCGAACACCCTACTCTCTTATTGATGAACTAAAGTATCAGTTTGGTCGTGATGCTAACATAGCACATAGGATTGACCAAGAGACAAGCGGCTTAGTTCTATGTGCAAGAAACAAAGTAAGTGAACGAGATATTAAGATGATGTTCCAAGAGAGAGATATGAAGAAAAAATATCTTGCTATGGTTCATGGAGAGTTTAAAGAGTCTATGTCTGTAGAAGCACCTCTACTACGTTCACAGGACCAAAGTTCCGCTATGGTAAGAATGATTGTTAAAGTAGATGAATCAGGAAAGGCTTCCAAAACAGATTTCAGACCTCTAAAGTATTTTCCTGAGAAAAATATGACTCTTATAGAGTGTTCACCTCATACTGGAAGACAGCATCAAATTCGTGTACATTTGTTTCACGTGAAACATACAATTGTTGGTGATCCTATTTATGGAGAGAGTGAAGAGAACTTAGTGAAATTTTTAGATAAGGTTTTAACTCCACAAGAGAGAATAGAAAATGGTGGTGCTACAAGACTACTTCTTCATGCAAGTGAATTAGAATTTGAACTTTATGAAAAGAGCTACCATTTTAAAAGTACAATTGATTTTGAAGAAGTTTGTTTGAAGTCTATTAAGGGATTTTAAAAATCTTCTTAAATCTTATGTTTCACGTGAAACATAAGATTCACTCACTAAATACTCATTAACAACTTCTTTAGTGTGAATAACTTTTATCCTCTAAGATAAATAATTGTGATAGGAATAACCAAATCTAATAATAGAGCTTTAAAGCCCTATATTTAGGGATTTAAGATATAATAAAGTATTTCAATTTAAGAATTAATTTATATAAATTTATTCTTAATAAATCGTTAAATTGTAGAATTTCTTTTATAGTTATTCACTACTTACAACACTGTGTGAATAATACACATATACGAATATATTGTGAAAATATTAACATTTTATATTTTTTTAAGAGAGTAGAGAAAGATTTTGAAGATTATTTTTTTATAAGAAAACTAGGGTATTATTACATTTATAAACGACCTCCCTGGTGTGTTGGTCGTTTTACTTCTACGAGTCTTTAAACCCCATTGTATCTTTTGATAATTTTTTTAACACGGCTTCTAAGATTTCTTAGTGCATCACTACTTGTTTTACCATCAGCAGTTAAATTTTCAAAATCTTCACCAAGTTGTGCTTTTGCCATCCAACCTATTTTGTTATGGTATTTAATACCAACGAATTGAACATCACCAAAGTGACCTTTACAAAGTTTATATGTCTCTTTTATTCTATCTGAATCAGTTTTTTCTGCCAT
>Ga0256827_10000407_pt1 | contig 26743 bp, 13 predicted proteins | sample CV84metaG_FD_185977 | JGI IMG/M metagenome (GOLD analysis project Ga0256827, IMG submission 185977) | Hydrothermal vent microbial communities from East Pacific Rise, Pacific Ocean - CV84 | ecosystem: Environmental > Aquatic > Marine > Hydrothermal vents | place: Pacific Ocean: East Pacific Rise...
TTATTAGTGTTATAATCAACTAACAATAACTCAGTTGAATCTTTGTAAATTTGGATTTTAAATATTGCCAATGTATTAAATATTTTATTATTAACAATAGTAGTAATATTGTAGTAAATAAAATTCTTAATATTGTACAATTCAATTATTTTTCCTGTAATAGGGTTAGAAACTTCAGCACCATTTTCATAAACAGCTTTCATAGCTCCAGCAAATATTAAACCTGTAGATGTACTATTCCAAGGATAACCGACATTTATAGAAAGATATTCAGGCTTTTTTTGTTTTGTTTTATAGTAATCTGTTAACGGTACAAAATGCAATTTATTTGCACCTGTTTGGTTATCTGTTTCATCAACAGTACCGGCGTCAACAGGCCCTTCAATACGTGCTTTGCTACAAGCAACAAAAAGTATAGCTGAAAATACGACTATACTTAAAATATTTAATATTTGTTTGTTTTTCTTCAATTTATTATCAGATAGTGTCCATTGTTTTGTTTATGAGCTATTTAAAACTAAAAGTAAAAATATTTTTTTAAAGAACAAAACATTTATATCAGAATAGATGCATTTAAAAAGTTGGGTAGTAACAATTTTAGATAAATTGAGTTCTTATGTTGGTTTAATACCCTCAACTAATTCGTTTAAAGATAAAGATAGAACAGGAAACATAACAATACGTTAAAACAAAATATTGCGAATATCTTTAATAGAAGTGGCTTGAGTAGAAATAAGACAAGACCTTGCATTGTTATTAAAATATGCAAATTTAAAGAGAGGATGAGTCCTAATGAAGCCATAATAAGAATAGCAAAAAAGTATTTAATAAATTTGGAATACATCATAGAAGGTTATTAGTTGTTTTGTAGTTCATAATTTTACGTTTTATATATGTCCTACTATTTGTCCTACTATGTTTAAATAAACGCTTCTAAATATTAGCTACTTTTGGATACTGATAAGCTTATCAAACGTATTTAATGTTAAAAAACAGAATTAACTTTTGGACATATTCAATAAATTTAAATGATTATTTCAAATAATCGTTTGAAATAATCATTTAAAAGTATAGTTTTGTATAATGAAAACGAAAGACAAAATATTATTAACAGCACAAAACTTATTTTTTAAAAATGGTATAGATCGTACCAGTGTTAAAGAAATTGCAGAAAAGGCTGATATAAATATTGCAGCTCTTAACTATCATTATAATAGTAAAGAAAACTTAGTTGATATAATTTTTGAGAAAATTATTAGTGAATTTGCCCCAACTTTACCTTATATATTGAGTTCTGATTTGGCAATAGAGAAGAAAGTAAAAGATTATATTAAAAACTTAAACGATTTATTAATAAAATACAATCCTCATTTACCATTTTTTATAATGTCGATGATGCAACGTAATCCTGAAAAGATTATGAAATTAAAAATACTCAAAAAACTTTATAATCCGGAAGAGTTTTATGAGCAAATAAAAGAAGAGGCTAAAAAAGGAAATATAAATAAAATAGACCCTACTCATTTTTTTATGACTTTATTATCGCTAATTGGTTTTCCATTTGCAATGCAACATATTTTAATGGGAAACAATAATTGGACAGAGATCGATTTTATTAAATTTATTAAGGATAGAGAAGAATTTATTTATGAAATGACAATTGGCTTAATAAAAAAATAAACAACAATAAATACACACAACTTATTGATGAAAATAAACATAATAATAATATTTATAATAATAACTGCGTTTAACGTGTTATCACAAGATGTTGAGCAAGTTATAAAATCTAGACCATTTAGGTTAACAGGGGGTTTAAATACTAGTGCCACATTTTATGCCTCAAACTCAGAAAATAAACGTGATCCTTTTATTTGGATAATAAATGGGAATATGAATTTGAATTTTTATGGAGTTGTTGATGCACCTTTTTCTTTTATGATTTCAAAAGAAAACAAAACTTTTAATCAACCGTCGTACAAACAATTTGGAATAAGTCCAAAATACAAAGCACTAACCGTACACTTAGGATACAGGGCAATGAATTTTTCTCAGTTTACAATGTCAGGTATTCAGTTTTTAGGAGGTGGTATAGAGTATGCACCAAAAAATAAACCGTTTGCCATAAAAGGTTTCTATGGTAGATTTGCACAAGCAGTACAATATCAATCAATAGCTTCATACGACCCAAATGCAATAGTTCTTCAACCAGCTTTTGAGCGATGGGGATATGGTTCTATGGTAACTATTGGAAAAAAAGGTCAGTTTGTGGATTTTATATTTTTTAAAGCCATCGACGATAAAAACTCTATAAATGTTCCTGATACTATCGATAATCTTAAGCCAGTAGAAAATTTCGTTTTAGGCATTAATACAAGAAATAAAATTACAAAAGACTTAAATTTTAGATTTGAATTTGCTTTAAGTGCTTTATCAACCGATATTCGTCAACCTGAAATTAATCAAGAAACTTATTCATATTCAAACAATCTTGGCTTTTTATTTTCGCCTCGAACTTCATCACAATTTAATAAAGTTTTTAATACTGGTTTAGATTATAAGTTTAGATTTGCTAATGTTGGTGTCAGTTACAAAAGAATTGACCCCGAATTTAAATCATTAGGCACATCTTTTATTAATAATGATATTGAAGAGATTACAGCTAACCTTGCTACAAGTTTCTTTAAAAATAAAATGTCTTTTTCAGGTAATTTTGGTACACAAAAAAACAATTTAGATAACGCACAACTTACAACAAATAAACGATTTATTACTTCTGCAAATTTAACATACTTAGCAACTCAGAAATTAAACTTTGTAGCAAGTTTATCTAATTTTAATACAAACTCAACACCAACACAGGTTTATTTGGTCGATTCAATAAAATATTCGCAAGCAACAAGTAATTTTGGATTAACAACAAATTATAATTTTGGCGATACAACTTTACAGCAAGGAATTACATTTTTAACAAGTTACCAAATGGGTAATACATTAAATAAATCAGGAACAGCAGTTACTGATATATCTAACACATTTTTTAACACAAATTTAATGTATCGACTAGGATTTATACCACAAAAAATGTCAGTTTTTGTATCGGTAAATTATTCAAGTTTCAAGAGCGAAGGAATAACAACAAACTCGGTAGGTCCGACAATAGGTTTAACACAACAGTTTTTACAAGGAAAGCTAAAAATAGGATTAAATTCTACTTATTTAAGTACAACAGGAACAAATACTTCTTCATTAATAAATGTAAGAGCTTATGGAAATTATAGTGTAAATAAACACCATTCATTTAAATTAGGAGTGAGTGTATTAAATAAAAATGCGAATAATACAGACGTAACACAGTTTCAAGGAAATGTTGCTTACGCCTTTGTTTTTTAATAAAAAGTGAATAGTTGAAAGTTTATAAAATACAAAATAATTATACAGATTGCGTTACTACGTTCTCCAGTCTGCCAAAGGCAAACAATGACACCAAGTTTACTCGTCATTACAAGAAATGAGGAACGAATAACGAAGCAATCCAAATAAATAAATGAAAAGTGAAAAATAAATTATTAATAATATTGGCAGTAATACTGAATATTAACTTAGCAATTTCTCAAGTTATTAGTCCTGTTACTGTTACAACAACGTTAACACCACCATACTCTGCATTATTACCAGATTATAGTTCAATAGGTTCTAATAAACTAATGGCATCAATAATTTTTAACGATTTATCGGAACCATCGTGGGATACTCGTTTACGAATAACAATTGAAAGTAATCAGATTAGAATATCGACAAAACCAAACTTTAGGCCAAATACCCCTATTACACTTTTTTCTGGAGCACCTACAAATATTTCAGGAGAAGACTTAGAACCATATTTAAATTACAATAATATTGATGTTGCAGGAATAAGTATGAGCGACTTACAACAAAATGGTAAATTACCAGAAGGATATTACACATTTTGTATTGAAGTATATGATTATCGTAGCAATAGATTATTATCTAACACCGGTTGTGCAGGAGCATTTATTCAGCTAAATGGTGTGCCACTTGTACAAACTCCAGCAAAAGGTGCTGTTTTAATGGCTCAAGATCCAATAAATATTCAGTTTCAATGGCAATTAAGCACTCCTCAATTTTATGGAGATCCTAGCAATACTGAGTATCAGCTATCTATTTATAAGATATTAGACCCAAATGTAGAACCCCAAAATTCGATAGCAAATAATGTTGTTGAGCAAATATTCCAAAGTGATTGGTCGCCAAATACAACTGGTATTTATGGAATAGGAGAACCTCCATTGGAAATAGGCCAACGTTACTCATATACTGTGCAAGCACGTGATGTACAAGGTCGTGATGTATTTAAAAACAATGGTTTTTCAGAGGTCGGGTGGTTTAATTATGGGTACCCGGAGGGTGGACATATTGCATTAACAAGTCCTGAAAACGAAAGAAGTTTTACAATTGCAGAATTTAAGCGATTCCAATGGCAAGCAGCCGATAACACATTGCAAAATCAGCAAGTATCATATAATTTAAAAATTGTTGAACTTAATGATAATCAAGACTCAACTCAGGCAATGGCAAATAACAATGCTTGGTATGAATTTACAACTCAGCCACAAATAAATTCGCCTGGAGGCGATGTTATGCTTGACCAAGATATAGAAGAGCAAAAAGCTTATGCTTGGCAAGTTACAGCTCATACCGGAAATCAGCAAATTGCAAAGTCGCCAATTTATCAATTTATAGGCCCACCACTTATTGAATGGTTTTGGGCGGGCAATCATAAGGTTTATGTAACTCGCACATATAACGATGATTTAAATAATTTATCAGGAAAAGGAAAGGTTAAAATAAACCCTGATGGCGATATGTTTGAATTTGAGTTTGATAGCTTACAAATTGTTAATTCTGGTGGCGAAAATACATTAATGAATGGTGCGTTATTCTCTGAACTTTCAAATTTTGATGACATAGAAATAACCCCAAATTACGAAGATAATGGTAATGCATATTTTCATGCAACAGCTTTACGCTTAAATAAAGATGAACTTGCAATTAAAGGAACAGTAACTTGGGCATTTCCTCACGCAGTTAATTCTACCGAACCTCCTCAGATTATTTCAAAACCTTCATGGATAAACTACGATAATTTAAAACTTAACGGAAAAGCTAATCTTGCAATAAATAATAATTTTGATTTAATTGACCCTGCCAATTTCCGTATTGAACTAGATACAATTTCAGATTTCTTTATTATCAATAATAAATATACTGAGCGTTTTTATGGCGATATTTTATTACCTGAAAATATTAAAGATTTAAGCAACAACAGAGTTTCTTTACATTTTAATTTTGTTGATAATCTTTATTATTTTACAAATGAAAATATTTCGAAAAGTAACAATATTAACTTAGTTTCTAACACAAAGTTAATGTTGGAACCCAAAAATATTACAGTCGATTTATCTGAAACACAATCGCCACAGCGTTTTTCTGGCAATTTAGATTGGAAAGGAATTTACTTAAACGATTTTAATGTTATTTATCAAACAGCAATTGATGCAAGTGGACAGATGATTATTGACCAAAATATCTCACAAAATTTTGTGTTAGATAATTCTAACGAAACAAATGCGTGGATAACTCATGAAGGTTTAAATTTAAAGATTGAACACGATTTTGCACAAAATTCTATGTGCAAATTTAACACTTTCGAAAGTCCATTAACTCAATCAAAGATTATAATTGAACAATCTGAATTACAAGATGGGTATTTAAAAGGAACAATTAAAGTACCTTTTTTAAGAGATGAAGAACCAATGCCATATACATTGCCTCTTTCGGTTGATGGTTTTACTCACGGATATTTAGACGACAATTTCCAGAATTTTATAGTAGATTTAAATCCTGATAAAGACAAATTACATATTGCAATAAAAGTAAAACAAGCTGTTTTTGCCGAAAATGAACGTTTAGATTTAACAGTAGATATGGATTGGGCTGCAATACAATGTATGGCCGAAAATATTGATGGTTTAAGTATATGGGGCGACCAAAATATAGGCTTTGGCGAACGAAACGGAAAAAAAGCACTAGAAACTCAACTTACAGGATTACTCGATGGAGAGTATAGTATTGCTATTGATACACTTGTAGCATCAAAAATGTATGGAGATTATTTAATTGGTTATATCGGAAATATTGCTTTGGGCGATGATGTTTCATCTAATGACGGACCTGTACGTTTTGTAACAGGTGCAACAAAAACAGTTACAGCAAGTTTGCCATCAACAGCAGTAGAACCAACCCCCTTAATAAAAGATTTTATTTCTGATGCAAAAGACTATGTTGAAAATGTACAAGTAAATGTTACAATCCCTGCTTTTGTACTAAAAACACCTTCGTTTATGGCTTGGGGTACATTAACAATGGTATATAACGACCCCGATTGGGGAGATGCTTTTTATGCAGAGTTAGGTGCTAAAGTAAAAAAACCTACAGTATTTAATGCAAATGCTAGTTATTTAATGGGTAAAAAAAATGGTATAAGTTATTGGCTTGCTGAGTTATCTGTTTCACCTAAGAATAGTGGAAAAATTGATAAAAAATTACCTAAAAAACAACAGCTAATTAAAAAACTTGATAAAAAAAGAATGGCAGGAATTCCTTTAGGACCATACTTACGACTTGTAGGTGTTTCTGGTAGATTTTATCATCATATGAAAAATAAAGTTGCTGTTGGTATAGATTGTAATATGGATTTCTCAGAAATTGATGAACCTGGAAGTGGGTATAATATTGATTTAAGTCAATTACCATCTATCGACCTGCCTGATATTAGTTGTGAAAGTATTCTTGGTTTGCTTAATAATGATCAAATGAAAGATGTACTTGATAATATGACTAAAGAGGAATTTTATGCAGTACTAGAAACAATGGATATTCAAGATATTCAAGATATTAAACAATATATTTTAAATCATGATCCCACAGCTTCTGATGCTGTAAATGCAATGATGATCGTATATGATATGCAAAATGGTAACGATTTTAATTATGCTAGAATTGCACGTTTATTTCCAGAAATAGATTGGAACGAAAAATTAGCACAAGACAATTACAATAATTTCGATTGGTCTTCACTATGTAATATAGATTTACACTGGCCAACAATACCAAGTCTTTGCGATATGTCCGAATATGTATTAAATAAAGTACTAGGCGAACTACCACCACCAGATTATAATACTTTAGCAGATCTTGACCCGGATATTGATTGGGGAGTTGTTGAAGCTGATTATCCTGAGGCTAATTGGCCTAGTTTAAGAGAATATTTTCCTGATGGCGGATTATGTAATCTTGTAATGCAATATCCAAATATTGATTGGGGACACATTTATTTAAAAGTTCCTGAACTACCAGCATTACCTTGGCCTATTGATTGGAAAAAATATTTACCTGATATTCCAGATTTCGATTTTAGTGCAAACTTCCCTGATATTGAATTGCCAGATGAAATAAATATTGGTGACGGAGAAATAAATGTAGGATACGAAATAAACAAAAATGTATCGTATGGTGCATATTTAGGTATTGATATTGTTGATAACCCTTCTTCAGGAATTATTTTAGACGCATCAGGTTCATTAGAAATGACATTTAACAACTCCGGTGGATTAGACCAAATCGGATTACAAATAGAACCAACATTTATAAATATACCTGGTGGTTTATTAGACCCATTTGCTACAGGTTTAGGTTGTTTATCTTATATTCCGGCTGATAATCAATTTGTTGGTGATTTCTTTGCCGAAGCAAAAAGCCCATTAATGTGTGCTCACGGTAATTTACATATTGATATTAGTAAAGATGATTTTCATATTAATTTAGCGTCAAAAGAAGAACCGGTTATAGTTCAACAGTTTTGTAAATATGGACCAATTAGATACGAGGGTTTCTTCGATTTTAATCCAAATAGTATTGCGGCAGGTTTCGGTTTCCGATTTGAAGAGGATTTAAATGTTAGTTTTGAACCTTGTGACGGCTGTGAATTAGGTGTTTCTGCAAGTATGGGATACTATGCAAATATTTATGCTAAAATTAATTATAATCCCGATTTTTATCTTGATGAAGCTGAATTTAATGCAGGTTTCCATGCAAGTTTAAAAGTTAATTCTAGTGGTGTCGTGTGCGGTGACCATAATTTTACTGTGGCAAGCGTTTCTCTTGAAGGAACACTTAGATATAAGCATGATCCGCAAAATATTTATGGTAATATACATGGTAGAGCTGAGTTTTTAGATATTGTTGAAGCAGATGTTGATTTTACAATAGATGCAGATTTATAATGAATAGATTAAAAGAAATAAATAATGAGATAAATAAAAAATTGATTGCTTTACACTATGTGTTTACAATGACATTTAACATAATAACAGTTATTGCAAGTAGACAATGAGCGAAGCAATTTTAAAATAAAGACAAAAGTAAATAATGAATAAAATAAAAAATATAATACTATTAACAATAATTTTTTTGCTAAGTGCAAACGCACAAGAAAAATTAAAAGTTATTTCTAGTGTTTCAGAAAACAATAATGAGATTATTATAAAATGGTATAGTAAAACTATTTTAACAGGTGAACCTGTTGATGTATACAGAACAGAGTCCAATAGCGAAAATTGGGTAAAATTAAATTCTTCGCCAATAAATAAAAAAACAATAATACCACAATCTCTTATTGCAAAGGACGATGTATTTACAGCAATAGCAAATTTTGTTTCAGGAGACTCTAAGAAATTAAATGGTTTTGTTATATTAATTGTAATGATAAAATCTGTTGAATATCCCGAATTCGCTGATTTTTTGGGAATTCAATACCACGATAAAACAGCTCAAAAAGATAAAGAATATAAATATAAAATTACTGATATAAATGGTAAAACACTCGGTATTTCAGATAATATAACTTACAATAATTTTAAGAAATTAAATGCACCTGATAGTTGTAAAGTAACTGTAGAAAAGCATATACCAATGCTTGCATGGAAACATAATGAAAACAAATATTTTGGATATTATGTTTATCGTTCAAATAAGAAAGGAAAAGAAAAAATACGAATAACAAAACAAGCTATAATAATAGCTAAAAACGATAAAGGAAAATATCCTGAATATAATTTTACCGATGATACAATGAAAATTGGGGAAACATACTATTACAATGTAGTTGGTATTGACTATTTTGGACGAGAAAGTGAGATTTCTAAAGAATTAGTTGCTGTAATAAAAGATGAAACTCCTCCAACAGCCCCAGCATCTGTAAATGCAAACGTAACTGGCAAAAGTATCAGGTTAATTTGGGAAAGTAATGTAATAAATGATTTGGCCGGATTTAATGTATATAAGTCTAAAAATAAAAAAAGTGGATTTGAAAAAGTTAACCATAAGTTAATAGACAAAAATTTTAGAAGTTACACTGATGAGGCAGAAGATGTAGGTGTAATTTATTATAAAGTTTCGAGTATTGATACCGCAGGAAATGAGGCAATGTCGTATGTTAAACCCGTTAATATTACCGATATTTTTCCGCCAACTGTGCCAACACATGTTATTTGTACATCAGATACGGGTGTAATAAATATTTCTTGGAAAGCAAATCAAGAATCTGATTTATTAGGCTATTTTATTTATAGAACTATAAGTAAAACTGATAATAGTAATTATGTACAAATAAATGCAGACCCAATAACCGATAATAAATATAGTGATAGTTTACCCAAAATTGCAAGAAATAAATTTTATTACAAAATTATTGCTATTGATACATCTTATAACAGAAGCGATTACTCAGAATTTGCGGCTATTGGTATGCCTGATGTAACACCACCAAAAAAACCAATTATTAAATCGGTAAAATCTGATGGCGATAAATTAATTGTAGAATGGTTCCAAAACTTTGAAACAGATCTTGCTGGATACGATATTTATCGAAAAATTAAAAATGATACTACTAACAAAAAAGAAAAGCTTAATGTAAGTACAATATCTAAAAAGTCTATAATCTTTACAGATATTTTTGCTGATAAAGGAGTTCCTTATCAATATTCAATTGTAGCTTTTGACACATCTGGTAATTATTCCGAATGTTCTGATTTGTATTCTGCAATATTAATAGATACAGCTAAATCAGTTAAAAAATTCTCAAATTTTAAAGTAAAATTTTTAAAAAATAAAAAGCAAGTAAAACTAAGCTGGAAATTAAAAAATACACTAGACTCAAAAGGATATATAATTTATCGAAAACAGGGAACTGCAGGAAAATTAAAACCATTTACCGGGATAATAAGCCAAAAAGAATATACTGATAAACAGATAAATACTAAAAAAGAAGAAACGTATTCATACCAAGTTCGTGCTTTTACAAAAAATGGTATGATAATAAAATCAGAAATTAAAGAAATAAAAATTAAAGTTGAATAAAAAGATTGCGTCGTAATGATGAGGAACGATGAAGCAATTTCTGTAAATAAAATATAATATAATGAAAAAAATAACATTCGTAATAGTATTTGTAGTAATAAGCTTAAGTAGTTTTGCTCAGGTTGGAATTAATACAACTGCACCTGATTCGTCTGCTGTACTTGATTTAAATGCAAATAACAAAGGCTTATTAATACCTACAATGACGACAACTCAGAGAGAAGCAATGCAAGCAAGTCCACCAACAACCGGTTTAGCAGATGGTCTTCTTGTATTTGACACAGGCTATAAACGTTTCTATTTTTGGGATACTAATGTATCAAGATGGGTTGTGTTAAATAATTGGCGAAAAGAATATACAAGTAATGCAAGTGATGATGAACACGTTTCTATTGTTTTAGAGAATAACTCAAATGTTGGTATTGGACAAACTTCACCATCAAGTAAATTAACAGTAAATGGAAATTTATCAGTAGGAAACACTAATACAAATGCTCCATCAAACGGTATTTATATTGATGGTAAAGTTAGAATAGGTACAGGAGCAGGAACAACAGAAAAATTAGAAATAGATGGAAATTCAAATATTACAGGAACATCTACAGCCGATAAATTTATAGGTAAAGGTATAACTCCGGTAGGTGGAATAATAATGTATTCAGGTGCAACAGATGCTACGTTATTTAACGGAAGTGGTCTTGGTGTTACAGGAAGTAAAATGGAAGGTTGGGCTTTATGTAATGGTAATAACACGACTCCTGATTTAAGAGATAGATTTATAGTAGGTGCCGGGAATTCTTATTCTTTAGGAAACACAGGTGGCGAAAATACTCATACATTAACTGTTAATGAAATGCCAAGTCATAATCATAGTATTAATCATGGACACACTATTAATGACCCAGGACATAGTCATGGAATTAAAAGAGACGGAACAACCAATGGTTCGTATTCCGGTTTAAAAGATGGAAGTACAGATAGTGGTTATAATTTTGATACAAAAACTAGTACAACAGGTATAACAATTAATGATTATAATGGAAATTCAGGAGATACTGGTGGCGATCAAGCTCACGAAAACAGACCTCCATATTATGCGGTTTATTACATAATGAGATTAAACTAATATAAATAAAAAATGAAAGCTTTAATATTATTAATCGGATTAGTTGCAATAACTCTAGGCAGTTTTGCACAAGTAGGAATTAATACAACAGCACCCGATTCTTCTGCTGTTCTTGATTTAAACGCAAACAATAAAGGTTTATTAATTCCTACAATGACAACAACGCAACGTGAAGCAATGCAAGTAGCACCCCCAGTATCAGGTTTAGCCGATGGTTTATTAGTTTTTGATACCGATAAAAAACGTTTCTATTTTTGGGATATTGATGTATCAAAATGGGTCGTAGTAAACAATTGGAGAAAAGAATACACAAGTGATTCAAGCGATGAAGAGCATGTTACGGTTGAGTTAGATAGTAATTCAAATGTAGGTATTGGAGAAGTTTCTCCTGCAAGTAAACTAACAGTAAACGGAAATTTATCAATTGGGTCTAATATTGCAGCACCAACTAATGGAGCATTCGTTTATGGTCAGGTTCGTATAGGTTCTGGTGCGGGAACAACTGCAAAATTAGAAGTTGAAGGAACTACAATTACAACAGATAGTATTACTGCTCCAAACTTTTGGGGACGCGGAACTGTTCCTGTTGGTTTTATAGGTATGTATTCTGGTTCAACCGATGCCTCTCTCTTTGATGGAACAGGAAAAGGTATAGTTGGTAGCAAAATGGAAGGATGGGCTATTTGCAATGGAAATAATGGCACACCTAATTTACGTGGTAGATTTATTGTTGGTTCAACTTCAGGACCTAATAATAATGCTCCTATTAATGCAAGTGAAATTAATAAAACATATAATGTGGAAGATACAGGGGGTGAAAATTCTCATACTCTATCTATAGCTGAAATGCCAAGACATAATCATTCAATTGACGATCCCGGACATAGTCATAATTATACTAAATATAATAATTTACGTAATCATATAGATTTTGCTTCTGCGGGAGCTAGTAATTATCTTGATAAAGTATGGAATCATACAACTTCAGGGACAACTAATCCGGAATATACAGGAATATCAATAAATTATACAGGAAATGATCAACCGCACGAAAATCGTCCACCATATTATGCAGTTTATTATATAATGAGAATTTATTAAAATGTATAAATGGGAAAAAATAAATAAAAAATCAGATTGTTTCACTGTGTTCGCAATAACACCAAATATTATCGTCATTGCGAGGAGGAACAACGAAGCAATCTACCGTAATAAAGAGTAATAAAAAAATATAAGAATGAAAAAAATATCAAATATTGCAATTAAAGTATTTACAAGTTACCTTATGATAGTCGGAATCATAGGAAGTTTGTATGCACAAGATACTTTAACAATAGGAAATTCAAGAATGAAACTGGTAAGCGGAGTGCCAATGTATATTAATGGTACAATTCTTAATAATGATAGCTCTATCTTTAATTCCGGCAATATTTATATTAAAGGTAATATTATTAATAACCATTCAAGCACTTTGTTTGAAAATGGCGAAGATGGTCGTGTAATTTTTATTGGCGATACTTTACAACAAATAGGAGGTACAAATCCTGTTCGTTTCAATAAAATTCGCTTAGAGAAGAACGATTCACTTCGTTTAAGTCAAAACATAACAGTTTCCGACTCTGTTATTTTTATAAAAGGAATTATAAACCTAAATGGCAATGATTTATATCTCGATAATTCGGATAATAATCAGTTTGGTTTATTAGATAAAGAAAAAGACACAGCACGTGTTGTTGGTAAAACCGGTGGTTATGTTTGGTCTGATTTGCCTGTATCAAAATATTTATCGCAAAATAATTTGGGAATAGGTTTACGTCTTGATAATATTGGTGGTGATTTAAAAATAGAACGAGGTCACTCGTCAGAACTTACTGTAACCGATGGAAGTATAGAAAAATACTATAATCTGTATCCAACAAATACACCAAATACATTTATTTCAATAAATTACTTAGATAGTGTAGATTTCGACGATGTAAATTGTACCGAAAGCGACTTTAAAGTTTGGACATCAGAAACTAACGGATATTATTACGAACATAAATATGGTAGTGTTGATGTTGCAGGTGATTCATCTTTTACAACATCAGAACTAATTCCTTTGCAAAACCCAATAAGAATTACTGTTGCCGATGCTGAGTGCGATAACCCTCCAATAGTAAATTTAGGTGGTGATACAATGCACGTTTGTTCGGGTAGTCAGGGAGCAATTAATGCAGGAAATACAGGTTCCGATTTTATGTGGAATACCGGCGAAACAACGCAAACAATTTATGTTTCAACCGAAGGGAATTATATTGTAACAGTAACCGATCCAAAAGGTTGTTATACCATAGATTCAATTCAGGTTGTACTTGATTCTGTTCCTCACCCTGAGTTTACAACAATTGATGGAAGTAGTTATAAATGTGCGGTAGAAACCTTCACTTTTACAAACACATCAACAATTGATGCATCTGGTGCACCTATGACGTATTTGTGGGAGTTTGGCGATGGTTACAGTACAACTGATTCGGCAACATCACATACTTACTTAACTGCTGCAAATTATACAGTTACACTAACCGCAGTATCAAATTCGGGTTGTGATATAAGTGCAACAAAATCCTTGGTTGTAAATCCGTTGCCCGAGGTTTCGTTTGCATATAGCAATGTGTGTAGCTCCGAGCCTATCAATTTTACAAATACCACAACAGGCGCAATTATGAGTCAAGACTGGAATTTTGGCGATGGTAGTACATCATCAATATCAGACCCAAGTCATACATATACCGGAACGGGCGATTTTAATGTAACTCTAACAATACAAAATAATTATGGTTGTGTTGATTCGCTTACGCAGATAGCCTCGGTTTATGACCCTCCAACAGCTGATTTTACAATTGAAGATGCCGAAGTTTGCGAAGGTAATTCATCGGTTTTTCATAATGCATCAACATCTACCGGAGGAAGTTTAACTTATGAGTGGGATTTTGATAATGGAATGAGTTCAACAACTGCAAATCCAATTATTTTATACGATAATTATGGCACTTACAATGTACAATTAATTGCGACATCGGGTAATGCTTGTAGCGATTCAATAACAAAGCAGGTTGTTATTGCACCAAGTCCGATTGCCGATTTTACATTTAACGATGTATGCTTGGGCGACACCACTAATTTTGTTAATACAACAACAATAACACCTTCCGAAACTATAACTTACGAGTGGGATTTTGGCGATGGAACAACTTCAACCGATATCGATTTTAACAAAGTTTACTCAACACAAGGTAGCTACACAGTTAGTTTAGTTGCAACATCAGCCTCAGGTTGTGTTACATCAACAAATAAAACAGTAAACGTATATCCAAACCCAACAGCAAATTTTGTTTGTCAGCCGGTTTGTGAGTACAATGCAAGTATTTTCCAAAACAACTCTTATCCAAACGATGGTACACTAAACTATCAATGGAATTTTGATGATGGAAACACATCAACCGAAAATAATCCTAATTATACTTATGCTAACGATGGTACATATAATGTTGAGTTAATAGCAACATCGGTTTATGGCTGTACCGATACAATTCATCAAGATGTAATTGTTTATCCTGCACCGCTTGTTGATATTGGCGACACAATTTATCATTGTTACGATACTTATGTGCTTGATGCGCAAAATTCGGGAATGAGTTATTTGTGGTCAACAAATGCACAATCGCAAACAATTACAGTTTATAACGATGGCAATTATTCGGTAACAGTAACTTCAACTGATGGTTGTAGTAGTGTCGATTCTGCTTATGTTTATTTAAGTGTACCTGTAACTATCGATTTAGGTGGTGATATTATTGATGCTTGCGACTCAATACGTTTAGATGCAGGGTATCCGGGAGCCGACTATATTTGGTCAACAGGTGAAACAAGCCGTACAATTTTGGTTTTAAATTCAGGAACTTATGCTGTAACATTAACAAATCAAGGCTGTACCGCTGATACATCAGCAGTAGTAAATATTCATCAATCACCAATTGTTGATTTAGGTGCAGATATAACCGTATGTGATGGCACTGTTGTTACACTCGATGCTCAAAATGCAGGAGCTAACTTTGAGTGGTCAACAAACGAAACAACTCAGCAAATTAATGTAACAACTGAAAACGAATATTGGGTAGCAGTAACCGATGCAAACTCGTGTACAACTTACGATACTATAAATGTTACAGTAAATCCATTGCCTGAGCTAAATTTCCCAAGCGATACAACAGTTTGCGGAAACATACTTTTAGATGCAGAAAACCCCGGTTCAACATATATTTGGAACAATGCTTCAACAAATCAAACATTAAATGTGAGTACAACAGGGCAGTATTGGGTATCGGTAACAGCGGGAAACAACTGCTCGTTATCCGATACGGTAAATATTACAGTAAACCCAATACCAATGGTTGATTTAGGTAACGATACTTCAATTTGTAATGGTGAAATACTTGTACTTGATGCCGAAAACTCAGGAAGTAATTATTTATGGCAAACAGGTGTAACAACTCAAACTTTGCAGGTTTCGTCAAGTGCCGATTATTGGGTAAGTGTAACAAATTCATATAATTGTGTTTATATTGATACCATTCATATTGATGTAAATCCATCGCCAATAGTAAACTTAGGCGGTAACAAATTTTTATGTTCAAATCAGTCGGTTCTTTTAGATGCTGGTAACGATGGAACAGATTATTTATGGAATTCGAGCAATGGCTTTACTTCTACCGATAATTCTGTAATTGTTGCCGATTCAGGAAAATATTGGGTTGATGTTACAAATCCTTATGGTTGTTTAACTTCCGATACAATTTCGGTACAGTATTCCGATTTGTCGATAACAGCATATTTTCTTGCCGCTACCGATGCTAAAATAGGTGATACTCTTATGTTTGTTGATGTTTCGTACCCAACACCAAGCTCATATTTATGGGATTTTGGTGATGGTGTTACAAGCGAAGATTCATTGCCAAGCCATATTTACTATATTGAGCACGATTTTAATGTATTATTAACAGTTTCAAATAATTTCTGTTCTGATACAATTTCAAAAACAGTACATATTGAAGGAACAAATAAATGGTATAATCTTAATGATACATCGGTTGTAATTCAACCGGAGAGTATGTTTGAAATACTTTCGTCTAAAATATATCCAAACCCAAATAATGGTAGGTTTATTTTTGAAATGGAGCTAAACGAACAAGCTGATGTAAGTTTATATTTATATAATCTTAATGGTCAAATAATTTATAATGAGGAAATTAATAAAGCAAGTTATCTGTTAAAATCATATAGTTTCGAGGATTTACAGCCCGGAATTTATATTTATAGAATGCTTGTGAGGGATAAGGTAAGAACGTTTAAAGTTGTGAAATACAACAATTAGTAATGAAATTTAAAGTAAATAGTAAAATATAGGAGGAGATTGCTTCGTCATACTTCCTCGCAATGACGCCAAAAATCAACGTCATTGCGAGGACGAAAGGACGAAGCAATCTGCTAACACAAATGGTAATATGATTTAAATAAAAAAATATTAATAAATAAACAGATTGCTTCACTACGTTCGCCTGTCTACCGATAGGCAGGCAATGACGCTAAAATTTAATCGTCATTGCGAGGAGAAACGACGAAGCAATCTCATCATAAAAATGAAAACAAATGGAACGAGGAGGAGCAATATATATAATGACAAATAAGAATAAAACCACATTGTATATAGGTGTAACCTCTGATTTAAAGAAAAGAGTTTATGAACATAAGAATCATATTTTTAATAATTCTTTTACAGATAAATATAATATTGAATATCTAATTTATTATGAAACGTTTCATAGTATTGAGGAAGCGATAGCAAGAGAAAAACAATTAAAAGGTGGTTCAAGAAAAAAGAAAGAAGATTTAATAAATTCAATGAATTTGGAATGGAATGATTTGTATGATGAGATAATGAAGTGGTAACTTAACAGAGAATAAAGAATAGGAGATTACTTTGTTATACTTCCTCGCAATGACGCCAAAAATCAACGTCATTGCGAGGAGGAACGACGAAGCAATCTGTCAAAATATAGAGTAATAAATGATTTAAAAAAATTATTGATAAAATAAACAGATTGCTTCGCTCTGCTCGCCTGTCTACCGATAGGCAGGCAATGACGCAAAGATTAAACGTCATTGCGAAGAGAAGAACGACAAAGCAATCTCATAGATTAATAAAAGAAAAAAACAAATGAAAAGAATACCAATAATAATTTTGTTGCTGTTAATAATAACATTAGCAAAAGCACAAACATCAGATGGAGGGACATTAGAAATACCTGATGATACAGTTTGTTATGGTAATAACAACGGAATACTTGTGTTAAACAGCGAGGTTGGCGATGTACAATACTGGGAATATTCTACAAGTGGAGCGAGTCCGTGGATTACAATTAATCAAAATCACGACACGTTGGAATATAACAACTTAACAGAAACAACATATTTTAGAGCAATTGTTAAGTACGAAAATACAGAGCAAGATACTTCAACAATTGCAGTTGTTCACGTAAGTCCTATTTCTGTTGCAGGAACTCTTTCTCAAGATATGGAAGTATGTGCATCGAGTAACTCAGAAACTTTACAGCTAACAGGATACACAGGCGATATAGATTATTGGGAATATTCCGGTGATAACGGAACGACTTGGAATTCAATAGCAAATACTAACGGTACTTATACATTTACTAATTTGTTAACCACAAACCTATTTCGTGTAATTGTAAAATCTGGTGTTTGTTCATCAGATACATCAAACACGATAACAGTAAAAGTTTATCCCGCAACCGATGCAGGAACATTATCGCAAAATGATAGTGTTTGCTACGGAAATAATTATGGTGAGGCAATATTATCGAGTTTTACAGGTAATATTGTCCGCTGGGAAACTTCGGAAACAGGCTACGCACCGTGGTCAACAATAAACTATACAAACGATACTTTATCGTACACAAATCTTGTTTCAACAAATTATTATAGAGCAGTAGTAAAAAGTGGAGTTTGTCAGGAAGAAATTTCAAACGAAATATCAGTAAAAGTTTCGCCAATAACCGAGGGCGGAATACTTTCTGGCTCACAAGAAGTTTGTAGCGAAGTAAACAGCGGAACAGTGGTTTTGTCTGATTACACAGGAGATATTTTAAATTGGCAATATTCGCACGATTTTGGAACAACTTGGACTGATACTGCAAATATAAACCACACATTAAATTATAGTGGTTTAACGCAAACAACTGTTTTTAGAGCAGTTATAAGAAGTGGTGCTTGCGATACAGCATATTCCGAAATTTCAACAATTACAGTAAATCCGTTGCCTGATGTAGAGTTTTCTTACGATACAGTTTGTCGTGGACAGTACACAACATTTACAAATAACAGCTCAATTGTTACAGGAAGTATTTCAACTTATAGTTGGAACTTTGGTAATGGCGACGGTAATAATGCCGACAATGCAGTTTATAAATACCCTGTTGATGGTACATATACTGTTAAATTAACTGCAACATCAAACAAAGGTTGTATTGATTCGTTAAAGCATATTGTTATTGTAAATCCTTCGCCAGTGGTGAATTTTTCATTTGATAACGAATGTGATAGAGATACAGTGCATTTTTCAAATTCATCGTTTTCAACTATAAATGGAAGCATATCATATTCTTGGGATTTTGGCGATACAACAAGTTTGGTTAGTATTGAAAATCCATCGCATTTGTATGCATATTCTAACGACTATCCTGCAAAATTGGTAGTTACCGAAGATGAAACAGGTTGTAAAGATTCGTTAATTAAAACCGTTTCGGTTTATCCGAGAACTGTGCCAAATTTCACATTTACAAATGTTTGCGATGGTAACGAAATGAATTTCACAAATCAAACAACAGTTTCAATAGGAAATGTAAATTATTACTGGACTTTTGGTGATGGATATTACGATAATAATGCAAATCCATCTCATTTATACAATACAGATGGGACATATATTGTAAGAATGAGTGCTACAACCGAAAATAATTGTACTGATACTGTTACAAAAAATGTGATAGTTTTTGCACAACCAACAGCCGAATTTTCCGGCGACGATATTTGTTATACAGATACTTTTATATTTAATAACGAAAGTGTAATTAACTCAGGAACAATGTCTTATTTGTGGAATTTTGGTAGTGGTGATACATCGATTCAAGAAAACCCGCATTACTATTATTTTTCACCCGGAACATATACCGTTTCGCTTTCTGTGGTGTCTGATAGTGGTTGTACGTCTGATGTTTTTCATAATGTAAATGTTTATTCGTTACCAAATGTTTTGTTCGATGTTGACGATAAGTGTTTGTATGATTCGGCAGTGTTTGTAAATAACTCAACAATACAGAGTGGTACATTAGATTATACATGGAATTTTGGAGATTTATCAGGTTCAGTAATAAAAAATCCGAGCCATAAATACGATACAGCAGGTACTTATACCGTAAAACTTATTGCTATTGCAGGAGGAATGTGTTCCGATTCAATAAGTAAGGATGTAAATATATTTCCTGTTCCAAATCCCGATTTTTCGGCAGCCAATGTTTGCGATGGCGAAAAATCGTATTTTTACGATGAAACTACTATTGAAAGCGGAAGTATTCAAAATTATTCTTGGGATTTTGGCGATGGAACAAATTCAGTTCAACAGAATCCTATTCAGCAATTCTTAAATCCGGGAACTTATGACGTTAGATTGTCGGTAGTTTCAAATAACTCTTGTACGGCTCAAATAACAAAACCTGTTACAGTCGATTTTATGCCAATTGCAAATTTCTCGGTTTACAATGTATGTGAAAACAATCCAATAAGTCCGGCTAACTCATCAACAATAGAAGAGGGAAGTATAACTTATTTATGGAAATTTGGTAATGGCGATACATCAATAGTGCCCGAGCCAAACTATTTGTACGATGGTTCCGGAATTTTTGCTGTTACTTTAATTACACGTTCAGAGAATGGTTGCTTAGATTCTCTGATTAGAAATGTTCAGGTTTACCCTTTACCTGATGCAAATGCCGGTAGAGATACAAGTATAAGTAAAGGCGATGAGGTTTTATTAAATGCTTCGGGAGGAAGTATTTATAACTGGATGCCAAGCACAGGTTTGTCTAATTCGGGAGTGTCGAATCCTACTGCATCGCCAACCGAAACAATAGTGTATGTTGTTCAGGTTGAAGATTTAAATTCGTGTATAAATTATGATACAGTTAAAGTTTCGGTTATTGATGATTATAAAATATCGCCAAATAATTTAATTACGCCTAATGGCGATGGAATTAACGATGTTTGGGTAATCGATAATATTGGAAATTACGGAAATGCAACAATATATATTTACGATAGGTGGGGTAATGAAATTTACGCTAAAACAGCTTACGATAATTCGTGGAACGGCACAAATTCAAACGGCGATTTATTACCTGACGGAACCTACTATTATTTAATAACTTTTGATGATAGCGATGTAAATTATAAGGGTGCAATTTCAATTTTGAGAGATAATTAACTAGACAGGTTTCGTCATTGCGAGAAGGAACGACGAAGCAATCTGTCAAAACAAAGAGTAAAATTATTAATAATAAAATGATGATGAAAATATAAACAGATTGCTTCGCTTTGCTCGCAATGACGCTCAACATAACCGTCATTGCGAGAAGGAACGACGAAGCAATCTCAATAATAAACTATAAAGTAGAAAAAAAAACAGAATAATGAATAAAATATTTACAATATTACTAATAGGAATTATAACTGGAGCATTTGCACAGCAAATACCTGTAAACGACCAGTATTATACAAATCCGTTTTTTACAAATCCTGCAAAAGCTGGAAGTAATGGTGGTACAAATGCATTTTTATTTAATAGGCAACAGTGGACAAATATTCAGGGTTCGCCGCAAACATCGTTATTTAGTATTGATGGTGCAATTAATAAAACCGCAGGCTTAGGGCTAACAATTTCTAACGACCAAGATAATATTTTTAGTCGCACATCAGCTTACGGAACATATTCTTATAGAATTAAAATTACAGAAAATCAGAATATTACACTTGGTGCTTCGGCAGGTTTAATGAATGTACATATTGCTTTCGATGATATTAATGCCGATAATAGCGATGACCCTTTACTATTATCAACCGATGCTAACAAAACAAATTTTGATGTTAATTTTGGCTTAAACTATACTTTCAAAAGATTTGAGTTTGGGGCAGTTGCTTATCAATTAGCAGGAACTCGTTTTAATTATAAAGTCGAAACCGCAGGAAAAGAAATAGACTACCAATTAATTCAGCATTTTATGGGAGTTGTTAATTATACTTTCGATATAATAAAAGATACATTAACCATAACACCTAGTGTAATGTTGCGTTCAAGTTTAGGAATTACACCTCAGTTAGATGCCGGAGTTATGCTTAAATATAAAGATTTTGTTTGGACAAACATTGGCTGGCGACAAAACTCTTGTGTTTATGCAAGTGTTGGAGGTGTTGTTTATAATAATATAATTGTTGGTGGAGCTTATGAGTATAATTTGGGTAGTATCTCAGGTTTCTCTGGCTCATCGTTTGAAGTTATTTTAGGATATAGATTTGGTAAAGGAAGAACACAAACAAGTATAGGTTCAAATTATTCAAAATCTGATATCAAACAATTAAGACGAATTGCACAGCAACAATCAGAAGAAATGGATAAATTAAAAAATAAAAATCAAGAATTAAATAAAGAGATTGTTAAGAACAACAAAGAAATATTAGAAATGAAAGAAGAGATTACTCGACTTAAAAATTGGTCGGAATTAACTCCCGAAGATCAAAAAGTTGTCGAAGAATTTAAAAAAGAACATGAAGTTAAATCATTTGAGTTATCGTCATCAGAAGTTAATAATAGTTTTAAAAGCAATAAATACTGTGTAATAGCCGGAGCATATAAAAATCTTAAAAATGCAAAATTAGGGCAGAAAATACTAAAGCGTGAACTTAATTTACAGACATTTATAATTAAAAAACCAAATAGTAAATTCTATTTTGTTGCAACTGATTTCTTTGACAACACAAAGGATATAAAAAAAGAGCATGAGCGTTTAAAGAAAATGGGAATAGATAAATTAATAAATGGTGCTACATGGGTTTATAAAGTGAAATAATATTTAGGCAATACTAATTATCATTTTATTTTAGGTAATTAAACTATCCAAGGCAAACTCATACTATTTTTCTTAAATTTCTACAATGTTAATTGATAGGATATTGTATTATTTATATTATAGATTTTTTACGATGTTCAGAATGACAAAATCATTTTGGTTAATCGCGAAATTTAAATCAAACGCTTTCATACTGAGCAAAGCGAAGTATCTACGTTTGTAAAATATATAAAAGTATGAGTTTGCCCTGTTAAACTATCAAATAAATTTTTAGATATAACAATAAATCATTACATTTATAGCTGAACTAAATATTAGAACAATGAAAAGAATACTATCGTTTATAGCTGCTATTTTGTTAGTATCAGCAACATTTGCACAAAGAGAAGTCGCAAAAAAAGAATATTTAGACGCTTTTGCAAAAACAAAAACAATGGTTGTATTAGAACCAAATCCAATGTCAACGTACAACTTTGAGATTAAAGATGCTATGAAACGTGAGTGGAAAATAACAGAGTATGAGTATATTTCGGTTCAAGATTATGAAAAAATGCGAAAAGATTCAAAATATTCGTTTATTACATTAGACGATGTAGAATTTAAGAAAGATAAAACAAAAGCAAAATACACATTTATTTGTCTATCACTTGGAGGAAAAAACTTTAAAACTACAAGCGATATGCCTCAACTTGTAACTTTCCCGTTATCGTATCGAAATATTGAAGAAGAATATTATTCATACAAACTTGGTCCAATACTACATTTTATGCAAAATCATATTGAGCTAACAAAAACAAATTCAAATGTTAAAGTTACAAATATTGTAGCATATTATAAAAAACATACTCCTTCAATGAAAAATAAAACACTTTATTTGATGAAGGAAAATTTAAGTAAAGATTTAAACACAGAAAGTAAATTTAAAAAGATTTATCCATATAAATTTAAGTTTGTAACTCAAGAAGAGCTTGCTGAAGTGATAAATTCAAGACAAAAAGACGCTGTGTTTTTTCACAAAGTTGGACCTATGGAAACAATGAAAAAGGCTCGTGTGTATAAAATATTTTTAGGTGCTGATGACGGAAAAATTTATTATTTTGACTGGCATATGATTAGCAAAAAACGTCCGGATAAGTTGCTGGATAAAGATATTAAGCTACTTATTAAAGAAAAAGAATAAAAACTGTAATTTTACATAAATTTAAAAAAGTTCATAAAGTAAATTTCTTAATGAGCTTTTTTTAGTTTTTAGATTTCCTTGAAAAAACTGACCATAATATTACAGCTATTTATAGTGTTTTCTGCATTTTCAGCAAATAATTATATTGTTGAATACGGAAAAGCACAAGAGTATTTGCAAAGAGCAATGCCTGATTTAGCTATTTCTAAACTTTACAATATATTAGAAAACGAAAAAGTGCCGGAATCGTTTAAAGATACAGTAACATTGACGCTAAGTGAGGGTTTTAGGCAAAAAAGAGAGTTTGAAAAAGGAATTCGAATTTTACATAACCTGATATTAAAACAGCAAAGCAAAAAATTTATTGTTTCAAAAGCATATAATAGAATAGCTGCGTTATACGACGAATGGCTTTCTTTTGGCAAAACAAGACTAGATTCTACAATAAAATACTCAAAACTTAGTTTAGCTATTTCTGAGAAAAATAATTACAAAGACATTATTGCTTCATCGCAAAACGAACTTGGATTTGTTTATATTAAATTGAAAGATTTTACAAATGCAAAAAAATATTTGTTAAAAGCTTTTAACAATTATTACTCTGAAAAAAAATATTTATATTCTGCTAATGTAGCATTAAACATAAGTATAATGCACGTAAAACAAGCACAATTAATTAAAGCAATAACAGTACTTGATAGTGCAATCGTAAAAATATCTGAAAAAGAATTCCCCAATATGTTTATGCGTATATACTTGCAAAAGGCCGATATTTATGCAAAGCAAGGGCGGTACGATTCTGCCTACAAATACTTATCATTAGTTCGTATAATGCAAAAAAATCTATTTCATAACAAAATGGATGAAAAAATATATGAAATGTCTGCTAAATATGATTTAAAACTTAAAGAAGCAAAACTTAAGGAAATTGAACATTATAACATTCAAAAACGAAATGAGAATAAATTTCTTATACTTTTAATTTCTTCAATGGTAGTTCTTTTTATTGTATTGGTATATATAGTGTATTTAAAACGAAAAACTCTTATACATAAACAAGAAATAGCAATAAAAGAAAAAATTATTTTAGAGGAAAATATAAAATACAAAAATAATGAACTTGCTAATGTGATTGCATATTCTGCCGCGTCAAATGAGATTCTAAAAAAGATTAAAAAATTATTAGATGAAAAAAAATATTCTGAAATACGAAACACTATTAATACAAATATTAATACTGAAAATAATTGGCGAAATTTTCTTATAAAGTTTAGCGAAAATTATCCTAATTTCTTTTATCTACTTGAAAAAGAACATCCAAACTTAACCAAATCTGAAACCAAACTTAGTGCTTTATTGTTAATGAAATTAAGTTCAAAAGAAATTGCTTACATTCTAAATATTGAATTAGCATCAGTAAACAAAAGTCGCCAACGATTACGAAAAAAATTATCTATAGACACTAATATTTCATTTACTGAATATTTTAAACAATTTTAGGATAATATCGCATAAGAGCTGATATTCCTTTACGATGTCCTACATATTGTCTTACCTAAAATATCTTAAAAAATTTTAAATATTGTTATATTTGGACTCGAAATATAAATACATAATTAAAAATGAGAACTTTTAAAATTATTACCATTACATTATTTTTGTTTTTCTTAACAGTAAGTGTAAAAATTTATGGTCAGACTTGTATTAGTCAAAATCAAACACGTACTCCATGGACATATATTCCTTATTTTGATGGAGACAACGATTACATTTCAATAAATGAAGAAAATGCTTCAAGTAGCCACAATGCAAGTACGTGGTTTGATGGCGATTTTTCTATGGATTTATGGATGAGACCAACATTTCCTTCTGATGCAACAGACAAATATGTGTTTTTTTCAGTAGGGGAATGGTGTGATGACTATAATAGTTTGTACATATACTTTGAAAAATATGGTTCAGGCTCAAATCATTGGAGAATAAGAATTAGTGATGGTACTGATAATAATAGTGAAACAGATTTGTTTTTTTATATATACGATTATCAAAGTGATTGGTATAAAAAATGGCATCACTTAACATTTACATATGATGACTCTAAAATGCGACTATATATTAACGGAATACTTTATAAAACAGGCGACTTTATAATGAATCATGTTTCTTCATCTAATTGTATGATAGGTGATAGACATGATCATTCTAACGATTTCCGTGGTGATATCTCTGGATTTAGAATTTGGACACAAAGAAAATTATCTGATAATGAAGTTAGTTATATATGGGATAAAACTTTTGACAGTGAAAAAACATTTAAAGATAGTAGAGCTTATTTGTATAGTCATTTAAAATTGAATATGTATACTGCTTCAGATAATATTTATTCTTTAATCGAGGGAAGATCTATGGTAGAATATAATATTGACCGAGAAACATCACTTGTACATCCGGCCAGACCAATAAAACCATATACTTTTACAGTAACCGAAAATTTTGATAATATACACATAGATTGGGAAAGTAATTGCTCATATCATACACATTACATATATAGACGACAGGCAGGGCAGAGTTCTTGGGGTTCACCCATTTGTATTACAAATAGCACATATTACACTGATGACGATCCTGCACTTCAGTGTGGTGTCGAATATGAATATAAAATAGCAACTTATTGGTATAATAGTGCAAACCCACTAG
>Ga0256827_10000408_pt1 | contig 26727 bp, 16 predicted proteins | sample CV84metaG_FD_185977 | JGI IMG/M metagenome (GOLD analysis project Ga0256827, IMG submission 185977) | Hydrothermal vent microbial communities from East Pacific Rise, Pacific Ocean - CV84 | ecosystem: Environmental > Aquatic > Marine > Hydrothermal vents | place: Pacific Ocean: East Pacific Rise...
CTGTTTCAGATGAGACAGGCAAACATATTCGTCGTGTTGCAGAGTACTCAAGACTTCTAGCATACCATCACGAGGCTGTAAATGAAGAGGATGCAAATGTAATTTTTCATGCATCCCCAATGCATGACATTGGAAAAATGGCTATTCCTGAAGCAATTTTACATAAAAAAGGACCCCTTAGCGAAGAGGAGTTTACTATTATGAAAACTCATACTACTATAGCGCATGGGTATTTAAAAGTAGCCAATCGAAAAATTATGAAAGCAGCTGATATTATCGCTTATCAACATCATGAAAAGTGGGATGGAACAGGTTATCCAAGAGGACTTAAAGGTGAAGAGATTCATCTTTATGGTCGTATAGTTGGACTTGCTGATGTGTTTGATGCCTTAACACATAAACGAGTTTACAAAGATGCATGGAGTACAGAAAAATCTATAGAGTATATTACTCAACATAGCGGGACACAATTTGATCCTTATCTTGTAGAGATATTTCAAAAAAATATAGGTGAGTTTATAGATATAGCGGAGATGGAATAGTAAAAAATTATATTTAAGGCAGATTAATGAGAACGAACTTAAGAGTGTTGATTGTTGATGATGTTATGGAAAATATACAGATTGCTATGAATATTTTAAAAGAAGAGAGTTATGATTTCTCTTTTGCAAAAACTGGAGAGGCTGCTATAATCCTCTTACAAAATAGTGAGTTTGACTTAATTCTCTTAGATATTATGATGCCTGGAATTGATGGTTATGAAGTCTGTTCTCGTCTGAAAGCCGATCCTCGAACTCTCGATATACCTATAATCTTTTTAACTGCTAAAGTAGATACTGACTCAATGGCAAAAGCTTTTGAAGTTGGTGGAGTGGATTATATAACAAAACCCTTCTATGCTGATGAACTGCTCGCTAGAGTAAAGACACATATTGAGCTATATAAAGCACAGCAAATTCTTCAAGATAATAATTTAACACTTCAAAATAAGATTAAGATGGAGAGTCAAAGAATCACAACTGAGCTTGAAAAAAGTCAAAAAGATATGATTTATATTTTAACAGAACTCCTTGAGTCTGTTCTAGGTGAAGGTAGTAGGCATATTCACCGTATAGCCGAGTATTCAAAGCTTTTAGCATATTATCATGAAGCTATGGATGAAGAGGATGTCAATACGATTTTTCATGCATCCCCTCTGCATGACATTGGAAAAATTGCCATCTCTGAGAAGATACTGAAAAAAAGAGGCACTCTAAGTGAAGCTGAGTTCCAATCTGTACAAACTCATACTACAGTAGCACATAGTTACCTAAAGCATAGTGATAGAAAAATTATTAAAGCTGCCGATATAATAGCATATCAACATCACGAAAAATGGGATGGGAGTGGTTATCCAAGAGGTTTAAAAGCTTCACAAATTCATATTTATGGTCGCATAGTTGCTATTGCAGATGTTTTTGATGCACTGACTCATGCACGGGTATATAAAGAGGCTTGGAGCATAGAGAAGGCTACATCATATATAATCAAGCAAAGTGGTATAGCATTTGACCCTTATCTTGTGGATATTTTTAAGGAAAACCTTGATGAATTTATTGCGATTTCAAAAACTTAACTTTGTAATAACCCTTTTTTTTATATTTGTATTATCTTTACAATTAGAAGCAAAAGAGAGTGTTTCCATTCAGCTTAAATGGAAACACTCTTTTCAGTTTGCTGGGTATTATGCTGCTATTGAAAAAGGGTATTATGCGGATGAAGGTTTAGAAGTCACACTCAAGGAGGTTGACTTAAGTCGTAATCTTATTCAAGATGTAGCAGATGGACTTTTTGAGTATGGAGTAAATGATAGCTCTCTACTTATGTATTACTTACAAGGTGTACCAGTAGTTTTAGTCTCTCAGATATTCCAACACTCTCCGCTAGTATTTATCTCACGTAGGGATTCAGGGATAACCACTCCGCAAGATTTACTCGGTAAAAAAGTGATGTACTCTACAGGTTCTGGTGGAGATACACCGTTTAAGGCACTTATCCTTAAAAGTTTAGGTGGTTTTGAGGGTATAGAGATTCAACCATTTACATCTTACCAAGATTTTGTAGATAAAAAAGTTGATGTTACGTCAGCATACGCTACAGCTCAGCCCTATTGGCTTAAAAAAATGGGCATAGACTTAAACATTATTGACCCCAAAAGTTACGGAATAGATTTTTATGGCGATAATTTTTTTACAAGTCAAAAGGAGTTAAAACTACATCCAAATAGAGTTGAAAAAATGAGAAGAGCAACTTTAAAAGGTTGGGAGTATGCCTTAGCACATCAAGATGAGATTATAGATTTGATTTTACAAAAATATAGTACACAGAAAAGTAGAGAAGCTCTTGTTTTTGAAGCTCGTGGTACTTACCAGATGATTATTCCAGACTTAAATGATCTTGGAAGTTACTCGACAGATAGATACAACCAGGTTGCAAAACTCTATTTTCAGTTAGGCTTAGTAAATCAGCAAATTATAAATGAAGAGTTTTACTATAAATTAGACTCTAAGAAACTTCTTTATACAGACAAAGAAAAAAAATGGCTTGAAGATAACCCAATCATAAAAATAGCTTTTATGGATTTTTGGGAGCATGATGAGAGTGGGAATAGTATTCATACTGATATCATTAAACTCCTCAATGAATATGGAAATATAAGTATAGTTCCTGTGGAGTTTAATGCATGGAGAGATGGTTATGTGGAGGCAAAAAGTGGTAAATATATTCATGGTATTATAAATTTAAACAACTCTAAGCAGAGAAAAAAAGAGTTTTATTTAACGAAACCTTACCAGTTCTTACCTAGTTATCTTGTTGTACGAAAAGATAACGAGAGTGTTAATTCTTTAGATGATTTAGAAAATAAGATAGTTTATATAAAAGAAAAAAGTATAGCAAAACAACTACTCACAAGTTACTCTAAAAATATTCAGATTCATGAGTTAAAAGATGAAGAAGAAATTTATAAAAAGCTTTCAAGCTCTCAAGAGGTTGCTGCTACCTTAGCATACTCAGTGGATAAACAAAAACTGCAAGAGTATAATTTGAAGATTGTAAAAAGAAGTTACAGTGAGTATGGTGAAGTCTCCATAGGTGTAAGTCGTAAATACCCTGAACTCTACTCAATTATAAATAAAATATATCGAATTATTCCTCCTAAAAAACTGATACATATACAAAATAAACAGTATTTAAAAAATGTGCATAAACTTACTTTAACTCAAGATGAACGAACATGGATAGAGAGTCAACCTACTATAACTTTAGGAGCAGATGACTCTTGGGCACCTTTAGAATTTGTAGATAAAATGGGAAAACATAGAGGTGTGGCAGCTGACTTATTGAGTATAGTAAGTGAAAGAATAGGTATAAAAATAGATGTAGAGGCAGGAAAATGGCCCGATATTGTGCAAAGAGTGAAGAAGGGAGAACTTGATGGTTTTAGTTGTGCTGCACTAACACAAGAGAGACTTAAATATTTAAATTTCACTACTCCTTACTTAAAAGTTGAGAGTGGCATAATTATAAATAAAAAAAGAGTAGATATAGCGAGTTTAGAGGATTTAAAAGGAAAAGTAGTTGCAGTAAGTGAGAGCACATATCTTCATACATATCTTCAAAAGAACTACCCAGAAATTTCGCTCTATCTGGTGTCTATGGATGGTGATGGAATTTCTGCTGTCTCTTTTGGAAAGGCAGATGCTTTTATTGGTAACATGGCGGTGGCTAGTTACTATATGAGAGAGAGGCTTATTAGTAATCTAAAATTTTTAGACAAAATGGATGAAGATGTTACAGAGATATCTTTTGGAATTCAAAAAAGCAACCCTATATTGTACTCTATTATGCAAAAAGCTTTAGATAGTATTAGTTTTGAGGAGAGACAAAATATCTTTTCAAAGTGGTACCAGGTTAATCAAGGGACACTTATTGAATTGAGTAAAAAAGAGGAGATATGGCTTGGTGAAAATCCTTCTGTTAGCTTTGTTGGAGATCCAAACTGGCTTCCTTTTGAAGCTTTTGATGAGAGTGGAAAATATATAGGTATTGTGGCAGATTATCTACAAAATATTGAAAAACTTGCAGAGATAAAGTTTAATCATATTCGGACAAAAGAGTGGTCCCAAACGATAGAACATGCAAAAAAAGGTGATATTGATGTTATATCTGATGATGTAAATGCAGTAGCACTGCAAAAATACTATAAAGCAATTCCTCCTTATATAAAATCTCCAATAGTAATACTTATGAGGGACTCTCATAAATTTGTGAATGATATAGAAGAGTTAGCTGAAAAAAAAGTTGCTCTTATTAGCAATTATGGATATAACGACAAGATAAAGCTTGCATACCCAAATCAAAAATTTGTTTATGAAAAAGATGCTGATAGTGCATTAGAATCACTTGCTCAAAGTAAAATAGATGCTGTACTCCTCTCAATGCCAAAAGCGAGTTATTTACTCTCTGTACAAGGAAATACAAATGTTAAAATAGTGGGAAAAACAAAAGTAAGTTTAAGCCTTACACTATTTGTACATAAAAACAAACCAGAACTCTATAACATTATTGCAAAGAGTATGCAGATACTCTCAAATACAAAACATTTAGAAATTTTAAGTCGCTGGCAAAAAATAGAGTTTGCAGAAAAAACAGACTATACAATGCTTTACCAACTTGGTTTTATAGCATTCCTTATACTACTAGGAACTCTCTACTGGACAAGAAAACTCTCTCTGGAGATAGGAGTACGCCGTACGATAGAGAAGTCGCTTAAGCGTAATGAAGAGCAGCTTCATGCCTTAATAGAAAGCATTCCTTTAGATGTAGTTGTAAGTTCTATGGATGGAGGTGTCCTGCGTTTAAATAAACATGCTTTAGATAATTTTGGTCTCCTACACGGTAAAGTAAGTGAATATAATGTAGAGGACTTTTATTCAAATCCTGAAGACAGAAGCAGAGTTTTAGAGTTACTTAAGAGGGAGGGAAAGGTAGATAAATATATGATAAAATTTAAAAGACTTGATGAGAGTCAAATGGATATGATGCTCTCAATTACCCCTGTGTTTTATGATTCACAAAATGCACTTCTTACAATTTTAGTGGACCTCTCTGAGCGTATAGAGATAGAGAGTGAGTTAGTAAAAGCGAAAGAAAATGCAGAGATGGCAAATCGTTCAAAGTCGGAATTTTTAGCAAACATGTCTCATGAGATACGTACACCAATGAATGCTATTATTGGTTTTACTGAACTTCTAAATGAGCAGATTTCAGAACCGCGTTTAAAAACATATACAAAGACTATTCAAAATGCGAGTCAATCTCTTTTAACTCTTATAAACGATATTTTAGACTTGTCAAAAATAGAGGCTGGAAAGTTAGAGATAAATAAAACCCCAACAGACCTCCATACTCTTGCAAATGAGATTAGTTCAGTTTTTGAGATTGTTGTACAGAACAAAAGTCTAGACCTTATTGTTGTGGTAGATACAACTCTACCTTCTACTCTACTACTCGATGAGGTCAGAGTCCGACAGGTACTCTTAAATGTCATTGGAAATGCGGTTAAGTTTACACAAGAGGGGTATGTTCGACTCTCAATGAGTCTCTTTAATTATAAAGAAAATCTTAACAAAGTTGATTTGGAGTTTAGTGTAGAAGATAGTGGAATAGGAATTCCAAAAGATCAACTTAAGAGTATTTTTAATCAGTTTGAACAGACAGAGGGGCAAGACAATAGAAAGTTTGGTGGAACTGGTCTTGGGCTAAGTATATCTAGTAGGCTTGTCAATATGATGGGTGGAGAGATTTTTGTTGATTCTGAGTTAGACAAAGGAACAAACTTTAGAATACATCTTTACAATATAGATATAGTAACAGCTACAGATGCACAACCCCTAAAAGAGTTAGAGGCAAGTAAAGATACGATAGTATTTAAAAAAGCAACACTTCTTGTAGTAGATGACATAGAGGATAACAGAGAACTGCTTCTTAAAAATTTTGAAGATACCCAGGTTAGAGTCGTTACAGCAAATGATGGTCTAGAAGCTATAGCAGCATTTAAAAAGTACTCCCCTGATGCAATACTAATGGATATTCGTATGCCGAATATGGATGGTTATGAAGCAGCAAAAGAGATTAAGAAACTAGGAAGTGTACCTATTGTTGCACTTACTGCTTCTGTTATGGAGGATGATTACGAACGACTCAAACGTAAAGATTTTGATGGATTTTTAAGAAAGCCTGTTTTAAGAGCAAAACTATTTAGAGAGTTAAGAAACTTTTTAGAGTATGAGGTAATAGATGAAGAGCTTGTTCCTGCAGACAAATTTACCCTTAGTAAGAAAGCTAAAGAGAATAAAATAGTTATTGTAGATACTTTAGAAAAAGAGATTGGCTCTCTTTATGAAAAAGCAATCAAGAGCAATAATATCTCTGATATTGAGGCTATGAGTAAAGATATAAGGGCACTAGCAACTAAGTATGAGATTAGCTTACTAGATAATTATGCTTTAGCGTTATACCAAGCGATTGATGTATTTGATATTTCAAAACTAGAACAACTCCTTAGACAATTTCCAGAGATAGAAAAAAATATATGGGATGAGCAGATACAATGAAATATAGTTTAAAGTTACTTTTACTGTTTTTTTTATTTATAAATTCTTTAAAAGCACAAGAGAGCACATTGACTAAAGAAGAGTTACAGTGGATAGAGAAAAACCCAGTTGTAAAAGTTGGAGGAGGACCAGATTGGGCTCCTTTTGATTTTGTAGATATTAATGGACATTATAGTGGAATTGCAAATGATTACTTTACACTGATTTCAAAGCTTACCGGATTAGAGTTTAAAGTAGAAGTAGATAAATGGAACAACAATCTTAAGAAGATGAAAAGTGGTGAAATCGACCTTTTAGGTGCAGTCTATTATACAAAAGAGAGAACCTCTTTTATGTACTACACTGAACCCTATTTTGAGATGCTTGACTACTTTTTTATTCGTGAAGATTTAAATATTGTGAGCATAGAAGAGATGAATGGCAAAATTGTAGCTATGCCAAAGGGGTATGCTCATGAGGAGATATTAAAAAAAGAGTTTCCTCATCTTAAAATCCTTTCTGTAAACACCTTCTCTGAAGCGATTGATGCTGTACTGGAGAAAAAGGCTGATATACTTTTTGATACTTATGCAGCACTCTCTTATGTGATTAAAAAAGAGGGACTTCAAGGTATAGTTCCGTTTAAGTCCTATCGTGGGCATAGTGCAATGAAACTGCACATGACAGTTCAAAAATCAAAAAAGCTTTTAACTTCTATAGTAAATAAATCTTTGAAAATGATTACAGATGAAGAGAAAAAAAAGATTTACAGTAGATGGTTGGGACAAAATATAAAAAAAGCTCAAAATCTCATGATTTTAACAAACACAGAGAAAGAGTGGTTAGCACAACATAAATCTATTAAAGTAAGTAATTCTGATGACTGGGCACCCTTTGATTTTAGTGTAGATGGTAAGGCTGAGGGCTACTCCGTAGATATTTTAAAAAATTTAGCAAAAAAAATAGGAATAAAACTAGAGTTTATCAATGGTAAGACATGGAGTGAGTTTTTAAACTTATTAGATAAGGGTGAAATTGATTTACTACATACTGTTTCCAAAACAGATGAGAGAGTAAAAAAGTGGAACTATTCAAATCCATATATGAAACAGACACTCTCTTATTTTATTCGAAAAGATGAACAAAATATTAATTCACCTCAAGATTTTACTGGTAAAACTATTGCTGTAGGAAAAGGGTGGGCTTCGACTGAAATTTTAAGAAAAAGATATCCCAAAGCTACTATTTTAGAGTATGACTTAACAAAAGATATTATGTTAGCAGTTTCGTTAAAACAAGCTGATATAGGGATAGATAATGCTGCTTCTGCTACCTATATTATAATGGGTGAGTATATAGCAAATCTAAAATATGGCGGAGCAATTGATTTTAAAGATACCAGTTTAAAGGAAGATAACTACCTCTACTTTGCGGCACAAAAGAGTAATCCAGAAATTATCTCTATTTTTAATAAAGCCTTAGAAATTATGACTACTCAAGAGAGAGTTAATCTTCAAAAAAAATGGTTTGGCATGGCACTAGAAGAGGATAAAGTAAAAAGTAGTGTTAGCTTGAGTGAAACTGAGAAGCAGTGGATTAAAAAGAACCCAGTAGTAACCTTTAGTGAGATAGATTGGCGACCTATGAGTATAATAGAAGATGGCTCAATGAAAGGTTTAATGAATGATTATTTGAAAAAAATAACTCAAGAGACAGGACTTCAGTTTCAATTTAAAAGTGCTTCTTCTTGGTCAGATGTTCTTGAAAAATTTAAGAATCATGAAATTGATATGATACCAGGTATCGGAGAGAGTGAGTTAGAGTCTAGTTTAGGCTTAGTCTCTACTATTTATGCTAATTTTCCATTGGTCTTAGTGACTAAAAATAGAGAATCTTTTATAGAGAATATAGATGAATTAGAGGATATGGATAAGAGTATCGCTGTTCCAAAGTACTGGACAAGTTATAATTACCTTAAAGAGCAAAAACCAAATATTAAAATTATAGGAACTGCTAATGTCCATGAAGCTTTAGACCTAGTTCAGAGTGGTGGGGCTTATGCCTTCTTAGGGCATATGGCGATAGCTATGCACTATGTTGGAAACTATTATACAAATAATCTTCGAATTGCAGGAAGAGTAGAGTATAACTTTAATCATCGAATTTTAGTACAAAAAGAGAAAAAAGTTTTAGTTTCAATTATTAATAAGGTATTTAATAATATTACTGAAAAAGAGCACTCCGAGATTAAAAATAAATGGCTCAAAGTAGAGATTAAAGAGGCAAAAGACTATACTCTGATATATCAACTTGGAGTAATCTTATCTCTATTTCTGCTAGGAGTACTCTACTGGAATAGAAAACTCTCTATTGAGATTAAAGAGCGCCATAGAATAGAGAATGCACTTGAGATAGAAAAAGAGAACTTTAAAGTTCTCTTTGAAAAAGTCTCTGATGGAAACTTAATTATTAAAGATGGTAAATTTGTTACTTGTAATGATGCAGCACTTAATATGCTAGGCCTGAAAAATGTCCAACAGGTTCTTAGCTCTACTCCAAACCAGTGGTCACCCAAGAAGCAACCCGATGGACAAAACTCGGCAGATAAGGCAAAACATTTAATAGAAGAGTGCTTTGGTAAAGGTTCAAGTAGGTTTGAATGGGTTCATAGAGATATAGATGATAATGAGTTTTGGGTGGATGTGGGTCTTACTAAAATATTTTATGAGGGTGATGATGCTATATATGTTGTTTGGCGAAATATTAAAGAGCAAAAACTACTAGAAGAGTCTTTAAAGCAGAGTGAAATCCAGATGAAAACACTTATAAATAGTATTCCTCTGCATATTATAGTAACAACTTACAGTGGGGAAATACTTTTGGCAAACCCCCAAACTTTGAATGATTATGGATTTAGTGAAGATGTACTTACAGAGATAAATATACTGGATTTTTATGTTGAGAAAAAGCAGAGAGAAGAGGTTATAGAAGAGATAAGTAGTAGAGGTAGAGTGGATAAAAAAGTTGTTGATTTTATACGTCCTGACGGTATGCACTCCATGCTACTCTCTATTACTCCTATCACATACAATAATGAAAACGTACTCCTTTCAATAGGTGTAGATATGAGTGAACGTTTGAAAATGGAGGAGGATTTAGTTGCAGCTAAAAATATAGCTGAACTAGCCAATAAATCTAAATCAGAATTTTTAGCAAATATGTCTCATGAGATTCGTACACCTATGAATGCAATTATAGGTTTTACAGAACTTTTAAGTGAACAGATACAAGAGCCAAGGCTTAAAACTTATGTGTCAACGATACAAAAATCTAGTAATACTCTTTTAACACTCATCAATGATATTTTAGACCTCTCTAAAATTGAAGCAGGTAAGTTACTTATCAATAAAGGTCCAACAGATATATTTGCACTTACAAACGAGATAAGTTCGATGTTTATGATGGCAGTTAGAAATAAAAAGATAGATTTTTTAGTTGAGATAGATGAAAAACTCCCTCATAGTTTACTATTAGATGAAGTAAGAGTACGTCAGGTACTTATCAATATAGTTGGAAATGCTGTGAAGTTTACTGAAAATGGTTTTGTAAAATTATCAATAGAAGCTTTCAACGTGGATGAGCACTTAAGTAAACTAGATATAAAGTTTATTGTCCAAGATAGTGGAATAGGTATTCCAAAAGATAAAATAGAGGCTATATTTAGAGAGTTTGAACAAAATGATGGACAAGATAGTCGTAAATTTGGAGGGACTGGACTTGGACTTTCCATCTCACAGCGTTTATGCCAGATGATGGGTGGTATCATCTCTGTACATAGTGTTTATGGAGAGGGTTCTACATTTGAAGTTGCACTTTATGGTATAGATATCGCATCGATTGTAGAGTTACAGCATAGAGAAGAAGAAGCAAAAATAGAGGCAAGTAATATAATATTTGAACATGCTAAGGTGTTAGTTGTAGATGATATAGAAGATAATCGTGAGCTTATAGTAAAAAACTTTGAAAATACAAAGATAGAGATTTTTACAGCAGATGATGGACTAGATGGTGTTAAAAAATTTAAAGAGATACAACCTGATTTGATTTTTATGGATCTTAGAATGCCAAATATGGATGGGTACGAAGCATCTAAAGAGATTAAAAAAATCTCTTCTGTCCCAATTATTGCATTGACTGCATCTGTTATGGAAGGTGAGTTTGAGATACAAAAGCGTAAAAGTTTTGATGGCTATTTAAGAAAACCAGTTTTTAGGCATGAGCTGTTTGAAGAGTTAAGTAAGTATGTTAAACATACGATACAAGATGCTCATGAAAAAGAAGAGAGAGAAGTTATTTTAAGCAAAAAAACTAAACTCAACATAGTTACAATTTTAAAACGTATGGACACTGAGATAGTACCACTCTATGAAGAGGTATTAAAAAGTAATAATATTTCTGATATGAAAATTATGACAGAGAAAATACACTCTTTAGCAGATGAGTATGAGATAGAGATATTAGCTAAATATGCAGATGATTTTTTTGATGCTATTGATGTATTTGATATTTTAAGAATTGATTTTCTTTTAAAAGATTTTGGGCAAATTCAAGAAAAGATGAATGCTTAGACCACTTGGTACATTGCAAAAAGAAATACTGAGAAACTCCAAAGTAGTAAGAGCCAGACAAAACTTTTTTTCCATAGACTAAGAGATGCAAATAGTAGAGAAAAGTAGAGAGTAAAGTTTGGAAGTGAAATATCTACAGGAGTCTCTCCTAGAGATATTAAGCTAGTAAGTAGATCATCAAAAATATCCCCAAAACCTGTAAGGTGCAGTAAAATACTTAGCGGATAAAAGAGAGTAAAGAGTGTACTCCATAGAATTGAGAGTGGATGATAGAGAGTGAAATTACCAAATATGACTAAAGAGAGCGGAAGCATTAAAAGATAAACCCACAGAGGGAGTAGGAAAAATTGCCACTTTTTACTGAGATGTTTAAAGTGTAAAAGAAAGAGAAAGATTGAGAAAACTCCACTCACAGAGAGCCAAAAACCTAGCTCTAAAAGAAGTCTAGGAAAAAGAGAGAGTAGGAGTAAAACTGTAAGTAGAAGTGTCTGGATGGAGATGATTTTATAGCCTCTATCGTAAAGTACAAAACCTACAAGCAGTAGAGTAAATGAACGTAGTAATGATGCTGGAGAGTCTAAAAATAGTAGATAAGCAAAAAGTAGCAAGAGTACCATATAAAAGAGGTCAAAGTTTGCATTTCGGTAGGGAAAATATCTGTTTTGTAAAAATTTATAGGGTAGTTTAAGTAGAAAAAAAAGAATAGCACTTAAAACACCAAGATGAAAACCACTTAGAGCAAATAGATGTGAGATACCTAGTTTGGAAAAGTTAGTCTGTAACTCCTTGCTAAGAGGTGTGGCTGTATAGAGAGCTTGGTAAATTTTTGTACTGTTTAAATCGGTGTGAGAAGAGGCTAAGTTTTTGTTTAGTTGCTCTTTAAGAGTCTCTTTAATATTTAAAATCTTGGAGTAAGCATAAAAACTACTCATATACTCATAAAAAGTAATTTTACCTCCATAGAGTTCTAGATGTACTCTTTTGCCAACAATATTTTCAAGTGAAGTATCTGCCCCTGTGTAAAAGTAAAAGCCTTTTGTACTTTTAAGCTTGAGCATTTGATAAGTTTTTATTGTACCTCTGTTTGTCACTTTAGTTTTTTGGTACTGTTTTAAGACTGTTGCATCTACAATACTAGAATCAAATTGGGTAAATATTTTGAAGTTATGCAACTCCATAAGAAGAGAGTAGGAAAATATAAAAAGTATAAAGAGTAAAAAAAGAAAGAACTCTCTTTTTGTGTTAAAAAGAGAGAGTTCTTGAATCATTTAAAGTGTTGGCATAGAGACAGATGGTGCACCTACATCTATGTTTGCAGATGAGGTGTCAATATTTTCATAAATAGTTTCAACACCAGCTGAGAAAGCAGGGGCATCGACAAAGCGAGTAAGCTTTTTCTGAAAGACAAGCTTAACGTGGCCTGTAGGACCATTACGCTGTTTCCCAATAATTATCTCTGCTTCCTCCTCTTCACGTTCAACATACTCAGAGACAAACTCTTTACCCTCTGCTTTGGCAGCTTTTTCGCGCTCTTTTTCTTCTTTATAGAGGTAAACATCATCACGGTAAACAAAGAGGATAATGTCGGCATCTTGCTCAATAGAACCAGACTCACGAATATCGCTCAGCATAGGACGTTTGTCATTACGAGACTCTAGACCACGGTTAAGCTGAGAAAGTGCGACTACAGGCATCTCTAGTTCACGTGCAAGCATCTTTAGTCCACGAGAGATTTCAGAGACTTGCAGGTGTCTATCTTGGTTTCCAACACCCTGCATAATCTGTAGGTAGTCAATCACAGCTATTTCGATTTCTGGGTGCTGATTTTTAAGCTTTCTAAGCTTTGAACGTAGTTGGTTAATGTTAATACTACCTTGGTCATCCACAAAGAGTTTCGCAGAGTTCATCTTATCTATTGCACCATTTAAAGAACTCCACTGGTCATCATTCATATCTCCAACTCTGAGTTTTTGCAGAGGAATAGATGTCTGAATAGAGAGTAGACGAAGCATAAGCTGTTCAGCTGGCATCTCTAGAGAGAAAAAGGCAACACCTTTGCCCTGCATAATGAGAGAGTTTACAGTATTTAAAATAAAAGAGGTTTTCCCCATCGCTGGACGTGCCGCAATGATAACCAAGTCCCCTTTACCAAAACCAGTAGTCATACGGTTAAGCTCTGCAAAACCAGTGTCTACTCCAACTAAAACAGAGTTTCCACGAGCCTTCATCTCTTTGATGTACTCCATGGTGTCGTAGGTCATTTTTGGAGAGTCTTTAAAGTCACTTGTCTGGTTGTCTTGAGTGATTTCATAGAGTTTTTTTTCTACGATGTCAACGACTTCAGCAGCGGGAAGTTCCTCTTCTACTGTCACTCTTTTTATCTCAGTTGTGAGTGTTAAAAGATGACGTTTAAGCGATTTGTCTTTAATCTCATTCACATAAGCTTTCGTATTTGCAATTGGATTTGCAGATAAAATCTCAAGCATAACCTGCTCATCGAAGCGTTTAATTTTAATGAGCTCTTTTTTGATGAACTCTTCATCTATGGGTTGGTCTTTTTGTAGCAGAGCCATCATCGCATTAAAAATATCTTGATGGGCTGGAAGATAAAAATCATCCTGCTTAAGTGCGGTGCTTAGTTCATCGAACTGACTTGGTTCAAAGACTATGGAGCTGAGTACAGAGCGTTCAAATGCTAGGTTGTAGAGGTTATCTTGCAAAACTATCCCTTGTAATATAGTAGGGAAATTTTAGCATAATTGTTTTAATTATAGCTAGAAGTTCTCTAAAGAGTTACAAGAGAGAATTTTTTAGTAGAGTGTTGTATATGTTAAAACATTAGAGAGTGAAGAGATTACATTTCCATCTATTGTTTTTACTGCAATATATATTTTATTATTATTGGCAAGAGTTTTTAGTTCTGACCACTGCTGTGCTAAGTCAGAAGGATTATTTACTAAAATAGTAATTGTATCACTCTGCATTGTAAGAGAAGAAGATACATAAATCAGCATTTGTGATGCTTCAGTATTTAGAGTAAATTCAGGTACTTGATTGGCATAGAGAACAGTATGATTATCTGCTGAAATTAAGATAGTCTGCACGGTAATTGCATTGTTTGTGCTTAAGTCTGCAAGTAACTCTTCAGTATGAACAATTCTATCAGACATCTCACCAATTTTATCGGCCATTACTAAAATACGATCTGCCATAAGACCAATATCATCAGAGAGCTTACTAACAAGCTGAAGTATTTGTTCGCTAGTAGAAGGGGCTGTAAAAAATGATGCTGATGCATTACTTGAGAAGAGAAGGGAAAGAGCCATTAAGGCAGTTGCTATTTTGAGTTTCATCCATTATTTCCTTGAAATATTTATATTGGATGAAATTATAGCGAGCACTATATATAAGGTAACTTAATAACTTTAATAAGCTACGAATTTTCTGCCATTAGCTCAACTTCACTTACAAATCTATCTACAAGCTCTTTTTCATCAAGGTTAGCTACAACTTCGCCTTTGACCATAACAAGACCTTTACCTTTGCCGTAAGCTATGGCTACATCTGCATGAGCGGCTTCACCAATGGCATTGACAACACAGCCCATAACTGAGACATTTAGAGGTGTTTTTATGTGTGCAGTACGGCGTTCAATCTCTGCAACAGCACTCACAAGGTCAGCTTCAATGCGTCCACATGTTGGACAAGAGATAATGTTAAGACCATCAGGCATAGCACCACTATCTTTTAAAATAGCACGAGCCACGTTGATCTCCTCTTCTAACTCTCCTGTAATACTCACACGCATAGTATCGCCAATGCCATCAAGTAGGAGTGTCCCAAGACCTATGGCACTTTTTACCGTTGCATGAAAGAGTGTTCCCGCTTCTGTAACACCAAGGTGAAAAGGGTAGTGGTTTTTAGGGCGAAGAAGTCTGTAGGCATCTACAGTTCGTCCAACATCACTCGCTTTGAGACTTATTTTAATGTCATCAAAACCTAAATCTTCTAAAAACTTAATGTTGTACTCTGCGGAGGCTACCATGCCCTCAGCAGTTTGACCATACTTGTTTTGGAACTCTTTTTCTAAGCTCCCAGCATTGACACCTATACGAATAGGAAGAGAGCGCTCTTGACATGCTTTTACTATCTCTTTTATGCGAGATTTATCCCCGATATTTCCAGGGTTAAAACGGATACAATCAACAGACTCTGCGGCAATGAGTGCTAGTTTATAGTTATAGTGAATATCTGCAATAAGAGGAAGTTCAATACATTCTTTAATCGCTTTTAATGCATGAGCATCTTTAAGTTCAGGAACAGCTACACGGACAATATCGCAACCTGCAAAGTGTAAGCGTTTTATCTGCTCTACAGTAGCATCGACATCGTGTGTATTGGAGTAGGTCATCGACTGTGTAGAGATTGGTGCATCACCACCAACCGCTACATTACCGACATATATTTTTTTAGTTGGGACTCTTTTAATCATAAAGTGATTTTAGCCACTTTGGTCTAAAAAAGTGCTTATCTCTCAAGTGATTTTATAATTTAACTGTATGTGCAGCCGCAACATCTTCATGAGTTTCATCTTTTACAGCATGTGCATCATCGTGAGCAGCCGCAACATCTTCATGAACTTCGTCTCTTACAGCATGTGCATCATCGTGAGCAGCTGCAACATCTTCATGAACTTCGTCTCTTACAGCATGTGCATCATCGTGAGCAGCCGCAACATCTTCATGAACTTCGTCTCTTACAGCATGTGCATCATCGTGTGCAGCCGCAACATCTTCATGAGTTTCATCTTTTACAGCATGTGCATCATCGTGAGCAGCCGCAACATCTTCATGAACTTCGTCTCTTACAGCATGTGCATCATCGTGTGCTGCTGTAACATCTTCATGTGCACTTGGGTATTCAGGGTGACAATATTCATCACCTAAAACACAACACCCTTCTGTTACACCCATTCTTTTGAGACCTTTATCAAAAGAGTAGTAATGGCTATAACTTCCATCTCTTAAAAATTCAAAGGCTGTTACTACATCGCTTGCATTAGAATCTTGAGCTAATTGTATATCTGTATTTAAATCATTAATATCCACAACTTCAACCATACATCCAACTTCTAAAGCATCTTGCTTTGACTGAACACCTTTTGCAATAAGTGTGTCATATAAATTTTGTATAGCCTCAATACTGTATTGGCCTGATGGCATATCAATTACATTTGTATCGATATTTGCTAAGTTGTTAAGTGTTACATTTGTAAAATCACTTACATCGGTAATATATTTTTGTACCAATAGTTGTACTGTTTGTATGTGAATAGCTTCTGATTTTGTAGCGATATTTGTAAGTTGTTTAATCTCTATACCTGTTGTTAGGTGTGTGTTGTATAGAGAATTATAGACATCATAAGCGAGTCTCTCTTCATTACCCATATAAGCTAAAGCATTCTTTGTTTCTTGGGTTAGAGTACTAGCAGGTGTAAGAAGTGCATCTCTTAAAGCTGATGGAATTTTTTCTACTTCTGCAATATTTTGAACAAGTTGTGTTGTCTCCTCTAAGTGTTCTATAGAAGCATTCTCTTCTATAAGAGTTATGTTAGCATCACTTGCATAGGCATCTATATCATCTGCATTAAACTCAACTTCTAGTGCAAATTGTTCTTTAATTACATCTCTAATTTTAATACCATTTTGAGTGTTATTATCCTCATCACACGATTGCAAAAACCTTGCCATAGCTACAACTTCACTGTTAACTGTCTCTGTTCTTGGCACTCCAACTAGATCTTGAGGAAATATCTGTCTGTCTGATGTCATAGTATCAATTTGTCCGAGTTTAAGACCTGCTAGTTTAAACTCAATAGGAAGGGAAGAACACTCAAATGAACCATTAGCATCTGTAATACCTTGAGTACCATCGCCACAAATATAATCTACATTTTGGACATAATTATCAACTAATTGACCTGATACTGAGCTTGATAACTCAGTTGCAGTATCACTAGTGCCACAACCACTTAAAAGAAGGGCACCTGTAAGAGCAGAGAGTAAGATAATTTTTTTATTAAATTGTAACATTTTGAATCCTTTGTCTTTAATAAGTGAATTGTAGACAAAGAGTGTTAGTTGAGTGTAAGCGCCTTGAGATTGAGGGAAAATGTTGTACCTTTATTGACTTGGCTCTCTAATGATATAGGAATTTGAAGCTCTTCACAGAGCTTGTGTACTATATGGAGTCCAATCCCAATACCTCTAGCCTGCTCTTTATAAAATCTATCAAAGACTCTTTTAGGATTTTGAATACCTTTACCTGTGTCTTGGATTTTAAGGGTTTTATTTTGGAGTGTAAGTGTAACTAAGCCATCTTTTTTATTGTATTTTGCAGCATTTGTTAAGAGGTTGTCAATGACTCTTATAAAGGCTTCTCTATTTGTGTGAATTGTTATGTGGGGTACTTCAACACTAAAGTGAATGTCTCTATATATTTTATCTATAAATAGAACTCTCTCATTTAGAAGTGCCACAAGTTCAAAAGACTCTTTTTGCGCAGCATGGTTTATAAGGTAGGTTCGTAAGTTAGATTGTAAACTTAAAATTGTTTCGACACTTCTTTCCATTCTATCAAGTTTACTATTTTTCCCAAGAGAGCTTTTAAGCATAGAGATGTTCAGACGCAGTGTTGCAAGTGGTGTGTTGAAATCGTGAAGAATATCTTTTATAAACTCTTCGGTCATACTCAGTGCATTTTTAAAAGGGGAGAGGGCATAGAGTGAGAAGAGTAGTGAGAGTAATATAAGGACAAATGTAACGACGATAAACTTTATTGTAAGTTCATACTGAAGATCATCAATAAGCTTAGAGTACTCTTTTTTAGGAAGATAAATTTCAAGAGCATTTTGGGTTGAACCAGGAATGGAGAAGTAGGTACTTACTCTCTTTTGTGTTTTATGGAGTTTGTAAAATTTACTCTCTTGAAGGGGTGCAAAATCTATGGTGTACTCTTCGCATGAGAGGTTAAAACTACAGATACTCATCTGTGAAAAGAGTGTTGCATCAAGGTTATGAAGCTCTTTTTTATAATCTACAAAAAAAAGAGCACTTACAAGTAAAAGCTGCGATATGAAAAAAAGAAAAAAACTTTTAAGAAGAGACTCTAATTCAACTTTTTTCAAGCATATATCCTATGGAACGTATGTTTTTAAGTTGCACACCTGTAGTCTGTCTGAATTTATTGAGGGCAACTCGAAGGGCTGCATCTGAAGGCTGTAGTAGGCAATCCATTAAGATTGACTTATCTAACACTTGACCAATATTTGTAAAAAATATATCACAAAGAGACTCTTGGACTTCTCCTAAAGGAACTATCTTTTCATCTATATAGAGCTCTTTTGTTTTTGGATGGTACACAATGTTGTTGTAGTGAATCACTTGTAGATTTTGTGTAAACTTTGCATTAACACGTATGAGTAATTCCTCTGGAAAAAAAGGTTTTTTTATATAATCATCTGCCCCAATCTCAAAAGCTTTAGCAATAGAATTTAAATCTATAAGTGCACTAATAAATATAGCTGGAGTTGTATCATCGGCTTCTCGAAGCGCTTGTAGAATCTCTAAACCACTCATATCCGGAACATTAATGTCAAAGATATAGAGTGCATAGCTATTGTTAAAAGATGCTTCTATCGCATCATTACCACGTTGGACTATATCTACACTGTAACCGCTCTCTTGTAAAAGCTCTCCTATTGTTTGTGCTAATTCATAATCATCTTCAAGTAGAAGGATTGCACTCATAAGTTCTGCTTTTTCAAAAGAGATATCCTAAGCGCAGAGAGAGGTAGTGTTTACTTGCACTATCGCTCAGACCATAAGCATAAGAGAGGGTAGTAAAGTACTCTTGGTTAATGGAGTAGTAACCATAGAGTGAAAGTGTCTCAATATCTTCTATAGTAGTATATATACTGTTACTTGTATTGTAAGCACTGCTAAGATAAAAAGAGTCATTGATGTAATAACCAAGTCCTAAACTCATTGCTGATGTATTTTGGTAACTAACAGACTCTGTGCTATTGTTATCTAAATAAGAGAAGTCATCATCGTTTATAATAGTGTAGAGATAAGAGGCAAATAAATTTACACTTTCGAATTGGTAGCTCAGACTTAGTTGTGCTGAGTAGTCGAGGTTGTTGTTTTCAAATGCTGCTTCATATGTTGGTAAAACCAAACCAAACCCTACTCTTACTAAGAGTGAATCAAGAGGTGTAAGATTGTAAAATGTTGAAATAAATGTATCGTTAAAACCACTATCGCTATAGTCACCTCCAGCGGTACTAAAGTAAGAGGTTGCTAATTGTAAAGAGAAATTTTTGTAGTAGTAATCGAACTGTAAAGATGAAGAGAGTGTATCTGTTTGGTTGAGTGTTTTATAGTCTGATTCAGAGTAACTAGCACCTATAATAAAATCAAATTTATGAGGAGATGTGAGCGATTTAATACTACAGCCATTAATATCTACAAGTTCGCTAAAGGGAGTATTTGGACATCTGTCTAATGAGTTTTGCACACCATCTAAATCACTATCTTCATAGGCTAAGAGCAGTGTTGCTAAAAACAGAAGTACTAGAGAGAGAGTTTTTTTCATATTAGACTCTTAATGAAATATTCTTGGATGAAAATTACCATTCATTCCACTTTCAATTGATTTTGGAGATACTTGACCTTGAACATGTTGTTGATTCATATTTTGATAAGTCATCACACTATCATTGGCCTGTATCTGATGCATCTGTTGTTGCATAGTCGCTGTTTTATCCGCAGGTATGTCTGTATTCATATTTTTCTGTATAGATTTAATCGCGCTTATACGCTCTTTTTGGTTCATATGTGCCACTTTTAACTTAAATGCATTCATGAGTTTTACTCGCTCACTCGCAGGTGCATTTTTTATTTTTTGTATCTGGGCATCAATATCTGTCTGGTTGATACTTTGTGCAAACAGCAAAGAACCAAAAAGGAGTAGTGTCAAATATTTTTTCATGTGATCTTCCTATTACTTACGTAAACACCATTATGACAGAAAAAAGTTAGCGAAGAGTTTGTTCGCTAACTTTTAAAATTTAAGTGTAAAGTTTGTGTAGAAGTAACGCCCTGGTTCATTCATAAGCATAACATCATCACTACCACCAGAAGTTACAAGAATTAGGTCTGCATAAGTATTACTTGCAGCATAAGTCTCATCTAAAATGTTGTTAACTCCAACACTTAAAAGCATATTTCTGTTAAATGTATGCTCAACTTTTAGGTTAATAACACTCCAAGAATCAAGCTCTTGCTCTCCATTATCACTATCTATATCACTCCATTTATCTGAAGCTTGTAGCTCTAGGGTTGCTGTTGAGTTATTCATATACTCATAATTAAGGGCAATATTTCCACGAAGTGGTGCCATATCTGCTAAGTCAGTATCTGTCTGGTTTTGCATCGCTTCATCTTTTGTACCACGTTTGTAAGATGCACCCATGTCTACAGTAATATCATCCGTAGCATATATAGAAGCACTAAGCTCTGCACCATATACAGTTGCATCGATATTTTCAAAGGCATGGTAAGGAAGTCCAGCTAAATTTTTAAGAGATTTGTTATAGTAGATATAATCAGCGAGCATTGAGTAAAAAGCTTTGATTTTAAAGTCAAAACTTTCACTCTGTGTTTCATATCCAAAGTCAATCTCTCTATTTGTAGTCTGGTCTAAGTCTGGAGTACCAGTTTGGTTCCCTTTTGAGCCTCTAAAGTAGAGCTCTCTAGCATCTGGGACACGAGATGCCTGTCCAGCACCAAAAAAGAGTCTGTTTTCTTGGTTGAGGTTGTATGAGACAAACATATTTGCACTTAATGCTGTGTAGTCATTGGACTGAAGTGTTGCATGGGTAATCTCTGTCGAGTCATATCTAGCACCAAAACTTACATCAAAATCTCCATGAGTTGCATTAACTTTAACAAATGCTGCAATATTGTCAGTTTTAGAGTCATCTATACTTTTTGAACTACCACCAAGAGGAGCACCGCTCAGTGTTTTATAGTAGTTTCCATCCCAAGTTCTTTTGCTACCATCAAGGCCAAGTAGAACCTCATGGTCAGCGACTAAGAGAGTATTTTTAAGTTTTAAACCCTCCATAGAAGTTGTTAAATGATTTGTTACATCGAGTGCCATTGCAGATTTTCTATAGGATGTTGCCATAGGGTGGTCAACATCTGTGTAGTAGTACTGAAGATTGAGGTTTGCATAAGTATCTGTGAGTCTATCCACGTTGTACTCAACACTGTATATGTTAGAGTCATCATAGATAGCATCCATTTTAGAGTTACCATAAAGTACATTGTCACTTCTATTTTTCGTCATACTCAAACGTAGCTCTTGGTCATCTGTGACACTTACAAAAACTTTAGCCATCACACTGTTTTTAGTGTAGGCTTTCATATCTCTGTATTTATCTTGGTATTTTACCCCTTGAAGTGTTGGTATACTTCCTGCATAGTTATCTACTTGGTCTGCAATTGTATTTCCATCACCATCTTTATACTGTCCACTTGTCTCAGTTGTAGCACTTACAAGAGCACGAACAGTATCATTTCCACCACTTACAGTAAAACCTATTTTTTTATAATCCCAGCTTCCCATACCAGCAGTCATTTCACCATGCACATCTTTAGAGGGTTTTTTAGTTTTTATTTTAATTCCACCACTCATTGTTCCAAATGTCTCTACATCGTAAGGTCCCTCTATAACTTCTACTTCATCGATTTGTGAAGCGAGTACATGAGAGATAGGTGGGTCCATTCTATTTACACAAGCACCACAAACTTTAGTACCGTCAACTTCTATGGAGATATTGTCACGTTTTTGACCACGAATGAAAACATCATTAGCAATACCACTACGACGAGACATATCTATACTTGGTACCGTTGTACTGAGTGCTTGAGCCAAATCGGCTGATGTTTGTGCTTTTTGACTTACCTCTGTAATGAGTGTTGATTCTACATTTATGGACTCTAATTTCAGTTCTGCAGCTTGCATAGATGCTAGTGCAATAAAAGAGAGGGGAATTATTCTTTTCATAAAAAAACCTTAATAATTAATATTAGTAAATAGTATAAAGATTTTGTTACAAAAGTGTTAATTTATTGGTAAATCTTAGATAAAATAGTATTTATGAGTAAAATTGAAAAAATAAAACGGACAATTATTATAGCTTTAGGGTTTGGACTCGCGACTTACCTTATTATGAGTGGTATGGCTATTTTAGAGAAGTAAGCTCCACTCCCTTGGCAAAGTTCATTGTAACGCAGTGGAGTGAGCCGTGCTGACGTACCAGTACAGAGCAGTCAATACCAACAACCTCTCTCTCTTTAAAAGTTTCTCTAAAAATTCTAAGCGCTTCTTCATCCTCTTTTACACCATAAGTTGGAACAAGAACAGCACCATTGACAAAAAGAAAATTTGCATAGGTTGCAGGGAGTCTCTCATTGTCATAGTAAAGGGGTGAGGGCAGAGGGAGTGGGATGAGTTTGTAGTTATGAGTCTGTGCAATACTCTGTAACTCTTTTTCCATTAAAGAAAGTGTTTCATAGTGCTCATCCTCTCTATTTTGGCATATTACATACATCACCACGTTGGAGTCAATAAAGCGGGCTAAAGTATCTATGTGTGAGTCGGTATCGTCTCCTACAAGGTAACCATGTTTGAGGTAGAGAACCTCTTTGAGTCCAAAAATCTCTTTGAGCCTTTGCTCTCTTTGAACCACGTTGAGAGTGCTATTTCTGTTGGGGTTATTCATACAGGTTGCAGTTGTTAAAAGTGTACCCGCACCATTACTCTCTATAGCACCACCCTCTAAAGTGTACTCCACGTTGAGAAGTTCTGCGGAGTAGTTAGTAGAGAGGGCTTGGCTCATTTGGTTGTCTTTAGATGCTTCGAATTTTCCACCCCATGCACTAAAATCAAAGTTAAGAAGCTTTACAACACCATTTTCGTGTATGCTAATAACTGAGCAATCTCTCGCCCAAGTATCGTTAGTTTCGTACTCTACAAAGTAGAGATTAGTATGGTCTGAAAAAAGTCTCTCAACGTGGTTCTTGTCTGCACAAACTACTAAACATTTCTGAAACTTTTTTACCACATTGATAATGTTTATGAATGTACTTTTCGCTTCTTCTAAGTACTCAACCCAGTCAGTTCTTGCATGAGGAAAAATAATTTGTGTAAAACTTTGTGCTTCAAACTCCGCAATTAATCTTTTCATAGTGTATAATTTCCTTATGGCTTACATAACTTTAAATAAAAAACATTTTTTTAATAACCTTGATATTATCACAAAACAGACTCAAAGCAAAGAAAAAATAGCCCTTGTTTTAAAAGATAATGCATATGGTCATGGGATTGTCGAAGTGGCAACTATGGCAAAAGAGTACGGTATAACAAAAGCAGTAGTACAAAACTACAGTGAAGCAAAAATTGTTGAGGAATTTTTTGAGTATATCTTGGTTCTTGCAGATTTACCTCAAGAGCCCTCCTCAAAAATACGATATGCTATAAATGATCTCAACGTGGTTACGAAACTCCCTCGTGGCACATTAGTAGAGTTAAAAGTTGATACTGGTATGCATAGAAATGGCATAGCAATAAATGAGCTTGCTACCACGTTGAGAGCCATAAAAGAGCAAGGTTTAGAACTAGAGGCTATTTTTACCCATCATAGAAATGCAGATGAGTTGACATCGGAATGGTTTTGGCAAAATGTGCAGTTTGCACAAGTAAAAGAAGAAGCGGCTTCAGTAGCTAAAGAGTTAGGGTTTAGTACGTTGAGGTTTCACTCTAGTAACTCTGCATCTCTGTTTCGGTTTAAAGAGTTTAGTGAGGATATGGCAAGAGTTGGTATCGCAGCTTATGGCTGTATGAAACTTCCTAGCTCTCTCAACGTGGATGGCTTCAGAGCTATTTTATCACTTTATGGAAAAAAAATCTCTTCTAGAAAACTCTTCAAAGGTGAGAGAGTAGGGTATGGAGCCACGTTCAAGACAGAAAAAGAGTGCCAAGTAAGTACTTATGATTTTGGGTATGGGGATGGATTTTTAAGAGTCTGTTCAAACTCTTATGAGACACCGCTTGGGGTAAAAATTGCAGGAAGAGTCTCTATGGACAGCAGCTCATTTGTATCCTCTGAAGATGAGTTGCTTATTTTTGATGATGCTTCAGTTGTAGCACCTTTTGCTGCAACTATTAGTTATGAAGTTTTAACCTCATTAAAAGCAGCTATAAAGCGCAGAGTTATTTAGTCCCAATCACTATTTAGCTCTGGTTGGGGTTTACCTATGTAGTACCCTTGAACGTAGTCAACACCCATTTTTTGGAGCATCTCTAAAGCATCTTTATCTTCAACAAACTCAGCAATCGTTTTAAGACCAAGACTTGATGCAAAGTTGATAATGGTTTTTGTGATAACTCTGGAGTTATTGTCTGTGGTGATAAACTTCACTAAAGAACCATCAATTTTAATATAATCAATATTTAACTCCAAGATATGTGCAAAGTTAGAGTACCCACTTCCAAAATCATCTATGGCTATTCTACATCCATACTTTTTAACTATTTTTATAAAATCTTTTAACTCTTCATAATTTCCAATTTTGTCACTCTCTAAAATCTCAAAAACTACTTTTTGAGGATGAGGAAACTCTTGAAGACTTTTTATAATAAAATCAAAAGTACTTTGGTTTAGTACATCATCAATGGAGAGGTTAATAGAGAACTCAAAACCTTTATCTCTGAAAAAATCAAACGATTTGCTTATCATTGCTTGTGTAATCTTAGGGTATAGTTTTGATTTCATCGCTACATCTAGGAACATATATGGGGCGATTGTTGTTCCATCATCTTGAACAATTCTCACAAGTGCTTCATATTTCTCAATTTTTTGAGTATGAACATTGTAGATAGGTTGAAAGAAAGGGGTGAAATTGTCTTTTTCAATGGAGTCTTTAATAAGAGTCACACCCTCAATATTTTGAGTTATAAAAGCACTGCTATCTATATCTTTACAGTAAGTCACTATATCTTGTTTATCACTTTTTGAGACCTTAAGTGCCATATCTGCTTTTGCCATTATTGGCTCTTCGTTAGAGGCTATTCCACAGCTAAGGGCAACAAAAATAGCATTCTCTTTTGTATTGATTTGAGTTTTTATAATAGTCTGGATAATTTTTGTAACACTATCTACAAACTCTCTATTCGTGATTTTTATTGTGGTGAAGATGGCAAATTCATCACTAGGAAGTTTATAGACGACATACTCTTGTGCAACTGAGGTTTTATAGATACTCATGGCTACACTTTTTAAAATTTCATCGCCTACTTCGTGTCCATAAAAATCATTAATATCTTTAAAGCTGTCTATATTAAGAAGTGCTAGGTGCATAGAGGAAGAGCGTTTTCGTTTTTGAATATCTTCTATAAGCTTTCTTCTATTTGGCAGTGATGTTAAGCCATCTGTAATAAGAAGATTTTGCAACTCTTTTGTTTTGTCTTTTACGGTTAATTCTAGGACAGTGTTGAAGCGTCTTGTTCTTTTAAAAATATAGAAGATAATAATAAAAAGTAGAATAAAAAGAAACAGGTCATAAAATACTGCATCCAAAAATGAAGAAAAAAAGTATTTTTCTATATTTTTGGTAGGTACTTTAATGCTTAAAATACCTCGAAGTTCACCTATTTTATAATCGTAAGAGTTCTCATAACGATTTTGTATAAACAGAGGTGCATTCTCTTTTTTTCCATGACAAGCAAGACATTTTTGTTCAATCCTTAAAACTTTCGCATACTGATAAAACTGAGGATTTTCATCACTGAAGTATTCAATTGCATCTACATGAGAGTTAAAGTATTTTATAGCTTTTAGTTCATCTCTGTCCGCACTGTTTTTTGGGTTTCTTGCTCTATCTGAAACAGTCTGTATAGTTATGTTAAATGGATTGTCTTGTGAAAAAGCTTTTGAGATAGGTCTAGAGCTAAAAGCGGGGAGTGCCACCAATGTTTTTTCATTGAGTGGAAGAGTTTTATTTATAAAAAGTTTTTGGTAGTAGTTTCTGTGTTGCATTGCATAAGCACCAAGTGCTTTAGCTTCTTGTTGCGCAAATTCATGTTCTTGTGACTTGGTTCCATAATAAGAATAGATAATCCTCAAAAGAATCACAAAAAGAAAAAGTACGGGAATAATAAAGAGTGAACGCTTACTTAATACTTGATTCATGCTTACATACTACCTAAGTTGAGATTAGTACTTTATTAATATATATTTACTAAAGCACTCTTCGTATCTGCCAATATCGCTTTTTATAATACGGTTTATCTATATCGGTAATTATTACACCACGTTTAGTAGATGAGTGAAGAAA
>Ga0256827_10000409_pt1 | contig 26681 bp, 23 predicted proteins | sample CV84metaG_FD_185977 | JGI IMG/M metagenome (GOLD analysis project Ga0256827, IMG submission 185977) | Hydrothermal vent microbial communities from East Pacific Rise, Pacific Ocean - CV84 | ecosystem: Environmental > Aquatic > Marine > Hydrothermal vents | place: Pacific Ocean: East Pacific Rise...
GTCTGTAGATGTAGTTCCATCGCCAAAATCCCAAACAAAATTATTACCCATACTTGTGTTTACAAACTGTACATCGTATGGTTCGCAACCATTTCCCGGAAATTGAAAATCGGCAGCAGCAATATCTTCAATAAACGAAAAACGAAAAACTGCATTATTACAATTCCAATTATATGTACCTGCTCCACCATTATCTTCGCTCCATACTCCCGGTGTAGTAGGAAAATCGTTACAAACAGGCGAACCTCCTCCTGAATCGTAATATCCACAACTGGCACAAACCGATTGATAAATATTTCCTTTTTTATCAAATCTGGAAGTTCCGCCGTCAACGTGGTCGTGTCCGCAATAATAATTTCCTGTATGTAATTCACCAAAAAATGTTGCATAATCTAATGCCGAAGCATCATCACGCAAAACCATTATATAAAAATCTTGTCCATCAGTAGTACTTTGCTCTGCATTTGAAGTAATATCCATACCGGTAGTACCATTTGCACTACCATCAACAGTCCAATCTCTGCCCCAACCCGAAAGGTAAATTCTATTACAAACATCAACGGCAAAGGCAGTTATAGATATATTAGGTCTGCCATTTCCTGTTCCAAAAACAGTTGAATATTCTAATGTTGCTAAATCGTTATGAAATTTTGTAATAAACTGACCACTATTTGGAGTATTGTAGGCAGCATTATAAACTAAAGTACTTCCCGAAGCCTTTGTTTGTCCAACAATATATACATTTTTCTGTTTATCAAGACGTACAAAATAAGCTTGATCATATGCATCAGAGCCAAAAAATGTTGACTTTAAAATTGATTGTCCATTGCTACTAATTTCGGTTACAAAACCATCGGTTGTACCACCGTTAAAAGTTTCGTTATATGCTCCTGTTGTTGTTGGAAAATCGTGAGAAACAGTACCTCCTGCAACATACACATTATAAAAATTATCAAAATCTATTGAATAAACAGCATCATCTTGACTACCTCCTATATACGAACTCCACCAAAGACTTGTTAAATTAGCATCAATTTTAAAAACGACACCTTCCTGTTCTCCATTAGACGTCGATTGAAACGAATTAACTGTAGGAAAATCAATAGAAAACGTTGTTGAAGCAACGTAAATATCATTTTTATCATCAACAATAACTTCTCCTCTAGCACCATCTGCATAATTTGCATAAAGGCTATCGTTTCCATACATCAATACACTTCCATTAGAATTTATATAAGGTTTATAATTTAACCCATCATTTCCAGAACCTCCAATATAAGTAGATGCCAAAAGCTGAGTTCCATCTTCCGAAAACTTAGCAATATACATATCAATTCCGTTTGGAAAAGTAATAACATTATCATAGGTTGTATTTATTCCGCCATTAAAAGTATTATCTACAGCTCCAGCAGTAGTAGGAAAATCGGAAGAACCCGTTGTTCCCAACACAACTAACTCGTCAAACGAATTTACAACCAAACTATGAGGTAAATCGCCATACTCACCACCCAAATATGTAGCCCATAATCGCTGAGTTCCGTTTTCATTATACTTAATTATTGCTGCATCCCAGTTACCTCCGTTTGTAATTTGGTACGCTCCAACCGATACAGGATATCCGTTTCCAACAACAATTCCTCCGGAATATACATTTCCCTTGCTATCGTAAGTTGCAGTAAATCCCCAGTTGTCGGTAGTTGAACCTGAGTAAGTTGCAAATATTAATGCGGGGTCGATAATTAAAGTTTCATTTTTATTATATTTACCAAGCTTAAAACTTATTACACCATCTTTTAAAACATAACTTGTTTTAACTTCAACTTTTTCACCATCAATAATTTGATACGAATACGGACGAAGCTCAACTATATCGTAAATTGATGTTTTTAAAATAAGTTTACCTTTTTGCAAATACAAATCATCAATACCATCGTAAACAACTTTTATATTATTTGGATTTGCTCCGGGTAACACCTCATAATCGTATTTTATACCGGCATTATTAGTTTTTATTATAATATTGATATCATTATAAATATTATTGTATTTAATTTCGTTATACGAATACACTCGACTTGCCCAATGTTCTTCGCCTCCTAAAAAATAGTTTTCGTAGTAAGTACTTTGTCCATTTTTTACGATATCAGCGTCTAAATTCGAATTTAAAAACTTCATTTTGTAAGAATGACAATGAATTATATCTGATTTTCTTGAAGTTTTATGATGAGCCGCCGAAACAGGAATATCGGCCGAATTAACAATATTATATGTAAAAGTATTGTTTTCAAAATATATTTGTGCAAACTGAAAATCGGCTCTAAACTCGACCTGCTTTGGCCATTGACCTTTATTCTCAACAAATTTAATTTGTGATATTGCTGTTTGACTAAATATAAAAAATAATATTATGTATGCTATCTGTTTCAATTTATCAATTTAATATAATAGACAATAAAGATACTAAAATCGTTGTTTAATACATTATTTTATGAAATATTTTTTGTTTTGTTTAGTTAATATCTAATTTTACAATTATGAGATACCAAAAAATAAACAATCAACTTTTTGTTAAAAACAGAAATAAGTTATCCAAATTAATGAAAAACAACTCTATTACAGTTGTTTTTTCGGCACAAGAAATGCACCGTAACGGCGACCAAAATTTTAAATATCGACAAAATTCCGATTTCTTTTATTTAACAGGAGTTGAACAAGAAAAATCTGTTTTATTGATAGACAAGACTACAGCAAAACATAAAGAAATATTATTTATTTTAAAACCAGATAAAAAAACAGAAATTTGGGAAGGCAAAAAACTAACAAAACAAGAAGCATCTGATATTTCAGGTATAAAAAAAGTAGTTTGGCTTGATAGATTTGACTCTTCAATTACAAATATTATTGAAAACACCGATAATATTTATTATCAAAAAGATTTTAAAGACGATAGAATAAAAAGTCTGAAAAAGCTAGTTTCTAAACATAAAAAAACAATTAAATATTTAGATGTTGTAAAAGAAATAATACCTCTGCGTTTAATTAAAGAGCCCGAAGAAATTGAGCTTATAAAAAAAGCCATAGAAATTACTCACAAAGCATATACACAAGTACTTAAAACAACAAAGCCTAATAAAAAAGAGTACGAAGTTGAAGCAGAAGTAACATATAATTTTATTAAAAACGGAGCAGGCGACCACGCTTACGAACCTATTGTGGCAACAGGAAAAAATGCTTGCTCGCTTCATTATATTAAAAACGACGACACAATAAAATCAGGCGATTTGGTTCTTATGGATTTTGGGGCTGAATACGCAAACTATGCTGCCGATTTATCGAGAACAATTCCGGCAAACGGCAAATTTACTAAACGACAAAAACAATTATATAATGCTGTTTTAGATGTACAAAAACAGGCTATAAATTTATATGTTCCGGGCAATACAATAAACTTTATTAACAAAAAAGTTGTGGCTCTTATGGAAGAAAAAATGATTGAACTTGGTCTTTTTACAAAAAAAGATGTAGAAAATCAGAATCCTGAAAAGCCTCTATTTTTTAAATACTTTATGCACGGAACTTCTCATTTTATGGGTTTAGATGTTCACGATGTTGGAACAAAAGACACTCCGTTTAAAGAAAATATGGTTTTAACTTGTGAACCGGGAATTTATATTGAGGAAGAAGGCATAGGTATAAGAATTGAAAACGATATTATTGTAGCCAAAAAGCCTATCGATTTAATGGCAGACTTTCCTCGAGAAGTTGATGATATTGAAAAATTAATGAAAAACGACAAATGAAAAAACTTACATACTTACTATTACTCCTACTAATTGCAACAACTACTTTTGCTCAGGAAGAAGGCAGCAATTTAAACAAAGGTTATGCTATTGGCATCAGTTTTAACGGCTACACAAATACCGATGGCGGATTATTACTTAATGCTCAATCTCCAATTTTTGCAAAACTTTTAAAGGTTGATTTATCAGGAGGTATTGTATTTATAAATATGATACCAAAAGGTGGTACTGAATACCGTACATTTAATGCTTATCCTATAAATCTTGGTTTATCAGGTTCGGTTGATTATAAAAATATTGTTAGAGGTAGTTTTGGTATTGGTGGTACAATGGTTATTCCTGATGCTAGAATAAATCCTGATTTATTTTATGCAATGTATTTTAAAATAAAAGCCGAAATATTTTTAAAAACAAACTTCTCAATATTTATTGAAAGCAATGTAATTGTTTTCGATTTTACAGCTGATGGCAGCAAAGGGTTTAAAAACGATAATCCTATTCCCTCGCCTAGATATATGGAGGGGTACAGTACTGCTGTTGGATTTAATATTTATATAAAATAACAATTATCCCAAAAACTGCTTTAAAATCTTATTTTTAGAATTATGTCTTAATCTCTTTATTGCTTTTTCTTTTATTTGTCTTACTCTCTCTCTTGTAAGACCAAGCTTTTCTCCAATTTCTTCCAATGTATGAGGAGTATAACCATCAAGCCCATAATAAAACTTTATTATTTCACCCTCTCGGTATGTTAACGAACTTAATGCTCTAGAAATTTCTTGTTGTAACGATTCTAACAACAACATATTATCTGGTTTAGGAGAATCCTTACTTTTTAACACATCGTATAAACTATTTTCCTCACCTTCTTTTAATGGAGCATCCATCGACACAGGCTTTCCTATACTCTGCAAAGCTTGTTTAACATCACTTGGAGCAATATCTAATTCAATTGCTATTTCATAAGCTGATGGCTCTCGTTCAAACTCTTGCTCTAACCTTGAAAAAACTTTAGTAATTTTATTTAACGAGCCAATTTTATTTAGAGGTAATCTTACAATTCGTGCTTGTTCGGCTAACGATTGTAATATAGCTTGACGAATCCACCAAACAGCATAAGAAATAAATTTAAAGCCTCTTGTTTCATCAAAACGCTGAGCTGCTTTAATCAAACCAACATTACCTTCATTTATTAAATCAGGCAAACTTAAACCTTGATTTTGATATTGCTTGGCCACAGAAACCACAAAACGCAAATTTGCTTTAACCATTTTATCTAGTGCCTTTCTATCCCCATCTTTAATGCGTTTTGCTAACTCAACTTCTTCCTCTGCTGTTATTAAATCGACCTTACTTATTTCATAAAGATATTTATCAACAGATAAAGACTCTCTATTAGTTACTTGTTTTGTGATTTTTAATTGTCTCATCGCTATAATTTATTTTGTCCAGTTTAGTTGTACGGTAATTAACATCAATTGTTTCATATTACTAAAGGGAACTTCTTTTAATTATTTTCATTAAATTGGTAAGATCTTTAACAAATCAGATTGTTCGTTATTTTGTTAATTTAACATTAGTTTTCATAATTATTAGAATCTATTAAAAATACTATTTATAATTATAATAAAAATTTATTGTATTTTCTTTTGATATTTAATTCTATTTATTTATCATTGCATACGATTGCGAATCGCAGTCAAATCTTTCAAATAATTATATTATTGTCAGAAAATCTTTATAACATTATAAATAAAAAAATCACATACTAATTATTATGTACGATATTCTTAAGTTGAATAAAATGCTTTTAGCAGAGCTTCGAGAAATTGCTAAATCACAAGGTATTAAAAGAGTAGAATCTTTCAAAAAGAAAGATTTAATATATAAAATACTTGATGAACAAGCCATCGAGGAATCAAAGAAAAGTAAACCAGAAGTTAAAAAAACTACTAGAACAAAACTTGTTAAAAATCAAGATAAAGAGACACCAAAAGATACTTCTAAAGAAAAAGATAGCGTAAAAAAAGAAATAAAAAAACGTCCTAGAATTAGAAAGCAGGAAAAAATTGAAATTCCTACAGAGCTTCCCAAAAAAGAAGAACAAGAAACTCCAATTAATATTGAAACTCCAATAAAAGCTCCGGAAAAAGAAAAAAGAAAAGAGCCTGTAAAAAAGGGAGAAACTCAAAAAAATACTCAAGGAATTATTTCTTTTAAGAGCGACAATAAAGAACAAAAAAATAATAACAATATTCAACGTAACACTCCTAGAAACAAAAGAGAATCTGATTTCAAAGGTATTATACAAGCTACAGGAGTATTAGAAATAGTACAAGATGGTTACGGTTTTTTACGTTCATCAGATTTTAATTACCTTAATTCACCTGACGATATATACGTGTCGCAATCGCAAATAAAATTATTTGGACTCAAAACCGGTGATACAATTACCGGAGATATTCGCCCGCCAAAAGAAGGTGAAAAATATTTTCCTCTTGTAAAAGTTGAGAGTATTAATGGTTTAACCCCAACACAATTACGCGATAGAATACCTTTCGATTATTTAACACCTTTATTTCCTGATGAAAAATTTGAACTTACAGGAAATGGCAAAAGTACATTATCAACAAGAATAATAGACTTATTTGCCCCTATTGGTAAAGGACAAAGAGGATTAATTGTAGCTCAACCAAAAACTGGTAAAACTGTTCTTTTACAAGAAATTGCAAATGCAATTGCAGCTAATCACCCTGAAGTTTATTTAATAATTTTATTAATAGACGAACGACCTGAAGAAGTTACTGAAATGGCTCGAAATGTAAACGCAGAGGTAATATCATCTACTTTTGACGAGCCTGCTGACAGACATGTAAAAGTTGCAAACATTGTTCTTGAAAAATCAAAAAGATTAGTAGAATCAGGTCACGATGTGGTAATTTTATTAGACTCTATAACACGTTTGGCTCGTGCATACAACACAGTATCACCTGCTAGTGGTAAAGTATTATCCGGAGGTGTTGACGCTAATGCATTGCACAAACCTAAACGCTTTTTTGGTGCAGCCCGAAATATTGAAAATGGAGGTTCGTTAACTATTATTTCTACAGCTTTAACTGAAACAGGTTCGAAAATGGATGAAGTTATTTTCGAAGAGTTTAAAGGTACTGGTAATATGGAACTTCAACTTGACAGAAAACTTTCTAACAAAAGAATTTGGCCTGCTGTTGATATTACAATGTCGAGTACACGTAGAGAGGATTTATTAATGGATCCTGAAATGCTTAACAGAATGTGGGTATTGCGTAAATTCCTTGCTGATATGACTCCTGAAGAAGCTATGAATTTTCTTAAAGATAGAATGCTTAGAACAAGAAGTAATGAGGAATTTCTTATTACAATGAACGGATAATCTCAAAATATATAAACAAAAAATAGGATTCAAAATTAATTTTGAATCCTATTTTTTGTTTATAAAATTTATGTAGAAAAATTTAGTTTCCCTTATAAATTACATCATCATACTCAATCTCAAATTTTAGTTTATGTTTAGCCTCTTCTATAGCTAAACCATTAAACATCTTTTTAAGTTCATCATTTGGTGCAATTTCACAAAGTTTCATATATAATTTATAAGCTGCTTTTTCGCGTTTCATAGCCAAAATTAAAGCCTCTTGATAACTCATTTTACCTGATGATGGTTTTGATATTACTAAATAATCACCGATTTTCAAATTTAGTACTTTTTCTTCCGATAAATCATACTCTCCGGTTTCTTTAATTTTTACTAAACGAGCTTTGTGCCCTTCCTCCTCTTTTGCATATTCAACAAAAGTTTCTCTCATTTCTTTTGCCTCAGACTCGTTAGCTAAATTATAATAAAAATCTGCTGCTTGTTGCTCGTTTTGTATTGCGAAATCTAGTATATCATCTACATTTTTGAAATCCATAATTATGTATTTTTAATTTTTGCTTATAAAAGTACGAATTAAAAATATAAATATTAAAGACTATCTAATACTTTTTTAATATAATACCAATTACACCACCAAATGACATATAAAAATCTCATCTTTTTCCTTTCTTTTTTACATAAAATTAATTCCGTATCTATGGATATGCAATGAATTTTATATTCAAATAAAGAAAAAATATTTTGTTTTTATTTACGTCATTTGGTAATGCAATTGGTATAAGAGTGCTTTTATTATATCAATTTAATAATTAAAGTTTCACCTTAAATGTTCTCATATTGGTATCTGAGTGTATTTTAAGTAAATAAATACCTTCTGGAAATTGTTGTGTATTGATTGAAATACTAGTTCTGAAACTGTTATTATACAAAATCTTACCATCTAAACCGTATAACAAAACTGTTTTTTCGCCTGCATCTAACTGCTCAATTAATAACTCATTATTACTGTAAAAAAGCTTTACTCTATAATCTTGATTAAACTCTTCAACAGAATTAGCTTGTCTAATACGAGCATTAAATTCTTCATAAAAAGTTTGTGCAACATATAAATCATGTACAACAACTGTATTTTCATCATTTTTAGTTTCTGCTGAACTAGACCAATTATGTGAACCCGTAACTGCTATTGGGTCTGAATTCTGATTAAAAGGATCAACAATACAATATTTATGGTGTAAAATTGCAGGTATATCTTCATAAGAATAAACCTCCATCTGCAAATTAATAAAACTCTGATACTCAGAGCCCAAACTAGTAGCCTTTTCAATGCAACCTTTTACCTCTACCCCGTTATTGTATATACTTCTTATAGCCGCACCTAAAGAATTTTCTGTTAAATAAAACTGAGCAAAATAAAATCCATAATCAGCAGAATTTATTACATCTACAAGTTTTGCTGTGGTATTATCGCTTGGCGAAAAATATATCTCTACATCAGTACCGTTAACATTTACATTATGAATTGTATTATCAGCTTTATCCGTACCAAATTTTGCATTATTTACATCAGGTACTAATGTTGAACTTCCCCACATTTCTTCAAATTCGGTTAAAAATGGTTGTGCAATTGCATTATCTTCAAAAATTATAATATTATTATAATCATCATCAATACTCTGGCTTGTAAAATTTGTTGAACCTGTTATTAACACTGTATTTTCAGATATATCGTAATCAATAATAACAAATTTATTATGCATTATACCCGTACTGTTATTCTTAATTGTATTTATATTTGAGTTCATTCCATACAATGCACTATTAGATGTTTCACTATCGGTTATATACCTTATTGCAACGCCTCTGTTATATGCATTATTAATAGCTGTAACTATCTGAGTACTCGTATTATTGTAAATGCAAAAATCTATGCTGTGTTCGGCTTTATCTATATAACTAACTATTGTATCGTCAATATTTAAAACTTGTTGTGCATCAACTAAACTTGACGCATCATTATCTACCGACTTATTAAAATATACGTGTATTTTATCGTTTTGCGATAAAATAGTAAGAGGTAAAAACAGTGCTATAAAAATATACTTCATTCTATTATTTTTAGTAAAGGTATTCTATTTTACAGAATGAAGTATAATAATTTTACGAACTATAAAATTCTATATGTAAATTAAATATATTTATTTAACAAATTTTCTAAAAACCAACTCCACAAACTTTTTATGTATTGGATTTTCTTTATCCCACTTTTGACTTTCATCAAGAATATTTACCGCTTCGTTTAAATCAGGAGTATTATTTAACTTTGAGATGCAAGTAACATACGAATCTGCATCACCGCCAAAAATCTCATTAATAAATCCTATTTTATCGTTTATACTAACCGCATTATTAATGTCATCAATTGGTTTAAATTGTAATTGTGATGCTAAATCTGTAGCACTTTTAAATTCAGCTATTATAGCTTTAACATCAGAATTACCCGATAAATTTATTGTTGCATCTTCTTTGATAACTTCTAGCTCTTTTTCTATTACTTCTTCCTTAATACCTTTCTCTTCTGCTACTTCAAATATTTCGTCTTCTACTTCTTTTTCCTCTATAACTGATGATTCTTCTATTACATCTTCTTCCTCAACAACAGGAGTTTCCTCCATAATAATTTCTTCAGGAACAACAATTTCTTCTTCAACAACAGGCTCATCTTTTACTGCTTCAAATTCCTGTGTTCTAACATCTTCTACAACAGCCTCAGGTTCTTCATCTATTTTATTTATTGAATCAATATCATCATAAACCTTACGCAATTTATCTTTCAATAAATCAATATCTATATTTGGAATTTGCTCATAATCAGAAAACGATTCTATAATTTCCTTAATATTTTGAATGCTTTCTGAGATATTTGTAATTTTATTTTTAATACTTGTCATTTCGATAAAAAAAATAGTGAATTATTATATTTATAATTTAACTTTGTAAAGTTACAAATTGCAAACGAAATTCTTAAATGTTTCTCGAAAATAAAGTAAATAATAAAGAAGGTAAAGGTTGGATTGAGGTTGTGGCCGGAAGTATGTTCTCCGGTAAAACCGAAGAACTTATCAGAAGAATGCGCCGAGCAGAATATGCCGGGCAAAATGTTGAAATTTTCAAACCGGCTACCGATATTAGATACGACGAGGAAAATGTAGTTTCGCACGACCGCCGAGAAATTCGTTCTACACCTGTTGAAACATCGAACAATATTTTACTTTTAACTGGCGACACCGAAGTTGTTGGTATTGACGAAGCCCAATTTTTTGATGATGGTTTAGTTGATGTTTGCAACACCCTTGCCACACAAGGAAAACGTGTAATAATTGCAGGATTAGATATGGATTTTACAGGTAAACCATTTGGACCAATGCCTGCACTTATGGCAATTGCCGAATATGTTACAAAAGTACACGCTATTTGTATGCGATGCGGAAATTTAGCTCAATACTCTTATCGCAAAATTAAATCTGACGAGCTTGTACTTCTTGGCGAAGTTGATGAATACGAACCTCTTTGTCGTAAATGTTACACTGCGGCTAATAAGAGTTAAATGTACCTATAATTCAAATAAATAAATCAACATTTAAACAAATCACCAATTATATATTATACAACACATCAAAAATTTAGATAATAAAACAACATATCGCTATATTTGAATACTTAAAATAAACCGTACAATTATGATAAAACAAATCGCTTTTATTATTGTTACTTTGCTTGCCGCCGGCGTATTTGCATATTCTGTTTCAATAATAGTAAAGAATGTAAAACTATTAAAAAAAGCTTATCCAATTAATCAGCACGGAAAAAGATTAAAACTTCTTTTAGAAATTGGATTAGGACAAAACAAAATAATGCGTTTTCCTATTATTGGCTTTTTACACGCATTAGTTTTTTGGGGATTTTTAATGATATTATTCGGCTCTGCCGAAATGTTGATTGATGGTTTATTCGGCACTGAAAGAATTTTATCGTTTTTCGGACCTCTTTACGACATACTTATGGCAATGGGCGATATTTCTGCTTATGTTATTGGTATTCTAATTATTGTATTCCTTTTCCGCCGTATATTTTTGCATATTAAGCGTTTTGGCGGTACAGAAATGACTCATAAAAACCACATTGATGCTAATTTTGCTTTATCATTAATTTTATTATTGATGGTATCGCTTGCAACAATGAATATAGGTTATGTGAAAAGTGCAGAAACTGTTGAAGGTATTTATCCTATTAGTTCGATAATAGCAAATATGTTTACAGCAAACACAGAAACAATGCACATAATGTACGAAGCTAGTTGGTGGATACATATTGTATTAATTTTCTTCTTTGCAAACTATTTACCATATTCTAAACATTTCCACGTATTTATGTCGTTGCCAAATGTTTACATAAGCCGTTTAACTCCATATACACAAATGACAAATATGGAGTCGGTTACAAACGAGGTAAAAATAATGATGGACCCAAACCAAGCATTTGCTGCACCACCTGAAGGTGAAGAGGAAGAAGAAATTGCTCGTTTTGGCATGAAAGACGTTGAAGACGGTACTTGGAAAATGTATTTAGATTCGCTTACTTGTACTCAGTGCGGTCGTTGTACATCGGTTTGTCCTGCTAACCAAACAGGAAAATTATTATCGCCACGTAAAGTTGTAAAGAATTTTAGAGAGCGAATGAATGAAAAATCACCGGGCTTACGCAAAGACAAATCTTACGATGATAACAAATCATTACTTAACGATTATATCACACCTGAAGAACTTTGGGCTTGTACAACTTGTAATGCTTGTGTTCAGGAATGTCCGGTAAATATTGACCACCCATCAATAATATTAGAGATGCGACGATATATATTTATGGAAGAATCAGCAGCTCCATCGCTACTTAACTCAATGAGTACAAATATTGAGAACAACGGTGCTCCTTGGCAATATCCGCCAACCGACCGTTTAAAATGGGCAGACGATTTATCAATAAACATTAACGAATAACACAAAGCAATATGGCTGTTAAAAATATAAAAGTTAGAACAATGGCAGAATTAACTGCCGAAGGTAAAAAAGCAGAGTATTTATTTTGGGTTGGTTCGGCAGGAAGTTACGACGACCGTGCTAAAAAAATAAGTCGTGCTTTTGTTAAATTACTGGAATATTGTAATGTTGATTATGCTGTGCTTGGAGAGGAAGAAACCGATACAGGCGACTCGGCAAAGCGTGCAGGAAACGAATTTCTATTCCAAATGCAAGCAATGCAAAATATTGAGGTAATGAATATGTATGAGGTGAAAAAAATTATTACTTGCGACCCTCACGATTATAATACAATAAAAAACGAATATCCTGAGCTTGGCGGTAATTACGAAATACAACATCACACACAATTTATTAACGAGCTAATTAATACAGGTAAACTTAAAATTGACGATAAAATTTTCAACGGAAAAAATATTACATTTCACGACCCTTGTTATCTTGGACGAGGAAACGGAGAATACGATGCTCCACGTAATGTTTTAAATTCGCTAAAAGGTAATATTGTTGAAATGCACCGTAATAAATCGCGTGCATTATGCTGTGGTGCCGGTGGTGCTCAAATGTTTAAAGAAGCCGAAAATGGCGATATGGAAGTTTTTGAGCTACGTACTATGGACGCATTAGAGGTTAATCCTGATGTAATTGCAACTGCTTGCCCATTCTGTATGACAATGCTTACCGACGGTGTAAAACTTAAAGAAAAAGAAGACTCTATTAGAGTTCTAGATATTGCTGAAATTATTGTTGAGAGTTTGGGTTTATAACCTTTAATTATCTGACTTTCATATAAAAAATAAGCGGCAACTTAAGTTACCGCTTATTTTTTGCATTTTATACCAAATTTATAAATTTGTACAAAACATTTTGATATTACTTTCCTCCGTCAGCAAAGTACTTCATAAACTGAGCACGTTCGAAAAGCATTGGATTTTTAACTTCTTTTTGTGATAATTTACCTCTAAAATCTTCTATTGTTTTGTATCCTTTTTTATCCATCCAAGCAGACAATTCAGTTAAAACTGTATCTATTTGTTTTTCTCCTTTTTCGAAAATAGCAGAAACCATTTGAACAGCATTAGCTCCAACAAGAATATTACTAATAACATCTTTACTTGTATGAACACCGGTACTGGCAGCTAAATCGCAAGTAACCTTATCGCTTAATATACCAATCCAACGTAAAGGCATTGCGTTATCAGCCGATGTACTATGTAATGAACCCGAAATAATTGTCTCTTTGTCAATATCAACACTTGGCGAATAAAATTTATTAAAAAGCACCAAACCACTAATTCTTGTATAAGAAAGTTTTTGTGCAAAATTTGCTAAACCTGAAATATATGAACTTATCTTTAAAGAGACAGGAATTTTAACTGTACTAGTAATTTTATTTGCAATATCGAAATATGTATTTTCAATTACCTTACTTTCCATATCTGTGTTTGCAGGCAAAATGAACATATTTATTTCTAATGCATCAGCTCCGGCATCTTCCACTTTCTTAGCAAAATCTAACCATTCAACCGACGATACACAGCTAATACTAGCTATTACCGGAATATTTACAGCTTTTTTGGCTTCCTTTATTAAAGCTAAATACTGTCCTACCGTATGTGCTTTTAAATAATATCCCAATTCATTTTCAACAGCTTGAAACGAGCCATACATATTATTTAATCGTTCAGCATCAATATCCATCAATATTTGTTCTTCAAATAACGATTTTAGAACAACTGCACCCGCACCTGCTGCTTCGTGTTTTATTATCTTATCTACAGAATTATTTAATTCTGAACTTCCTATTATTATTGGACTTTTTAAATCTAATCCTAGATATTTAGTTGTTAAATTTGCCATTTTAAAATATATTTTAATTAATAGTTTAAAGATACAAAAAAACCTCTTTAACAGAGGCTTTTTTGTATTATTTATTTAGAGTTAATATTTTTTAATTATAATTTCAACTCTAAACTTATAGTATTATCTACCTTCGTTTAAGAATTTATCGATAGATTGTGCACCACGATGTCCATTGGCAATACCGTGAATTACGTCTGGTCCTTCTATGATGTCACCACCAATAAATAACCATGGTAATCCTTTTGCTTGCCAATCTTCGTTAACAACAATTCTACCACGAGGGCCAAATTCAATCTTAGATTTGATTTCATCAGATAAGTATGATAAATCCATACCTTGACCAATTGATTCAATAACCATATCGCCTTCAAAGATTCTTTCATCAGCTTCGTCAAACTTAGGATTAAACGCTCCTGTTTCGTCGAAAATTGCAAGACATTTCCAAACTCTAAGACCTGTAACTTTACCATCGGTAATCATTACCTCTTGAGGTCCATATCCAGGAATAATTGTACAACCCTCTTCACGAGCTTCAACAACTTCTTCTCTATCAGCAGGCATATGATCTTCGTCCTCTAATGAAGTAGCTATAACATTAACTTCGCCATATTTCTTCATTTGTAAACGAGCCATAGAACGTGTAATATCCATTGCCACGTTACCACCACCAATTACAACAATTTTCTTCTCTACAGGAACATCTTTACCAAGAACGATATCTCTAAGTAAATCAACCGATTGATATACATTTTCGTGCTCAGAGCCTGTAATACGAGTACTACGTCCTAAATGAAGACCTGTACCTGTATAAACGGCATCGAAATCTTTACTTAATTGCTCTAAAGTAATATCAGTTCCAACATTTACATTGTACTTAATATCAACACCAAGCGATAAAATATAATCTACATCCTTATCAATTTGGTCGTAAGGTAAACGATATGATGGAATACCATAACGCATCATACCACCCGCCTCAGGCAATTTCTCGAATATTGTACAAGAATAACCTAATAAAGCTAAATAGTGAGCTGCAGATAATCCGGCAGGACCAGAACCAATAATAGCAACTTTTTTACCATTTTTAGCTAATTCACCTGTACCTAGTATATCTTTATAAGTATTTAAATCTGCAGGAATTTGATCCGCAATATAACGTTTTAACCAACGAATTGATAAAGGATCGCCATTATGTCCAACCGAACAAACGTCCTCACACTTATGTGTACAAATACGACCACAAATCTCTGGTAATGGGTTTGTTTCGTATAGTATTCTCATACCTTCTTCCATATCATCTTCACGAACAGCTTTGATGTATTCAGGAATACCCATATGAGCAGGACAAGTTGCCGTACAAATTCCACAAGCAACACAACGGTCAGCTTCTTTCTTAGCCTGTTCAGCAGAATATCCTTTTACAAACTCAATAAAAGAATCTTTACGCTCATCTGCGTGAAGCTCTTCCATATGAACTCTTTCTTTACCATAAAATTCGTATCCAGCACCAGGTTTTCTCCAACCACCTTCTTTACTATACCAATCTTTTTCGGTTACACCAGGTGTGAAAATAAAATTATCAGCATCGGTATCAACCCAGGTATATTCATTGGTTAAACGCAAAGAATCAGTTGTACAAATATCTACACAAAGTGCACACCAGCAACAACGACCATAATCTACCTGAGGACGTAAACCACTATCTCCACTCTTTGTTTCAATACCTTCAACAGGAACTAAATCAATAGCCTGATTTTCACATATAGCCTCACAACTACCACATCCTATACAAACAGTAACATCGTTATCGTGAAAACCTCGATAACGTTCGTTAGCCTCTCTTGTAAAAGGGTCTTTAATTGTAACAGGCTCCTTTACAACACGTGCCCATGCTGTAAAAGGTGTTAATATATCTTTTAAATTAAAACTCATATCTCTATAATTTTAGCGCTCTATTTCCGGAGGGCAAGTTTGTAATGAAACCATTATCGCGTGAACATCAGCAACATCAGCACCAATAAGCATGTGCTCAAGTACCGAAATTGCATGATTATAACTTGGACCACGTAAGTTAATTCTACGAGGTTTATCGCTACCATCTGTTACATAATACATTCCGTATTCTCCACGTCCACTCTCTAAACGCACATAAGTATCGCCTTTCGCGATTTTCCAATTTAATACGTTAGGCATTTTAGCTCTAATATCGCCTTTTGCAGGCATTTTAGCCATAATCTGACGAATTAAATCTACTGTCTGTATTAACTCTTGCCAACGAACCCAAGTACGTGAATAAACATCACCATCAGTTGCTGTTGGAGGATCAAAATCTAACTTATCATAATATAAGTACGGATTATCTTTACGAACATCACGTTTTACACCACAACCACGAGCATTTGTACCAACAATACCAAATTTATCAACCATATCAGGAGTTATAACAGCTAATCCTTTTGCTCTTTGTTTAAATACAGAGTTATGAAACATTAATTTTTTAATTCTGATAATAAAATCATCAATATCACGTAAATTATCTTCCATTCTTTCTTTAAATCCGTCAGGTAATATACCACGTACTCCTCCAGGAATAATATACATATGATATACACGAGCACCTGTTAATTCTTCGAATCTATCAAGAATTAAATCACGTAAATAAACTCCCCATTGTACACCAATACCTAAGGCAAAAGTACCTCCTTGTCCCGGCACACCACGCAATAAACCTGCTAAACGTGCCATCTCTAATGATAACATACGTAACCAATTTGCATATTCAGGTACTGCGTCAGCATAACCTGAAAGCTCCTCAGTACAACGAGCTATTAAATACTCGTTTGTATCGGGTTCGGCAACGCACATACGAATACTTGTAGGGAAACCCTGAACAAATAAACGACGCTCTATTAGTTTTTCAAAACCACGATGAAGATATCCAACGTGAGTTTTCGCTTTCATTATTGTATTTCCTTGTACAGTAAGCTCAACAGCCATATTACCAGTTACACCCGGGTGATTTGGTCCTAACCAAATTTTCTGGTACTTATGCGATGACAAGTCGATTTCTGTATCGGGAGTTACCGTTTTACTTGGTAACAATTTCTCGTCTGGCTTAAAGCCTAAAAATTTATTTATCATCTTTTCTCTGTTTAGCGGTTACCGGTTGATTAGGATATAACTTAGCTCTCATATACTCAGCAGGGTCGTTTGTCTTACGGTTTCCACGAGGAAAGTAAGTTTTCTCTGCATATTCATGTGTATCAAAATCTCTTAACATATGAGGCATATCGTCCCATCCTTCTACAACAAAATTTTCTTCTATTCGAGGACTACCAGGGAAATTAATTCCAAAAGCTTCGCGAAGCTCGCGTTGATATGTCCATATCGATTTCCATAAATGATGAGCAGAAACCATCTCTGGATTCTCTCTTTCAATATATACTCTAATTCCTATATCATTTTTTTGTGACGGACTGTTTAATAGATATAAAAGTTGGAGTTTTCCTTCTTCAATCCAATCAACACAACTCATCATAACTAAATGGGTATAGCCTTCATAGTCTCTTAAATAAGTAACTGCATCAATAGCACTATCCTTATTTATAGCTGCAAAAACGAGATTATTACGTTGATAAGTAACCTCTTGCAACTCATATTTTGAACTTAATTTCTCTATTAATTCTTTCATTGCTCAGTTTTTTTACCAGTTATAATCAGGCATATTCCAATCTTTAATAATTTTTTTCTGATTGGCTTTATACTCATCGAAATTTCTCGCATACTCATTAGCTTTTTCAGCTTTACCTTCTTTAATCAATTGCTTTAATTTAACAAAGCCATGAAGTAAAGCCTCAGGTCGAGGCATACATCCTGCAATATAAACATCAACAGGAATATATTTATCTAAACGATTGATTGTACTATAAGAATCATAATACATTCCTCCGTTTATTGTACAACTGCCAAGAGCCAAAATATATTTTGGTGATGGCATTTGTTCGTATGTTCTAATTACTCTTTTTAAAGTTTTTACTGATAAGTAACCTGATATTATAAAAGCATTAGATTGACGTGGAGTTGGTCGCATTTGAACACCATATCGAAACATATCGAAACGTGGTGTTACCAATGGTGGTATTTCAATACTACCACAACCTGTACCAAAACCTAGTACCCATATACTCTCGGCACGAGCCCAGTTTAAGAACTTTTCAACAATTCCACCACGAGGTTTTTCTTCTTGTGGACGTTCGCCACTAAAATAATCGTATAATGGATTTACTTTAATAATTGAACCATCAGGAGCAACAACTTCTCTTATCTCATCCTCCGGACGAACAAAAGTTTTTTCTGAGTTCTCAACATTAGCCTCTGATTTGGCTAACATTTCACTCATTTTATCATTTAAATCTAATTCAGACATTTTTTCTTATTCTTTAAATTAGAAACTATACATTAATATTGCTAAAACACCTAATGCAAATGGCACTTTAAAAAACCAAGTTATCGACTGCTCAATTTTAAAACGAGGGAATACCATTCCTACGAATACTGACCAGAAATATATTAAGAAAGACTTAACAATTAACTCAATCCAAGATGTTGCACCTCCAAAAACTAAGTTCATAAATAGAACAGCTTCCATTACGTGTAAAATGGCTCCTGCCGACATCATAAATCCTAAGTAAGTACCTTCGTACTCAGTAGCAGGACCTATTAATATCTCATTTGGTGCCTTCACCAAGTTAAATGGCGAATGACCTAAAGCTCCTAACATTGATAAAATAATTGCAGCAGCAGCAAATGGATTTGTAAATAATACCCAATTCATAATTCCACCTTGTTGTGCTTCTACAATTTTATATACTGAAAATGTATCGTACTGTATTGCAATAGAAAGTATTGCTAATGTAAGAGGTAATTCAACAGCTGCGTGCTGTGCTAAACCTCTAGCAATACCCATTGCTGAGTATGGATGTCCACCCTCTCCGGCTCCAAGTGCCATACCTAACATTCCGAATACTTGGAAATATAAGATAAGAATTAAATCTCCTGAAAAAGAGAAGTTTGTCCATAAGCCATTAGGATCGCCTGTAAATATAACCGGCATAAATAGGAATATTCCTATCCCTCCAGTTAAACGAAAAACAGGGCCAATATAATACATTACACCGTGAGTAATAATAGTACGAGTACTAATATTCTTTAATAAATTTAACCACGGCTGTTTAAATGGAATTCCATGTCTTCCAGCCATACGAGCACCAATTTTCCTCATTGTTGCTCCCATTAACATTCCCCAATTTAATACTATCATTAAACCGATGAACGAATATGCTAATTTTGCGTATATACTCATTTTTTTATCCTCCTATTATTACAAGGTAAGTAATTAAGATAAAGAACACTATATGTAACATATATGCTTGTCCGTTACCACTATATATTCTACGAGTAAACCCTGCGGTATCATGTAGTAAGTTTGTTACTTTATTCCAAAATGTCTCTACCAATGGAATAGTTGCAATCCACATTGCTTTATAAACACCTTCAAATACATTATAAGCAACGTGTGTTGTTTCAGGACGTTCAGGACGCTCTCCAGAATAAGTAATATCAAACTGCTTAACTTTATGAGCTTTACGTGTTGAAACCAATAACCAAACTAAAACAAACATAAATGATAAACCAATTACAGGACCAACAATAGAACCTGCCCAATATCCATATTTTGAAATAGCTGTTACACCGTCCCAAGTTACAGGATTATTAGTAAATCCTAATTTAGTAATCATATCGCCTAATGGTTGTAATACCCATTGTGGATATGCAGAATAAACTAATATTCCTGCTATCAATGTATAAATAGGAATTAAAAACCAAATGCTAATTTCTTTTACATTACGATGATTATCTTTAAGTTGTCCTAAAAATATTGTATGGATTAAACGCCATAAATATAGAAATGCTATACCACCTGAGAAGAACATTATTGCTCCTTGGAAATACCATCCTTTATCTAAAATTGCATTATAAAACAACCATTTTCCAGTAAAACCTGATAATGGGGGTACACCAGAAAGTGCAATAATACCAATCAATACAGCTATAAATGCTAATGGCATACGCCTTATCAAACCTCCCATTTCATACATATTATGAGTTCCTACACGAAGTACTACGGCTCCAATTGTTAAGAAAAGGATAGCTTTATAAAGGAAGTGATTTATTACATAAGAAAAACCACCTAGCCAACCAAGATGAGTCATCATTGCCATACCAAGTACTATATAACCTAACTGCCCTATTGATGAGTATGCCAATAAACGTTTTGCATCTTCTTGGAAAATAGCCATCAAGTTTCCTACTAATGCTGTAATAGCACCTAACCAACCTAATGCATAAGCTAATTCTGAATATTGGTCGTTTTGACCACCCATTCCAATTAATGTAAGAACAATACCAAATACACCAGCTTTAAGTAAAATTGCTGATACCATTGGAGAAACATCAGATTCTGCCTCACCGTGAGCACCTGGTAACCAAATATGTAAACCAACTGCTGCAGTTTTTGTTAAAAAACCTGCAATAAGTAAACCATAAGCCCAATAAGGTATATATTGAATATTATTTATAATATTCATTGCAAATGAATTTTGCCCTACGTGAGCAATACCAAATGCAGCTAATAATGCGTAAGCACCACCAATAGAGAATAACATATAACTCAATCCGTGTGGCATAGAACGCTTACCTCTAATAATTAAGAAGTACGAACCAGCTGTCATTAATTCCCAACCGTAGAAAAATTCTAATGTTGTACCTGCTTCAATAATTCCGGTTAACCCTGCATACATCAATATTGCTACCGGATAAAAACCAGAACGAGTTCCTTTATAAGCAAAACCTGCTATTAATGCAAGAATACCACCTAGCATAAATATTACTTCAAAAATCAATCTTAAAGTATCTAAATCAGGATAAACAAAGTAAAAGTGTATAGCCATTGCAGAAATTGCAATAACATTTTTCACGAATACAGGTAAGAAATCTATTGCCAATAATAGACCAACAAATGCAAGTGGAATAAAGTTAATTGCAGCTCCAACTTCTGTAAATTGTGCTGTAAAATATCCCATTATGTATAGTCCTATAGCCATCATCCATACAGGAACAATTTTATGAATTTCAATTTTGAAATCTTCTAAATGTTCGTTTTCAGCTTTAATTGCATATCCGAACCAACGGAAAAGATAAACAGCTTCCATCATTGAACCAAAAAGAATTGCTATAACCCAAACAATATTACCTGATTGTATAAGTTCCATTACTAATGTCCATTTTGCAAAGAACGAAGGAAATGGAGGAAAACCTATTAAAGCAAAAATAAAAGTACCCATTAAAAATAGGTAGAAAGGCTTTTTGCGAATTGCGGCCCAACCTCTTAAACCTTTTGATTTAACAATACCTGATAAAAAGAATAAACCAGCTTTAGCAAAGTAATGTGAAATTAAAATTCCGAATACAATATATGGTGTTTGCTCTCCAAGAATATCTCTAAATCCTAAAATTAACATCAAAAGCCCTAACTGTCCTATTGATGAATAACCAAGCATACGTCGAGTATTTTCTTGTTTAAGACCAAGTAAGTTACTTCCTACAAATGTAATTGCTCCAATTAATGATATATAGTAATGCCATTCGGCACCTGCAATATCCATAACCTTAGATAGAACAAAGAACGAGGCTGTTGCTGATGCGGCAGAAACTACTGCTGAAAAACCAGGATTAGAACCTTCATATAAATCAAGTCCCCAACCGTTGGCAGGAAATGGTTTAAGTTCTAAAATTATAGCAATCATTATCATAAATACTGCTATTGCACCACCTTTAATTCCACTAAGATTAGCATCTATCATACCATCAAGATTTAGAGTACCAGAGAAATAATATGCGAACACTATTCCTATAAGTAAAAAACCTGAGATAATACTTGTTGCTAAAATATATTTGAAACCAGCTCCCATTGAACGAGTACCTTTTTCAAGCAGAATAAGTCCTGCAGTTGCAATACTTGCTACTTCCATAAATACGAAAAGGTTAAACAAGTCGCGTGTCATAACCATTACGTTAAGTCCCATCAGCATAATTAAATAAACAACCTGAGCATTTGAGCCTCGGTTTTTTAAGCTGTTGAACATATATATACCCCCAAGTAAACCAATAAAATTAATCATAAGAGTTACGAAAGCTTCGTAGTGTCCCATTAATAAGTTTATTGACAATGGTGGCATGAATCCAGCAGTATACATATACTCTGGCGTTTGATCTCCAAATTGGAATGCAGAAAACCACTGATATGAAATGAAAGTCATAAAAGTAATAGCTGCTAAAACTAAACCTCCTGTAAAGTTTTTCCCAAATTTATTTAAAACTCCGATTGCGAAGCCAGCCCCTAGAGCTGTTGCTACTATAAATAGAGGTGTTACCATTTTAGATCGTTATATTTATTAATTTCTAAAGTCTTTTTCGCTTTATATAATTTCATTGCATAAGATAACATTAAAGCTGTTACTCCAAAACCAATAACAATGGCTGTAAGCACTAAGGCTTGAGGTACAGGATCGACAACCGATGCAGAAACATCGTGATACCCTGTTTGAGCCACAGCATTATCAATAATTGGTGCAGTTTTTCCTTTAACATAGCCAAGACTAACAATTAACACGTTAATACCTGTATCAAGAATAGAAAAACCAACAATGATTTTAATTATATTTTTTTGTGTTAACACACCCCAGAAACCTACTAAAATCAGTAAGAATCCTATTAAAAGGCCAATGTGTCCTAAATCTATATATTCCATTATGCTTCTTTTTGAGATTTTTGATATTTATTAAGAATATTAGATATTTCAGCTCCTACTTTTAAACCCACAAAACTGTAGATAATAGGAATTGCTCCTGCACTAAATAGTGTACCGAATTCACCTAGACCATCTTCACCAAAAATTTTATTATCTAAAAATCCACCAGCTAACATTATTCCTAAAATACCAACTAATACAAATGATACTCCTGAAATACTCTCAACCCAGTGAATTACATGATAATTTAATTTCACATTAGGATTTGCCAATATCATTAAAGCAACACCTGTTGCAATAATGGCACCACCTTGGAAACCTCCTCCTGGTGTTAAATGACCATTCATAAATACGTAAATACCAAATAAGAAAATTATTGGTATTAAAACTTGTGATGCTGTAACTAAAAGTTCTGAAGTTTCGGTATGTTTAATCTCACGATTATAATCTTCATCTTTAAGCTTTAAGAAGAAAGCTATAATAGAAGCTGTTAAAAATAAAATTGTAACCTCACCTAACGTATCGAACCCTCTATAAGTTACCACAATTGCAGTTACTATATTAGCAGCACCAACTTCTTGCGCACCTTGTGCCGCAAAATGTTGCGAGATTGAATTATCTGCTAATTCTTGTCTTGTTTCGTAATTTGAGTATGTATTATAAAACATATACCCCATTACTAAGACTACTAAAGCTATTAATATATTTCTAAGCATCGGATCTTTTTATTTTATTTAATACATAAAAGAAAATCAAAGTTGATAATCCACTACCTATTGCAGCTTCAGTCATAGCAACATCTGGTGCAGCCATAAGTAAATACAAAACTGAAGCAAACAAACTTACAACTCCGGCAGCAATAATTGCTATCGAAAGTTTTTCACTATGAATAGCAACAAAAGAAAGCACAATGCTAACAATTCCAATTACAATTGCTATTCCTATAAATAATATCTCACTATTCATTACTTGGCTCCTTTATTACGTTATTATCAATATCTTCTTTAAGCTTATCAACTTTTGTAAGTTTGGATAATGGAACTTTCATAAAATATGCAGCTCGCATTAATACGTGAGAAGATACAGGGTTAGTTAAAAGGATAAAAATAATAAGAATAAGTACTCTTCCTATCCAATTTCCATCACTCCAAGCATCAAACTTATACAAACCCACTCCTATAAAAGCCATAATAGCACCTAAAGTAGAGGCTTTCGTTCCTGTTTGAACTCTATTGTATACATCAGGCATTCTTAACAAACCTATTGCTGATATCAATAGAGAAAAAGAACCCATTAGAAGCATTACAGCTCCAGCTAATTTCATTATCTCCATATTATAAACCTTTCTGTATATATTTAGCTACTACGATAACTCCAATAAAGCTTAATAGTCCATAAACTATTGCTACATCAAAATATATCATTCTATTACTTAACATTGCTATTACACTGATTATTACTAACGATGATATTGTTAGCGAATCAAAAGCAACCACTCTATCAACAACCGATGGACCTTTTACAAATCTCACCATTGCCATCAACATAGCCAATGTCATTACACCCACCGCTATGTATACTATCATTTCTGGACTAATCATAAAGCACCTCCAAATATTTTTCGAATTTAGCAACCAATTCTTCCGTAACTTTTTCTACATCATCATTGTCAACATTAATCCAATGAATGTAAAACGTGTCATCTTCAACATGAAGAGTGAAAGTTCCCGGTGTAAGTGTGATTGAATCAGCCAAAATTAATCGAGCCATTTTCGACTTCAATTTAGTTTTAACTTTTACAACACCCGGATTGATAGGTAAACTCGGAGAGAGTACTCTCTTAGTTACATCAATATTCGCTTTTATCAACTCTATGATAAAAACAATTATGTACATAAAAGTGTATGCAAATGCCTTTGGAGTTAAATTGATTGTTGTAAACAATTCGCATTTAGAACAAAAAATAACACTTAAAAAAAGTGATAAAGACGCTCCAATAACAATATTTACAGGATCAACAGTCCAATTAAGCAATAGCCACGCTATCATTAGTACAAGAAATGAAACAATTAAATTTTTAGTTTTCATTACTACTTTTTAAAATTTCGTAGCAAATTTAAATAAACAAAGCTTTTAAAACGTTGTTTTTTAACAGTGATATTGTATTTGAATTTAGTCTAAATTAGTAAATATTTAGCTATCTGCATGTATTGCTGATTGATATAGCAATTAAACTTTTATTTTTATGTTACATAACATACATTCACGCAAATTAACAGATATAAATATTCTTTTTTCTTTAAACTTGTTTTTTTTCACTTTATATGCTATAATATAGATATTTAATTTCAAAATAATATATATACACCTGTATATCTTTATATTAGCAATAACATTCGTAACTTTTTATAATTAAAATACTTATTTTATTTTCTTATATAAAAATTTAAATTAAATTTGTGAAGTAATATTTATTCATTCTAAATATAAATAAGAGAACAATGAGTAAGACAATTAAACTAAATAAAGGTCTTAACATCGAATTAATAGGATTAGCTTCTGATGAATTAGTTAACAGTAGCATAAGTAAAACTTATGCTATAAAACCTACCGATTTTCCAGGGTTAATTCCTAAAATAGTTGTTAAACCAGGGTTTGATGTAAAAGCAGGTTCTGTTTTGTTTTTTGACAAGTATAATCCAGAAATTAAGTTCACATCGCCCATAAGTGGAAAAATAAAAGAAATTGAAAGAGGTGAACGAAGAAAAGTTCTTAGAGTAATCATTGAAGCTAACGAAAATATTGAATATGAAAATTTCCGCAAAAAAGAAATTAGTTCTTTAAGCGTAGAGGATATAAAAAAAACTCTTTTAAATTCAGGAACTTGGACATTTATACGTAAACGTCCTTATGCAGTTATTGCAAACCCGGAAGAAAAGCCAAAATCAATATTTATTTCAGGTTTCGATAATGCTCCCCTCGCACCTAACTATGATTTTATTATAAAAGAAAATATTAATGAGTTTCAAGCAGGTATTAATGTTATTTCGAAACTTACCGATGGGAAAGTAAACTTAAATATTAGCGATAAAACAGGAAGTGTTTATTCTAATATTACAGGTGTTGAAAAAAACACACTTATAGGAAAACACCCATCAAGTACAGTAGGAACACAAATAAACCATATTGACCCATTAAACAAAGGCGAGGTTATATGGTATATTAATCCGCAAGACGTAATAGTAATAGGTCGTTTATTTACAGAAGGTAAATATGATGCTCGAAAAATAGTTGCTCTTACAGGTTCAGAAGTAAACGAACCTAAGTATTATAATACAATGATTGGTGCAACAGTTGATAGTATTTGCGAAAACAACGTAAAAGAAGGCAATAACAGATTTATTTCCGGTAATGTTTTAACAGGAACAAAAATTAGTAAAAAAGATTACTTAGGTTTTTACGATTCGCAAATAACAATTATTCCGGAAGGCGATTACTACGAGTTTTTTGGGTGGATATCACCACGCCTAAAAAAATTCTCTATGTCTAAACTATATTTTTCGTGGTTAATGCCAAACAAGAAATATGCTCTTGATACCAACTTAAATGGTGGTGAAAGAGCATTTGTTGTTTCAGAACAA
>Ga0256827_10000410_pt1 | contig 26637 bp, 24 predicted proteins | sample CV84metaG_FD_185977 | JGI IMG/M metagenome (GOLD analysis project Ga0256827, IMG submission 185977) | Hydrothermal vent microbial communities from East Pacific Rise, Pacific Ocean - CV84 | ecosystem: Environmental > Aquatic > Marine > Hydrothermal vents | place: Pacific Ocean: East Pacific Rise...
TTCAAGGCTCTGTAGGTAAAGATGATATTGCTAAAGCGATTAAAGAGCAGTTGAATATTGAAATTGATAAAAAAATTGTAGAGCTTAAAAAAGCACTAAAAACAGTAGGCGAGCATAAAGTTGATATTAAGTTAGGACATGGAATTCATGCCACTGTTACTGTTGATGTTGTAGGGGTAGAGTAGTCGTGTTTCATGCAACAACAATATTGGCCTATAAAGGCAAAGATAATGCTGTTATTGGTGGAGATGGACAGGTAAGTTTTGGAAATACTGTTCTTAAGGGAAATGCAACAAAAATTCGCTCGCTTTATAAGGGGGAAATTCTTGCAGGATTTGCAGGAAGTACCGCTGATGCATTTAACCTTTTTGATATGTTTGAGAATATTTTAAATGAGAAGAAGGGAGATCTTCTTAAGTCGGTTATTGAGTTTTCTAAGATGTGGAGAAAAGATAAGCATCTTCGTCAACTAGAGGCGATGATGTTAGTTTTAAATAAAGAGCATATCTTCATACTTACAGGAACAGGAGATGTTGTGGAGCCTGAAGATGGGAAAATAGCCTCTATCGGTTCAGGTGGCAACTATGCTATTTCTGCAGCCAGAGCGTTAGATAAGCATGCCGATATGTCAGCACGAGATTTGGTCAAAGAGAGCTTAACTATTGCAGGAGAACTCTGTATCTATACCAACACAAATATAAAACTACTGGAGCTTTAATTGAGTACTATTATTCCAACAAACTTGACACCAAAAGAGATTGTCTCTTTTTTAGATAAATATGTTATCGGTCAAGGTAACGCCAAAAAAACTATCGCTGTGGCACTTCGTAATCGTTATCGACGGTTACAACTTGATCCTGAAATGCAAAAAGATGTGATGCCTAAAAATATTCTAATGATAGGTAGCACAGGTGTGGGTAAGACAGAGATTGCAAGACGACTCTCAACCATGATGAGATTGCCTTTTGTCAAAGTTGAAGCAAGTAAGTTTACAGAAGTTGGTTTTGTAGGTCGTGATGTGGAGTCAATGATTCGTGATTTGTCGGCAAATGCTTTACAACTAGTAAGAGAAGAGCAAAATCAGTTAAATCAAGAAGATATTGAGACCTATATTGAAAATAGAATTATTGAAAAACTTCTTCCTCCACTTCCTTCAGGGGCAAGTGAACAAAAAGAGAGAGATTATGAAGTCTCTTTTGCGAAGATGCAAGAGAAACTAGCAAAAGGAGAGCTTGACCATTTGAAAATAGAGGTGGATATGCCTGCACCAACCATAGATGTTATGGGTGGAGGGAATATGCCCCCAGAGATGGCAAATGTTCAAGAGTCCATTATCAAAGTCATTGGTGGGCTTAATAAAAAAGGAAACAAAAAAGAGGTTACGGTTAAAGAGGCAAAAACAATTCTTGCTCAAGAAGCAAGTTCTGTGCTGTTTGATGAAGATAAGTTAAAAGATTTTGCTCTTAAAAAAATAGAAGAGGGTGGTATTGTTTTTATTGATGAGATTGATAAAATTGCTGTTCCTGCGAACTCTAGTTCACGTCAAGATCCAAGCAAAGAGGGGGTTCAACGTGATTTACTTCCTATTGTTGAAGGTTCGAATGTTCAGACAAAAATTGGTATGGTAAAAACAGACCATATTCTTTTTATCTCAGCAGGTGCCTTTCATTTAAGTAAACCTAGTGACTTGATTCCAGAGCTTCAAGGACGTTTTCCTTTACGTGTAGAGCTTGACTCTTTAGATGCTGAAGCACTCTATCGAATTTTAACAGAGCCTAAAAATTCACTTATTAAGCAGTATATTGCACTACTTGCAGTTGAAGAGGTAGAGTTATCTTTTGAAGAGACAGCTTTACGTGCTATTGCAAAATATTCAGCGGTTGCTAACGAAAAAACTGAAGATATTGGTGCGAGAAGACTTCATACGATTATGGAAAAGATAGTTGAAGATATTAGTTTTAATGCTGATGAGTTTAAAGGGAAAAAAGTAGTTGTTGATGAAGGATTAATTGAAGATAAGCTTGAAAAACTTGTTGATGATGAAGATACTACTCGATATATTCTTTAATTTTATTTTTTATCTGTGTGTGGGGGCTTTTACCCACACCTGTAGAGTCTAATGGTTTAGCTCTTCTGTTATTAAACGAAGATACTCTTCTGAGATAGTCGTTTCACTATTAATTTTGGGCTTTTTCTCTATAATCTCTTTTATAGAACCTTCATTTTTCTTTTTTATAGGCTCTTGGATAGGTAAGGTAGACAGAGTATCTGTTTGAGTCATTTTGTTTAGGCTTTGATCCGTTGTTCCTATTATTTTTTCTTCTATCTTTATGTGATGTGATATAGGTGCTACTGATTTTGCAGAGATGATATTTCTTTTACTCTTTTCCACCCCTTTATATAGAAAAAAAAGAACAACTATTATCAAGATACATATAAGCATCCTAATAATAGCATCTAAGTTTTCTAACATCTCTTCTTTATGAGAACTCTGCATATAGGTTCGATACTCTTCTGGTTTAATGGAATATATTCCCCTGTTTAAAGTCATATCTAACTCCAAGAATTTTTTAATGGATTTTAACACAAATAGAATTAATTCATTTATGTGATTTATTTTTACTCTTTATAGATAAGCTAAAATGTGGTTTTTTAATGAAAGAGGATATATAATGAAGTATGGATAGAGATATCCATACACATTATATATAGGTAGAAATTATTCGTTACTACTGTTGGTATCCGTGGTGGATGACTCTTTAGGAGTCTCTGGACTCTTCTCTTCTTCTTTTACTTTTACAACTACTTTTGCAGGTTGTTTCTCTTCAATTTTTGGTGCTACTTCAGCTGGCTTTGCTTCCTCTTCTTTAGTTTCGACAACAGCTACAGGAGTTATTGTTACTGTTTTTGTTGCACTCTTTTTCATCTCGTCTAATGATTCTTGAAGCTCATCACGCTCTTCTGTTACATCTTCCATATCACTTGCTAAATCAGCAACAGCACTATTATTTGCACCATATTTATAGACGAGTTCTCCACCCTCTTTTCCTTGGTATAGAGTGACTGCTATAAATCCTCCTAGGATGAGAATAAATAAAATTTTTCCAAAGGTTTTTCGTATTGCCATAAAAAGAAGTTTAAAGAGTACTAATCCTGCTGAAGCATATACCAAGTATATCCCTAACAGTTTATGCTCTTTTAAATCAGCTTTTCCTGCACTACTTAGCCCTGCATCTACAGCCGCTTGCCCATCAATGCCTCCTGTTAAATAGGCACCAAACATAGCTACAGCTACAATCAGAAGTAGTAGAAGTGAGAAAACAGAAGTGGAGCGTCGTTTAACACCCAAATTGTAAATTTCTAGTAGCAGAATAACCACAGGTATTGCAATTACAAAGTGTACAATTGCAGGGTGTAGAAGTTCAGGGATTTGAACGGGAATAGGTATCTCGGGGATACTAAGTGCTGGTAATGTCATATTACCTCCTTTAAAAGTTTAAAATAAAATAACCCTGATTATAACATAAAAAAGTATCCATTTTTAATGAAAATGCAAGAAAAGTAACAAAAACTATCTCATAACTCTTTATGTTATAATTCTGTAATTTTTTAATAAGGTAAAATATATATATTATGGAAACAAAAACTAAATCAGGGTTCATTGCAGTTGTTGGGCGACCAAATTCAGGTAAAAGTACACTTTTAAACTTTTTAGTCGGAGAGAAGCTCGCAATGGTCTCAAAAAAAGCACAAGCAACACGAAAAAGAATGAATATTATTGTGATGCATGGAGAGCATCAGCTTATTTTTGTAGATACTCCTGGGATTCATAAAAAAGAGCGATTAATCAATGAATTTATGCTTGAAGAGGCACTTAAAGCGATGGGTGACAGTGATTTAATTCTCTTTTTAGCTCCTATTACAGATAGACTCGATGAGTATGAAAAATTTTTAGCATTAAAAGAGAGTAAAAAGGCAAAACATATTGTTTTGTTGACCAAAATGGATCATGTTCCACAAGGAAAAATTTTAGAGAAGCTTGGGGAGTATCAAAAGTATCAAGATAAATTTGAGGCAATTATCCCCTTCTCTGTAAACAAAAAAGTTGGCAAGAGACCTCTTTTAGATGAGGTGGTTAAGTATCTTCCTGAGTCTCCTGCTTTTTTTGATACCGATATCACAACGACAGAGTTTGTACGAGATATTTATAAAGAGTTAATTCGTGAATCTATCTTTGAAAACCTCTCTGATGAGATTCCTTATGAGTCAGATGTGACGATTGAGAAGATTGATGAAGAGGATAGTATAGATAGAGTTTATGCTACTATTATTGTAGAAAAAGAGACTCAAAAAGGTATTATAGTAGGGAATAGAGGAGAGGGAATTAAACGTGTAGGTAAGCTAGCTCGACAACAGCTTGAACTCTTTTCTGGAAAGAGAATCTATTTAGATTTACATGTAGCTGTTAAAAAAGGTTGGAGTAAATCAAGAGGGGGGCTTGAAGATATGGGTTATATCTTCTAAAATCCCACTTTTAAAATAATTTTAAATAGAATAAAACTATATTTTTCTCTATTTATTAATTATAACAGATAATGTTAAATTAAAAAATAAATTTAAGAATTTTATAATGTAAAATGAATTGCGTAAGCAATACTTAACATCCTTGTTAATATAATCTTGATTATCTTATAAAGGAATGGTATATTTAAAATTATGTCAACAGAGAATATTGACCCTAGAATTAAAAAATATAAAAATATTATTACCATTAATCCTTATATTAATAGTTATTATGAATATAAGAATCAAGAGTTAAAAAAGGTCGAAAAATTAACTTATAGTGATAAGAATTTTGTTATATCTTATGTAACCAATAAAAACATGATTATTGCATCACTTGATGTGGGTTATGATACAGAGTTAGAAGATATTGAAGATACGATTTATATGAAAGCGTATGAAGAGTTAGGTTTAGATGAGGAGAAAGAGTATACAATTCATCATCAAAAAGCCGATAAAGAGAATGAGTCTACTGTTTATAATGTATTTATCTTTGAACCTGAAACATTGGATTCAGATTTTTCAGAAATTATAGATGAGACAAAATATGTAGACCTAATGCTTCCTGCTCCTCTTCTCTATCGTACCTTTTATAGTAATAATATCCTAGAAAATAAAGAAGCACACTGTTATATTTACTTTACAATGAAAGATGCTTTCGTTACGGTTTATAAAGATGGTAAATTTATCTACTCAAAGTCAATAGAGTTCTCACTGGAGCAAATCTATGAAAAATATTGTGCTTTAATTGGAGAGAAAATTGATAGAACAGAGTTTTTTGAAGTTTTAGAGTCCGAAGGTTTAAAAACTACCAACTCTATTTATCAACAAAACTTGATGCGACTCTTTGGAGAGGTGTTTTTACAAATCAATGATATTATTATCTATACAAAACGTGCTTATAATATCCCTAATATTAATAAACTTTTTTTAGGTTCAGTAAAAAGCCCTATTATTGGGTTAGGAGACTATGGATATAACTATCTTGGGATTCCTACCTTTAATTTAGATTTTAATTTTGATATTAAAAATGATGAATGGTATGTTGATCAATTTCAATATCTGATGGTTAAATCAGGATTAGATTATCTAGAGACTCCTTCTCAGATATTGAATGTTAGCCCTTATCCTAGAGCACCCATTTTTATCAAGCGTTCTAGTGGACAGTTTATTCTCTCTTTTCTTGCTGCAACTCTTCTTGGAATAGGGTTACCTCTTATCTATTTAGTTCCTACTTATGTAAATAAAGGGTATATCCTAAAATTAGAGGCAGACAATCAACGCTTGACACAAGAGGTTGGAAAATATAAAAAAATATTAAATAAGAAAAAAGATATAAAGAGACAAGAGGAGAAAAAACTAAAAAAACTTCAATCTATATTTGAAGGTAAAGCAAAAACATTAACGGCTATTCATGATAAAAAAGTGAATTACCACTTTAAATCGGATTTCCTCTATACTTTTTCGAGAGATCTCCATGACCATAGTGTTCATGTTGAGAAAATTCTTTCGAATGAGAATACTTTTACCTTATATCTTCTTAGTAATGATGAAAAATATATTACAAAATATATTAAATTTATTTCAGCAAAATATTCTCTTAAAATTAATAATATTGATATAAAAAGAATAGAAAAAGATAATAAAAACAACCTCTATAGAGGAGTTTTAAAGGTGGAGTATAAATGAAAATTTGGGTAAATTTACTAAATGATTTAGATAATTTTTTTGAGGAGAAGAGTGAAAATGAGAAATGGATGCTCATTGTTGTTATTTTCGGTGTGATACTCTACTTCTCTTATGCTTTTTTCTTTGATGATGCTGAGAGCCAGTACAATGACTCTGTTGTAAAAAAAGAGAGACTTCAAAGTAGCATCTCTAAAAATAAAGATTATCTTAATAGCATTACTCGGAATGGAGATAGAAACTTTTTGGTAAAAAAATATGATAGTGAAATAGCGACTTTAAAGAAAAGTACAAACTCTACACATGATGATATTACCTTTATCTCCTCTAGTTTAGATGAACTCTCCTCTTTGATGTTTAATAAAGAGAGTTGGTCAAAATTTTTGAATAGTATTACAAAACAAGCAAAAGATGAGAATATCGAGATTAATTATATTGAAAATGAATATGTTGAGACAAAAGGTAGTTTTGGACATATCTTACAAATTTCTATAGGATGTAATGGATCTTATAGAAATATTGTTAAGTTTCTTAATAGATTGGAAAAAAATGTTTTAGTTACTGATATTTATGAATCATCTATATATTTAAATAAAAACCAGACCAAAGTTAAAGCCGATATTAAAATTTCAGTATGGGGGATAAATCACTAATGAAAAAATTATCTATAGCGTTAGTTCTATTCTCTTCTATTTTGTGGAGTTTATCTTTGGATACTTCAGCAATTACTAATATGATTTCAAAAATAAAAGAGGAGAGAGAGGGGATTAGTCTTAGTAAATTAGAAGGTACATTGAATCCTTTTATTTTAGTTGAAGAGAAAAAAGAGGAGAATTTAACAAAAAAAGAGAAGCCTAAGGCTTTAAAAATTGTTATTGTTGAACCCACGTATAACTTAGAAGCAATCTTAAATAATGCAGTGTTTATTAATAAAAAATGGTACAAAAGAGGTGATAAGTTAGGAGCGTATCGTATAGGATATATCTCACAAGCAGATGTAGAGTTAATCGGTAAAGAGAAGAGAAAAACGCTCACTTTAAAAAAGAAAAAATTTATAAAGTTACACTAAGGAAATAGATTATGGCTAATGTAGAAAAGAATTTAAAAAATATTTTGTTAGGGGGTATAGTTTTCATATTACTATGGAGTTTGCCCTTGAAAGCAAATCGTTGTGAGTCTCAATTGTTTACAGCTACACTAAACAGTGCATTAACTATTGCTGATGTTGTTGAAAATATTGCGGATGAGTGTGAATTAACATTGATAGTGAAAGATAGTGAAGCTAAAAAAAGATTAGCAGAAAAACTCTATTATGTAAAATTAAATAACGCCTCTTTAGATGAGTTTTTAGATATGATTTTAGTGGAAAATGATATCTCTTATATTTTAGAAGATTCCCGTCTAAAAATCTCTTATTTAAATACAAAAACTTTTAAACTTCACTATCTTGCAGGAGATAGAAAAGGAACCAGTAATGCTCATGTTACTATTGCTGATGCGAGTGGTAAAAGTGGTTCAGGAGGAGGGGCTGGAGATTCTGAAAATGGCTCAAAAACAGGGGTTACTATTGAGAGTAGTGATGATTTTCAGTTTTGGTCAAAAATTGAGAAAGAGATTCATTCACTTTTAAATAGACCAGAAGATAAGTATAAAGCTCCTACTCCGATTATAAATCCTGAAGCGGGAATGATTACTGTTACAGGAACAGCACAACAGATAGAGAGAATTAGCGTATATATAAAGGATTTAACCAAGCAGTTACAGAGTCAAGTCTTAATTGATGTAAAAATTTTAAGTGTAACTTTTGATGATAGTTACAGTACAGGAGTTGATTGGGAGCAGTTATATAATTTTCAAAATATGGCAATTGCCTCTGCGAGTATGGTTCAAAACAATGTACAGTCTTTAACTTCTCAGCTTGATGGTGGAGATTTATCAATTAGTGATATGACTTCAGCGTCTGATACTGAACCTAAGAGTTCAGGGGCTATTATTACAAGAGGGTCTGTAAAAATAAACAATATTGTTAAGTTTTTAAAGACTCAAGGAGATGTAAAATCTATCTCTAATCCAAAAATTTTGACACTAAATAATCAACCTGCCTTAATCTCTGTAGGGAATGAACTTTTTTATAAAATTCAATCAACTTCAATTATGCAAGGGCAGAGTGGTGCAGGAAGCCAACAGAGTGGAGAGACTATTGACTCTGTTTTTGCAGGTATCCTTTTAGATATTACACCTGAAATTTCTGACAATGGATCAATTACATTAAAGATTAATCCCTCTATCTCGGATACTCTTGATACGATTAGTAGAGATACTGCTGGGGCAAGAAATATTCCACCTGACTTATCTAGAAAACAGATTTCATCTGTAGTTACACTCCAAGATGGTCAGCATGTTATCTTGGGTGGGCTTATCTCCTCTAAGACAGGAACTAAAATATCAAAAGTACCTCTTTTGGGGGATTTACCTCTTTTGGAACATCTATTTAAACGTGAAGTAAAAATTGATAAAGTTGATGAGTTAGTACTTATTCTTACTCCACATATTATTCAGAAAAAGAGTGACCTGTCATTGGAAGATTTAGGATATAAAAAGTTAAATTATGAGTAATAAGTTTTCAACGTTAAAAAATATTTTTATTGACAGTGTTGAAAAAGAGAGCTATGTAGATTTAGAGGACTCTTTATATAACTATAAAGTATTAGAGGAGAGTCTAAATAAACCATTAAAGATGTTACTTGTTTTTGGTAAACCTGGAACAGGGAAGAGTATGCTTCTTAATAAACTTTACTATAATTTAAAAGATAGCCGAGATATACACTATTTTGAAGCTCCAATTTTAAGCGAAAAAGAGTTTCTTATTCGTATATTTGAGGCAATATCCTCTCGTAGTATTCCTAAAAACATGAAAGTAAATTTTGATGGACTATTGCGGTATTGCCAACAGATACGGGGTAAACGAGAGATTGTCTTTTTACTTGATGAATGCCAGCTCTATAGTGAAGCATTAATGGAAAAGATACGGTTGCTCTCTGATACACGTGTGGTAAAGTTCGTTATTACTTTACATAAAACAGACAATGAAGAGATTATTGCTAAAGAGCATTTTAAGACACGTATTTGGGAGGTAATAGAACTCTCTAATGCGAATGTAGGGGATTTAGAACTCTATATTACTAAGAAGATGATTCAAAGAGGTTTTATTGAAATTGCAAATATGATGAGTAAAAAAGATTTTAAATATATTCATTCTCATACAGCTGGAAATTTTAGAGAGACCAACAAATATCTCTATACAATTTTTGATATTTATGAATATTATGAAGAGGTAGAAGCACATAAGCTTTCACGTAAAAAATTTTCTCGAAAAATTTTAGAGATGGCTGCGATTAGATTAGGATATATTGATGAATAAGACACGAAAACTTGAAAAGAAATGGTATCAGTATAGGTTAAGAAAGATTCTCTCATTCTCTCTGCTTATAGGTATAGCATATACTATTTTAGCATTAGGTTACTATTTTTTATTTAAGGTAGAGAGTTTTGATTTCAAGAAAATTTTTGCTCTTAATGCTGAGAAGAAGAGTCTATCTGTTGAGAGTAATAATACAGCTCCTTTGGTAGCTTTAAAAAACAGTGAGCTAAATCAAACTCTACCTACTACTACTTCAACTCAAAAAGAGAAGCTAGAGGTTTCTATTTCTAACGAGAATATCCTTTTGGAACCTATTATTCCAATTATAGATTTCGACCAAGAACAACGTCATGTTTCTGCTCCTAGAGCAACTAAAAAAGTAGTACCTCCTAATAGTAATATGGTTCGTGCAAAAGCTTCAAACTATTTGACTGCAAAAGAGTTGTCTCATCTAGTTAAAGAGGATAGAGATACAACAAAACTGAAAAATATACACCTCCATAGTAGTTCTAGAAACTATATCGAGACAATGGAAAATAAGTTTTTGAAGAGTAAAAGTCCTAGAGATGCTCTTTTGTTAGCTAAAGCATACTATGGTAAAGGTTACTTTAAAGAGTCTGAAAAATGGGCATTGCAAGCGAATGGTTTAGATAGTGACTTAGAAGAGAGTTGGATTATTTTTGCTAAAGCAAAGGTTAAACTGGGAAAAAAAGATGAAGCAATTCAGATTCTTTCGACTTATTATAAAAAGAGTAAAAATATTAAAGCACGACTCTTAATTGAAAAAATAAAAAAGGGGAAATTATAATGAGATTTATACTGTTTTCACTACTTTTAACTACATCTATTTTCTCGTCAAATCTTTCAACTCTTTATAAATTTTATGAGAGTCAAAAGTATGATAAAGCGTGTAACTATGCCTTTAAATATTACTATAAAAAAAAGAATAAACGTAGTGAGAAGTACTTGACTCTCTATGGACTCTCTTGTCTAGAGACAAACAACTTAGCTAGAGTTGCTACTCCTATGATGGGATTAACACAAAGTAAAGATGCACGAGCAAATGCCAGCTATTTTGGAGCTATTTTATTACAAAAACAGCTTTTGATGCAAGCCTTAATTGATGAGAAACCCCTTGGTTATCTAGAACTTCCTCGAACCCCATTTGTTCTCTCTACAATCTTTTCTCTTTTTCTCAAACAAAAATATACAAAAGAGAAAAACATCTACCACTTTATTGATGTGCAGGATGAGAATATCACATACAGACTCTATACTAAAAAGTACAAAAAAGAGAGATATTACATGATTCTAGATATTTATAAAAATGGAAAGTTTACAAAACGTTATCAATACAAATAGAAATATAATATAGGAGAAAGCATGCAAAAAATTATAGATATTTTAATAAAAGAGAATGTGCTTGATGAGCGAAAATTAGAGCTTTTTTTAAATCGGTATGGCGAAAGTAAGTTAAGCATTGCTAATCTTATTAAAGTTCGTTTAATTCATATTGATGAGATGGAGAAAGCTCTACTCAAAGAGTTACGCCTACAGAGTATCGAAATGAGAGACTTAGAGTCTGTTACAGGAATTAGTACAACCGATTTGCTCAAAAGACAAGCAAAAGAGGCAAATATAGAGTATGTCGACTTAAAAGATGTTCAGATAGATTTTAAGTTAATAAAAAGACTCCCTCTTAAACAGTTGGTGCGGTATAAAGTTTTACCTCTTTATGCAGAGGGCGATACCGTTACTGTAGCATTTTCAAATCCTAATGATTTTGAAGCAAAAGGAGCTATTGAACGATTTTTTCATGGGAAAATGATGGTTGTTGCTTTGGGAAGAAAAGAGATTATTGAACAGATTTTAAACCAACTTCATACCGAAGAGAAAGTTGAGGAGTTTTCTGCTGATATTAAACAAGATTTAGAGCAGGGTGGTAATGAAAATATTGATGAAAAAGCACTACCTGCAGTTGTTCAACTTATTGATCTTATTTTAGAGAAAGCGATTGAAAAAGGTACCAGTGATATTCATATTGAGGCGACAGAACACTACTCTATTGTCCGTTATCGTATTGATGGAATGCTCCAAGAGGTCTTTAGAATGGAACAGGCAATCTTCTCTCCCTTGGCTTCAAGAATGAAGCTTCTCTCTAATCTTGATATTGCAGAGAAGAGAAAACCTCAAGATGGACGTTTTACTAAAATTTTAACAGGAAGAGTTTTTGACTTTAGGGTATCAACACTTCCTACACTTTTTGGGGAATCCATTGTTATGAGAATTTTGGATAAGTCAAAATCTATGGTTAAGCTTGAAGATGCAGGTATGAATTCTATATCCTATGAACGGTTTATTAAAGGAATTCATGCCCCTTACGGGATTGTTTTAGTAACTGGACCTACAGGTTCAGGTAAAACAACCACCCTTTATGGTGCATTAAATGAGATTAAAAATGTAAAGGATAAAACGATTACAGTTGAAGACCCTGTTGAGTATCAAATGGAAGGAATTCAACAGGTACAGATTAATAAACAGGCTGAGTTAGGATTTCCTGAAGCTCTACGATCTATTCTTCGACAGGATCCAGATAAAATCATGATTGGAGAAATTAGAGATCAAGAGACATTACGAATTGCTATTCAAGCAGCCCTAACAGGTCACTTGGTTCTCTCTACTCTTCATACTAACTCTGCTATTGCTGCGATAGGACGTATGTTAGATATGGGAATTGAGTCTTATTTGATTTCAGGAGCATTGGTTGCTATTCAGGGACAGAGGCTTGTACGAAAAATTTGTCAGAACTGTAAAGAGCAGGCGACTCTCTCTCCTAAACTTTATGAGGATATAAAAGATTATGTTCCTGCAGATGCAAAATTTTATGAGGGAAAAGGGTGTGCCATTTGTAATGATTCAGGTTATATGGGTCGAGAGATGATTTCTGAAGTTTTAACTATCTCGGAGACACTCTCTACGATGATTGCGAATGGAGCAAGTAAAGAGCAATTAGAGATTCAGGCAAACAAAGAGGGCTTTTTCCCTATGTTTAAAGATGGTATTCAAAAAGCTTTAGAGGGAAAAACTACAGCGAGTGAAATCATTAGGGTGGCACGTTCATAATGAAATATTTTAATGTTACGATTGTTGCCAAAGGAAAAAAGAGGGTCGAACTGGTTAAAGCCAATAATAAAATGAGTGCTTTACGTATGGCAAGACAAAATAATCCTAACCAAAGAGTGCAAAAAGCGGTAGAAGTTTCACCTCCATCAGGAGAAAAATTTGAAGAGATGGTTTTGGGATTGAAAAAATCCTTTGAACCCAAGATAAATATTAATAATAAAATATCCGCTATTCGCCAGATAGCTGTTATGACAGATGCAGGTATCTCTATTCATGATGCAATTGTAGAGGTTGCTGTTAATTCTGAGAATCCTAAACTTAAAAAAATTTATGAGACAATGGGAAATGATATCAATTCGGGAAAGTCTATTGCAGATTCTATTGAACCCTATAAAGAGGAGTTTGGTCATGTTGCAATTGCTATGACAAAACTAGGGGAGCAGACAGGGAATATTTCTGGTTCTTATAATAAACTTGCTGATATATTAGAAGATATTCGAGATAACATGAAAAAGTTTAAAAAGGCAATTCGTACACCTTTAATTACTTTTGTAGCGATGGCGGTTGCCTTTACTATTTTGATTATGGTCGTTGTTCCAAAGTTTAAAGAGATGTTTGAAAAATTTGAAGCAGCACTTCCTATTCCAACGCAAATTTTACTTTTCTTAGAAAATATTTTAAATAACTATGGACTCTATGTCTTTGGTTCATTGGGTGCTATGATATTTGCACTACTCTACTATTATAAAAATGATGAAAAGTTTAAATATAAAATAGATAAGCTATTGGTTAATCCAAAATTTTATCTTATTCATAAAATTGTCTTTTTTGGAACAATGCACAAATATACTTTGGTCTTTGGAGAATTGGTAAAGTCAGGAATTCCTGTCTCTGAGGCTCTTGATACAGCAGTTGATATGGTTGATAATAGCTATCTTAAAGAGAAGTTAAATTCTGTTAATGCCAATATCGCAAGGGGTATTTCACTTTCAGATGCTTTTGAACAGACAGGTCTATTTGAAAATATGTTACTTCAGATGATTCGTGCAGGAGAAACAGGTGGTCAACTTGATGCAATGCTTGGTAAAGTGACAGATTATTATGATGGTCGATTTCAAGATCTTATTGATAACCTTGCTGCATATATTGAGCCTATTATGCTATTTTTTATTGCAGGATTGGTTCTATTGATGGCTTTAGGAATTTTTATGCCTATGTGGGATTTAGGAAAAGCAGTAAAGTAAGAGGATGTTAAATCTCTTACTTTTAAATAAGTAGAGGTCATTTTTGACCTCATAGTAGTTTTAATTAGCTTTTTCTAATCTCTGTTTTTCAACAGCTAGTTTATAGTCTGCCCATGTCTCAATTATTTTTTCAACAAGTTTACTATCAATTGTTTTAACACTCTCTAACGCTCTAGGTTCTACCTCTAGGATAGCGATAAGCTCATCATGGTTAAATACTTTTAAAATTTTCTTAAGTTTTTTATTTCCTAACCCTTTAATAGTCAAGAAAAGCTCTTCTAAATCCTCATTGCTAATCTCTAGAAGAGGAGTTGCTTCATCTCCACTTATCTCTGGTGCTTCTTCAGTTTTTAGTGCAGGTACTTTCATAGACTTGAGGCTCTTTAATGCAAATCTATCTTGATAGTTCCATTTTTCACTTGGCCACTCTTCAAAAGTACGCTCTTTAACATCAAACATTTTATAAGTAGAGTCAAGTTCATGTAGATAAACTTCGCCCTCTCCATACATTTTCTTTTTAGTTCCAAAGTAGGCACCATCATATGAAGCATTATATTTTCCAAATGTAATATGTCTCATGGTTCTTAGTAAGTCAGGAGAGATTTTACTCAACTCTTCCCAGTTAAACATAGGAATATGTGGCTTTCTAAATGTTCCTTCACTTAATGACCACATAATATATTGACCAATCCAGTCACGAATATAAGGGAATGCTGCAAAGGCTGTTGCACACTCTAAGATACGAACTTTACCATCTTTCCCATAGGCAACATCACATGCCCAATACTCTGCATTCGCCGATTTTGAAACTTTTACAGCAAGGTCAAGAACAGATTTTGGTACATCCATATAGTCCATCTCTCCACCTTGGCTTGTGTTGGTTAACCACTCGCCTTCAGGGGCTCTTCGCCAAAAGGCACATACTGGTTTATGACCAATCAGCATAACACGAATATCAGCTTCCATTGGAACAAAATCTTGAAAATACATTGGATGGTATTTTTTCTCAGCATATAACTCTTTTGCCTCTTTGTATGAGTCAACTTTATGAACAAAGTAGCCACCATAATTTGATGGTCCATAAGATTTTTTAACAATTTTTGGATACTCTGTTTTCTTTAAAAATTTATCCCCATTTTCTCTATTATAGTAGATATATGTTTTTGGAATTGGTAAATCGTATTTCCATGCAAAACGGGTTACATTCTCTTTTGATTTATTTGAAAATTGAGTATCGAGTGATGGGATAAATCTTACATTTGGTAAGGCACGTGCAATCTCTCTAAATGTCTCATATGCTGTTGCTGGAATATTTCCAATTAATACATCAATTTTTTTCTTTTTAACCTCTTTGATAAATCTCTCTTTATCTTTTCCCCAGTGATATACAACAGTCTCTATTTTATTTGGCCATCCTTTAAAGTTTGAATGATCAAAAAATCTTAGGACGTAGTCCATGTATAAAAATCCTAGTTTTGGTAACTCTTTATTATTTAAACCCATTGTTTTATTTTCCTTGTTTTTTGGTTTTTTTATCAATTAAATTTACGATTAAGTCAATTTTTTTATCGTTGAAGTCTAATCCCATTTTTTCTTGTTCTGGTGTTGCAAAGGCAGGGATTCCATTAACCTCTAACACTACATACTCCTCTTTCTCTTGGTCATAAATAATATCAATACCAGCAATATCTGTACCACAGGCTTTAGCTGCCTTGAGTGCGATATCTATGATGGTGTCATTACACTCTCGCATAAAAACAGAACCTCCCGATGTGATATTTGTTCGCCAATCAGTACCACTGGCTTTTCGACCATAACATCCAACAAATTGACCATCAACAATATCGACTCTAAAGTCTGTATTGTCATATTTAATAAATTTTTCAACAAAAACTTGACGGATATTCATTTGGTTTAAGAAGGGAAGAAGAATATCAAGGTTATCCTCTCCCTCTATTTTTGTTAGACCAACACCTCCCCAACCATCAGTTGGTTTGTAGACCATCTTTCCCCATTTACGGATAGTCTTTCTCAGTTGGTCTGTATCATCACGGTGACAAACTCTATAGTCAGCTGTTTTTATACCTGCATTTCTCAAGACAAAAGAGGTGTGAAACTTATCCTCTGTTAAGGCAAAAGAGTCATATGAATTAATCATTGGAATTACACGATTTAGTGCCTGATAAAAATAGGTTTGGTATATTGTTTGTTCCCCTGCATTGTAAGAGAACATAAGGTCAAGTTTATTAAGTTTTATCTTATTGTGAACAATATTCCCATTTTTTGCAGTTGCATGACGTAAATTAATATCACTAATGGTCAATATGTCTCGTTCTCTGAGCTTTTTAATCATTTTCTTCTCAATGGTTTCTCCCCCACCATTTTTGTAGAGCCACATTCCAATTGTTCGTTTGTCTGACATTATAATTCTCCTTATTAAAGTTGTTTAAACTCTTGATGATACATAAGTATTTGAGTCATCAAGTCAATACGTTGTTTAAATGAGCTTTTTAAAGCACGCTCATGAATAGTATGATCCCCATCTCCAAAGGGACCAAATCCATCAAGAGTAGTTACTCCTTGTGATGCAATGATATTTGCATCACTTACTCCACCTCTTTTTTCTGTTGGAAGACTCTCTCCTGAAAGTATCTCAATTCTATGGATAAGTTGCTTCTGCTCCTCATTGGCTTCCATTACATCTCTTTGAATCTGTCCTGAGAGTGTTGCCGATGTCCCTTTTACATAAGAAGTATTTGTAATCTTATCCAGTGCATTCAAAAGTCTATCTCGTTCACTATTTTGAGTATAACGAAGCTCCAAAAGAAGCTCTGCTGTAGGAGAGATAGTATTCGCACCAATTCCTCCTACGATTTTTCCAACATTAACCGTTGTACCAATTTCAAGATTGGTCAATTTGGTTAGTTCAATGAGTTTATAAGAGGCTTCAAGGTTAGCATTGATGCCTGCCTCATAGCGTACCCCTGCATGAGAAGCTTTTCCCTCAATTTTAATAGTAAATGTTCCTACTCCTTTTCTACCTGTAACGACTTCTAGGTTCTCTCCAGCTGCTTCGAAGACAAAACAGTAATCATACTCTTTTGCTAATTTTGAACTCAATATTTTACTATCATCAGAACCCGTCTCTTCATCTGAGACTAACAATACATCTATGTTCTCAATTTTTCTATTTTTTTCATAAACATTACGTAGGGCTTGAAGAGCAACCATGTTTCCACCCTTCATATCACAGACACCTGGACCATAAACCCATTGAGTATCCTCAGAATAATTTTCAAATTTCCCTTTTGGAAAGACAGTGTCATTGTGTCCTAAAAGTAAAATTTTTGCTCCATCACTTTTGGGAGTAGTGTAGAGGTTATGATTTCCTATCTCTTGACGTTCAAAAGTGGTATCGGTAAATCCTAAATCATTAAACCACTCGGTCATAATTTCAGAAATTTTGTCAACACCCTCTTTATTTTTGGTGTAGGAGTTGATATTAATAATGGTCTGCAGGTTTTCAAAAAAAATCATTCTATTTACTTTAATTAAGGTTAATTACATGGTAAAATTTAAAAAAAAATCACTTTTGTGTAAAAATTGTGAAAGTATATCACTTTAAAGCCTATAAAAAGTTAAAAAAATATAAAAAATAGAAGAAAAAATGTAATAAAAACTTATAATAAAATATAACAATATTAAATATTAGGAGAAGAGGAGTAGTTTAGTATATTTTATTTTATATACTAAACTGTTAAGAGATGAGTTATTTTGCTTTTTCTAGGTATTTACCTTCAACGGTATCTACGACAATTTTTTGCCCCTCTAATACAAAGAAGGGAACTTGTACAACCGCGCCACTATCAAGAGTTGCAGGTTTCTTACCACCTTGAGAATCTCCTTTGAAGTTTGGAGGAGTTTCAACCACCGTATAGGTTGCTGTTTGTGCAATCTCTACAGAGATAGCTTTCCCATTATGGAAAAGAATATCTGCTTCCATTCCATCAATCATAAAATCAAAGGTATCTTTTCCTACTTGTTCATGAGTCAGACCAATTTGATCATAAGTGGTAGTATCCATAAATTGTAAAAAATCGCCATCATCATAAAGGTATTGCATTGTTGTCTGTTCTAAATCAGGTACTTCAAATTTATCTCCTGCATGTACAGTTTTTTCAATTACTTTACCTGAAGATAAATTTTTAATTTTACAACGAACAAATGCAGCACCTTTCCCTGGTTTTACATGTTGAAAATCTACTACTCTATAAGGGTTTCCATCTAATTCTAATCTAACACCTTTTTTAAGGTCACCCATTGAAATTGTTGCCATAATATACGACTCCTAATTTTTTTTGGATATTATATCCTTTGATTGATATTACATTGTTTAATGATTTACTATTTATTGTTAAGCTGTTGTCAAATTTAATTAAAGGTACTAAATGAAAATTTTTTTAAAACTCTTGGCTCTCTTGAGCCTAACTCTCTCTGCTCTTCATGCAGAGAGCATTGACTCTTCGATTGTAAAAATTTATACAGTCTCTAAGACTACCAATTATATGGAGCCATGGAACTCTTCAGTACAGAGGTCTAGTGGTTCAGGGAGTATTATCTCTGGAAATCGTATTCTGACCAATGCTCATGTTGTGGGTAATGAGACGTTTATTGAGGTTAAGAAGTATGGAGATACAAAACGTTATCAGGCAAAAGTATTAGAGGTTTCTCATGATACTGATTTGGCTCTTTTAGAGGTAACCGATAAAAACTTCTTTAAAGGAACGACTCCTTTAACTTTTGGAACATTACCTAAAATGCAAGATAAAGTGACTGTCTATGGTTATCCTATGGGGGGGCAAACTATTAGTGTAAGTACGGGGATAGTCTCTCGTATAGAGCATAATCGTTATGCACATAGTGGACAGAGCTTTTTAGCGATTCAGATTGATGCGGCTATTAATCCTGGAAACTCAGGAGGGCCAACTATCTCTAATGGTAAAATTGTTGGTGTTGTGATGCAGGGGATAACTTTTTCTCAAAATATTGGATATATGGTTCCTGTAGATATTATTCAACACTTTCTAAAAGATGTTGAAGATGGTAAGTATGATGGGTATCCTAAACTTGGTATTATGACAGATAAAATAGAGAATCCCACGCTAAAAGAGTATTATCATTTGGCAGAAGAGGAGGGAGGTATCTTGGTAGTTGATATCGTGTATAACTCTATTCTAAAAGATGTTCTTAAAAAAGAGGATATTATCACAGCTATTGATGGTCATAAGATAGAGAATGATGGTACTGTAGAGTTTAGACCAAAACAGTATACTCACTTTAAGTATTTTATTGATGTTCATCAGTATGGGGATAACGTCTCTTTAGATGTTCTCCGCAATGGAAAAAAGATGAAACTTCATGTAACTCTTCCTAAAACATCAAGTGATGAGTATGCTACTTATTCTCGTTTAGAGTATGATAAAATGCCAAGCTATTTTATGTTGGGTGGTTATGTTTTCTCTCCAATTACTCAAAATTTATTAAATGCATCAATGAGTCCCGTTCTTGAGTTACGCTATAAATCGACTAAGTTTCCTACTAAGGATAAACAGGAGTTGGTTGTTTTATTAAAGGTGTTAGCCGCAGAGCATAGCAGAGGAGATTATGGTATTAGTTTATGGCATATTGAAAAAGTAAATGGTAAAAAGTTTAAAAATTTTAAAGAGTTTTATAAATTGGTTAGAGGGAGTAGTGCAAAATACGTTATTCTTGAAGATGAGGATGGTGCTAAAGTGGTTATAAATAGAACACAAGCGGTAGAAGTAGAGAATGAAATTCTAAAACGTTATAGTATTAAGGCAAATAGGTCAGATGATTTAATGTAGAAGAAATGGGTCGACAGATGGGTCGACCCTTCTAGTTTGTTAAATTTTATTTAACAAACTCAAATGGGTTTTCCACTACATTTTTTCTATCTACGATGTATGGAATAAGAGCTGTTTGTCTTGCTCTTTTGATTGCTACTGTTACCAACTCTTGGTGTCTTTTACAGTTACCAGTAAGTCTTCTTGGCATAATTTTAAATCTTTCGCTCAATGAGAACTTTAATAAACTTAAATCTTTATAATCAATGAAATCAACTTTCATTTCACAATACTTACAATATCTTTTTTTGAACTTTCTTCTTTCTGCCATGGGTTATCTCCTAAAATGGTATCTCGTCATCATCGATGTCGATTTCTGGGACAGACGGTTGTTGTTGCTGTGGAGCAGAATATGATGGCTGTTGAGTTGGTGCTTGTGGTTGAGCATATCCACTCTGTTGAGGCTGACCATAACTTTGCTGTTGTTGTGGTTGATTATAACTGTTGTTATTTTGTCCACCACTATTTTGTGCATTGTTGTTTCCATAAGAATTTTGGGTTTGCTGTTGTTGCTGTCCCCCATAATTATTTTGGCTTGGTTGCTCTCCATATCCATTGTTGTTGTTAGGGTTCATGCTATCAGCTTTACTATCTAACATCTGTAGATTCTCTACAGTAATGGCATGTTTACTTCGTTTACTTCCATCTTGTGCTGTCCATTGTTGAAAAACAAGTCGTCCATCTACTAAAACTTTGCTCCCCTTGCGAAGGTATTGGTTTGCAATCTCTGCGGTACGTCCAAAAAATGTTAGGTCGATAAACATCACTTCATCTTTTTGTTCTCCAGTTTGACTTTTCCACTTTCGGCTTGTTGCAATACCAACATTTCCAATAGCTGAGCCACTCTGTGAGTATCTTATCTCAACATCTCTTGTAAGGTTTCCTACCAATACGACTTTGTTATACATGGGGTTCTCCTAAGGTTTTACGCTTCTGTTGTTTCTGTTGCTGGTGTCTCTGTTGTTACTTCTTCTGTTGTTGGTGCTGGTGCTTCTTCTTTTGGAGCAGCGGCAGCTACAAGTTTAGCAAATTGAGTAAGCTCTTTTTGCTTTGTGTATCTAACAGTTAAGTATTTAATTACCTCTTCATTAAACTTTAAGTTTCTTTCAAGTTCATTAATTACAGTACCTTGTGCTTTAAAATAAACGATAGTATATACACCACGCTCATTTTTCTCAACAGGATAAGCAAGTTTTCTCATACCCATATTATTTGTAGCAAGAATTTCAGCACCTTCACGTACAAGAATCGCTTCGATTTTTGCAATGTTTGCTGCTGTCTCTTCATCTGTTAGTGTAGGTTTAAGTACATACAGTGTTTCGTAGTTGTTCATTGTGTTCCTTTTGGTTTAATAGCCCATTTAAATATAGTCAAGTGACTATCCAAAAAATGAGCAAGAATTTTGGAAGCTGAATTTTATCATAATAAATATTGAATTTTATTAAAAACAGAGATTTTTAAAATAATATTATCTTTATTGTGAAAAAAATGAAAAGAAAGAGATGTAGTATTTAAAAATAAACTTAATTAAATTTATTATATTATATAATTAAGTAAATACTTAAAAGGTGCAAATTTTTATATGAAAAAAAGATTAAACAATTTTATTCCAAACCATTTTTATAACCCTTCTAAAGTTCTTTTTAGTCTACTCTATTTAACACTACTTCTTAGTTCTCTCTATATGTTCTTAAAAAGTTATAACTACTATAACTATATAGAAGAGTCGCCTAAGTATCAAGAGTATATTACTGAGATTAATAGTATAGATACGATTAATAGACTTTTTTTAGTTAAAGATATAGAGGAGAAAAAAAATGAGCAGATAATACTTATGGTTATCTCTTCTGTCATTTTTCTGCTTTCTCTCTTGATGTTTATCCGACTAATTTACCTTTTTAAATCATTAAAATTAAATGCTAAACATTTAAATATGCTTTTAGAAGATATTGAAAGTTATCCAAATAAGGATAAAGTTACTGAGTTTAAAAAGATTATTAAGAATAGAGACTCTTCAGAGATTTATGCATTTATGTCAGAGATGATTCATGAGTTACAAGAGAGTAAAGAGATGGCGGATAGAGCGAACAATACAAAGAGCTTGTTTTTAGCCAATATGTCTCATGAAATACGTACTCCTCTTAATGGTATAGTCGGATTTACAAAATTTCTAAAGTCAACAGATTTAAATGCTGAACAGGATGAGTTTTTGCAAATTATTAGAAAGAGTTCAGAGGATTTACTCTCTATTATTAATGATATTTTAGATATCTCAAAAATAGAGAACGGTAATATTGAGATTGAAGAGGTCTTTTTTAACCCTATGGAGGAGTTTGAGAATGTTATTGAATCCTATTCTGCTAATGCCTCTAAGAAAGATATTGATTTCTCATTATGGATTGACCCTTCATTCTCTTCAGAGTTGCTACGAAGTGACCCTGGTAAAATAAAGCAAGTGCTTATTAATCTTATCTCTAACGCTCTTAAGTTTACTGAAAATAAAGGAGCTATTGATGTTATTATTGAAAAATTAGATTCTAAAGAGAATGAAGTTACAGTTAAGTTTTCAGTCAAAGATACAGGTATTGGTATTAGTGAAGAGAATAAGTCAAAAGTATTTGAAGCCTTTATTCAAGCAGATAGTAGTACCAGTCGAAAGTATGGTGGAACAGGTCTAGGATTGACTATCTCTTCTAGTTTGGTTCATGCTCTTGGTGGTGCTTTGATTTTAGAGAGTGAGCTAGGAGAGGGAACTATTTTCTCTTTCTCTTTAACTTTACCTAAGCAGGATATTAAACGTGAGTTAAAGCATGAGCCAATGAAGTTAGCAATTTATTCGCCATATGATGTGCAGTCAAAAGACTCTGATCACTATCTAGAGGATTATCTCTTGGCTTATGAACATCTCTCTTTAAGACGTTTTAAAACATTTAAAGAGTGTATAGATGCACCAAGTTCTATTTTTGATGTTCTCTATATTCATTATGATAAGATAGATAAAGAGGAGTTAAATAGAATTATCTCTTATCACTCTTATTCTAATATTGTTTTAGTTATCAAGTTAAATAAGCATCATGAAGTTCAACAGCTTAATATGAATTTTTCTCAAGTTCTTTATGAACCTATTACCTTTTCAAAAGTAGACAAATCTCTCACCATTTTATCTAAAAAGGAAAAACAGACTATGCTCTCTCGTCAGAAAAAAAATACCTCAAGCAGTGAGGCTATCTTTAGTGGAATTCATGCACTTATTGTTGAAGATAACCCTATTAATCAAAAAATGATTCAACATACTTTAAAAAATATGGGAATAACCTCGGAGTGTGCAAATAATGGTCAAGAGGGAGTTGATAGTTATATTAGAAATAATAATAGATACGATGTTGTATTTATGGACATTCAGATGCCTGTATTGAACGGGGTTGATGCAACTAAAGCAATTCTAAAGTATGAGTCTTCTCATAATATAAAGCATACTCCTATTATAGCTGTTACTGCTAATGCTTTAAAGGGAGATAGAGAGAGGTTTTTAGCAGAAGGTATGGATGAGTATGTCTCTAAACCTATTAATTTAAATAAATTTATAACTGTTCTAAATCTATTTTTTCCTCAGGAGAGAGCTTCTTCTAATGAAAGAGTATTAACAAAAGATATTTTACTTTATAAACATACAGCAATGGAGGCTAAAATTATTTCGGCTATTTTAAATAAATTAGATTATAGTGTTGAGGTTGTAGCGAACATTGATGAGTTGCAAAGGGTTATTGATATCAATAGTTATAAGTGTATCTTATTGGATAGAGTAAGTAGTGATATCGCTCATAAAAGTTTAACCGATAAGCTTAAGTCCAAAGATATTCCTACACTCCTCTTTATTGATTCCAAAGAGATAGTCATTCCTAGTGATAAAGATAACTATACTTTTGTCTCTGATAGTATTACAGATTATATTAGTATTAAAGAGAAAGTTGATTACATGATTGGTTTAGAAAAAGTCTCTTAGTTCCTATAGTAGGGTTTGAAGTTTTATAAATGCTCCATATAAGAGTAAATCTCTATTCTTTGAAGGGGTATTTTTTATTTGTAGTTCTACCTCTAAAAGATGTTCAAATATCTTAAGAAGGTCTGCACTCTTGATTTTTAGAGCGAGGTTTCCCTTTTGCTCTTCTATCTGTTTGGGAAGCTTATATCCCAAAATAGCTTTAGAGTCAATGGTTCCATATATCTTCATATAGGTATGAAAGAGAAAGATTTGATTCACAAAAAATTGGGTTGAACGTAAAATTGAAAATTCATCCTCTCCTAAATCAAGTACTTTACTTATGGTCTCAATAACAGGTTTTTTTTCAAAAAGATCAATGAGTAGTTGCTCTATTGCTAAAGGAGCTGTAGAGTAGACAAGTCTATCTATATCTTTTGAAGTGACTTTTCCTTTTAAAATAGCAAGTTTGTTCAGTTCATTGGCACATAATGTTAGGTTATTATTGAGTAGAAGCATAAGATGTTGTAGTGTCTGGTAATCAATATTGAGTCCAATTTGTTTAGATTTCTTTTGTAAAATATCGATACTCTCTCGGATATTTGGTTCAAAGAGTCTTAGCCAATTGGCTCCTTTTTTGGGGGAAAATGCTGTCTGTAAGCTTTTTGCATCGGTTGCTTTGCCTTGATAAGCAAAGAGCAAAAAATTATCTGGACTTTTTCCTACCAATGCTATAAGTAAATCAAGCTCTTTTTTTGGAATTTTTTTATCACGTTTGATAATAAGAAGGTTCGTTCCTCCAAAGAGTGAAGTTTGAGAGAGATATACTTTGGCTTTCTCTAGAGTATATTCGTCAAAATAGAGGGTTAGAAGTGAATCTTGAGCTTTGGTTATATTAATATAATATTGAATGTATGCATCAATAAGATAAGGGTTCTCTCCATAAAAAAGCATGGCTCTAGGAGGGTTTTTTTTTAGCAAATTCTCAAATTCTCTTTGATACATGTTGTGAAGCTCCTAGAGTAGAAATATATCTTAAATTATATCAAAAATTAACATAATAATAGTATAAAAAAACATCCTGAAAACCATAAGTAACATCCTCGAAAAATGAGAGATGTTTCGACAAAACATTAAGTAGATGTAGTACAAATAAAAGATAAACTTGATAGTATTTATTAATTGACTAGGAGTGCTTATGCGTACTATGTGGGAGACAAGACGTTTAGAATTTATTACATTATTTATTTTTATTTTGCTAGTGTCTACATCACTATTTATTCTCTATAGCTCTTATGAGAATTATGCTCTGTTGGAATCAGTTAACATGGAAAAAGCTTTTGTTCATAAAGTTATTATGTTTATTTCATCTTTCATTCTTTTTTTATCTCTTTTGATTGTCTTTTTCAAACGAGACTACTTTTTTTTAGAAAGAAGTGACAATGGAGAGGCTCTTGAAAATCTTTTAAATGAGATAAAACACTCTTCAGATGCGTCTAAGATGAATCAATTTAAACAGATGTTAAAAGATAAAAATCATACTGAGATATACCCGTTAATCTCAAATATGATTAATGAGCTACAAGAGAGTAAACGGTTGGCAGATGAAGCCAATGAGAGTAAGAGTCTATTTTTATCTAATATCTCTCATGAGATTGGTACACCTATTAATGGAATTGTTGGATTTACAAAAATTTTAGGTTCGAGTAATCTAGATAAAGAGCAAAGAGAGTTTGTTACTATTATTCGTAAAAGTTCAGAAGATTTACTGGGTGTTGTCAATAATATTTTAGATGTTTCCAAAATAAAGAGTGGAATGGTTACCGTAGAGAAGAGTTATTTTAACATAATGGATAGTTTTGAAAATCTAAGTGATATCTATGCTCTAGAGGCATCTAAAAAGAATCTTGACCTCTTTTTTTGGATTGATCCCTATTTTACTTCTACGTTAGTAGAGAGTGATATGGAAAAAATTAAACAGGTACTTATGAACCTTATCTCTAATGCTATTAAATTTACACCTGATGGGGGAAGTGTTGATATTAGGATAGAGAGAGATAGCTCTGTTAAGAATCTACTTGTTGTTAAATTTGTTGTTACAGATACAGGTATTGGTATTCCCGAAGAGCAACAGAGTCAGGTATTTAATCCTTTTTCACAAGTGGATAGTTCTAGTACACGTGAGCAAGGGGGAGCAGGGTTAGGATTAAGTATTGCAAACTCATGGGTCTCTCTTTTAGGAGGAAAATTAAAACTTGAAAGTGTAGAGTTACGAGGAACAACCTTCTCTTTTTCTTTAGAGATGAAGGAGCAAAAAAGCATTCTTCACACAGAGAATATTAAGGCTTTGAATGTTGCTTTGTATGCTCCAATAGAGGTAAGAGAGAAAAAATCCAATGATAATTTAATTGAATACTTAACCAAGGTAAAGGGTTTATCTTTAACTCACTTTAAAACATTTGTTGAATGTAGGGATACAACTCTAAAAGATTTTTTTATGCTATATATCCATTATGATGAGATTAATAAAGAGGAGCTTCAGCACCTTATTTCTCAATATAATGCACAGACACAGATAGTACTTGTTGCCAAATTAAAAAATAGAGCTAAAATCTTAGATATAGCACCTCTTTTTTCTCAAATTATTTATGAGCCTGTAACCTATTCAAAGGTTCAAAACTCTTTAACTGTTCAGCC
>Ga0256827_10000411_pt1 | contig 26629 bp, 23 predicted proteins | sample CV84metaG_FD_185977 | JGI IMG/M metagenome (GOLD analysis project Ga0256827, IMG submission 185977) | Hydrothermal vent microbial communities from East Pacific Rise, Pacific Ocean - CV84 | ecosystem: Environmental > Aquatic > Marine > Hydrothermal vents | place: Pacific Ocean: East Pacific Rise...
TTGTTCTGTAAACATAATTTAGTTGAACTCTTGTCCAATCGTTTAAGAAATAGTTAAACCCGAAAGTTAAGTTACTATTCCAAGTATCGTTAATAGCTAAATCAGAGTTATAAGTATCATATTTTATAACTGGCTCTAAATTCCATTTAGTTTTATATGATGCCATTACCCAATATCCACCTTTATTATAAGATCCTTCGGTTTTCGTTTCAAAACCAACAATGCCGCCTCAACCACCATAAATTGGGACTTTGGTTGTGCTATATAATTTATCTGTACCATAAAGATACTCGCCCTGTAGAACAAATCCTTTGTATTTAAACTTTAATTCTGCAGCATAGCTATATATATCATTTTGTTTTTCTGCTAAATCGGTTGGATTTCTTTTACCAGTTCTAAAACTACCACCAAACTGAATCATTTCAATTGGATGAACTATTAAACGTCCAATATAATCTTTTCCTGTATTATCATCCCAAAGTCCAGAACCCGTACCATTCATAATGGCAGCAGCATATCTTATCAATGTAGTATCATTACCACCCGAAACTAAAACCCCAATATCTCTTTGTGGTCCAGCTATCTGGCTAACTGCATCAGAACGATAAACACTAGTTAATCCCGAACAAGATGTGTTTTGCTCTAAACTAAAAGGCGATTTAAATTGCCCAATAGAAACTTTAGCCATAGAAAAACGACTATAAGTTACAAATCCGTCTAATAAATAAACGGGTGTAGGTTGTGTAGTTCCCTGAAAAGGACTTATTTCCATAAAGAAATAATATGAAACATCGTAAGGTATGTTTCCAACTACACCTATTCGTGCACGATTAAAGTTAAAGGAATTTTCATTTAAACTATTTCCGTCAGCATCAACACCATTCATAAAATAGCTGTACTGTGGCTGAATGAAACCTTTAACTTGAACTCCTTCATCACTACTAGCTTCCTCACATCCCTGCGAATACAGAGATGTAGGAAGTATAGTAATTAATGAAAAAACTACTAAAAAATATAATATTTTTGAGTTTTCCATTTTTATAATTATTTAGAAGTTACATAAGTATAAGACCCAGAGCCTGGCCATTTGTGTACCTGAAGATCACTATAAATCATTCCGTTAGCCCCAAATTTTAAACTCTTAGCATTATATCCTAAGATATTTAAATAAGCAGTAATTGCAGATGATGTTTGACCTGTCCAACAATAAGTTACAACGGTTTCATCTTTGTCGTAATACTTAAATCCACCAATTGCAAGAGTTAAATCTTCTTTAATTCTGTGAGCTTCTTTTATATGACCATAATGATCAACATCAGTTTCTACCCAATAATTATTAATAAAATAATTTGACGGATTATCTAAAACATCAGTATTTGTAATACCTTGAAATCCATTGTCAAGCATTTTTTGAACACGATCAGCCAAAATTGCTTCGCCTGTTGTTGCACTACTGGTAAAAGTAGGTTCAGAAAAAGCTACATTATCAGCCAAAGTATTTGTTGATGACCAATTTGTGTGACCTACGGCTGCATCGCCTGCATTACTACTCCAAACATCAAAATCAGCATTCCAAGAGCTCATACCAAAAAGTAAGATCTTACAATCTGAGTATCCGCTTAAACGAAGAGCAACATGACCATGAGCGGCTGTTTGCCCTGTGTAACATGCTACAACAATTGGTTTCCCGTTTGCATTAGCAGCTTCTCCAACAATATTTGCTAAAGAAGTATTGTGTGCACCTTCAATATGTCCTGCTGCAAAATCTGTTGATGAACGCAAATCAATAATATAGTAATTTGCAATACCTATTGAATCTAAATCATGTGCTGAAATAGTCCAAGCAGTAATCACTTCGTTTAAATCCATAGCATTTGCCTTCATATAGTCGGCCATTTCCTTTTTGTAATCTACCGTAGGCGTTGGATCTGTTGTGTCATCATCATCTTTTCTACAACTTGTGAAAGTGATTAATAAAGCTGCAAAAATAAACAGCGACATTCTAAAAAAATTGTTTTTTGTATTCATAATATAAAATTTAAATTAATAAAAAATTTCTATTTAATATCTTAATTCTAGCCACCACAGCCACCATCTTCTTCTGGTTCTGCTGATGCTTCATGATTTGGATCGAATGCTTCGAAACCTCCTGTGAGATTTTTTACATTTGTAAACCCAATTTGTATTAATGATTGAGTTGCTAAAGCCCCTCTTTTTCCTGTGTTTGAAAAGATTACAATTTCATCTTCCAATCTTGGCACATACATAAATTGTTCTTCCCAATATGCATCGTTAAGAATTAAAAATTCTAATTCCCCTCTAGGGATAAGTGTAGCTATTTCTATACTACCTTGGTTATATTCGGCAGTTTGACGAACATCGATTAACATAAATTCATCACCACGTTCTATTTTTACTTTTAGTGTATCAACCGATATTTGTGGTACAAGTTTATCTACATCTCCTGCTAATTCTTTTCCATTTTCATAAATTCCTGTACAAGCCGATACTATAAAAATTAAAAAAATTGCTATCGAAAAAATGATTTGTCTGTATTTCATCTTTTTATATTTTAGATTTATTAAAATTGACTAAACTTGCCTGTTCGTTCGTTCCAAGTTGCAAACCAATACCATACAAATAAGATTAATAATACTAATGCTATTGAGCCAGAATAACCTAAATAATCTGGTAAGTAGTTTTTAAATCTCATGCTAAATGGAATTACATCTTCTACCCAAGGCACAATAAATTTGCTCGATATTGGCGATACTAAAACAAAACCTAAGGCTGCAAACCAAAGTTTAATTTGGCCTTCGCCCATACGCCAAAGTGTACCAACAGCACAACCTCCAGCTATTGTCATTCCTATACCGAAAACAAATCCGCCAAGTAAACCACGTAACCAAAAATTATTATGAACAGCTTTCATTTCTATTGAGCGAGCTAAAGTATCGCCAACTCCAATATTCATTGTTTTAATAACAACAAAACCAAAAAGCACTACTAATATTCCTGCAATAATTCCTTTTGCACCATCGGCATCACCCGACATAAATGGTTCGCGAAATGCTCTAACAATACAAAAAATTGAACGTTGAGATATTAATCCTAACAAACCTCCAATTATTACAAACCATGCTATAATATTGTGTCCTGTTTGAAAGAAATTGTATGCTACAAATATTAAAGCAATTGCTACAATAATACCTAACCATTTTTGCCAATTCCCTTTTCCTTCGTCTGCTCCAAGAAATGTATATGCTTTACCTGAACTAACTTTAGGTAAATGTTCCATTTCCCAAAATAAATATTTAACTGCTACTATTGTTCCTAGAAATAATCCAATTGTTAGCATTATAGCTCCACCTGATAATGAAGGTACACCACTAAAAAAACCACCTATTGAACATCCTATTCCAACAGTTGCTCCTATAGCCATTAAACATCCACCAAGAATGCCTTTTATAATTTCGCCAAATGGTGGTATTCTAATAGCAAAGCTTTTAGACATTAATGCTCCAATAAACGAACCTGCTATAATCATCATACTTAGCATTGCCCATTTATTTTCTAGAAATGATTGAGTACCATCGAAACCAAGCACATTCATAGAATCGTAGATATTTTTACCCCATGAACTATATCCTGCACTACCACTCCATGGACCAGAAATACTAAACATAAGCACATTTAATGCTCCTGCTAGAATAGCTCCAACCCATACGGGCCAGTGTTTTGCAAAAAAGAGTTGATATAAATCGTTAAAAACTCCTGTCTTTTTTGTGTCGCTCATGATTTATTTTTTTTGAATATAAAAACAGAATACTCCACCATCAAGGTCTTTTCCTTCTAATAGTTTATTTCCTGATTTTTCGCACCATTTTGGTAAGTCTGATTTAGTTCCAGGATCTGTTCCTAACATTTCTAGAACATCTCCAGAATTTAAACCCTTCATTGCTTTAGCCAACTTCATCATCGGCATAGGACAAGAAAGTCCTTTTGTGTCTAATGTTTCTTTTGCTTCCATAATCTAATTTTTAAATTAATAAATAATGATACTGCAAATGTCTTGTATATTTAAATACAATACACGAAAATGGCACTGACATTAATACACATACAACACGGTAGTTCACACATTAAAAATGTGATTTAGGTCACACAATGTTAAAAGTCATGTTTTAAGTAGTTATAATTACATATATTTGCTTATGTTAATTTTTAAATAAATTGAACTATGGAAAAGAAAAAATTTCCTTCGAGTTGTACTGTTTCAAATTTTAACCCTACAGCTAATAATTTTTGCCATTGCTTCGAAACCCTAAGTGATGAAGAGATTAAAATGTTAGAAGGATCAAAGCTTGAGGTATCGTATAAAAAAGGGGAAATAGTTTGCAAACAAGGAACCTTTGCTTCACATATTTTATTTCTTTGCAGTGGATTAGTAAAAGTTTATTTAGAAGAAGGTGAAGATATTTTAACTCTTAAAATTGTACCTCAAGGTAACATAATTGGTTTAACTTCTTTAAGTAAATATAATCAGGTCTTTCCATATTCGGTTAAAGCTTATCAAGATTCTGTTGTTAGATTGTTTGATCTTAATACTTTTAGGCAAGTTATAAGACAGAATGCGCTTTTTGCAAGTGAAGTTATTGATTATCTATGTGAGAATAAAATTCAAATTAATAGTCGATTTTTCAGTTTTCAACATAAACAATCTTATGGTAGAGTCGCCGATATACTTTTATGTTTAGCTAACAGAATTTTTAAACAAAAAGAGTTTGAATTAAATATATCTCGTCAAGAACTTGCTGATTTAACAGGATTATCTAGAGAAAGGGTTATACGTATTATTAAGACTTTTAAAGATGATAAGCTTATTGGAATCTCAGGAAGAACTATAACCATTTTAGATGATGAAGGTTTACAAGGTATCAGTTTGCGAGGATAAAAAAAAGAGGATATAATTAATACCCTCCTTTTTACATACTAAGCGAGTTTTCAATTTAATTTGCTTTTCTTGCAGCATTAACAATATTATTAAAATATATTGCAACTGGACGATATGCTAAGTGCGACCATTTAGAAAATGGTACTTCAATCATTAACATAGGTACTAATATCATTAAATGAATTACGTAAGAATAATAAGTTGCATAAGGCATTCCGCTTATTCTAAAAATATGTACAATTATTCCCGATAAAGTGGTTGCTAATAATAAAATTAAGAATGTCCAATCGGTGTAATGTGAATGACGACTTTTAATTTTACTTTTCTTATATCTGTTAATCATAAAATAAACAGCTCCAACTGATAAACCAACAGTAGAATAATATCCTAACATTCTTTGCGGATGCCACCACGAATAAATATTCTCGGTTTGGAACCAACCAAGGAAAATCACAATCATTCCAAAGAAAAGCACATAACTTGTCATTAATAGTAAGTGAACAAGCCAATATGTTTTGGTTTTTTCTTCGGCTTTTGCTCCTTTTGTATCATCATCGCAATCGTTTAAGCGTTTTTGTGTTGCAAAATGAACTATAAGATCTTTAAATTCTGTGATATATAGTTTGAAAGGGATTTTTAATCCTTTATTGCTTAAAACAATTTTTCGGTACATATTAAATACATTCGTTAACAAGAAGAATGCTAAAATAGCTCCCATTGTCCAGTCACCAATTTCAATAATTTCCCAAGGAGCAAATGTGTTTAATTTAACTCCTCCTTCAGCTGTAAGATCTGTTGTCATTGGACCATGAAAAAATATAAACAGAAACATAACAAGTAATGCATAAAAAAGTATTGCTCCAATTTCCCAAGCTTTAGATGTGTAGAATTTACGAGCCAAGCCTGTCCAATCATAAGAGGCTGTTAAATAACGGCGTAAAGACATCATTAACTCGCCAGGGTCTGCTTGTCGTGGACAAGCCGAACTACATTCTCCACAATAGTAACAAAGCCACGGATCGGGAGATTGCTGAATTTTATCTTCTAAACCTAAAACTCCTAAACGCACCATTTTTCGTGGAAAAGAATTTTCCTCATCGGAAAGAGAACATGTTGCAGTACAAGTACCACAATTGTAACAAGCAGAGAAATCGAATGCTCCATATTTTTGCAAGTCTTTCGAGAATTTTGGATTTATCTTTGACATAATTTTCTTTTTTTAATAATTAAATTTTTTTGAAATAAAAACATTTAGACTTTAGATTTATATAAGAAATATTCGTCCATATCATCTAAACCTTCAGGGAAAAGAATACCATACTTGTTCATAGTCATGACATCGTACATTACTTTTTCTTTGTCCATTCCGAGTTCTTCCGATATTTGTGGAATTGTTTTAGCCTCTTCTTTTATCTTTTCTAAAATGCTATACCATTCTATAGGGAACTCTTTCATTAAAGTAGGTTGTTTTACATCAGTAACAACCTCTTCTTTTTCAGAATCATCAGATACAATTTCGGTTAAGAAGCCATCAATCATTCCTATAATTTCATTATCGGTAAAGTTTGTGATTTGTATTGCATCTTCTGGGCAAACAGGTGCACAAACACCGCAACCTTTACATGTAGATTCATTAACCTCTGCAACTTCTTTTGCTCCTTTTGTGATTTTCTGTATAGAATCGAATTCACAAACTTCGGCACATTTTCCGCACCAAACACAAGCGTCTTGGTCTATTTTTGCTACAATTGGCTCAAGTTCAATTGCTCCTTTTTTTAGCAACGCATTTATTTTTGACGCTGCCGACATTGATGACTGAACCGAAGAAGAAATACTCTTTGGACTTTGACAAGTTCCTCCAATAAATATTCCGTTTATTACAGTTTCAACTGGTCGTAATTTAGGATGTATTTCGTTAAAGAATCTATCGTTTCCAATTGGTATTTTAAGTTCGCTTGCAATATCTTTGCTATCTTCTCTTGCAACCATTCCTGTTACTAACACTACTAAATCTGCTTCTAAATTTAGCTCTTCGCCATTTGTTATTTGATCTTTAACAGTAATTATAGTTCCAGTTCTACACCCCTTTACAATAGGTGGTTCTTCTTCTCCATATTTTATATAGATATCGCCCATTTTACAAGAATCTTCGTAAAGCATTTCTTGTTTTCCATAGGTTCTAATATCTCTGTAAAGATGATATGCTTGAACATCACCAAATTTATGATGTAATTGCAAAGAACTGTGAATTGCTGCAGTACAACAAAAACGTGAGCAATAGCGGTTAGTTCCATTTGTTTGTCTGCTTCCTACACAATAAATATATGCAACAGTCTTTATTGGTCTATGATTATAAATTAACTTATCCTCACTTTGCTCTAACAGACGTTTAAATTTTGGTAGAGTTATAACATTTGGGTTATTCTCACATCCAAACTCGTCTTCGTGTGGTGTGTACGGATCAAAACCAGTTGCAACCAAAATAGCTCCTGCTTTTAAATCAATAAACTCATCTTTCTGCTCTAAATCGATATAATGAGAATATTTTTGTAAGAACGCAGCTTCGCTTTCAATGGCCTTTTTATCTACAACAGGAATATCAGGAATTGCTCCATCATACTTAGTGTAAACAGCTTTCTTTTTTGTTAAACCATAGTCGAAACCACAAGGAATTGTAACAGGACAATCTTTTATTACTTGTGAAAAATCTTCGTTTTGCGATTCTTTTGTTATATATCTTGGTCTAATTTTAATCTTTACCTCGAAATTACCCAAACTACCAGTTTGTTTTTCTAATTCGGCTCCTGTGAAAAGAGTTATATTGCTAAACGATTTTAGTTTTTCGTATAAATCGGCAATAACTTTTTTACCATTTTGTCCCGAAATAAACAATTCGCCAGCTTGAGCTACTCTACCACCAATAAAGAAATCTTTTTCAATTATAAAAACTTCGTTACCCATTTTTGCAAGTGCAATTGCCGATTGCATTCCTGCAATACCTGCACCCAAAATTATAACAGATTTGCGAACATCAACCTTAATTTTTTCTAAAGCTTCGGAATGTAAAACTCTTTTTACACCAGCGTGTACAAGCCCAATACCTTTTATAGTAGCTTCTTTCTTTTTGTCGGAATGTGCCCAAGAACATTGCTCACGAATATTAACTTGAACATAGTTATATGGATTTAAACCAGCTCTAATTGCTACATTTCTAAAGGTATGAAGATGTAATTTAGGTGAGCAAGAAGCCACAATCATTGCGTCAAGATTGTTTTCCTTGATATCTTCAATCATTTCGTTTTGTCCCGAATCGGAACAGGTAAACATCAGGTCTTTTGCAAGTACTACTTCGCCCTCGAGCTTAGCTTGTTTTACAACTTCCTTAACATCAACATAATCTGAAATATTTCCACCGCAGTGGCAAACATATACTCCTATTCTTTGCTTCATAATGTTTTCAGAATTTTAATTGATAAAAATTTTATTAATATTTTAAATATTGATCTCATAATTATACTACGCTTTTTCTTTAACAAGTTCTTTATGTGTGATATAACTTGCTACTTCTGCCGCAGCATTACCTGCAGAAAGAATAGAGTCAGGAATATCTTTTGGACCTGCCGAACCGCCTGCCACAAATACTCCGTCAATACTTGTTAATGGTGGGTTTACAACCTCATCAACACGTTTGATATAGCTATACTCATCAAGCTCTAAAGTTTCATTCTTGAAGAAATTAACTGCATCTTTATTAGGATTTATTGCTACCGATAGAACTATTAAATCGTGTTCTGTTTCAGTAAGTTTTCCTGTTTCAAGGTTTTCGTAACGAACAATCATATCGCCACTCTTATCGTCTTTTTCTTTAACTTCGGCAACTTTACCGTGAACAAACTCAACTCCCATTGCTTTTGTTTGCTGATAGAATTCTTCGTATCCCTTACCAAATGCTCTGATATCCATATAATAAATAGTTACATCTGCCATTGGTAAAGCTCCCATTAATAATTGGGCTTGTTTAACGGAATACATACAGCAAATCTGCGAACAAAGAGGATTGTTTGCACAAGTATCTCCACATTGCTGATAATTTGCTAAACTAGAATCTCTAGAACCTGTACATAATACATAAGCAATATTATCGGGTACTTTTCCATCAGATGGGCGTAATACGTGATTGTATGGGCGAGTTGGTGCTAACAATCTATCCATTTGTAATGATTGAATTACGTTTGGATATTGAACAAAACCATATTGTGGTTTTAATGCTGCATTAAACAAGTGGAAACCTGTTGCAATAACAACTGCTTTAACTTCTGTTTCAATAGCTTCGTTCTTTTCAGAAAAATCTATTGCATCAGCAGGGCATGCCTCAATACATTGATGACACTCTCGACAATTACTACAATCTAAACATCTTTCGGCACTTTGGCGAGCTTCGTCTTCTGTAAAAGTCATTTCTACATCAACAAAATCTTTTGCTCGTTCTTCGGGTGCACGGAACTTATCTTTTACTTGTGGTATTAATTTAAAATTACCTTTTGCAAGAACTTCGTTTTTATCTACTGCAGGTAATTTTTCTCCAAATTCAAAAATTGATAAATCTTCACCGTTCAAGAATTTATCTATATAAAATGCTGCTTTTTTACCTTCGCCAACTGCCTCAATAATTGTACTTGCTCCAATATGCGAATCTCCTGCAGAAAAAATATAATCTGTTGTGGTTTGACAAGTAGTTTCGTCGGCTAAAATATTACCATTTTTATGAACTTCTAATTCATTAGAAAATGGAGAAGAAGTAGGCCATAAACCAATAGCTTCTACAACAAAATCAACATCTTCGGTATATTCCGAACCTGCAACAGGAACAGGACTTCTACGACCACTTTCGTCGGCTTGTCCAAGTTCCATTTTAACTAATGTAGCTTTTTTAACTTGTCCGTTTTCGCCTTCGAATTTCATAGGATTACGTAAAAAGTCAATAATTACGCCTTCTTCTTCGGCTTCTTTCACTTCCCATTGGAAAGATGGCATTTCGTTTCTAGTTCTTCTGTAAATAAGTTTTACTTGCGAAGCTCCCAAACGAATAGCAGTTCGTGAAGCATCAATTGCAGTGTTTCCACCACCAATTATCATAACTTTTTTACCTGTTAAATCTTCTTTTTTACCAATGTTAGATTCTTGCAAAAAGTTTAAACACCCTACAATTCCACCTAAATCGCTACCATCAACTTTTAAACGACCTGTTTCGTGTGTTCCAACAGCAACTAAAACGCTATCGTATCCACCTTCTTCTTTTAATTTCTTGATGTTTTCAACCTTGTGATTTACTTCATATTCAACACCAAGTGCTAAAATATTTTCTACATCTCTATCAACAACTTTTTTAGGTAATCTGTATTCAGGTAAAGTAAGTTTTAACATACCACCAAGCTCTGGTGCAGCTTCAAAAATCTTTACCGAATGTCCTTTTTGAGCTAAGAAATATGCAGCAGTTAATCCGGCAGGACCAGAACCTATAATTGCTATTTTCTTGCCTGTTTTATTTTCTATTTCAATTTTTTCTGCTTCAGGGAATTTGTTGTAATGCTCTTCTGTAAAGAATCTTTTAATTCTTCGCATATCAACAGGTTTGTCTAAATCGCCACGTGTACAAGCCGACTGACAAGGAGCATAACAAGCTCGCCCTAAACTACCTGGTATTGGAGCATCTTCCATATGCAGATTAAATGCCTCTTCGTATTGCCCATTTCGCACTAAAGAAACATATCCATATGGCTTAACACCACCAGGACACTCGTTTATACAAGGAGCAGATGTATCTTCTCTGTCGATAGTTGCAATTCTTGGATTTGCAAGATTAAAAGGTATATAAGCCACCTTTCTACCTGACATGTCGTGATTATATTGATCGGGGCGAACCTCCGGACAAGCAAATTCACATTCTTGACAACCTGTACAATTTTCAGGTATAATATATCTAGCTCTTTTAGTAATATCAATATGAAATTTACCATCTTCTTTGGTAATTCCATCGATATCACTATTAAGCATTAGTGTTATATTTGGATGTCGTGCTGTTTCTGACATTTTTGGTGTAGTAATACATGCCGCACAATCTAGTGTAGGAAACACCTTGCTTAGTTGTATCATTTTACCGCCAATTGATAAATCTTTTTCTACCATAAGAACTTTATAGTCCATATCGGCAAGATTTAATGCAGCTTCTTGACCTGCAACTCCACCTCCAATAATTAATGTATCAAACTTGTTCATATTATAATGATTTTAGCACTAAGGCATATTAATTTAAGCATCTATTTCTGTAAGTATTTTAGAAAAGTTATTCATGTGATTAGCAAATGGCTCAGCACAAACGGAGCAAATTGCTGCCATACGAATTCTTTTTGGACTGATATTCTTTTCGGTCATCAATTTTTGAGTTTCAACAATTAGTTGATTTGTTAACTCAGGACATTTTGCTGTAAACGAGCACTCTTCACCATCAGCAGCGATAAAAACGCCATCGAAACCGTTTTCGAAAGCGTGCATAATCCATTTGGGTTTTATACCCGATGAACATGGTAAACTAATTACATATACTGAAGGGGAATAGTGTATTTTTCGTAAACCCGCTTGATCTATACCTGGGTCAGATATAATATCTGTTGAAAACACTAAAATTTTCGGATTTGAACCTTGATTTTCCATTATAAAAAAATTAAATAACTATTATATTCTTTTGGTTTTAAAGATGTCATTCCGAACATTGCAAAAGAATGTTCAGAATGACAAACATATTACTTATCCTTTCTTAAGGAATAATCTTGAATAGCTGTCTTCGTCAGCAATTCCTAAGAAATTGTGTCCTTTTTTCTGACACCACTTAGGGATATCTTTCTTTGTTCCTTCGTCAGCTGACATTACTTCCATAATTTGTCCGCTAGTGATTTCACCCATTGCTTTTTTTGCTGCCAATAAAGGTCCAGGACATGCTGTACCTCTTGCATCAACTACTTTATCTGCCGTAATTGCTTTTAATTCATCTGATGTCATAATAATTAATTTTAAGATTTATATAAATAAATGTACATCTGCTTCATCTGCCGCAGTTATATATTCGCTAATTCCAATTATATCATCAACTATGTCGATGAAATCTTCTTTTGTTTCTCCGCCCCAAATTTTTCCAGCTAATCCACAAATATGAATTCGCACATCGGTAAATTCTTTTGCTTGTTCAAAAAACTCTAACCAAGTAGGGACATTTAATTCTTTTAAGGCTGACATAAATTCTTCTTTCATTTCAGGATTTTCAGCCATGTTTAGTTTGTCTTCGTTGTCGGCAACATCTTTTCTAAAAACTCTTGCCCCTTGCATTAATACATAAATGTCTATTTCCATATCATCGGCAGCAGCTCCACTAAGGATAACTCCCGCTGCGGTTAGTTTATCAACGCTCCCAGAGAAAAGAGCCATACACATTTTTTTAGTTTCCATAATATAAATTTTTAAGTATGCCTCAAAGGTATTGCAGCTTATAGCATAATGCCAAGCAAATGTGCGTGTATGAAATTACATTAAAATGTGACTTTCATCACTTTTTAGTAAATTTTAGTTATTTTTACTCTTAAAAAACTTGTAATGATAAACCAAAAAGAAATTATTTTAAAAGCATATGGGCGAGGAGTTCACCTAATTACAAATGATATTGAAAACAATTTACCAGACTTACCTGAAACTGGAATACTTAATATTTTTGTAAAACATACATCGGCAGCAATATCAATTAACGAAAATGCCGACCCAAGTGTTCGCACAGATATGAATAATTTTTTAGATAAATTTTCGCCTGATAATACTCCATATTTCACTCATACCGATGAAGGTTTAGATGATATGCCATCGCATGTAAAATCATCATTTATAGGTAATTCTGTGAATATCCCCATCACAAACGGGAAACTAAATATGGGAATTTGGCAAGGTATTTATTTGCTCGAATTTCGTGATGGCTTTCGCCAAAGAAAATTAGTATTAAGTATCTATTCTTAAAAAATATTTTCAAAATCATTTGGAGAAATGTTATTTATTTCTATCTTTGTGTTAGATATATATAACATTAACTAAATTTTAAATTATGATTAGTAGAAGAATGATTGTTTTAGGATTAGTGCTGTTATCTACAGTAGGGTTAGTATTTGCACTAAAAGAGAATCAAGAAATTACAATTAAAGAAGTATTAATTGTTGCTTTAGTTTTTATTGTTGGAGTGTTTGCATTTATTAAAGCAAATAAAAAAGAAAAAGAGCTTAAAGACGGTTTACCCGAAAACGATGAGTTATCTTTAATGCTTAAGTACAAAGCTGGTTATTATGCTTTTATGGTATCAATGTATGTTTGGTTGATTATGTTTTTTGTAAAAGATAAATATTTTGGAATTGAAACTATGATTGGTGGTGGAATTTTATTATCTGCTTTAATTTACTCAATATCAACACTAATTGTTAAACGCCAATTTAATGAAAAATAGGATTAAAGAACTTAGAGCACGATTTAATTTAACTCAATTAGATTTAGCAAAACTTGTAAACGTAAGGCGAGAAACAATAGTTTTTCTTGAAAAAGGGAAATATAATCCATCATTAAAACTTGCTTACGATATTGCAAAAGTTTTTAAAATGCCAATTGAAGAAGTTTTTATTTTTAATGAAGATTAATATACTGATTGATAGCAACATCCTAAAAACATATTCTTTAACATATTTTATTTAAAAAACTATCTATAATTTCGCTTCGTTAAATTTATAAGATGAAGAAGAAATTACAAACTAAGTTAAAGCAATTGCCTGCTACAGCAATCTGCGGAAATGATATTAGCTCTTCGGTTTTATATGTATCAGCTCTATCTATTGTATATGCAGGACAATATGCATGGATTACACTTTTAATTGTAGCATTTGTTCTATTTTTATTTAGGAGAATATATGGTGAAGTTGTTGGGGCATTACCCTTAAACGGTGGAGCATACAACGCACTATTAAATACCACGAGTAAAAATATGGCATCCTTTGCCGCAACCTTAACAATTTTGTCGTACATGGCAACATCAGTAATATCAGCAAACGAAGCAATGTATTATTTGCACGATATAATTCCATCGGTTGAGGTAATGAGTGCAACAATACTTTTATTATTTCTTTTTGCAGGTTTAACAATAATTGGAATTACAGAATCTGCCGTTGTAGCAGTTGGAATATTTTTATTTCATTTAGTATCTATGTTGGTTTTATCGGTATCAATAGGATATTTTTTATTTAATAATGGCTTTGAGATTTTTGGACAAAATTGGCACTCGCCAGTTGAAGGAGGCAATATTTGGATTGCTATATTTTTTGGTTTCTCTGCTTCAATGTTGGGAATTTCGGGTTTTGAAAGTTCGGCAAATTTTGTTGAAGAGCAAGAACGAGGTGTTTTTCCAAAGACCCTTAGAAATATGTGGATAATTGTTAGTGTGCTTAATCCACTTATGGCATTTTTTGCTTTATCGCTTGTGCCAATTAACGAAGTTAAATCGCTATACGAAAACACTTTACTCTCGCATATGGGACAAGTTTCTGGTGGTTCTTGGGTTTCGTTAATTGTTTCTATTGACGCTGTACTTGTATTAAGTGGTGCAGTTCTTACATCTTATGTTGGAGTTTCTGGACTTTTAGAACGTATTGCCTTAGACCGTATTTTACCATCGTTTTTCTTAAAAAAGAACAAACGCGGAACTTCGCACAGAATTATTTTGCTTTTTCTATTCTTAAATGTTTCCGTACTATTTATTACTAAAGGAAAAGTAACCACCTTAGCTGGAGTTTACACAATTTCTTTCCTTTCGGTGATGGCATTATTTGTTGTGGGTAATATTTTCTTAAAAATAAGACGAGCAAAACTACCACGCCCAGAAAAAGCAAGATGGATAAGTTTAATAATTGCACTCATTGGGGTTATAGTTGCCTTGATTGGAAATATTAAAATGGAAGCTGAAGAAGGAGCAGCATCTAACTTTACAATTTTTATGGACTATTTTGTTCCAACTATGACAATGGTTGTGATAATGCTAAACAGAACCGTTCTGCTAAAAACGGCTTTGGGTGTTATTCATTATATTGCTGATCCGTTTATAAAGAATTTAACTGGTGTTGATTGGAATATATCAAAACTAATAAATAAGATTAATTCGCAAGAATTTGTATTTTTCACTAAAGGAGATAATGTAGTGAACTTAAATAAAGTTATGCTTTATATTCTTAGAAATGAGCAAACTAAAAAGGTTAAAATTGTTACTGTTCTTAACGAAGGTGAAACAACTCCAGATTTTTTAAAAGAAGATATACGTTTATTAAGTAGAATTTACCCAAGAATAAAAGTAGAATTTGTTGAAGTTAAAGGCAAATTTGGTCCTGAATTAATAAAATCTCTATCAGAAGAATGGGGAATACTACCAAACTTTATGTTTATAGGTGCTCCTGGCGATAAATTCCCATATCATGTGGAAGAATTAGGTGGTGTTCGTTTGATTATTTAATTCAATTTTTCACCACAATATTTGCAAAATTCGGCATCGTAGTCGTGGCCTTCTTTTAAACATTCTGGGCAAACTTGAGTTGTAATTTTTTGTTTTTTATTTAGCTCTGCACCAACAATTCCTGTAGGAACTGCAATAATTGCATAACCAATAATCATTAAAAAGCTAGATATAAATTTACCTAAGCCAGTGTGCGGAGAAATATCACCATAGCCAACAGTAGTTATAGTTACAATTGCCCAATAAATACTTTCGGGTATACTTTTAAACCCATTTTCGGGGCCTTCTACAATATACATTACAGCTCCAATTATTGTAACAATTGTTAGAATTGAAACAAGAAAAACACTTAATTTATGGCGGCTATCTATAAGTGCTTTTATTAAAACACTTCCTTCGTTTGTGTATCGCGAAAGCTTGAAAATTCTGAAAATTCTTATTAATCGTAAACCTCTTATAACTGCTAAACCACTAACTCCTGTAATAAACAGAGCCAAATAACTTGGCAACAACGCTAATAAATCTATAATTCCGTAGAAGCTAAAAATATATTTAATTGGTTTTTTTACTATAAAAATTCTTGCAGCAAATTCTATTGTAAACAAGCCCGTTATAACCCATTCGAACCACTGAATATAATCACCATATTTATAATTAATGCTTTCAACACTTTCTAAGAGAACCGAAACGATACTTAATAAAATTGTTATAAGCAAAATCACATCAAAAGCTTTACCTTTTGGAGTATCGGCTTCAAAAATTATTTCGTATAGCTTTTGTTTTATTGATTTTGACATATTTATAAAAACCTTTGCATGCCAAAAATACATTATTTTTTTCATTTATTGTTTATTACTATAGTAAAGAACCAATATTTTAGAGAAACTAAAAAAATATTATCTTTGAAAAAGAATGAAAATATTTTTAAAGATAATAAAATATTCGTCTGTATTTTTAATAAGTATTCTGCTGATTTTAACAATGTTTTTTCAGTATAAAGCAGAAAAATATTTGTCGGAAGTAGATAATAAATATGGCTTATTTAAAGATAAAGAACGGATAAGCTATACTCCATTTTTAGTATTTTATTTATATGCTAAAACTGACAAAGATTTTTACTTAACTTACTCAAAGTATTTGCATTACCCGTATAAAGAAAAAGGGTTAAGCACTAAATATTTGATTAACAACACCTACGGAACTTATTTTATTTATTGCTATTTTACAAAAGAAGAACTATCTCAAAAAAAAGATTAAAGTTTTTTTCTTTTAAAATGCTTAGAATCTCCCCATTCGTTACAGCCAATTTCGTTTCCTGAAATTGCAATACGAGCATCTAAACAACCCTTACATTGTTCTGGTTCTTCGTCGGTGCAAGGTTTGTTTGTGTATAAGGAATAGTCGTCTCTATATTTTTCGGGTGTAATGTTTGGCATAATAATATTTGCACCAATTTTTAATGCTTTTTCTCTGCCCATTGGGTCTATTGCTTGCAGGGCTGTTGCCGATGCAATATTTATATCTTTCATTACAATTCTTAAAACTGCAATCATTTTCAGAGTTAAATCGAAACGCTTTTCTAGCGGCATTAGTTGGTCTTTAAATTCAAATAATGGTGTGTCTGGGTGCTCAATAAATGGTCCCATTCCGCACATATCAATATCAAAATCTCGCATAAACAAAATGTCATCGGCCAAATCTTCGTATGTTTGAAATGGTAAGCCAATCATAACACCTGTTCCTGTTTGATATCCAATTTCTTTTAATGATTTCAGGCATTCTAATCTTCTTTCAAAGCTATGGTTTCTGTTTTTTGGGTGAATTTTTTCAAATAACTCTTTATTGCTCGATTCTATTCTAAGTAAGAACCTATGAGCTCCTGCATCGAACCAGTTTTTGTATACTTCGGGTGTTTGTTCGCCCAACGAAATTGTTATACCAAGCTTATTATTAGATAGTTTTTTTATTTGCTGTAGCAGTTTTTCAATTCGATTTGTAAATTTCTCGCTTTCAATTTCTCCTGCTTGAATTACCAACGAACCATAGTTTTCTTTATATGCAAATTCCGCAGCTTTCAGCACTTGTTCATCAGAAATATTATATCGTGCAAAATTTTTGTTAGATTTTCTTATTCCACAATAATAACAGTCTTTTGAGCAGATATTAGACAATTCTATTAAACCCCTAAAATGTACTAAATTACCAATTTCTTGCTCTTTAATTTCTTTTGCTTTGGCAAAAACTAATTGCCTATCATTATTTTCAGATTTCAATAATTGAACAATATCTTCTTTAGAAAATATTGGTTTTTGTAATATTTCTGATACTTTTTGCACAGTTTATTTTTTCTGTAAAGTTAATAAAGAGCTGTGTGTCTTTTTATGAAAAAAGTCATGTGGTTTAAGATTTTACAACAACTTACTATTTTATTTTAATATTTTTATTTTAAAATAATGCAATTAATAGAATAATTTTTAGACCTTTGTGCTTAATTTTAATCATTGTAAAATTTTTTACTAAAATAGAATAATTATGGCAAAAAAGAGAAATGTAAAAAAAGATATTGAGTATTTAACTTTTGAAGTAGTAGCAGATTGTTTTTCTGCATTAGAATTGTATCCTGACAGAAAAAAAGATGAGATTTTTGATATAATTAGTGATGCTGTTAAAAATGGCAATGACTTAATGGAACGTGTTAACAAAAAGAACATTGGTGATAAAAAAGCTGTAAAACAACATTATAGAGAAATTTATGCAGACCTTTTAAAAGGAGCAGACGACCAATTTACAAGATTAAGTAAAGTTATTAGTGCTAAAAAATAACACTGAATAATTCTGCTTTTTAAATGAATATTTCAGAAGAAATAAAAAAAATAAACCTAAAACGACTTCTTATCGGAGTCGTTTTAGGTGCTTTTGGAGGCTTTGCTTATTACTATTTTATTGGTTGTAGCTCTGGTTCTTGTCCTATTACGTCAAACCCTTATTTAATGATAATTTGGGGTGTTTTTTTTGGCGCTGTTATCTTCTTCAAACAAAATAAAGAATAATTCTATTTAACGCACTAAATACCTCTTAATAAGAGTTTCATACATCTTACAAATCTATTTTTGTGAGATTTGTTTTTTCTACTATTTACACAAGGTTTTTTTTTGTACTTTTGCTTCTTCATTCTAAAACTGCTCATATGAGAAAAAAAACATTAAGCTTATTAATTATTTTATCGGCAATTATTACATTTGCTCAAAGCCCAAACAGTTTTAAATACCAAACTGTGGTAAGAGATTTTTCTGGAAATATTATGGAAAACCATAATGTAAGTTTTCAGTTTAGTATTTTGCAAGGTTCTGCAACAGGAACAGCCGTTTACACAGAAACTCATGCTGTTACTACAAACGAATTTGGTTTAGTAAACCTAAATATTGGTGGAGGTAGTACTTCTGACGATTTTTCTTCAATTGATTGGGGTAACGGTCCATTTTTTATTAAAGTAGAATTAGATGAAAATGGAGGAACCGCTTATGCTGAAATGGGAACATCGCAATTATTATCGGTACCTTATGCAATGTATGCAAACGATGTTGCCAATAAAGATGATGATGATGCAGACCCATTTAATGAGTTTCAAACTATAACAAAATTGGGAAACACTGTAACTCTTTCTGATGGTGGCGGTAGTTTTATTGACGAAGTTGATGATGCAGATAACAGTGCAACAAACGAGTTACAAATATTAAACTTTTCTAACGATACTCTTTATTTAGATAATGGTGGACAAGTTTATTTAGGTGAGTACTCAAGTTTGTGGGGACAAAACGATACAAATATATTTTACAATAATGGTTGGGTTGGAGTTGGAACAGAAACACCTAGCGGAATGATGGTTGTACAAGGTGACGAAGGAGTAAATCCTGACTCTGCAATATTTGAAGTAAAAAATAAAAACGGACAAACCATATTTGCAGTTTACGATGGTGGAGTTCGCATTTGGGTAGATGATACAGGAGCAAAAGCTAATACCGATAAAGGTGGCTTTGCTGTTGGAGGTTATCGTTTAAACAAATCGATATCAAGCGAATACTTAAGAGTGACACCCGATAGTGTACGAGTTTACATCCGCGAAGACGATGGAACAAAAGCAAACACAGACAAGGGTGGCTTTGCTGTTGGTGGTTACAGATTAAATAAATCTACAACAAGCGAATATTTTAATATTAACCCAAATTTAAATGCTGATACACTTAACCCTAGTGAAGCTAGAATATATTGGTATCCATTAAAAGAGGCATTTATGTCTGGTAGGGTTTTAGTAGAATCTGTTGATAGTGTAGGATTAAATTCTTGGGCAACTGGTTTTGAGAGTAAATCAATAGGAGATTACTCTCAAGCAATGGGTTATAGTGCTAGAGCAAAAGGAAATAACTCTACAGCAATTGGTTATTATGCTAATGCAGCAGGAAATAATTCTTATGCATTTGGTAATTATGCACAAACTGTAAATGTAGGATCTTATGCCATAGGTTCTGGAGCAATAGCAAAAGGAAATTACAGTTTTGCTATTGGTTCAGATGGAGTTGACTCTTCAGGTGTTGCTACATCATCTACACAAGCAAATGGCAATTATTCCTATGCTTTTGGTATGGGAAGTGTTGCAGATACTATTGGTGCATTTGCTATTGGAACATTAGATTCTGCTAAAGGTAAATATTCACTTTCTATGGGATATTCCTCAAAATCTATTGGAGCTTATTCAATTGCAATGGGCTTTTTATCTGAAGCAATAGGTAGCTTTTCATTAACAACTGGTTATTATAGTCAAGCAATAGGTAAAAATTCTATTGCAATGGGTTATTCATCATATTCGGTTGGTGATTACTCAGTAACATTAGGTAGAGGGACAAAAGCTACGGATGATTATGCAATAGCTACAGGTTATTCTTCTGAAGCAAATGGTATAGGCTCAACAGCAATGGGATACAACACAAATGCAGATGGCGATTATTCTTTTACTATAGGAAAAAATACTAAAGCAACCGGAGAAAGCTCTTTTGCAAGTGGTGATGGTTCTGAAGCAAGTGGGTCTGCATCAACAGCAATGGGATATAGCTCTACAGCAAGTGGTGGAAGTTCAACAGCATTAGGATGGGCTTGTACTGCTAGTTCAGGAGCTGCTACTGCAATGGGAAGTGGTAGCGTTGCAAGTGGTAATACTTCGTTAGCTACTGGTTCTTGGACAAAATCTAGTGGAAATAATACAACTACAATGGGTATGGATAGTGAAGCAAGTGGAGAAGAAGCATTTGCATTAGGTAAAGAAACAAAAGCTACTGGAAATCAATCTGTGGCAAGTGGTTACCAAACAATAGCAAGTGATTTAACATCAACAGCTATTGGATATCAAACTCGTTCAAATGCCTTTGCTTCATTTGCTTCGGGAAGATATTCTAAAGCAAATGGAATTTTTGCAAGTGCATTCGGGTTAAGTTCATTTGCAAATTCGTTAGATGAATTTGTTGTTGGTCAATATAATGATACATCTGCATCAACAAATGCCTCATCTTGGGTAACTACTGATGCTTTATTTGTTGTAGGTAATGGTACAAGTAGTGCAAGACACAATGCAATGACTGTTCTTAAAAATGGAAATGTTGGTATTGGAACTACAACACCTATGTATAATGTTCATATAGTTGGAAGTAGCACATTAGGATCCTTATTAATTTCACCAAACGAAACAGGAAGTGAAGATAATTCCGAACTGATTTTAGCTGAAGATAACGATTATACTTATGGAATGTCATTGTTTTACGATGGTGGCCTAAACCAATTGCAAGTAAAAGGTAAATCTGGAACTACTAATTATGGACCTTGGCTTACAATAAGTAGAGATTATGGTGAAATAACAATGCCAGCCGTTTATAGTGATGTAGTAGGTTCAACCAACAGAGATTTATACATAGATAATACTGGTAAAATAGGTTATTTATCATCAGCACGTAGATTTAAAAAACATATTAAAACCATGGAAAATGTTGATTGGTTATATAAATTACGTCCTGTTAATTATTTATACAAAACTGATAAAAATGGTATTAAACAGTATGGCTTAATTGCCGAAGAAGTTGAAGCAATAAACCCATTATTTGTAAGCTATAATAAAGAAGGTGTTATAGAAACTGTAAATTATAGTCAATTTATTACACCTATGATTAAGGTTATTCAAGAACAAAAACTAGAAATAACAAAATTGCAGCAAGAGAATATTGCTGCTAAAACAATCTCAACAAAAAATACATCTGAGATTGAACAATTAAAAGCTGAGATTGAACAATTGAAACAAATTTTAGAGATTAAAGCTGAAAAATAGATTTCTTTTTTTAAAATAAAAACATAATAAAGCTGTACTAATTAGTACAGCTTTATTTATATTGCTTATAATTAGAATAATAACTATATTTACAGCTCAAATAAAAAACTAAAATAACATGAAAAAGATAACAACATTATTACTAATTATAGTAACAATATCAAGTATTTTTGCTCAAAGCCCTAACAGTTTTAAATATCAAACTGTAGTAAGAGATGCAGCAGGAGAAGTTTTACCAAATCAAGACATTAGTTTTCAGATTAGTATTCTGCAAGGTTCGGCTACAGGATCTTCGGTTTACAGCGAAACACATTTGGTTACAACAAACGATTTTGGTTTGGTAAATTTAATTATTGGAGGAGGTAGTACTTCTGACGATTTTTCTACAATAGACTGGGGTAACGGTCCATTCTTTATAAAAATAGAGCTCGATGAAAATGGAGGAACTGCTTATTCAGAAATGGGAACATCTCAATTATTATCAGTCCCTTATGCAATGTATGCAAACGATGTTGCAAATAAAGACGATGCTGATGCAGACCCAAACAACGAATTGCAAATAATGAACTTTTCTAACGATACACTTTATTTAGATAACGGTGGACAAGTTTATTTAGGAGAATACTCAAGTTTATGGGAACAAAATGACACAAATATTTTTTACAATAATGGTTGGGTTGGAGTTGGAACAAGCACACCAAGTGGAATGATGGTTGTACAAGGTGACGACGGTGTTGACCCAGACTCAGCATTATTTGAAGTAAAAAACAAAGACGGACAAACAATATTTGCAGTTTACGATGGTGGCGTTCGTATTTGGGTTGATGATACTGGAGCAAAAACAAATACTGACAAAGGTGGTTTTGCTGTTGGTGGTTATCGCCTAAACAAATCAATAACAAGTGAATATTTGCGAGTAACACCTGACAGTGTACGAGTTTATATCCGCGAAGACGATGGTACAAAAATCAATACTGATAAAGGAGGTTTTGCAGTAGGCGGCTATAGATTAAATAAATCTTTACCAAGTCAATATTTTAATATTAATGCAGATTTAGAAGCAGATACATTAAACCCAAGTGAAGCAAGAATTTATTGGTACCCATTAAAAGAAGCATTTTTATCTGGTAGAGTTTTAGTAGAATCTGCAGATAGTGTTGGGTTAAACTCATGGGCAAGTGGTTTCGAGAGTAAATCAATTGGAGATTACTCACAAGCACTGGGTTATAGAGCAAGAGCAAATGGAAATAACTCTACAGCAATAGGTTATTATGCAAACGCTGATAGTTCAAACTCATATGCATTAGGTAATAACTCATATGTAGGAGGTATAAATTCTTATTCTATTGGTAATGGAGCAAATGTTATTGGAGAAGGTAGTTATGCCATAGGTTCGGGAGCAAGAGCAAGTGGAGATTATAGTTTTTCTATTGGCTCTAATGGAGTTGATTCTACAGGTGTCTCAACATCTCCAACTATTGCAAGTGGAGATTATTCTTATGCTTTTGGTATGGGTAGTCTTTCTAGTGGTATAGGATCTTTTGCAATAGGAACAATGGATATCTCTTCAAACTACTACACAATTGCAATGGGTTATCAATCAGAAGCATCTAACTATTTTTCTGTAGCAATTGGTTCTTATGCAACATCAAGTGGAGAGTCTGCAGTATCTATAGGATATAGAACATCTGCAGAAGGCGATTATTCAACTGCATTAGGCTATAGAAATACTACAACAGGTGAAAGAGCAACAGCTTTTGGAGGTTTAAATACTGCTTCAGGTTCTACGTCAACAGCTTTTGGAAGTGGGACCACCGCTTCAGGGATTGCTTCATTATCTTGTGGCTATGGGACAATAGCATCAGGTGCTAAATCATCATCTTTTGGTCATGGAACAGAAGCTATTGGCGAGGGTTCATTTGCCATAGGAAATTCTACTAAAGCAGAAGGTGAGTATTCAATTGCAACTGGGATTAACACAATTGCTTTTGGAGGTTATTCTTTTGCTATTGGTGGTTCAACACAAGCTTTAAATTTTTATTCTGTTGCTTCAGGAGATCGCTCAAAATCTTCAGGAATATTATCTTTCACTCATGGATACGAATTAGTTTCAAGATCTTATGATGAATTTGTTATAGGAAGGTTTAATGATACTACAACTTCAACATATGCAGGTTATTGGTCATGGGTAGATCCAATTTTTGTTGTAGGAAATGGTGATGATGATGCTAACAGACATAATGCATTTATTATTAAAAAAGATGGTTATGTTGGTATTGGAGTTAATCCAAGTGAAATATTAGATATTTATGGTTCTTCACCAAATATAGAATTAACAAATGAAGATGAAGATGAATCTGGTATTATATTTAATGACGCACAAGCAATAACAACTCAATATGCAAAAATTTTATTTAATAGTTCATCACGTAATTTAAGTTTTTATACAAGTAGCACAACTCCTAGAATTATTATTAATCCATCTGGTTATGTAGGAATTGGAACAAGTACATTAGGCTCTCATAGATTGATTGTAAATTCAGATGTATCTGGAACAAGTGGTTCTTCTGGGTTTTTCCTTAACTCTAGTTCTAGTGGCCTGGCAATGATTATAGAAACCTCAAGTTATGCATCATCTGATAATACTTTATTAGTAACACAAAGAGGTTCAACAGGAGATATTGCAAGTTTTGATTCTTATCATGGTTCTTCAACGGGTTGGGATAGAGAATTTAAATTTACAAACAATGGTGATGGTCGATGTGATGGTAGTTGGATTGCTGGTGGTGCCGATTATGCCGAATTTTTCCCAAAAGCAAATATTAATATCGAATATGAAGCAGGTGATATTATTACAATGTCACCAAATAAAACATATACTGTAGAAGGAGCAACAAAAGAAAATGCTCAATTAATGATAGGAGTTTATTCATCAAATCCAGCAATAGTAGGAAATGCAGAAGCAGAAAAAGATCCTGAAAATTCTGTTCTTGTTGGTATGGTTGGTGTAATTAAGACAAAAGTTAATACCGAAAATGGACCAATTAAAATTGGTGATTATATTACCATTTCATCAACACCAAAAGTGGGAATGAAAGCTACAAAAAATGGTATGGTTGTAGGTAGAGCTATGGATAATTATGACAGCAAAGGAACAGGAATGATAAATGTTCTTGTTGAAACAGATTGGTATTATAATACTGAAGAAGGAAATATCACAAGTAGTGAAATTAAAAATACACTTAACAAACAACAATATGATATTGAGATATTAAAATCTGAAATAGAACAGCTTAAACAAATATTAGAAGTAAAAGCTGAAAAATAGTAATTTAAACTAATATTTATAAATTAATCCCATTCAAAAGAATGGGATTTTTTGTTTATCGTCAATTTAAAAAATAAATTAATATTGTTATAAATTATATAATAACCACAATAAATATTTGATATTGAGTGATTAAAATATTAATTTTGTGATAAACAAAAATAAATTACAATGAAAAAATTAGTTTTACTTATTTTAAGTATAGCTTTATACTTAAACATACAAGCCCAAAGCCCAAACAGTTTTAAATACCAAACAGTAGTAAGAGATGCTGCAGGAGAAGTTTTACCAAATCAAGACATTAGTTTTCAGATTAGTATTCTGCAAGGTTCGGCTACAGGATCTTCGGTTTACAGCGAAACTCATAATGTTATAACAAACGATTTTGGTTTAGTAAATCTAAATATAGGATCAGGAACAACAACAGACGACTTTTCTGCAATAAATTGGAGTAACGGTCCATTTTTTATTAAAATAGAGCTTGATGAAAACGGTGGAACTGCTTTTTCTGAAATGGGGACATCTCAACTATTATCGGTACCTTATGCAATGTATGCAAACGATGTAGCAAACAAAAATGATGCTGATGCCGATCCTAATAATGAAATGCAAATTCTAAACTTTTCTAACGATACCCTTTATCTCGATAACGGTGGACAAGTTTATCTCGGTGATTACTCAAGTTTATGGGGACAAAACGATACAAATATTTATTACAATAATGGTTGGGTTGGAGTAGGAACAAGCACACCAAGTGGAATGATGGTCGTACAAGGTGACGAAGGAGTAAATCCTGATTCAGCAATATTTGAAGTAAAAAATAAGGACGGACAAACAATATTTGCAGTTTACGATGGAGGAGTTCGCATTTGGGTAGATGATACAGAAGCAAAATCAAATACAGATAAAGGCGGTTTTGCAGTAGGTGGTTATAGATTAAACAAATCAATAACAAGTGAATACTTAAGAGTAACACCAGATAGTGTACGAGTTTATATCCGCGAAGATGATGGAACAAAATCAAACACAGACAAGGGCGGTTTTGCAGTTGGTGGTTATAGATTAAATAAATCCACAACAAGCGAATATTTTAATATAAATCCTAACGAAGATGCCGACACACTAAACCCAAGTGAAGCACGAATTTATTGGTATCCATTAAAAGAGGCTTTTATGTCTGGTAGAGTACTTGTAGAATCTGTTGATAGTGTTGGCCAAAATTCATGGGCAACAGGATTTGAGAGTAAATCAATAGGCGATTATTCCCAAGCAATGGGATATCGAGCCAGAGCTAAAGGGCATAACTCAACTGCAATTGGTTATTATGCTAATGCTGACAGTGCAAATTCGTATGCATTTGGTAATTATGCTTTAGCACAAGACAGTGGTTCTTATGCTATTGGA
>Ga0256827_10000412_pt1 | contig 26615 bp, 23 predicted proteins | sample CV84metaG_FD_185977 | JGI IMG/M metagenome (GOLD analysis project Ga0256827, IMG submission 185977) | Hydrothermal vent microbial communities from East Pacific Rise, Pacific Ocean - CV84 | ecosystem: Environmental > Aquatic > Marine > Hydrothermal vents | place: Pacific Ocean: East Pacific Rise...
ACATGTTTCCAAAAAAAACAAAAACTATCCATGTGGGTTTTAGTGACCCTGATGGCAAAGAGTTTAGTGCATTTGAAGAGTGTTTTGAACTTATAAAAAACAACCTGCTTACAGAGATAAAAAAGCAACTTTCAGTATGAAACAACTAGCAATCATAGGACCAACAGCATCTGGAAAAAGTGACTTAGCTATACAAGCAGCAAAAAAACTAGATGCCTACATCCTCTCCATAGACTCACTCAGCATATACAAAGAGATAGATATAGTTGCAGCAAAACCAACCAAAAATGAGTTAGCAGAAGTTAAACACTTTGGTGTTGATGTTTTATACCCTGATGAGTATTTTAGTGTAGATATCTTTATCTCACTCTACAAAGAGATTTTATCCACATGCCAAAGAGATTCTAAAAACCTTATCATAGTTGGTGGAACATCTTTTTATCTAAAATCATTGATGCAGGGCTTATCACCACTTCCTACCATCACAAAAGATATATCTTGGCATGTGGGAAATGAACTAGAAGATTTACAAAAAGCTTACAACATCTTGTATGAAGCAGACAAAGCATATATGAAAAACATATCAAAAAATGACAAATACAGGATAGAAAAAGCACTACTGATTTTTAGAGCCTCAAATCTAACTCCAACAGAGTGGTTTGAGAAAAACCCACCAAAACCAATCATAAAAGATTTGGATATCTATAATATAGAAGTAGAGAGGGATGTTTTAAGACAAAGGATATCAAAAAGAACCCATAAAATGTTGGAGATGGGACTTATAGATGAAGTTTGCTACCTTGAACAAAAATACTCAAGAAAGCCACATGCCATGAACTCTATCGGGATTGTTGAAGTTTTAGAATACCTTGATTCAAAAGTAAGCAAAGATGAGATGCTTCAAAACATCTCAACCCACACAGCACAACTTGCAAAAAGACAGCAAACTTTTAACCGTACACAGTTTGAAAAGGTTATCAATGCACCACTTCAAGAGTTAGAAAAACTATTTTAAAATCTCTTTTGCATCTTTTGCAAGTTTAGCCCATGCAGATTTTGGATCTGCTTTTATAGCTTCATCATATGCTTTGTTAGCATTGTCTTCTTGCCACAGTTTTGAATACACTGAACCTAAAAAGTACTTTTGTCTTGCTCTTTGTGATGGTGTAAGCTTAACATTATCCAAAGATTTTATAACCTCTAAAGCTTTGTTATCATCCTCTTTGTTTATATATGCCTGATAAAGTGTAAACTCAACAAACGGACTTTGGGCAGTTGATGATGAAGCTTTTTGTATATCCATAACCTCTTTTGCATATTTTATGACTAGATTATCATCTTTTAACTCACTCCCAATCCCTACAACAGCAACATATCTCTCTATATCTTTATAATCAACACCATAAATTTTCTGTATTTTATCTATGATTTCAATCATCTTATCATTTTTTTCAAGCCTTTGATATGTATCAAACAAAACTCTGTAAACATCCAGATATTTAGAGTTTTTATCTCCATCTATCAAAGATATCAACTCTTTGGAAGCCTCAATAACATCAGTATAATTTCCAGTTGCAAAATCAACTTTTATATATCTGTAAAGCCATTTCTTTCTCTCATCTAGCTTTTTTGATTTTAGATGTCTTGATGCTATTTTTTTAGCAAGCAAAAAGTCAGCACCTTTCATAGAACACTCATAAATACCATTGTCCCACTCAACAGATAGAGAGATGTTATAATCCATAGACATAGTTAAAACTTCTTGACACTCTCTTAACTTGAGTGCATCTTTCATAAAACCAACAGCAGCCTCTTTTATGATTTTTTCACTATCAGGATATAAACTCTCATCTAAACTTTTTATGGCATCTTTAAGACCCAAAACATCACTATACATCTTGTTTTTCAACAAAAGTTTTGCTTTTTCATACAATGCCCTATCGCCAATAGCATCATCTTTATACTCAACTATAAGTTTATTATATTGGTCAAGTTTAGTACTCAGGTTAGCATCACTTAAATCAAAAAATAAAGAATCTTTTGCAACTTTTATCTCATCTTCAAATGTACCATACTTGTATGTTTTTAGATACTTATTTAATGCTTCAAGTGCTTCTTTTTTATGTTTTGTTTTAGAGAGCCATATACCTCTGTCTTTTAGCAGGTTTTCATACTCATCATCATTAACATTCATCTCATCTAAAAGAGCCTTGGCAATAGCAGCAGAGGGTTCATAGTACGAAGCATCTGCAAAACTATACATCATATCCATAGAGGTAACCATATTTTGATGAAAAAAGTCACTTTTTGCTTTTACAATTTTCATAATATATGTAGAAGCTTCTTTATAGTTTCCTTTATTTAAATAATATTTTCCAAGATCGTATGCAGCTGTAGCCGCTACTTCTATATTTTTAGTTTGAGTTAATGCTTTTTTATACAGTTCTATCGCTTTTTTTGAAGCACCTGAACTCTCAAGCATCTCACCTTTATAAACATAACCCCACTCTGCATAAACGGTATCCCCATGCTCACTAAAAAGTCTGTCAAAAAAGTAATCAGCATCAACATTCATCCCAACCATAGAGTATGCCTTAGCATCCAAAGAAAGTACTTCTGCTATATTTTCATCAGATGAAAAATCTTTCAGATAAACTTTTGCAACATCTATAGCATTATCATAATCTTTTAGCTCCATATAAACTTTTATTTTATAATAAAGTAACTCCCCACGAAACAAAGAGTTAGGATAATTTTGCATAATATCATCTATAAGTTCTAAACACTGCTCATATTTTTTCTCAGCATAATATTTTTTAATGCGTATATAGTTAGATACATCTTTGACTTTTTTAATATAAACTGGTCTTCCCTTCATATCAAGCCCACCCACATAAGGGAGCATATCAGAAGAGAGTGTAAAAGGAAAATTTATAGAAACATCAGTGTTTTTTTCATGATTTATGTATGGTATTTTATCTTTATAACCAACTATCATCCAGTGTTTTGACATCTCTGCATCTGCTTTAAAAACTGTTTCCTCTTTTGTAAGGTCAAAAACCATAGGGTAAAGTTTCATTTTGTAAAATGGCGTAATGATTATAAAGAATGTCTTATCTTTTACTTGTGAGTCTATAGTAAAAAAGTCATTTTCAAGTTTTTTAAACTCTTTTGTTGGTTGTTTTGAAAAGGCACAAACAACTTTTTGTACCACTTGAAGATTATTTTTTATCTCTTGACACAAAAATTGGTTTGTATCTCTTAAATGTAAGGTTGAATATGGTTGAGAGTTCTCTTTTGCACCAGTAAGTGAAACTTCCAGTGCATAAAGATTGAGTATGTTTACAAAGAGGATAAAGAGTATGTATCGTAACAAATTCCTCTCCCCTTTTATATAGATATATTGCTATATATTATTAATATCCACTATTATATACAAATGATGTTACAAACTCTAAAAGTGGGTTTACAGCTATAAAAGCAAATATAGTTCCCACAGCAGCAAAACCGATAATTGATTTTAGTGCAAGTGTTGCATTTGACACATACATATGTCCATCATTACCCATAATAGGCTCTTTCATAAACATATAAACTATAAGTTTTAAGTAGTAGTAACCAGCTATAGCAGAGTTAAGCGCCATCACAAGAGCCAATATAGTATGTCCACTTGAAACAGCAGAACTAATCATATAAAGTTTACCCCAAAATAGAGCAAATGGTGGAACACCTGCAAGACTTAACATAAACAAAGCCATAATAGTAGCAGCAACTGGTGCTGTTTTTATCATACCTGCAAATTTATCGTAACTATGATCACTTGTTTGATAGTCTGGAAGATGTTTTTGACGAGATATCCAAAGCATACTAAATGAACCAAGATTAGTAAAACTAAACAGTACCCAATAAAGTAATAATGCAGAGTTAGACTGAGTTGTACCTATAAGAACTGCTGCCATAACAAAACCGGCATGTGAGATTGAAGAGTATGCAAGCATCCTCTTAACATCTGTTTGAACCAAAGCCCACATATTTGCCAAAGTCATAGTAAGAACTACAACTGCATAAAGGATAACCTCTAACCAAACTACACCACTATGGATTAAAAATTCAAAAATCCTCATCGCAACGATAAACATTGCAATCTTAGGAACAATTGACATATATCCTGCCATAGATGCACTAGCACCCTCATAAACATCTGGCGCCCAAGTATGGAATGGAACAAGAGAGAGTTTAAACCCTATCGCACCAAGTAAGAACACTACACCAACAAGAACATAACCAATATCAGCATAATTATTTGCAGCTAAAACAGAAGCGATTTGATTGATCTCAACACTCCCTGTAAGAGCATAAAAAACCATCGAACCAAAAGAGTAAAAACCTGCAGCTAAAGCACCCATAGTAAAGTACTTAACAGCAGCCTCAAATGATTTATCACGATTGTGCATAGCAATTAGTGTATAAAGTGCCAAAGATGCAGTTTCTAATCCAACAAAGATAAGGATTAGATTGTCTGTTGCAACCATGAACTGAAATCCACCAATCATAAACAAGAAAAGTGCAAAAAATTCTGGGTAAGAGAACTCATGGAAACGCTTATGTGTCAATGATAATGGGATAAATAACATTGAAGCACCAACTATTATAAACTGAGAAATAATAGCTAAACCATCAATAAGCATCACATTAAAAGCACCAGACATAGTTCCATCTTGGCTAAATATACCAGCAGACTCAAGTAATGCACCAAAATCCATCACTAAGAAAAGAAGACTAAGCATTACATAAAGTGATTTATCTGAATTACTTTTAAACAGATCAACAATTAAAATTAACAATGCCCCAACGATTGGGATAAGCATCGGTGCAAGAGTCATTAGGTTTAATGACTCTAAAGAAATATTTATTGGCGCTAACATTAGTGTGCCTCCTCTGCAGAAGTTCTAACAACCCCATCTTTTTTCAAAGTTGGGATTCTAGATTTTGCTTCATCTGTAATAGATTTATCGTGCATCAACTGAACAACTGATTCAACAGAATTGTTGATTGGCTCTAAAACTGGTTTTGGATAGATACCTAACCAAATAGTGATAATTACCAATGGTATCAATGCAATAAGTTCTCTTTTATTTACATCTGGAAGATTTTTATTTTCCTCATGTGTAACTTCACCAAAAAATGCTTTTTTGTAAGCTGCCAACATATAGATAGCACCAACGATGATACCTGTACCAGCTAAAAGAGTTAAGATATGTGATTGTTGATAAAAACCTAAGAAACTCAAAAACTCACCAACAAAGTTAATAGTAAGTGGAAGTCCAACTGAAGCCATCATCATAATACCAAATATAGTCGCATATCTAGGCATAACATGTGCTAAACCACCAAACTGATCCATCATCTTAGTATGTCTTCTGTCATATATAACACCAACAAGCAAGAACAATGCACCTGCAACAACACCATGACCTAACATTAAGAACACAGAACCAGAGATACCCTCAACATTTAATGCAAATGTACCAAGGATAATAACACCCATGTGTGAAATCGAAGAGTAAGCAACAACTTGCTTTATATCTTCTTGAGCATAAGCCACCATCGCTGTATATATAATCATAATAATAGCAAGTATCGCTACAGGATACATAAAGTATGTAGCTGCATCTGGGAAAAGTGGCAATGAAAAACGGATAAATGCGTATGTACCCATTTTAAGTAAGATTGCCGCTAGTATAACAGAACCGATTGTTGGTGCTTGACCATGAGCATATGGTAACCATGTATGAAATGGAAACATAGGAACCTTGATAGCAAAACCCATAAAAAATGCCAAAAACAACCAAAGTTGAAAAGACTCTGGCAAGATAAGTCTATACCAATCAAGTATCGCAAAACTCCAAACACCTGTTGCTTGATAGTAAAAATATGCCATAAAAAGCATACCAACCAACATCACTAATGAACCTGCAAATGTATAAAGAAAGAATTTAATAGAAGCATAAACTCTTAGAGGTCCACCCCATGCACCGATAAGGTAAAGCATCGGTACAAGTGAAAGCTCCCAAAAAACATAAAATAAAATAGCATCAAGTGCAACAAACACACCAGCCATAGTCATCTGTAAAAACAGAAGTGTTATTATCATGTTTTTTATATCTTTTGTTTCACCAAGAGATATAATACCAATCATAGTAAAAAATGCTGCAAGGATAACGATAAATAAAGAGATCCCATCCACACCTATAGTATAATTAATACCAAATGCAGGTACCAATGGAAGATGTTCCATAAACTGCATACCAGAAACACTAGAATCAAAAGAAGCCCAAAGTATAAGTGCAAATACAAACTCTATAAATGCAACTGCAACACCGTAACTTCTGATACTATCCTTATGAATCGCAAAACCAAACATTGCTGCCAATGCTGGAAAGAAAATTAAAATTGATAAAATATGATCTAACATCTACTAAACTCCTAACCCAACTCTTGCTGCAAGTCCGAAAACCACAGCTAATGATAACAGTACTACTATACCTGTAACCATCCATTTAAGCATTGTAGATAAATTACCACTCTGCATTGCTCTTGTTGTATCCCCTGTTGAATATATAGCTTTTGCTATACCATCAACTGAAGCATCAACAATTTTTTGATCCACTTCTTTCCAGAATACTTTTGAAAGTTCTCTATATGGTTTAACCAAATAGTTTTCATAAAAGTAAGGGATATAATATTGATTAATCAACAATTTATATTTGAAACTGTTTTCCATATCACTTGTTCCATCTGGAAATTTGATATCTTTTGACATATATTTTTTATAAGCATAAGCCATTGCCAATACAACAAATAGCTGAGTACCTATAGTCATTATCCAGAAAGTAACATGTGAATGTATATGATACTCTGTCGCACTTAGTATCTCTTCAACCATACCAAAGAAAGTTGTTCTAAATGCACCTGCAATAACTGCAAGGATAAGTAAAGGACTCATCGCAACAAGCATAAATTTATATGCTTCATGTGGATGGAAACCAAATAGTTTATATCTCTCTTCACCATGGAAGATAAGTGCAATAATTCTAAATGAATAAAATGCAGTCAAACCAGCAGTTAAAAGAAGCACTGTATAGATAACAAAATGGTGTTCAGCAAATGCAGCTTCTAAGATAACATCTTTTGAGAAGAAACCTGCAAGTGGGAAAAGCCCAGCCAAAGCAACTGATGCCAAAGTCATCATTATCATTGAACCCTTCATAACCTTACCAAGTCCACCCATCTTAAACGGATCAAGTTCACTATCCATTGCGTGCATAACATTACCAGCACCCAAGAAAAGAAGAGCTTTAAAGAAAGCGTGAGCCATAAGGTGAAACAATGCAACCCAGTAAGCACCAAGACCAGCAGCAGCAAACATATAACCTAGTTGTGAAAGTGTAGAGTAAGCGATAACTCTTTTTATATCACGATTAACAAGTGCCATAGATGCCGCAAACATTGCTACAAATGTACCAAGAGAAGCGATAAACAATCCAACATCAGGGATTAAGCTGTATAACTCGTTTGAACGAATAACCAAATAAACACCAGCTGTTACCATTGTTGCTGCGTGAATAAGTGCAGAAACTGGAGTTGGACCCTCCATCGCATCTGCAAGCCAAGTGTGCAGTGGAAACTGTGCTGATTTACCCATAGCACCAATGAAAAGGAAAATTCCGATTGTTGTAAGAGTTGCAGTATCTAAAGTTTTAAAAGCTTCAAATGCACCATCATATTGAAGTGTACCTGTATTCCAATAAACCAAGAACAAACCAACAAGCATACCAAGGTCAGCAATACGGTTCATAATAAACGCTTCATTTGCTGCCCAAGTAGCACTCTCTTTGTGAAACCAGAAACCAATCAATCCCCAAGAACAAAGACCAACACCTTCCCAACCTATAAATAAGCCAGCATAGTTGTCACTCATAACAAGGATAAGCATTGAGAACACAAATGCAGATAACCATGCAAAAAATCTGTTAAAACCTTTATCATGATCCATATAACCAATAGCATATACATGAACAACACTTGAAACGATAGTTACAACCATCATCATAGTTACAGACACCTGATCCACAACAAAACCAAATGGTATATAAAGGTTACCAGTTGACATCCATGTCATAAGTTCAACATGTACTGCTTCACCTGTCGATAAAACATGTGTTAGTAAAACACTACTGCTTAAAAAAGACACGATAAGTAATGCACTTGGAACAATACCAGCAATGATTGTCTTAGGCTTTGCAGTAAAAAGTGCTGCAAAAAGAGAACCAACCAGTGGTGAAAACAGTGCCGTATATAAAAATAATTCCATATTTCTATCCTCTCATTGTTGACATTTGTTCAAGGTCAATATTATTATGACTTTTATGCCATACTATCAATAAACCTAAACCAACAGCAACTTCACTAGCAGCGATTGCAATCACAAAAAATGCAAACATCTGACCAGTCAGGTCACCATAATAGTGTGAAATCGCAGCAAAAGAGATATTAACAGAGTTAAGAAGTATCTCAGTTGCGAAAAACAGCATTAAAAGATTCTTTCTACGCATTACACCAATCAACCCTATAGCAAATAGGATAGTTGATAGTACAAGGTAGTGATTAAGTCCTATTTCCATCATGAAAGCACCTTCTTATTTTTTTCTTTTCTCATATCTCTAATCTCAGCATCACTCATCTCAGTAAGAGAAAGATCCATCTTCTTACCAGCTAAGACAATACCTGCTACCATAGCAACAAGGAGCATCACTGCTGCAACTTCAAAAGGGATAAGGTATTTAGTAAATAACACAACACCAACCTCTTGAGTATTACCAACACCCTCAGTCATAGGATATAAAGCTGTGATATTATTTGTAACCATAGGAGCTGCAAAAATAACTATAACTAAAATAGCTGCCAAAGTACTAAGTCCAACAATAATAAACTTATTACCTTTCTTCTCTTTAACATCTCTTGTTGTGTCAAAAAACATCATTCCAAAAGCATAAAGAGCCATAACAGCACCTGAATAAACAACAATCTGTACTGCACCTAAAAAGTCAGCCCCAAGGATAAAGAAAAACGCTGATATAAAAATCATCCCTGCTGCTAACGATGTTAGTGCATATAATGCTTGTGCCGTTGTAACTGTTATAAAAAACATTACAATCGTTAAAAAAGCAAACAGATAAAAAGCAATCGCTTCAAACATACTCAATCTCCTTAATATGCTAGAGGTGTTTTTTTAACACGCTCATCTTCATGTGGGGTAATAGAACCAAAACCTTCAAACTCTAACTGATTACCAGTTTTCATCTTATCTAATGGTGTCAACATATCTTCATACATTGTAAAGTGTTCCCTTTGTTCACTTGCATTCTCATAGCGTCCACCATGAGTGATAGCAAGTTCTGGACAAACTTCAGCACAATAACCACAGTAGATACAACGACCAAGATTGATAGAATATTCACTAACCTCTTTACGAGAGTTTTCATCTATCTTAGTATCTATTCTAATACAGTTTGCAACACAAATCTTCTCACAAAGACCACAACCTATACATCTCTCAGTATCACTTTCCCACAATCTTTTCATCTCATGAATAGCACGATATCTCGGACCTATTGGCATCTTTTCTTCTGGATAACTAACAGTATGGATATCAAATTTAAAAAACTCTCTCATAACAACCCAAAGACCAACAAAAAGTTCAAGTCTAAAAGTTCTTTTAACAACTCTTTTAAATTTATCCCATGGTTCTGTCGGATAATCTTCAATATCTATTAAGAAATATTCATCACTGATATTTCTATTGTTAAACTGTTCATCTTTCATCATCACCCCTTACATCATCACTATAGCAGTAACTAAGATATTTAGTACAGCTATTGGCATTAAGATTTTCCAACATAACATCATCAGTTGATCTGGTCTTACATCTGGCCATGCAGCTCTCGTCCACAAGAAAAAGAAGAAGAAAAATGACATTTTACCTAACAATGCCAAAGCACCCCAGAAACTACCATCTCCATATCCACCAAGGAAAAGGATAGGTATCATAAATGAGATAAAGAACATATTTGCATACTCACCGATGAAGAAAAGACCCCATCTCATACCACTATACTCTGTACCAAAACCATCAATAATCTCATGGTCATTTGCAATCAAGTGAAATGGTGTTCTACCAGTCTCAGCAAATGCAGCTATCCAAAACAAAATAAATGCAACTGGTTGCGTCCAAACTATCCAAGATGTAAAACCACCAGCTTGATATTCGTTAAAATCTATCAAAGAGAGTGAACCAACCATCATAATCGGTGCTAAAATTGCTAAACCAGTTACAACCTCATAAGAGATAAAAACTGCTGCACCCCTTGCAGCTGAAAGTAGTGCAAATTTATTAGCCGAAGCCATACCACCAAGAAGTGGACCATAAAGACCAACACCCATAATACCCAAGATATATAAAATACCTATGTTTATATCTGCAATAATTGGATGAACTTCATATCCAAATATGGTAAAAGATGGTAAAAATGGAATTGCTGCTGCTGCTATAAAAGCTGTTGCAGCTGTTACAACAGGAGCTATTTTAAAGATAGGAGCTACAACATTTGTAGGAACCATATCCTCTTTTGTAAAAAGTTTAATAGCATCTGCACCAAATTGTAAAACCCCGTAAGGTCCAACATTCATAGGTCCCAAACGGCGTTGCATAAAAGCAAGCACCTTTCTTTCAAAGTATGTACCAATCCCTGCCAAAGCAGAAAATATAACCATTACTACAACAATTTTAATAATTGTTTCTATTAAATATGCCATTTCCATATTTACACCCTTTCAATCGAAGCTAAACTAAAGCGATAACCATTAATCACAGCTTCTGAATTTATTTTAGAATCAAATGTAGTTAAACATGCTATATCGCCAGCAATTTTGTTGTTACTTACAATATTTGTTACAAGTTCACCAGTTTGAGTTTTAATCTTCACACTATCCCCCTCATTTAGTTCTGAATTAGATAAAAACTCTTCACTCATATAAAGACCACCTATCTCATCAAGATTTGTGGTTTTATTTGTAAATGGAGTAAATTGTCTTACAGGGTTAGCAAGATAAACGATGCTTCCCTCAAGTTTTTCATCACTAAATTTTTCAACACTTTCATCATCTAAAACATCAGTAGAGATATTTTCAAGCAGATAACCTCTAACCTCTGTTCCGTCATTTTCATAATGGTTTGGTAAATCATCAAAATTTTCAGATTTAAAACCTTTTTGAGTAGGTAAACTTTGAGTATAATCAATAGTATTATACGCTTTTAAACCAAGAGCATTTGCTATATCGTTTAACTCATAACCATTATATCCAAGTGCTGCATTTGTTGGATTTACCCTTTTGTTTACACTTGTAAGAGTTCCCTCTTGTTGATTCATAGCTGGCATATCCAAATCGCCATCTCCTAAAGCAGAAAGTGTGAAATCTCCTTTAGTATTATACCCAATAGTGTATGAGCCAACTTCATCATCCAAATCACAAATAAGACTAACACCCAAAGTATTTGCAAGTTGAGGAATAATCGTAACTTCAAATGCTGAATATTTTTCAATCATTGCCACTAATCTAGCAAGATTTTTAGAGTTTGGATGGTTATAAAAATCTTCCCCAACCATAAGTGAAAAGATCTCTTTTTTCTTGAGATTTTTTGTTAATGCTTCCATAAACTTATCATCAGCACCCAAAATTTCAAGAAGTTTATTATCATCAACCTCTACCTCTTTTGAAACTTTTTTAGGAACCATCTTAGTTTTTTCAACTTCAACTTCTTCCTCTTCTCCAGTCTCTTCATTTACCTTCATCTCTTTAACTATCTCTGTAACTTTTTCTTTTACAGTTTCGGTTACAGTTACAGTTTTCATTGAGTGAAATGAAGCTAAATAATCTTTTATATCAGTTGGAAGTTTCTCTTTATCTCCAAAAAGGTCTAAGATAAGGTATAGCACTGCTTCTTCTTGAAGTGGTGCATGATTTACTATCATAAGATTTTTGCTAAGTCCCTCAATAACTGGGTCTTTTACAGGGTGAAAATATATACCTGCACCTTTATTTACAGTTAAAGGGTTATTTAATGAGTATCTTGCATTTGGATTATCACTTTTTAAAGCACTACCAACACTAATCACAAAATCAGAATTCATAGTTTTCTTCAAATCACCACTATATAGCGATTTTCCACTAACTTCACTATAATGTTTCATAAAAGTTTGAAATGATTTTGCTTCTGCATTTACAAGTTTAACACCTAGCTTTTCTTTAAGTGATTGAAGTATGTATGCTTCTTCATTTGTTATAGTTGAAGTAAACTTAATCGTATCTGCTTTGTTAAATGCCTCGATAGCTTTAGAAAATGCAACTTCATCTTTAGATTCAACTCTGTTTTCATAATCAAATCCGTAACGACCAGCACCACAAAGAGAAACATAGTTCCACTCGTTCATAACACGATAGATTTTTTCCTCTGTATTTGCGATACTTGTATGTTTCACATCATAAGTTATTTGACAACCAGCAGAACAGTGTCCACAAGTAGCAGGGATTTGTTTAAGTTCCCAAGCATTTGATTTATACATAAACTGAGTATCAACCAACGCACCAACAGGACAAACAGCAGCACACTCACCACAACTTGTACAGTCAAGAACATCAGTACCATTTGTAAGACCAATTACAGACTTATTAAGTTTGTTCCACATTGCATAAGCATCTTTTGGCATACTCTCTTTGAACTCAGCATTAAGTGCATCTGCTCCACGAGGGATAGTTTTTAGCGAGTTATCCCCTATCATATCTTTACATACAGTAGAACATCTCTCACAAACTATACAAAGACCTGGATCGTAGTGAAGATGTCCCCAGTCGTGTGAACTTCTATCTACATCTTTTACACTGTAATGTTGTATATCTACACCCATTTCCAATGTATAGTTTTGTAGTTCACACTCACCTGATTGATCACAAACACCACACTGAAGTGGGTGATTTACATCATACACTTCCATAATAGCACGGCGTTCTTTCTCAATATTTTCAGTAGTCGTTGTGATGTTCATACCATCTTTACTCTTGGCATTACAAGCATATACCTGTTTTCCATCAGCTTCAACCAAACATATACGACAAGCAAGAGTTGGACTACATCTTGTCAGATAACAAATTGCAGGAATAAAAATATCATTTGCTCTTGCAGCATTTAATATAAATTCGCCCTCTTTTGTTTGTATCTCTTTATCATCAATTGTAATTGTAATATTGTTACTCATTTATAACCTCTATTTTGACTTGATTATATCTATAGCTTGAAGATTTTGAATCTAACATGAAAGTTGGGTTGTATGCAACCGTACCCTTCATGTGTCTATCCACTCTAAAGTGTCTGACAAACTCAACACCATCAACGATAAATTTAACATTGTCTCCCGATTTGATTTTAGATGCCATTGCAAACTGCTCTGAACCCACAAGTTCATCTTTTACTTCTATCTGCTTACAATCTTTTGTAAAAGGGCTAAACTGACTTAACGGATTTCTACTGTAAACAATACTTCCATTAAATTCCCCTAACTCATCTACTTCCTCTAACATCACTGCTTGAGTATTTGAAGTTGCCTCAACCTTATAACCACGATAAGCATTTCCAACATTATCATAATAGTTAGGTAGATCATCAAACTCTACATCTTTAAAACCTAATTTTGATGTATAGTCAATAACATTTTGGCTCTCTACACCAAGAACTGATGCGATATCATTAAGCTCATAACCATGATAAGCTACACCTGCATTTAAAACAACAAGATTTTTATCTATATTTACAAATGTTCCCTCTTGTTGATTTAATGCTGGCATATCCAAATCACCATCACCTTTTGCACTTAGAGTAAAATCTGCTTTAACATTGTAACCAACACTAAAACCATCTTCTCTTTCATCTAAATCACAAATCAAACTTACACCCAAAGTATTGGTTGATGGTGGTACAACTATAACTTTAAATGGAGTGTGTTTTTGGATAAAACCTGCAATAAGTGCTATATTTTTTGCTCTTGGATGATTTATAACATCTTCCCCAACAACTAAAACAGGATTTTTTCTTCTTGCATATTTGTATTTTAAACTCTCAAGTTCCTCTTCAGAGATATTGCTCTCTCCACAAAGGTAACCAAAATCAAGTGAATCAAAAAACTCTTGTTGAGATGATTTATCTTCTACAAACATATCTGCTATCATTGCAAATGCTGCTTCTTCACTTCCCACTTCATTTTTAATAAACATAGAAACTACATTTGATATAGGAGTTTCTTCAATAGGATGAATAGTTGCTACAAATGCTTTTTTATAACCAACTGCCTGAGCCATAGCAAACTTAACCATAGGGTTGTCACTCTGAATTGATGAGCCGATACTGATGATGTAATCACTACCAGAAAGCTCTTTTATATCTCCGTTATAAAGTGATACATTTGCAGTAGAAGCAAAATTTTTCATAAAATCTTGATACTTTTTAGCATCATCATTTACAAGGTTAAATCCAAGTTTTTTCTTTAGTTCGTTTAATACATATGCTTCTTCATTAGTTATAAAAGAGTTAAACACAACATTTTTAGCATTTTTAAAACTCTCAACTGCTTTGTTAAATGCTAAAGAATCTTTACTTTGCACTCTGTTTTGAAAATCAAATCCAAACCTACCAGCACCACAAAGTGATGAAAAATCAGATTCATTTGTAACTCTTCTTATCTCTCCAGATTTTGACTCATAGTAAAGAGAACAAGCACTAGAACAATGCGCACAACTAGATGGTACTTTTGTAAGTTCCCAAGCGTTTGATGTATATTTAAAATCCGTAGATGCCATAGCACCAACAGGACAAACAGATATACACTCCCCACATTGGATACAATTAGCAAGATTTATCTCTATACGAGATTTATATCCACCAGGTTTTATAAAAAGTGCTTCATTTCCAACAACTTCATTACAAACAGTTGTACACTTTTCACACAATATACAAAGTGCTGGGTCATAAGTATGAACACCCCATTTTTTCTTTTTACGAGATTGATCGCGAACAGCAAAACTTTGCTCTGCCACACCAAACTCTAAAGTTTTATTTTGAAGATCACACTCTCCACTTTTATCACATACACCACACTGTAAAGGATGGTTTACATTATAAAGCTTCATAATATTTTGTCGCTCTTTATAAAGAGTTGACGAATCAGTTGTAATCTCTGCACCCTCTGTTGGAGGTGTATTACAACTAAGTATAAGACCATCTACATCTTTTGCTTCAACAACACACATCCTACAAGAGGCATTTGGTGTTGCTTTTGCAAGATAACACATAGTTGGGATATATATATCTTCACGACGCGCTACCTGAAGGATAGTTTCACCCTTTTGTGCTGTAACAGAGATACCGTTAATCTTAAAATTAATCATTATACCTCCCTTCTCATGTCGCTACCATAGCGATATAATAACATCGCATACAACGGTTAGCTTCATCTATGGCTTCATCTTGAGTAAAACCAAGATTTACCTCTTTGTTATTGTCTCTTCTGACTTCAACATCAAGAACTTCACTGTTTTCTCTAGGTAAACCTGGTAGCCAACCTGTGATTTTCTCTTTTTTATTGTAAACATGCAACTTATGAAGATGATCTTCCATAATCTCTTCATCAGTTAGAGTGATCTCTCCACCATTTTGAACAAATCTACTCATAACAGAAGCTGCTCTTTTTGCTTGACCAACTGCATTTACAATTGTCATAGGACCATATTCACAGTCACCAGATGCAAAAACACCCTTACGATTAGTCATATAGTCTTTACCATTGGTTTTGATTGTTCCCCAAGATGTCATACCTATCTCCCACTCTTCTGGAAGCAGATCAAGATCAGCACTCTGAGAAACTGCAGGGATAAGAAAATCTGTCTCAATAGTATAAGATTCACCCTCTATTTTCACAAGTTGAGCTCTACCACCATCAGGGTCTGGTACCAATTCAAACTTATCAATCAAAAGAGATTTTAAAACATCATTTTCATCATTCATAGTATTTACTGCAGAATGAAATAAAAACTCTACACCCTCTTCAACAGCTTCATGATACTCTTCATAGGTTGTATTTCTAATGATTGTTTTTTCATCACGACGATAGATCATATAAACTTTTTTTGCATTTGCACGGATGGCACACCTTACAACATCCATAGATGTAAATCCACCACCAACACATACAACAGTTTTTCCAGTTAAATCAACTCTCTCGCCTATACCATATTTATCCCAAAGATTTACCTGATCTAGCATCTCAATAGCTGACCAGTAACCATCTATTTCAGGTCGTTCATTATCACAACGAACTTTTTTAGATATACGAGTTCCAGTTGCTATCATGGTCGCATCATACTCTTTTTCAAACCTTCTCATATCATCTGCAGTGATTTTAGAGTTAGTTATAAAATTAACTCCCATATCTCTTACACACTCTATATCTTGGTTGTATTTACCTATTGGCATTCTGTATTCTGGAACACCAACTGCAACCTCTCCACCTAAAACTGGAAGTTCTTCATAAACATCAACATCGATACCTTCTGCCGCTAAATAATAAGCAGTAGTAAGACCTGCTGGACCAGCACCAATTACAGCAACTTTTTTATCAATACTTTTTTTCTTCTTCATCGGATGAAAAAATCCAAAACCATGATCAGTTTCATAATCTGCACCAAGTCTTTTAAGTTCCATAATAGATACAGGCTCATCAAGATTTGTTCTACGACAAGCATCTTCACAAGGGTGTGGACAAACACGACCACAAACATGAGCTAACGGCATAGTTTGACGAGTTGCTTTTAGTGAATCATCAAATCTTAAATCCCTTACACCCTCAATATATCCTGGTATATCAACATGTGCAGGACATGCGTCTGTACAAGGAGCAGTTATTTTAGCGATATAACCAACTTCATCATGATAATGTTTTGAAGGTTTTTGATTTTCTATACAATCCAAAAATGTATCTTCAAAATGATTCATCAAATCAAGTATAGGATTTGGTACTGTTTTACCAATCTCACACTTTGAAGTAAGTTGCATACTTTTACCGATCTCTTTTAGATGATCCAAATCAGCTTTATCACCTTCACCTCTGGCAATCTTGTCCAGTTGATCGTACAAAATCCGTCCACCCCATCTTCCAGGCGCACATCTTCCACAAGCTTCACTGTATTCTTGATACTGTGCTGCATACTCCATAGCTAAACGGATAACATCAACATCTTCATCAAAAAGTGACACACCATCCCAACCTATAAAGGCTTTGGAAGAACGATGATTGTCATATTGTGCTGGTAGATTATAAGCTGATTCTTCCCACTCTTCTTCTGGTTTACCTATATTGTTTATAGATTCGCCTCTCCAAGTAGAAAAATAGACTTTACTCAAAATTCAAATCCTATTATTTTTTGCACACGATAGTCCAATCGACTTCGTTAAACTTTAAAGAGTTCATCAACTCATAACCACACTCTTTTACCACATCAGCACTTCTCTGAATCGGTGTAAAGTCCCCTATCTCAAACAAAAAGATTGCAACTTCACCAGCTTTATGCTCGCTAGTTAAAATCTCTTTCATACGAGGTTCAAAATCGTTCTTTAATTTTCTTAAATCATATCTTTTCATTATCTATCAACCTCCCCAAATACTATGTTTGTTGTACCAATGATTGAAACAACATCTGGGATATAGTGTCCTGGTAAAAGGTCACTTAAAATCCCTGTATGCCAGAATGAAGGCGCACGAAGTTTTAATCTGTATGGATATGGTCCACCTTGTGAGTTTATATAAAAACCAAGTTCACCTTTTGGTGATTCAGTAGCTACATAAACCTCTCCAACTGGTGGTCTCATACCTTGAGTTACAAGAACAAAATGTTGCATCAAAGAGTAGTTTTGAGTCATAATATCAAGTTTAGGAGCAGATACATACTTCGGTGCATGTGCCATTAACTCAGTTTGATTGTTTTTAACACACTCCCCGTACATATCTATACATTGATAAAGAATCTTAGCAGATTCTCTCATCTCTTCCATATATATACGATATCTTGCAAAGTTATCGCCTTTATCAGAGTAAGGAACATTAAATTCCACTTCATCATAAAGCTCATAAGGCTCCTCTTTACGGATATCCCAAGCAAAACCACTAGCTCTAAGCATAGGACCTGTACAACCCCAAGAAAGTGCCATCTCTTGTGAGATTGTTCCAACCTCTTCCATTCTCATAAGCCAGATACGGTTAGTATCAAGAAGGTCTTCATAATCTTTTATATTTTGAGGTAATTTATCTAAAAAGTCTTTTAGTTGAGATATAAAAGTATCTTGAATATCCAAAGGAACACCACCGATACGGATAGCAGAGTGTGTAAGCCTCGCTCCACAATACCCTTCCATAATATCCATAAGATATTCTCTTTCTCTAAAAGCATAAAGGAAAACTGTCATAGCCCCAATATCAAGAGCAGTTGTCGCCAACCAAAAAAGGTGAGACATAAGACGGTTAATCTCTAAAAGCATCATTCTGATAACTTTTGCACGGCGAGGAACTTCAAGACCTATAAGTTTTTCAACAGCTAGTGCAAAACCATAATTGTTTGAAGATGAAGCGATATAATCCATACGGTCAGTTGTTGGCATGAACTCGTTATAAATCATATTTTCAGCCATCTTCTCCATACCACGATGAAGGTAACCAACATCTGGATGAGCTTTTACAATTTGCTCTTGTTGAAGGTGAAGCATCAGTCTTAGCTGCCCGTGAGAAGATGGGTGCTGAGGACCGAAGTTAAGAACCATCTCATTATCTTCTCTGTCAAATGTTATATTTTCAAAAAATGGTGTTAATCTATTTTTAATTTGTGCCATATTTTATACCACCTTATCTTTGTGGATCATCAATAATTGTTGATGATTCTCTTTTAAATTCTTTAATCAAGAACACACCACCATCTTCTTGATACTCTTGTACAGTTTCTTTTTCATCGCCAGTAATCTCTGTCCCTTTAGGTACTTCAAAACCTAAACGAGCAAAACGCTCAGAATCGTATCTGTCAACTTGAGCAGTATCACGAAGTTCAGGACCAATCAACTCTCTAGCTTCTTTTCCGTAAATCTTATCTACTTCATACCATGATGCAGCTTCATCACCTTGAAGTGGATAAGTTTTTAGAAGTGGATGATCATGCCAGTCATAAGGCATAAGAATTCTTTTCATAAATGGATGCCCATTTGCTTCGATACCAAACATATCATACATCTCACGCTCAGACCAATCAGCACTTCTAAAAAGAGGCTCTACTGTGTTTACAGCTTCACCTTTTGCAACACTCATCTTCACACGGATTCTTTTTACTTTTTTCATACTAAGCATCTGATAAAACACTTCAAAAGAGTTTTTATCTGCAAGAAAATCTATAGCACTCATCTCTGAGAGTTGTGTATAGTCCAACTCATCTCTCATAAGTTCAAGTACACCATAGTTATCTTCAGGTTTTATAAAAACAACCATTTGACCAACTTGGATATAAGCATCAAGAACTTCAAATTTAGCTTTTATAGCTTCTAAATCTGCACTAAATACCTCATCACTCTCAACAAGTTGTTTAGGTACATGTGGAACTTTATGAAATCTATCTGTATAGTAAGCTTTTTTCTGTACATTATCTTTAGGTTTATAAGCTCTCATTACATCAGCCTTTTTGGTTTTTGTGCATTACCAGCTTTGTTTGCACGAATCTTTTTTTGTAATAACATAATGCCGTACTGAAATGACTCAGGACGAGGCGCGCAACCTGGTACATACAAATCAACAGGGATAATTCTATCAACACCCTGAACAGTTGCATAAGTGTTAAACATACCACCAGTGTTTGCACAACTTCCCATAGATATAACCCATCTAGGCTCTGCCATCTGATCATAAAGTCTTTTTATAAACTCAGCATGTTTTTTTGTTAGAGTTCCTGCAACTATCATTAGGTCTGATTGTCTTGGAGATGCTCTAAAGATAGTACCAAATCTATCAAAGTCATATCTTGATGCACCTGCTGCCATCATCTCAATACCACAACAAGCAAGACCATAAGTCATAGCCCACAGTGAGTTTGAGCGACCCCAGTTTGCAAGTTTATCTATACTTGTCAGTGCAACTGGTAAACCACCACTTTTTGTATAATCTATCTTATGTTGTGCCATTCAAGTGCTCCTTTTTTCCATGCATATACGAAACCAATTGTCAATAGTCCTATGAACATCAACATCTCAGCGAAACCAAACCAACCAAGTACTTTAAAATCTACTGCCCAAGGAAACATAAAAATAATCTCCACATCAAACAATAAAAAAAGCAATGCGAAAAGGTAAAACTGTGGAGAGATTCTATTTGGTTGCTTTGTAACCTCTGGTCCACACTCATAAACTGAAAGCTTAATCTTGTCAGTGTCTTTTTTTGCCAATGCATGACTTGCCCAACGAGCAGCAACAGTTGTTGCCATAAACGCTCCAAATGTTATAACAAAAAGTACAAAGACCCCAAAATACGGATTTACAGTACTGATATGTTCCATATAACCTACCTTTAATTTCAAAAGAAATACTTATAATAAATATAACTTTTTAATATTTTGTTTTCAAGTAAGTAAAAACATTAGTTTACTACTAGAAAAAACAGTTAATGCACTATATCAAAAAGAGTATTAAATAAAAGATAGTATGAGAAGAAGTGATGCCAAATGTCACAAATCGCAACATAAATTACGGCATGTGGGATTGGCATGTGGGAATTTTATTTGTTTAAAAATCCCATAGATTTTTCGCCATCGAAGTTTGCATCTTTTTCTCTTTGGATCTCTTGGATAAAATCTTGAAGAGTAAAGACTGGTTTTTCTCTTACTGCTACTTTATAAGCAGTGTTTTTTACGATAAGGTTTATTTGCCCACCAGTAAGAGCGTATTTGGCTAAAACTTTAGAGTCAAAATCTTTATCATAAGGTGCTTCTTTTGGAAGCATAAGCTCCCATAATCTCTCCCTTTGTAACTCATTTGGTTTTTTAAACTCTATCTTGTAGTTAAATCTTCTTGAAAATGCTTTATCAATATTTTCTAAAAGATTTGTAGTCGCTATGAGCATACCTTTAAAATTTTCAATCTGCTCTAAAAATATATTTTGCATCTGATTGTGCATCTGGTCTGCTCCAGAGGTTATCCCACTAGATCTTGAACTTAAAAACTGATCTGCTTCATTTAAAAGTAAAATCGGCTCTGTTTTTGTTTTTTCACTTAACTCATAAAATGTATCAAAAATTTTACGAACATTTTTCTCACTCTCTCCTACATACATGGAAAGAATTTTAGAACAATCAAACGACAAAATCTGTCTTTTTAAAGATTTTGCAAGTGAGTTAGCAGTCATAGTTTTACCAGTTCCTGCAGGACCATAAAAGATAATTCTAGCATCAATACCAGCTTTTTTATCTTTCACACCCCACTCTACCAATCTGTTTATAACCTCTTTATCAACCTGTCTCATAAGATTTTGAAGTGTTTCTTGTGTCTTTTCATTAAGTACAACATCTTCAAGTGTTGTCTCACTCTCAACAAGTTCAAAAATATCCTGAGTTTCCATCAAAGCATTTAACTTAAGTCGTCTCACTTTTTTGTTTTTTTGTGGATGGATAATACTTTGAAGTACATCATCAACTATATAAAATGCTCTTGAGATTCCACCAAAAGGGTTAAGCATCTCTTCATAATCTATAATCCCCTCATTTATAAGGTTTGATCCATCTTCTAAAAGTGAACGGTTTTTAATCCTTTCATACTCATCTAAAGATATCAAATCTATCAAAGTATTCATCTCTCTTAGGGATACATCTGTAGCACTGTACTCTTCACGAAGCAGGGCTATAAAGATAACCTGCTCATGTGTACTCATCTTTTTTTGTTTAAAAAATTTATCCAAAACAAGATTTTCTGAAGTTTGGGCAACTCTTTCTTCTATCCGTTTTTCAAGTAGTTGAAGTTTGTTTTGAACTCTGTCAATCCCCAAAGAGTGTTCATGAACATTTTGACGGATACTGCTCATCTTTTGATAAAGTTCTATTCTGTAAAACTGATCTTGCAAATACTCCAAATGATCTGCATACGGTTTGATATCTGGTAAGTCACTCTCCAATGCACCATCTTGAAGAAGTCTTAAAAGTGATGGGGACAAACCAACAGCAGTATTTAATAACTCCAAAGGTGTTACCTCTGAAATTTTTACAGGTGTAAAACTTTGCTGATGCAACCAACCAAGTTCTAAAAGTATTTTTACCTCACCCAAATGGCTAAGATATTTATACTTCTCATTTCCATAAAGTTCCTGCAAAAGTTCAATAACAAGCATATCATCTTGACCAGATACAAACTTCTTAGCCAAAGTCTGCAATATATGTGCTTCATCTATACTACATTTTAGATTATCAAAAATCTCAGCTTTTTCAATCTTTTTTGCATTCAAAAAATTAACTAATGTTTTCAAAAAATACCTTTTTCTTACTTTTGAAAAGAATACAACAACTCTATCTCATCTTTCCAAATAGTATCATCTATGGTCTCAAGTATAAGAGGGATATCATCCATCCTATCATCATTCATTATAAATCTAAAAGCATCAAGACCAATTTCACCTTGACCAATAGAGTGGTGTCTGTCTTTTTTGCTCCCCAAAGGTGGTTTAGAATCATTTATGTGCATCCCCATAAGATAGTTGAAACCTACAATTTTTCCAAACTCATCCCAAGTTTTATCATAAGCTTCACGAGTTCTTATATCATACCCAGCAACAAACATATGACATGTGTCTATACAAACACCTATACGACTTTTATCTTCAACTTTGTCTATAATTTGAGCAAGCTGTTCAAACTTATACCCTAAGTTACTTCCCTGCCCTGCTGTATTTTCTATGACTGCACTTACATTTTGTGTTCTATCTAGTGCTATGTTTATAGATTCTGCAATCTTTTCTATACACTCATCTTCACTTATCTCTTTGAGGTGGCTCCCTGGATGAAAGTTCAGTCTGTCAAGTCCAAGTTGGTCACATCTCTCTAACTCATCTATAAATGCCATTCTGCTTTTGATAAGTTTTTGTTCATCAGGATGACCAAGATTTATAAGATAACTGTCATGTGGAAGTACATGTTTTGGCAAAATCCCACTCTCATCAAGTGCTTTTTTAAATTTATCTATAACTTTTGCATCGAAAGGTTTTGCTTCCCATCTTTTTTGGTTTTTTGTAAAAAGAGCAAATGCTTTTGCTCCAATTTTTACTGCATTTTCTACAGCATTAAAAACACCACCACTTGCTGAACAGTGTGCGCCTACAAATTTATCACTCATTTGTATCCTTAAATTTTAAAATAATTCTATTTTTTTTGTCTTTAAAATATATGGCATGTGGGTTTACTTTATAGATGATATCCACATGCCGAGTTTTTATTCGTTGCTCAAACCCATCTTCAGTTTTAATCAGATCTTTACCATCATAAATCTTACGACCTAAAATAATGCTTTGTAATATATCATCAGGATATGAAGCACTTAAATAATCTTTGTTAAAACCATGTTTGCTCATGCAACCCTCTGTTGTACAGATAAGATGATTTATAGTTATCTTCTCAACCACTTTTCCTGCAGTAAAAAGCTCAAGTTCTATACTTGTATCACTGTTTCTAACATAACCTATATCTGCAAATCTTAATTTTGGGGATTTTATAATGATGATTTTTGTTTTAGTCTGCTCATAATTTTTAATACTACAAGCACTAAAAAGCAAGACTAAAACAACTAAAAAGTATTTCATCTATTTTTGTAGAAATTTTCCACACTTTTTATCTGGAGTTCCACTGAACTCTTTTACTTCTCTTGCACTGCCGTCTCTCTCTATCGCTCTTCTTTTACACTCATCTTTTGCTATACAATTATCATTTCTACAACCAACATCTTCAGGAACTTGTGCCATTTTTTTTCTCCAATTTAATTTTTTTTGATATTATATCCATAATTTGCTACAATTTCCACATGCCAAAACTTTTAAATCAATTTCGCTCTTTTTACTTTAGAAATTATCCAGATGATATGGAGATACTTATCAGCTATTTTGCTGTGTTTGGTGGACTTGGTTGGGATATTGACACCACAAAGCCCATAACAACCATCATAGAGGAATTAATACTTCAAAATTTTAACACACTCCACCAAAAGATGGAAGAATTAACCCTAGCCCAACCAACTAACAAACGACTTTTAAGAGCCTTAGCCATTGGCGATAGACGGATATTTTCAGCCTTTAAAAGAGCAGGTCTTAACAATGCAAACGGAGGTTCTGCACTTAATTATCTTCAAGAGAGAGGTCTTGTAAACATCGAGTATTCAAGGGAAGAACCTGCAAAAAGTCTAAAACCAAACTCAAAACTAAAAAGGGAGATCGCACGACACAGAATCTCCCATAAAGTTCTTTTTACTCAACCATTTGTAAGATTCTGGTTTTATTTTATAACTCCACATGCCAAAGAGATTGCACAACAAAACTATGAAAACTTTTTCAAAGACTTTACAACAAGACAAAACAGTTATACAAGTTTAGTTTTTGAAGAGTTATCAGAGATACTTCTAAACTACTATCTAAGAGATTCACAAATACTAAGTTCTGGGAGTTACTGGGATGCAAATGTAGAGATAGACATATTGACCATCACCAAAGATGAGAAAGTTTATGTAGCAGAATGCAAATGGACAAACCATAAAATCAACAAAAAAGAGCTTACCAAACTGCTGGAAAAATGTGAGAAAATCAACCTTGAACCAACACAAATAGCACTTTTTTGCAAAAGAGGTTTCTCAAAAGAACTTAAAAACATGCAAGGAAAAGAACTAGCACTCTATAGTTGTGAAGATTTTCAAGAACTACTAAAAAACAATAAAAAAGATGAACTTATAGAAGACTTTGTTTTTCGCCTTAGCTAACAACTCTCAAGGCTGTGTATGCTTCTTGAAGTAGTTGAAATTTTTGGGTGTAATGAGCCAACATATTTGGATTTTCATGAAAAACTTTATCTGGGTGGTAAACTTTTGTAAGTTTTTTATAGCTTTTTTTCAACGCATCCTGACTTGCTCCAACAGGGCATTCCAAAATGGTATAAAATTTTGTATTTTCATTAAAATTATTGTTTTTACACAAATCTCCAAAACTGTAAGAGGCAAAATCTGCATAAAGTTTACTAATAAAATGGTTATCATATGTATAATGAATCTGATAATGCAAAATATGGCGTTTGTTTAAAGCTCTCTCAAGCCGTGCCTTTGCTTTATAGTCACTGACATCTACAACCAAAGAGATATCTGTTCCCCTCTCAACATAAACTTCAAGTTGTGAACGAAGATAGTTTGTAACCCACGCATTTGGATAATCAAGGGAGATTAAAACTGTATCTTTATCATAAGCATAAAGATTTACTTTTACAGTTTCAGGTTCTAAAAGCTTTTTTAATTCAACTTTGATCGGTTGAGTTTTATACTTAAGCATAGAACGGAGAAAAAACTCATGTGAAAATTCATTTTTTGAAGCATAATGCTCACTGAGTTTGGATAAAAACTCCTCTCTCAAATCATTCAAAGCATCATTTTTAAACACCAAAACAGCTTTAGGTAAAAAAAGCATACCTCTGGTATGTTTGTTTAAAAACTCTTTCATCCAAGAACAGTTTAGTGTGTCAAAACCTGTCGTGATAAGTATGAGATTATCACGAAGTACAATATTCATAGCCTACCTTTTGGTGATAGTTTTTTAGTGTTTAAGCAATTTTAGTTCCAACTGATAGTTTTAAAATTAATCTAAATAAAAAAACAGCTAAAAAAGTTTAGGTATGAAGCCATTTAACATCCAATAGAAAGTAACATCTTTTATTTCCACCAAATCTTCAAAATTAGTTACAAAAATTATAATAAATAAAATAGAATAATTGGATTTATTAAACAAGTTTAAGAGCTAGTTTATAGATAACAAACTATAATTGTAGACATTTAAATGGTGAATTATTAAAAGGTAAAATACTTTTTCAAATAATTTGAAAACTTATATATTGGAGTATCATTGTGCCAACTATACCTAAACACAATAGAAATGGCATTATTACAGCTCCTCATGTTGTGATACTTGGAGCTGGTGCGAGTATTGCAATGACAAACCGAAATCAAGAACTTCATGGTAAAGATTTACCATCAATGAACAACCTTGTTGAAAAAGTTGGATTATCTAAATTATTAGATGATAATAATATTGAATATACAAGTAAAAATTTTGAAATTCTTTTTGCAGAGTTAAAATCTAATTCCAAATATAACAATCTTACAGATGAAATTGAAAAAAATATTTATGATTATTTTCATAAAA